>ERZ894191.712-NODE-712-length-24810-cov-8.867017_pt1 | contig 24810 bp, 23 predicted proteins | sample MGYA00380282_ERZ894191 | MGnify/ENA primary metagenome ERZ894191 (study PRJEB32331, sample SAMN06328485) | human gut metagenome | biome: human gut microbiome; feature: stool | host: Homo sapiens | collected 2013-02-21 ...
CGGCATACTCGCTCTCGGCGGGCGGCCCGGTGGTAGACCCGGAATCGGAATGCGTAATCTTCACGCCCATCTGCCCGCATGCGCTCTTTAACCGCAGCACGCTGTTCTGCGCAGATAAGACCATCACGGTCAGCACGGACAGCGATTATTCCGGCGAGGTGTATCTCACCATAGACGGTGGCGCACCCATACGCATTCATAAGACGGACACGGTTTCCGTCAGCCGCTCGACCTATTACACCGAGCTTATTCAGACCGACGAACGCAATTTTTACGATATTGTAGACAGCAAATTTATGCAAAGCAGAAATTAAAAGGCAGGAAGGAAGGCAGAAAGCATGAAAACAAGACGCCACGCCAAAATTCTGGAGCTCATCAAAGCACAGGATATCGACACGCAGGAGGAGCTCCTGCGCAATCTGCGCGCTTGTGGCTTCGACGTGACCCAGGCAACCGTTTCCCGCGATATCAAAGAGCTTCGGCTCGTAAAGAGTCTTTCCCCGAACGGAAAGTATAAATATTCCACCGGGCGCGACAATGCCCGCGACATTTCCTCCAAGTTCTATTCGCTGTTCGGCGATTCGGTTATGAGCGTGGAGGCGGCCGGCAACATGATCGTTGTCAAGTGCATGACCGGCATGGCGCAGGCGGTCTGCGCCTCTATGGATACGCTGCATTTTCCGGATTTCATCGGCACGCTGGCCGGTGAAGACACCATTCTCATCATCTGCAAAACGGATGAGATTGCGGAGGAAAAGCAGAACGAGCTCAGAAAGCTGATTGGCGGGGTCTGATATGCTGACGCAGCTTTACATTCAGAATATCGCCGTCATCGAGCAGGCGTCTATCGATTTTGAACCGGGCTTCACCGTTTTGACCGGCGAGACCGGCGCGGGCAAATCCATTATCATCGACGCAATTTATGCCGTGCTCGGTGAGCGTACCTCAAAGGAGCTTGTGCGCACAGGTGCGGAGCAGGCGAGTGTTTCGGCACTTTTTACGGATGTTTCTCCGCAGACGCAGCAGGTTTTGCGTGAGCTGGATATTCCGCTTGAAGACGATGGCAGTTTGCTTATTCGCCGTGAGATCCGCCCGCACGGGCGCTCCTCCTGTAAGCTCAACAACATCCCGGCGACCGTTTCCATGCTGCGCGCCGTCGGCGGCACGCTCATCGATATTCTTGGTCAGCATGAAAGCTACAAGTTGCTTTCACCGGAAGTGCACGGCACGTATATCGACAGCTTTGCGGGCGCATACGGTCTGCTTGCGGAGTACCGCGCGGCGTATACGGCGCTGCGCCGCATCAAAGGCGAGCTCGATGCGCTCGAATCCGACGAGGGGCAGAAGTCCCGCCGCATGGATATTTTGCGCTATCAGATCGAAGAATTAGAAGCTGCACAGCTGCGCGTCGGCGAACAGGCAGAGCTGACCGAGCGCCGCGATGAGATCCGCAACAGTGAGCGTATCGTGCGCGGTGTGGGCGAAGCCGTCACGCTTTTGCAGGGCGATGAGGACAATGGCGGCGCCATCACGGCCGTATCCGTTGCGGCAGAGTCGCTCGAGCAGGCGGCGCGCTATGCACCGTCGCTTTCAAACGTCGCCGAGCATGTCCGCGACGCCGAATACGCGCTGACAGATGCCGCGGCGGAAATCTCCGATTACCTCGATAACGCCATGTTCGACGCAAACGAGCTTGATGAGATTGAAAGCCGTCTGGAAGTTATCTACCGCTTGAGCCTCAAATACGGCGAAACGGAGGAAGAAATGCTTTCGTTCCTCGACCGTGCCCGTGCGGAGCTTTCGGACATCGAGTTTTCCGATGAAAAAAAAGAATTGCTTTTGCAGCAGTATGAGCAGAAGAAAAAAGAAGCGGTGACGCTTGCAAAGCAGCTATCCGCGAAGCGCCGCGCCGCGTGCGAGAGTTTTTCCCGCCGTGTGCGGCAGGAGCTTTCAGAGCTCAACATGCCCGGCGTCGTCTTCACCGTGGAGCAGGAGCGCACACCGTTGACAGCCTTCGGCTGCGACCGCATCCAGTTCCTCGTCTCCGCAAACGCAGGTGAGGATCCGAAGCCTATGTCGAAAATTGCGTCCGGCGGCGAGCTTTCGCGTATTATGCTCGCCATCAACACCGTGCTGTCTGAGGATTCCGGCGCGGCCGAAACGCAGATCTTCGATGAGATTGACACCGGTATCAGCGGCGAAGCGGCGAATAAGGTTGGTATCAAGCTGCGCTGCGTCTCCAAAAACGCGCAGGTCATCTGCGTCACGCACCTGGCGCAGATCGCCGCCATGGCGGATAACCACCTGTTTATCGTCAAAAAGCAGGAGAACAACAAAACGTACACGGCGGTGCACACGCTGACGAAAGACGCGCGCGTCCGCGAGATTGCCCGTATTATCGGCGGCGATGACATCACGCCGTTAAAACTCAAAATGGCCGAGGAGATGCTCGGTCGGCCGCATGAATCATGAATGCTAATCCTGTAAAGATAAATAGCCTTACAATCAAAATATGTAAAGCTGTATCACTTGTCAATACGCTCGCGACAATTTGCATTCTGCTTTTGCTTTCGCCGATTCTGTTCGGACAGAACGTACTTGCTGTAAAGCGAACCGACTGTACATGTTATCCCGTAAATTCGCTTGCGTATTACGCATATATGCCGGCCGAAGATTATTTCCCGGGTGACTGCGCGGCGATTCAAACCGAACGCGGTCTATTGCTGCTGACGCTGACCGAAAACGACCCTGAAGCCCGCGTTTGGCATACGGCGGGGGAATTCAAAGTCTATGCCGAAGTGCCGTATGAATATTTAGAGGGCAAAGTGAGCGCATTCTGCCTGCCGCATATGGGCTTCGTCGCGGATGATTGGCCCGTTCTGTTGCCTATATTTGCAGGGGGCGCGGCGCTTTTCTATGCATTCTCGCGCGTTCTGCCGAAAAAACTATATCAGCCAAAGTACGGCAGAAAGCCGGGGGAGGAGGCCGAAAATGGAGCTGACACCTGAATATATAAAGGCTGTTCGCTTTACAGTTAAGCGTGGCAACACCTACGATGCCGCCGAGGTGGACGCGTTCTTAGATGAGCTTTTAGAAGCTGTTATCGCACTGCAAAACCGTCCGGATGCCGATACCCTTGCGGCGGTGTGTACCATACGCGCCGAGATGACGGAGCAGATCACCCGCGCAGTACTCGAAGCCGAAAAGCGCATTGCACCCCTGCTTTCGGACGAAAATGCGGTTTAGCCGCCGATTTTTTCGGATTTTACGCTGTTTTTGTGCACAAGTATTTGACAAGAGAGCGGGATATGTTATAATATAATCGAAATAGTGTTATGCCCTTTCAAATATGTCCGTAGGAGAACGCAATGAACATCGCACATCTGAAATATGCGGTGGAAGTAGAGAAGACCGCATCCATCACTAAGGCTGCCGAAAACCTTTTTATGGGGCAGCCGAACCTCAGCCGCGGGATTAAGGAGCTTGAGGAGACGCTCGGCGTCAAGATCTTTAAGCGCACCTCAAAAGGCATTGTGCCCACACCGCAGGGAGAGGAGTTTCTCGGTTACGCCAAGAGTATTCTGGCACAGATCGAAGAAATGGAGTCGCTTTATAAGCCTGAAAAGAATAATAAGCTGAAGTTCAGCATCTCGGTGCCGCGCGCCAGCTATATTGCGGATGCGTTTTCCAAGTTTGTCCGTGAGGCGGATATGTCAAAGGAAATCGAGTTTAGTTTCAAAGAAACGAACGCCATGCGTGCCATTCGCAATGTGGTACAGGAAAACTACGGCCTTGCCATCGTGCGGTATCAGACGATCTTCGAGAGCTTTTTTACGAACATGCTGCGCGATAAGGGCATGAAGTCGGAGAACATCTGGGAATTCGAGTATCAGCTTCTCATCTCCAAAAACGACCCGCTCTCGCAAAAGGATGTTGTGGATATCGAAGACCTTTCCGGTTACATCGAGATTTGCCACGGCGATCCGTTCGTGCCGTCGCTGCCGATGTCCGACATCAAAAAGGCAGAGATGGACGAAAACGTCACCAAACGCGTGTATGTTTACAGCCGCGGCAGTCAGCTCGACCTTTTGGCGACGGTGCCGCACACATATATGTGGGTCTCGCCGACGGATGTGGAACAGCTTGAACGCTATGAGCTTGTGTTAAAACCGTGCCGCGGCAACAAACACCGCGTGTACAGAGATATTTTGACGTCCAAAAAGGAATATAAATATACGGCGGTCGATAAACAGTTCATCGAAAAGTTGTATGAGGAGCGCGATTTATTGAGCGCAAAGTTCGGCACGCCACATGCGGAGTAGAAATCCGCCGAAGCTTGTATTTGATTTAGTTTGTCTGTTTTTTAACGTGTCGTTGGGGCTTTTTTGCTTTTATATCGATGAAATTATATCGATATTTGAAAATGGGTATTCCATTTGGTCGTTTCTTGTGTTAAAGTATTAGATGTTTGGTTTATTTTGATTTTCTGTTTGGATGGGGGTTGGCTGCGTCATGGTGAATCGCAGCATTTCAAAACAAACGCTGCTCAGGTTACCGCTTTACCTGAATTATATGAAGCAGCTCGGCGAAAACACGCCGGAACACATTTCCGCCACGACCATCGCAGAGGCGCTGCGCCTCAACCATGTCGTTGTGCGCAAAGACCTTGCAGCGGTCAGCTCGGCCGGCAAGCCGAAGGTTGGTTACAACACAGCGGCGCTCATCGCAGAGCTTGAGGAATTCTTAGGCTACAATGATGTTGATGACGCCATCATCGTCGGCGCGGGCAAGCTCGGCAAGGCGCTTTTGACGTATGGCGGCTTTAAAGACTGCGGCATGAACATTGTGGCTGCGTTCGATATCGATGAAGAGGTATGTGAGGAAGATTACGGCGGCAAACGCATTTTGACAATGGATAAGCTGATGGATCTGTGTGAGCGCATGCGCGTGCGCATCGGCATCATCGCGGTCCCGGCAGAAAATGCGCAGGCCATCTGCAACTTGCTCATTGAAAGCGGAATTTTGGCTATCTGGAATTTCGCGCCCGTGCATCTCGATGTGCCGGAGGGCATATTGGTACATAACGAAAACCTCGCCGCGTCGCTTGCGCTCTTATCTAAGCAGCTCAAGGAGAAATTTGACGCCAATACCTAAGTTAGCTTGGCAGAAAAGGAAGATCCCTTTTCTATGCCATTAGATAAACAAATAAGTAAAAACCAAAAACTAAGAAACGGAGTTTGATTAGAATGAAAGTTATCATCTGCATCGGCAGCTCATGTCATCTGAAAGGTTCCCGCCAGGTCGTGGAAAAGCTTCAGGCGCTCGTAAAGGAAAACCACCTCGAAGATAAGGTAGAACTCGGTGGCACTTTCTGCATGGGTGACTGCGTAAACGGCGTCAACGTCACCGTAGACGGCGAGAAGCATTCCGTATCTCCCGACACCACCGAGGAATTCTTCCAGAAAGAGATTCTCGCAAAGGTTCAGTAAGCATAAGAAACAAAAATTTAGCCGGTGCAAGAGCCTTTTTGCATCGGCTCTCCGTGCGTAAGCTGCTGTGTGCGGCAAAACGCAGCAGAAAATAGGAAGTAAGGGTGATTAAGTTGTTGACAGCCGGAATGAAAGGCAAAGCCGAAACCGTTGTTACAGAGAAGAACACAGCCAAAGCCATGGGAAGCGGCACGCTGGACGTTTTTGCAACGCCCGCTATGGTCGCGCTGATGGAAGAGGCGGCTTGGAAGTGCGTTGCGCCGGAGTTAGAGCCGGGCATGGGCACTGTGGGCACGCTGATGAATGTGCAGCACACGTCCGCAACGCCGCTTAACATGCATGTTACGGCAGAGTGCGAACTTACCGAAGTGGACAACCGCCGTTTGGTGTTCACGGTTAAGGCGTTTGACGAGGTCGGCCTCATCGGCAGCGGTACCCATGAAAGATTCATCGTCAAGGATGAAAAGTTTGTAGCGAAGGCGAACGCTAAAAGAGGATAAGTTAAAGAGAGGATAATAGGGTATGCCAGACTACCTGAAGCTCAAAAAGTCTAACTGTCAGAACTGTTATAAGTGCATCCGTCATTGCCCTGTCAAGTCCATTCGTTTTCAGTCCAGTCAGGCGCATATCGTAAAAGACGAGTGCATTCTCTGCGGTCAGTGCTTTGTCGTATGTCCGCAGAACGCAAAAGAAATCCGAAATGACGTACCGATTGCGGAGATGTTCGTCAAGGGTGAATGTCCCGTGGCAGTCAGCCTTGCGCCATCCTTTGTGGCAAATTACCCGGGCGCTACCATCGAAACGATGCGTGCGGCGCTCAAAAAGCTTGGCTTTGACCGGGTAGAAGAGACCGCCGTAGGTGCGTCCGTCGTCAAGACCGAATACGAAAAGATTATTAAAGAGCGTCGGCAGAGCGTCATCATTTCCACATGTTGCCACTCTGTCAATACGCTTGTGCAGAAGTATTACCCGGAGGCTCTGCCGTACCTTGCACATGTTTTGTCGCCGATGCAGACGCACTGTAAGATGCTGAAGGAGGAAGACCCGGAACTGAAGACCGTTTTCATCGGGCCGTGCATCTCCAAAAAGGCAGAGGCCGACGAAAGTCCGTATGTGGATTGTGTGCTCACGTTCGAGGAGCTTTCCGCTTGGTTTGAAAAAGAAGGCATCACCGTGGAAGCAGGCGAGGATCACACGGAAGAAAGCCGTGCGCGCCTGTTCCCGACGACCGGAGGCATTCTGCGCACCATGGTGTGCGATGACCCCGAGTATACATACATGGCGATCGACGGCGTGGAAAACTGCATCAACGCGCTTGAAGACATTAAGAGCGGCAAAATGGAGAACTGCTTTGTCGAGATGAGTGCCTGCTTCGGCAGCTGCATCAACGGCCCGGCTATGGATCAGGGTCAGCGTCAGCCTGTGCAGGATTTTATCGCGGTCAATAAGTATGCCGGCAAAAAGGACTTTGCGGTGCCGCAGCCGGCTTCCGAAGAGCTCAAGCACGATTTTGATTATATCAGCCTGTATCACCTCATGCCGGGCAACATCGAGATTGAGGCTATCCTCAAAAAGATGGGCAAGACTCGCCCGGAGCAGGAATTGAACTGCGGTGCCTGCGGCTATAATACCTGCCGCGAAAAGGCCATCGCTGTTTATCAGGGCAAGGCGGAGATTTCCATGTGCCTGCCGTATCTGCTCGGCAAAGCGCAGTCGTTCTCCGATACCATCATCAACAACACGCCGAACGGCATTTTGGTGCTGAACGAATCGCTGGAAATCCAGCAGATCAACGCCGCCGCGCGTAAGATCGTGAACGTGAAGCATACATCCGAGGTGCTCGGCAAACAGGTCATCCGCATTCTGGACCCGCGCGTCTTCATCGACGTCATGCAGTCCGGCCGCGGCGTGCGCGACGAGCGTGTGTACCTTGCGGAATACGGCAAGTATGTCGACCAGACCGTGCTCTACGACCGCAACTATCACATTATCATGTGCATCATGCGTGATGTGACGGATGAAATGAACGAACACCTGAAAAAAGAAAAAATGGGGCAGCAGACGATTGAAGTCACCAACCGTGTGATCGAAAAGCAGATGCGCGTCGTACAGGAGATCGCATCGCTGCTCGGCGAGACCACGGCAGAAACGAAAATCGCGCTCACCAAGTTAAAGGAATCGCTGCAAGATGAATAATCTCTGTACAGATATTGGCTGGATGAGCCTCAACAAAAAAGGTGAACAGCTTTGCGGCGATCACGTTGACATCGTTCCGCAGGGAGAAAATTCCACGGTGGTTGTGCTGGCAGACGGCATGGGCAGCGGTGTTAAGGCAAATATTCTTTCCACGCTGACCGCAAAGATCATCTCTACCATGATGGCGGAGGGGCTGCATGTCGAAGACTGCGTGGAGACCATTGCGTCTACACTGCCTATCTGCGCGGTGCGCGGCGTGGCGTATTCCACGTTCACCATCATCCGAATCATAGAAAATGAAGAAGCGGAGATCATTCAGTATGATAACCCGTTCGTGGTTCTGCTGCGCAACGGCAAAAACTGGGAATACCCGCGCGAAGCCGTCGAGATCGGCGGCAAAACGATCTATAAGACCCGCATCCCGATTCAGAAGGATGACACGTTCATCGCGTTCAGCGACGGCGCCATTCATGCCGGCATCGGCATGTCGCTGAATTTCGGCTGGGAGCGCAAGGACATTATCGACTATATGGAGATGATGTACGACGAAAGCTTCACGGCAAAAACGCTCAATGCGCTGCTGCTCGATGAGTGCAACAAGCTCTACGGCGGCCAGCCGGGCGACGATACCACCGCGGTCTGCGTCAAAGTGCGCGAGCGCTGCTGCGTGAACCTGATGATCGGACCGCCGTCTAAACCCGAAGATCTCGCGAAAATGCACGAGGCGTTCTTCTCGGCACCCGGCAAGCGGATTGTCTGCGGCGGTACCACGTCCACGCTTGCGGCGGAATACCTCAAAAAGCCCATCATCGCACAGCTCGATTACCTCGATTCCGATATTCCGCCCACGGCGAAGGTCGAAGGACTCGACCTTGTTACCGAAGGCGTCATCACCATGAGCAAGGTCGTCGAGTACGCGAAGGATTACCTTGAGGAAAACCGCAAGTACAGCCAGTGGGGCTATAAGCGCGACGGTGCGTCCATGATCGCCCGCATGCTGTTTGAAGAAGCGACCGATATCAACTTCTTTGTCGGTCGTGCGGTAAACCCGGCGCACCAGAACCCAAATCTGCCCATTAACTTCAACATCAAGATGCAGTTGGTCGAAAATCTCTGCACCTCGCTCGAGAAGATGGGCAAAAAAGTTAAGGTATCTTACTTCTAAGCGCAGAAAAGCTTCTGCGTATAGAGTGTCTCGGCACTCTAAGGAAGGTTTGAAAATATAGAAAAGGAAGTCTCTGTCCAAAGCAAGAAAGGTTTGATGTGAAGAATGAGAAAGTTTGATACGAAAATTCAGTATTTGAAGTATAAGGTCCTGCGCGAGGTCGCACGTTACGGTTTTGAGGATAACCTCGACGCCGCATACTATGAGATTCCGAAGCTGATCGTCAAAGAAAAACCGACGATGCGCTGCTGCATCTACAAAGAGCGCGCCATCGTTGAGGAGCGCATCAAGCTCGCTATGGGCGGCGACAAGAAAAACCCGAACGTCATTGAAGTCATCGAGATTGCCTGCGACGAATGCCCGGTCAGCGGCCATGTCGTCACAGAGTCCTGCCGCGGTTGTCTTGCACACCGCTGCGAGGACGTATGCCGCCGCGGCGCCATCACGTTTGATGAGCAGCAGAAGGCGCACATCGATAAGTCGAAATGCGTAGAGTGCGGCCAGTGCGCAAAGGTATGCCCGTACAGCGCCATCATCAACCAGAAGCGTCCGTGCGAAAAGGCCTGCAAGATCAAAGCCATCAGCATGAGCAGCGAGGAGCATCGCGCAGCGCATATTGATAACGAAAAGTGCATCTCCTGCGGCGCCTGTGTCTACCAGTGCCCGTTCGGCGCAATCGTCGATAAGTCCTTCATTCTCGATGCCGTCAACCTCATTAAGGGCAGCCACGAGAATCAGGACTACAAGGTTTACGCGGTCGTAGCACCGTCTATCTCCAGCCAGTTCAGCTATGCAAAGCTCGGCCAGGTCATCACCGGCATCCAGCGCCTCGGCTTCTATCATGTCATCGAAGCGGCGCTCGGCGCAGATATGGTTGCGTATAAGGAAGCGGCAGAGCTTGCGGAAAAGGGCTTCCTCACAAGCTCCTGCTGCCCGGCATTCGTTTCCTACATCAAGAAGAACTTCCCGACCATGGTTGATAAAATCTCGCACAACCTGTCTCCGGCAGCTGAGATCGGCCGCTACATCAAGGAGACCACTCCGGGCGCAAAGGTCGTTTTCATCGGGCCGTGCACCGCGAAGAAGATGGAGTTCAAGGAAGGCGAGTCGGCAAGCCGATACATTGACTGCACGCTGACGTTTGAGGAGCTGCAGGCACTGTTTGACAGCCGCAACATCGACCTCACCACGCTCGAAGAAGGCGTGCTCGACAACGCCTCCTACTACGGCCGCATCTTTGCGCGCAGCGGCGGTCTGTCCGACGCGGTTGTGGAAGCACTCAAGGAGCAGAACAACGAAGATTTCAAGCTCAACGCCATCGCATGCGACGGCATCGAAGCCTGCAAGGCGGCTCTGCTGCGTGCTTCCAAGAATGTTCTGCCGAACAACTTCATTGAGGGCATGGCGTGCACCGGCGGCTGCATCGGCGGCGCAGGCTGTCTGACCCACGGCGAAAAGAACAAGGCAGATGTCGACAAGTACGGCAAGCAGGCGATGGAGAAGACAATCCTCGACGCCATCTCCGTGACCGATGTCGGACCGGAAGCCGAATAATTAACCGAAATGAGATCCGGTCTGCTGTGCTTGCAGGCCGGATTTTGTTCTGTTCCGAAAAAACGCGTAAACTGTACGTGGTGCTAAACTTTTAACAAAACATTTTGCAAAGACGCGCCGTTTTCCGTGCAGATGCAGATTTTTTCGGTTTGCCGTGAGTTTTCATTGTACTTTTTAAAAAATTGCGGTATAATAATACAAATCGGCTTAAAGCGTTGCCTTTTGGCCGTGTGTGGTAAAAAATAAGGCGTATGAGGACACACCTCACTCCCGGGGAAAGGAATGCTTTCGTTTCAGAAAGCGGTGGCTGAATTATGGCACAGAATCTCTCTAACGATCATATTAACCTGACCATGCTGACGGATTTCTATGAGATCACTATGGCAAACGGCTATTTTGCCAACGGTTTTAAGGATACCATCGGCTACTTTGATATGTTTTTCCGCAAAGTGCCGGACGGCGGCGGATTTGCCATTATGGCAGGCGTGGAGCAGCTCGTCAATTACTTGAGTGAGCTTTCTTTCACGCAGGAGGATATCGATTACCTGCGCTCCAAGCACATTTTTCGCGAAGAGTTCCTCGATTATCTGAAGAACTTCAAGTTTACCTGCGATGTTTGGGCTGTGCCGGAGGGCACGCCGATCTTCCCGGGTGAGCCGATCGTCACCGTGCGCGGCCCGGTCATTCAGGCACAGTTTGTGGAGACCATGGTTTTGCTGTCCATCAACCACCAGAGCCTCATCGCAACGAAGACAAACCGCATCGTGCGCGCTGCGGACGGCAGAGCGGTTATGGAGTTCGGCTCCCGCCGTGCACAGGGCTTTGACGGCGCCATTTATGGCGCGCGTGCCGCATATATCGGCGGTTGCGTCGGCACTGCCTGCACCATCAGCGACCGCCGTTTCGGCGTTCCGGCGCTCGGCACCATGGCGCACAGCTGGGTACAGCTTTTTGACAGCGAATACGAAGCATTTAAGGCGTATGCCGAAGAATATCCGCACAACTGCACGCTGCTCGTCGATACATACAACGTATTGAAATCCGGTGTGCCGAACGCCATCCGCGTCTTTAACGAAGTACTCGTGCCGCAGGGCTTCCGCCCGGCCGGCATCCGCATCGACAGCGGCGACATCACGTATCTTTCCAGAAAAGCGAGAAAGATGCTTGACGACGCCGGCTTTGAAGACTGCAAGATCTGCGCATCCAATTCCCTTGATGAGTACATCATCCGCGATATGCTCATGCAGGGCGCAAAGGTCGATTCCTTCGGCGTAGGCGAGCGTCTCATCACGTCCTCCAGCGAGCCGGTGTTCGGCGGCGTTTATAAGCTGGCGGCTGTTGAAAAACCGGACGGCACCATCGTTCCGAAGATCAAGATCAGCGAAAACGTAGCAAAGATCACCACACCGTGCTTCAAGGAGGTTTGGCGTATTTTTGACCGCGAGACCGACAAGGCCATTGCGGATGTCATCACGCTGAACGACGAGGTCATCGACGACGAGAAGCCGTATACGATCTTCGACCCGAATCACACGTGGAAGCGCAAGACCGTGGAGAATTTCCGTGCCGTACGCTTGCGTACCCAGCTGTTTAAAAACGGCGAGTGCCTGTATCAGCCGCGTGCCTTAAGCGCCATCCGCGCGCATTGCCTCGCGCAGGTCGATACGCTGTGGGAAGAAGTAACGCGATTTGAAAACCCGCACAGCTACTATGTGGACCTTTCCCAGAAGCTGTGGGACGAGAAGAATCGCTTGCTTTCCGAAAACCAGTATTAAAATCCAATCATTTCACAAATTTTGCGAGTAAGCCGGACAGCTGCGGGTGTACGCCGAAAGGCCGCATCTGAGGAAAGTCCGAGCTCCACAGGGCGAGAATAACGGCTAACGGCCGCCGGGGGCGACCCCAGGGAAAGTGCAACAGAGATATACCGCCTGCATTGCAGGTAAGGGTGGAAAGGTGCGGTAAGAGCGCACCGGCGCGCAGGAGACTGCGCGGCCATGTAAACCCTATTCGGAGCAACATCGTGGAGAAACATATACGTCGGCCCGGCGGTTTCGAGGAGATGGCTTGAGCTGCACGGCAACGTGCAGACGAGAAAGATGGTTGTCCAAGACAGAACTCGGCTTATAGGTTTAGTCGCAATCTTGAATAAAGGGGGGCAGAGAGTGCAAGCTTTCTGTCCTTTTTGTTTATTGCATATAAAAATGCCTCCCCGTTTTGGCTAAAACAATATTGACAAAATCCGCGCTTTCATGTTATTCTTTCTGTAACAAAAGCGGTTTCCCGTAAACGCGCATATACTTTTAACATCGGGAGAACGGTTGCGGTCGTTCTCTTTTTGCGTATTCGCGCGCTTTATTGAGTTACTGTACTGATTTAAAAGGAGGCGGACGATATGAAACGCAAATGTGTGGTCGTTTTGGCAATCTTGGTGCTGATGCAGGTGCTGTGCGGCGTTCAAAGCGCGCCGAAAGCACAAACAGCAGGGGAGAAAAAGCCGACGATCTTAGTGGAAAGCAAAAATTTCTTCAAGAATAATCCAATCACGGAGATTTACGAATACCTCTACGGCGAGTGCCCGGTGGAGTTTGTCGCGCTACCGAGCAATGGAGCCGAGCGCGAAGCAAAGATAGAAGAAATTCGTGCCGAGATCGAAGCCGGCGGCGGGCCCGACGCGTTTATTTTGGCGGCGCACGCCCCGAACTCGACTTGTACGTCCGCGCTTTTCCCGGATGTGGAGCAGAGTATGGCAGACGGCGCATTTCTGCCGCTTGATACCTACATCAAAAGCAGCCTCTATCTTGACCCGAGCGCACAGGTGCAGCCGGTGTTTAATGCCGGCAAGGTAAACGGTGAACAGGTCGTGCTGCCGCTTTTGTACCGCGTGAACACCTATCTGCTCGATAAAGCGCAGATGCAGAACCCGAACGCGCAATATACGTCTTTTGACGCGCTGAAAACCTGCAAGGACGATACTGTTTTGAGTGTTTTGCAGGCACATCAGGCGAGCTGGTACGGCGCACAGTTTGCGGATATTGAAACCGCATCGGAATTTTCCGTGCCCACTGCCGAAAATGAAGTTGCAGACGCCGAAATTCCGCTTACCGGCGGCGCATGGTACGAAGATGGCTTTACCTATTACGCACAGAACAAAAACGACACCTACGCACTGACCGTCCCAAACGATGCGGGCGGTGTGACGGCGTTCGTCACGGCCTATGCGGCGGTGAATCCGAATACGAAGTGCGCCGAGGAAGTCTTTAAATACCTCAAACTCTTTTACAGCGATGCCGTGCAGAGCGACAACGGCCTGCGCGATAAAGAAACGGAAATCACCTATGGCGCGCTCGCAAGAAGCAATATGTTTGCGCTGCTGAGTGCAGATATCAGCACCGTAACGGGCGAATACGCCTACGAAAACGCAGAGCTGCGCAATGAGATTAACAGCCGTATCAACGCGGTGCGCTTTTACGGCGAAAAGGACCGCAAATTGCTCAAACACGCGCCTTTGGGCTGATTTTCCGGAGAATTTCAGGAAAATAGAATTTTCCTCTTGCAAAACCGAAAGAATTGTGGTAGGATAGTCAAAACAAATTTGAAAGAAAGGGGTATGACAATGTTCCGCTTTGTCCGCGTTATGACGAATATGCAGTCCGCAAATGCCATGGGTAACGGTACTTGCTGCGGGCCTACATTGTCATGCGCTTTTTGAGAGTTAGAAAGAACCTAACCGCATAAATCGCAATGAACAGTGCAGGCTGAATGAACGGTCTGCACTGTTTTATTTTTAGGAGAAATCAGGAGGAAACACAATGGAACACAAGGGGACTGTCACACTCGAAACGCCAAGGCTCATTTTGCGCTGCTTAACGCTTGCGGACGCAGAGCCGATGTACCGCAACTGGGCGTCCGACCCTGGGGTCACAAAGTTCCTCACGTGGCCCACGCACAGCAGCGTAGAGGTAACAAAGCAGATCCTCGCGCTGTGGACATCGCACTATGAGGAGCTCAACTATTACCAGTGGGGCATTGTTGTAAAGGATGAAAACGCGCTTATCGGCACCATTGCTGCGGTAAAAACGGATGATGAGATTAAAGCTGCAGAGATCGGCTACTGCATCGGCCAAAACTGGTGGCACAAGGGCTATACGAGCGAAGCACTCGGTGCCGTGATCGATTTCCTGTTTGACGAGGTCGGCCTCAACCGCATTGCGGCGCGCCATGATGTGAACAACTCGCACTCCGGCGGCGTGATGAAAAAGTGCGGCATGCAGTTTGAGGGCATCATGCGCGAGGGTGCAAAGAACAATGGGGGACTGTGCGACATCGCAAATTATGCGATTTTGAAGAAAGATCGCGCATAAATCGCGTTTTCGGGGAGAAAATTCAAAATTTTCCTTGCTAAACCGATAGCGTTTGTAGTATGATAATAAAAGTGATTATTTGCGGAGAAATGCCGCATGCCAAAGCGTAGGTTTTGCGTGTGCAGTTTAAGTGCCGCACGGAAAGGAATGTGGTCATCATGAAAAGAACAGAAATCGCGGCCCTCTACGGATCGCCGGAGACCTTTGGCGATACGCAGGTCACGGTCTGTGGCTGGGCGAGATCGATCCGCGACTCCAAAGCGCTCGGATTTATCGATCTGAATGACGGCAGCTGCTTTAAGGGCGTACAGATCGTCTTTACGGCGGAAAAACTCGAAAATTACAAGGAGATCGCTTCCCAGAATGTCGGCGCTGCGCTGCGTGTCACCGGTACGTTGCTGCTCACGCCGGAAGCGAAGCAGCCTTTTGAAATTCAGGCGGAGGAGATTACCGTTGAGGGTGCGTCCTCGCCGGAATACCCACTTCAGAAGAAGCGCCACACGGTGGAATACCTGCGTACGGTCGCGCACCTGCGCCCGAGAACGAACCTTTTCAACGCGGCGTTCCGCGTGCGTTCCGCTGCGGCGTTCGCCATCCATAAGTTCTTCAACGAGAACGGCTTCACCTACGTGCATACGCCGATTGTCACGGGCAGTGACTGCGAGGGCGCGGGCGAGATGTTCCAGCTGACAACGCTCGACCTCGACAATGTCCCGAAAAACAAGGACGGCACGGTCGATTACAGCAAGGATTTCTTCGGCAAGCAGACGTCCCTCACCGTTTCCGGCCAGCTTGAGGCGGAGTGCATGGCCATGGCGTTCGGTAAGGTCTATACGTTCGGTCCCACGTTCCGCGCAGAGCGCTCCTACACGCAGCGTCACGCGGCAGAGTTCTGGATGGTCGAGCCGGAGATCGCGTTTGCCGATCTCAACGACGACATGGATCTCATGGAGGCCATGATTAAGTACATCATCAAAGATGTTATGGCGCGCTGCCCGCAGGACATCGACTTCTTCAACCAGTTTGTCGATAAGGGCCTCAAAGAGCGTCTGGAGCATGTGGCAAACTCCGATTTTGTCCGCATTTCCTATACGGATGCCGTAAAGCTCCTTGAAAAGAACAACGACAACTTTGAATATAAGGTCTCCTGGGGCTGCGACCTCCAGACCGAGCACGAGCGCTACCTCACCGAAAAAGAGTTCGGCAAGCCGGTGTTCGTCACCGATTACCCGAAGGAGATCAAAGCGTTCTACATGCGCCTCAATGACGATGACAAGACCGTTGCGGCGACCGATCTGCTCGTGCCGGGCATCGGCGAGCTGTGCGGCGCAAGCCAGAGAGAAGAGCGCTACGACGTGCTTCTGAACCGCATTCGCGAGCTCGGCCTTAACGAGGAGGATTACTGGTGGTACCTCGACCTTCGCCGTTTCGGCGGCAACAAGCATGCGGGCTTCGGTCTCGGCTTCGAGCGCATGGTCATGTACCTTACGGGCATCTCCAATATCCGCGACGTATTGCCGTTCCCGCGCACAACGGGCTCTGCGGAGTTCTAAATTTCATAAAAGCAAGTCTTTTGCCGGTGCAGTTTGCTGTGCCGGTTTTTGCTTTGTTATACGCTTGTCAGAATGAACGGAAAAGCAGGAAAACACGTTGTACAATCGTGCAAAACGGGAAAAATGCAAGAATTACAAATAAGGCTTGCATTTTTAGCTTATTTGTATTACAATAAGAATTGTTTCAGGCGCTATTGGAGCGTAAAAATGAATTGAATGCTTATTTTTCAATTCAAAATCTTATTTATGGAGATGTTTTCGTGGCGTACGCAAACTTGAGCAAAGCAGAATTACAGAAGGTTTTCGATGAGCTTTCCGCAGAATATAAGGGCTATCAGGCCAAAAATCTTTCGCTGAACATGGCGCGCGGCAAGCCCAGCGCAAAACAACTGGAGCTCGCCCTCGGCGTTTTGGAAGCGCTGAAAGCGAGAAGCGAATTTGCGAATTCCAACGGTGATGACTGCCGTAACTACGGCCTTTGGGACGGTCTGCCGGAGATGAAACGCATTTTCGCCGATATGGTCGGCGTACCGGCTTCGCAGGTCATTCTCGGCAACAACTCAAGCTTGATGATGATGTTTGAGGTAATTTCCCGTGGCTTCTCGCACGGTTACAACGGCTGCACGCCGTGGTGCAAGCTGGATAAGAAAAAGTTTCTCTGTCCGGTACCGGGCTACGACCGCCATTTTGCCGTAACAGAGTATTACGGCTTCGAGCTCATCAACATCCCGATGTATGCTACCGGCCCGGATATGGATCTCATCGAAAAGCTCGTCAAGGACGATGACTCCATTAAGGGCATTTGGTGTGTGCCGAAGTATTCGAACCCCACGGGTGTCACGTATTCCGATGAGACCGTCCGCCGTTTCGCCGCATTAAAACCGGCTGCAAAGGACTTCAAAATCATGTGGGATAATGCCTATTGTGTGCATGACCTCACCGATACGCCGGATACGCTGCTCAATATCTACGATCTCTGCGTTGAAAACGGCACGGAAGATCAGATCTTCATTTTTGCCTCTACGTCCAAGATCTCGTTCCCGGGCGCCGGTGTGGCCGGCCTCGCCACGAGCGACAACAATATCCGCGATTTCAAGGAGCACACGCTCACGTCCACCATCGGCCCGGATAAGCTGAATCAGCTGCGCCACGTGCTGTTCCTGCACGACATCAACGGTGTGCGCGCCCTCATGAAGGGCCACCGCGCCATTTTGGAACCGAAGTTCCGCCTGTGCGAGCTGATGCTGGAGGAAAATGTCGGCGACCTCGGCATCGCCGAGTGGAATAAGCCGAACGGCGGCTATTTCATCAGCGTCGATGTGCTTGACGGCTGCGCAAAGCGCGTTGTGCAGCTGTGTAAAGAAGCGGGCGTCATCCTGACCGATGCCGGTGCGACGTTCCCGTACGGCAAAGACCCACACGACAGTAACATCCGTCTTGCGCCGTCGTTCCCGCCGCTTGAAGAGCTTGAACAAGCCATGGAAGTTTTCTGTTGCGCCATCAAACTTGCCGCTGCAGAAAAGCTGCTGAACGCGTAAAAATTTCATACAAAATACAGAGCAAGAGAGGGATAGACCGTCCTTCCCTTGCTTTTTTGCATAAAAGCGGACATCTTTTCAAAATCGCCTTGACTTCGAACATAAGTTTTGCTATACTGGAAAATACAGGAGAATAGTTTTAATTCAGAGGAGAACGATATGGAAACGAAAAACAACAGAAAGATTCTCGAATATTTCACCTGCGAAAATAAAGAGCACTGGCTCCGTGAGATTCAAAAGAGCGATTGGGGAGCGGGGCAGTACCTTTACAGCTTGCTGAAAGAAAACAAGCTGAAAGCACTTGTCGGTACAACAACACTGGTTTTGATGCTGACAGACGGCGACAAGCTCGTCTCGTTCTGCACGCTTGCGCCGCTTGATGACGTGCAGCCGACATCATACACGCCGTGGGTCGGGTTTGTGTATACATTCCCGGAGTACCGCGGGCAGCACTGTGCCGGTCGGCTTTTGGACTGCGCAGAAAGCATCGCGGCTGTCATGGAACGGAAGTACATCTACATTTCTACCAATCACATTGGGCTGTATGAAAAATACGGCTATACATTTTTAGAGACCGCACAAGACATTTCCGGCGGCGAGACCCGCATTTACCGCAAGGCGCTTTTAGACAGCGGGCCGGAAACGGAGCGCCGTCTAAAAAACGGAGCCCGGTATAAATCGGAGATTGTCCGCGCAGCGCGTACAGGCACCGACCCGACGGCGTATTGCGGGCTTTCGTGCGACCATTGCTTTTTAAGGCAGTGGTGCGGCGGCTGTCGGTCGGATTTCAACTGCTGCTCCTACGAGAAAGGCGTATGTCCCAATGCTGCCTGCTGTAAGGAAAACGGGCTTGACGGTTGCTATGACTGCGCGGAAATTCTGACGTGCGAAAAGGGATTTTACACGAAGGACTGCGACGGCGCAGCCGCCGCCAAGGCGCAGGCGCTGTTCATTCATAAGCACGGCAAGGAAGAGTTTTTCAAAGTGCAAAATGCCATGCACAAAGTGCGTGATTTCAAGAAGATACAGGAAATCTTGGGTCAAAACACGCAGGAGGGTTTGCGCATTTTAGAAGGCTTTATGAAAACGGAAGCAGATGTTTGACGGCACTTTCAATTTTTGAATGTATTTTATCAAAATACAATAATTTTAAAATGATATTTTTGGATTTTGCTTTTGTAAATTCGCGGTTTTTAATTTATATTGATTTGGATTTTACTGTTAGTATTCCGGCTTTTTTCAACACGCCAATCAGCATGAAAAAGGTGCCGGTGTAGGGGATGAGCCAAAAATTGCGGCTGATAAGGCTGCAATATACAGCGAAAAGCATCACGGCGGGCGGGGTGCGCGTCATTTTGGCGAGCAGCTTCGGCTCAATGATCTGCCGAATGACGCTTAGAATGATCCATCCGATGAAAAGCCCGAGTGCTTGCGCCGCGCTGCCGCATAACAATCGGTAAACGGCGAGCGGCAGCAAAACAGTTCCCGGCCCAAAGACCGGGAAAATATCGGAGACTGTCACAACGGCGGCAGTCATCAGCGGATATTCCATGCGCAGCAGGTGGAGCATCACAAAGCTTTCCGCAAACGTGATGGTGTAAATGAGTGCATAGGCGGAAACAAACCCGACGGAAGATTCGCTTTTTGCGGTTTTTTGCAGGTCTTCTACACACTTTTCACCGATGAGTTTCTTTAAAAGTGACAGCAAATTTTCACGGTACAGCAGGGTGAGATACGCAAAAACCGGGATGAGTGTGAGCGTTAAAAACACGGCAGGCAGCAGCAAAATCGCTTTTACGGTGCCTTGCAGCGCGGGCATAGCGGCACCCATGTTACCCGAAAAATTCTTCTGCGCAGCGGAGATCCACTGCGGCAATTCCTGCCATGTGCGCTCCAAAAACGACCGCACGGCGGGGGCGAGTGCTTCGTAGCGAAAGTATCGCCCGGAAGCAAAAAACGCGGCGCTTTCCCGGATGAGCCGCGTGAAAAGCAATGCAAGAAGGACGAGTGAAACACTATAAACGGCGACAGCAGTGCAAAGTGCGGCGCGCTTATGGGAGAGATGCAGCCGTTTTTCCAGCAGGCGGCATAGCGGTGCTGTGATCCACCCAAGCAACCCGCCAAGCAAAATCGGGAGAATATGAAAAATAAATCGAACCGCCAAAATAAAGACAACCGTATACAGTATTAGTAATACGATAAATATCTTTTTACTTTTTACAAATTTCCAAATGTGTTTTGCCACCTTTGCACCGCCTTTCCTTTACAGATCTGCAGCGCACATAGTTTGGCTTTGCGCGGCGGAAAAATTCGCAAATTTAAGCAAAATATGCATGACATTTTTCGCGCGGTGTGCTACAATATCCTCGAATAAATGTGGTGCATGCATTTTAATGCACCGATAACGGCTAAAGGAGCTTGAGTTTATGGAAATTACAGTCAGCAAACGTTTTCTACGCGTGCCGGTGAAATTTGACGGCACTTCGTACAAATTTACTTTTTCTGAAAACGGCACACCGGTTTATAAGTTCGATGCCGTTTATACGGAAGAAAACGCAGATGCGGTTTATTATGCCGACCTGCGCGATTACCTTGGTAAGACGATGACCGTCACGGTAGAGCCGGAGTGCGCATTTACACCGGTGTTTGAGGATGCCATGATGCCGCTTACAGCGGAAGAGACCGTCTTGCGCCCGCAGCTGCACTTTACAGCGGAGCGCGGCTGGATCAACGATCCGAACGGTCTGTGCTTTTACGGCGGACAGTACCACCTTTTCCACCAGCACAATCCCTACGGTAGACTATGGGGCAACATGCATTGGGGTCACGCCGTGAGCCCGGATCTTCTCCACTGGGAATATAAGGAAGAAGCGATGTTCCTTGACATGGACGGCGCAATGTTTTCCGGCTGTGCGGTAGTCGATCACAACAATGTTTCCGGCCTCAAGGAAGGCGATGAAACGCCAATCTTGTTCTTTTACACCTGCGCGGGCGAAAAAAAGAGCACACAGTGCCTTGCGTACAGCACAGACGGCGGTAAAACGCTGAAAAAGTATGACAAAAATCCGCTAATCGACGAGATTGCACCCGGCAACCGCGACCCGAAGGTTATTTACGACGCAAAGCGCGCGCGCTGGCTGATGGCACTGTATTTTGTGGAGCGCACCTACGCAATCTTCACGTCGCAGGACTTACTGCACTGGGATCTTCTGCAGAAATTTGACCTGCCCGGTGATGACGAGTGCCCGGATCTCTATCCGCTTACAGCAGATGACGGCAGAACGTTGTGGGTCTATTCCGGTGCGCACGACATGTATTTTGTCGGCGATTTTGATGAAAACGGCCTTTACCAGCCGATTCAGTCGGTCGGGCAGCTTTCGTATAACTCGCAGTCGTATGCGGCGCAGACGTATTACTATGAGCCGGGTAAGCCGGTCATCCGCTTTGGGTGGAACCGCAGCGATATTCCCGGCGCACCGTTCAACGGCTCCATGTGTACGCCGACCGAAATGACGCTGAAAAAGCACGGTGACCGCTACTATCTCTCTGCGCTGCCGATTAAGAGCACAGAAAATCTGATTGTAAAATCCGACAAGCTTGACGACTTTACATTGACACACTGCACGCACGAGCTCGGCAGCAAGACCTGCCGCATCTCTTTTACTGTAAAGGAAGGCGACCTTACATGCAACTTGTACGGCCTTGAGATGAAGCTCGACAAAAACGGTCTGACCTGCGGAGAATCCATATTGCCGCGCCTGAAAAACGAGCCGATGAAGGTGGACATCATTACCGATACAAACAGCGTAGAGATTTATTTGAACGGCGTTGCAAACACGGTCATCGCGCATGTGCTGGATGAGACGAAGCCGACGTTCACGATCCACGCCGAGGATCCCGTTGAGGTACAGAACCTCACAGTTTCCGAGCTTTCGCTGTGATGAGAGCAATGAAGCGCGTACTGACCATCGCCGGGTCGGATTGCTCCGGCGGCGCGGGTATTCAGGCGGATATCAAGACAATATCCGCACACGGCGTGTACGCGATGAGCGTGATCGTGTCTGTTGTGGCAGAAAACACCGTGCATGTGCTGAAAAAGCAGGATATTGCGCCGGAGATTGTCCGCGCGCAGGTGGACGCAATCTATGAAGATATCGGTACGGACGCCGTGAAGATTGGCATGCTGCCGACGCCGGAGGTGATGTCTGCTGTGGCGGAAAAGCTGCGCAAATACTGTCCGAAGAACGTCGTTGTTGACCCTGTGATGTATGCGAAAGACGGAACGGCACTGATGGCTCCGCAGTCGATTGAGACATTCAAAGCGGAAATTTTGCCGCTCGCCGACGTGCTGACACCGAATATTCCCGAGGCGGAGGAAATTACCGGGATGCACATTGAGACGGAAGACGATATGTGTGCTGCAGCAAAGTTGATTTACACAATGGGCTGTAAAGCTGTGCTTGTAAAGGGAGGGCACTTTGCGGGCGATCCGATCGATATTCTGTTCGATGGTGAACAGCATATAAGCTTTACAGCGAAACGCATTCAAACGAAGAACACGCACGGCACAGGGTGCACGCTGTCTTCCGCTATTGCCTCGAATTTGGCGCTTGGATATGCACCCGCTGAAGCGGTGAAGCGTGCGAAAGACTACATGACGTGCGCCATCGAGCACGCGCTCGAGCTCGGGCACGGCGCGGGGCCGACGAATCACTTTTACAGCTTGTATCAAAGCGGACTTCCAAAGTAAATAGCTTGCTTCATAGAAAAAGCACCCTGTAAAGCTTTTGGCCTTGCAGGGTGCTTTTCATGTTTGAAAAATCGCGGCGGATTTGTTTATGGAGCAGGCATGTCAGTTGTTTTTATATTTTTTCATGAGCTTTCGCAGCTTTAAACCGCAGTAGGTGAGCAAGGAAACGTACAGAAGCATCATGGCGGTGAAGAGCACGGTGAATGCGATGGAAGAGCGACTGCCGGTTTCTATGCTGCGCATGAAATTCGGAGACACACAGCAGATGAAAATGACTAAAAGCGGCAGCATACGTGTTTTCATGATGTGGCGAATGAGGTCAATTTTCGATTCGTTATCGGAAAACAGCTCGCCGTCCTGCTCGGTGTTTTGAACGGATGCGGGCTTGCGGAAATACAGCCATCCGACGCAGCGGCCGATGTACTCCCAGCCGTAATCCGTGAACAGTTGGAAATAGTTGGCGTTTTCCGCGCCGTTTTTGTAATCGAGACGATAAATGACGTCTTCGGGTGTACACTTTTCAAAAATATAAAGGCACGGTGGGATCATTTTGTGCAGCTTCCAGCCGTTTTTATGCTGCTCGTGCAGCCAGATTTCTTCCTCTTCATAATCTGCGATGGTGAAAAAACGAATCATGGTTTTGGTTTCAGGCATGGATCATTTCTCCTTTGCTGTTTTTGTACAGGCGCTCGATGCGCTTGAGCTCGAGCTGCAAGATTTCTTCGCCGAGCGCGGTGATGCGGTAGAGCTTCCGTTTTTCTTCTTCTTTGTAAAAAGCGATAAGGCCGTCCTTTTCCATTTTGGAGAGCGTGCCGTACATGGTGCCGGCGCTGATGACGAGCGCGCCTCCGGTCATTTCGCGCACTTTTTGGCTGATGCCGTAACCGTGCTGAGGCTGACGCAGGCAGAATAAAATGTAAAAGCCGCTTTCCGTCATGGGAACATAAATGCGTTTTAATTTGTCGTCCATCGTATTCCTCACTATCTGCTCTCGATATATCGAGATTCTGTATACAGTATATCGAGGATCGATGTATTTGTCAAGAGGATTTTTTATTTTGCAGCGGTTCTAAATCCGGCGGCACGTCCATAGAATTGGGCATACGGAGCGAAAAGAAAGGTGTGTGCGATGGATTTTGAAAAGGCAATCCGCCCGCTCGGGCGCTTTACACCGATGCTTGAAAAGGTGCCGCAGGCGGTGCGCGACGCGGTGTTTGACATTCGTATCAGTGTGGATAAGCCTGTGCTGCTGTGCTGCGGCGACCGCATTTTGTTTTTGCGGGAAGACGGCGACACGGCGCAGTATTTTTCGCAAAACAATGTGACAGCGACACGCGAGGACGTGGAGGAGATCTTTTTGCGGCTGTGCGGATATTCCGTTTACAGTCACATGGAGGAGATTCGCGGCGGATTCGTCTCCGCAGACCGCGCGCTGCGGGTGGGCATCGGCGGTACGGCGGTGATCGAAAAGGGCGGCATCAAAACGGTGCGCGACGTGACGAGTCTTTCTGTGCGTATCCCGCGGGAGAAGCGCGGCTGTGCAGAGGAGGTGCTGCGCTACGGCGTAGACCTCAGCCGCGGGCTGCTGCTTGCTGGCGCGCCGTCCTCGGGCAAAACGACGCTGCTGCGGGACATTGCACGATATATCGGTACGGCGGGACACCGCGTGGTGGTGCTTGACGAGCGGTTTGAGCTGAGTGCGGACGGGTTTGACCTCGGCGCGTGCACGGATATTTTGCAGGGCTACCCGAAGCAGGAGGGGCTTTCGCACGCGGTGCGGTGTCTTTCACCGGAGTACATCGTCTGCGATGAGCTCGGCGAAAACGATCTTTCGGCGATACGTGCGGCATCGTTTTCAGGGGTGGCGCTGATTGCGAGCATCCACGCGGGCAGTGTACACGAGCTGTGTTGCAGACCGCTGTGCCGCGAGATTCTGTCGCTCGGCGCGTTTGAAACGGTGGCGCTGCTGCACGGGCGAAGTGCACCGACGAAAGTGGAAAAGCTGTTTTTGGCGGGTGATCTTCTTGAAAACAACGGCGGCGATCCTGATTGTTCTGTGTGCGGCGACCGCCGGGTCATCGGTATCTGCGCGGCTAAAAATGCGTGAAAAAGAACTGAACATCTTTTTGGAAGCGCTTTTTGCGTTGAAAAACGCCGCGGCCTACACGGCGGGCGACCTGTACGCGCTGCTCTCTCTGTGC
>ERZ894191.739-NODE-739-length-24006-cov-9.990564_pt1 | contig 24006 bp, 24 predicted proteins | sample MGYA00380282_ERZ894191 | MGnify/ENA primary metagenome ERZ894191 (study PRJEB32331, sample SAMN06328485) | human gut metagenome | biome: human gut microbiome; feature: stool | host: Homo sapiens | collected 2013-02-21 ...
CGCTATGCATTTTGTGGTCGAGAATGTTATCCACGCTCACCGGGCGGAACGTGCCAAGGCCGACATGCAGTGTGACGAACACGACCTTCACGCCTTTTGAGCGAATTGCATCGAGCAGCTCCGGCGTAAAGTGCAGACCGGCCGTCGGCGCAGCGGCAGAACCTTCCTCTTTGGAATACACCGTCTGGTAGCGCTCTTTATCCTTGAGCTTTTCTTTAATATAGGGTGGCAGCGGCATCTGGCCAATCTTATCCAGCTCCGTGAAGAAGTTCGTGCCCTTATCGTAATGGAAGCGGATCATGCGGTTGCCGTCGTCCTTCACTTCGATGACCTCGCAGGTCATGGAGCTGCCCTCGAACATGAACGATGTGCCGACCTTTGCACGCTTGCCCGGACCTGCAAGTGCTTCCCATACGTCGTCACCGCAATTTTTCAGGAGCAAAAATTCAACGTGCGCGCCGGTTTCGTTTTTAATGCCGTAAATACGCGCAGGCAAAACGCGGGAATTGTTGAGTATAAGACAATCGCCCTCATTCAAATACTCCGTGATGTCGTGAAAATGTCTGTGCTCGATCTCACCGGTTGTTTTGTCCAACACCATCAGGCGCGAAGCGTCACGCGGTTCAATCGGCGTCTGGGCGATAAGTTCTTCCGGAAGCTCAAAATCAAAATCTTTTGTCTGTAAAGTTTGCGTATCCAAGTATATTCCTTCCAATCTGAATTAAAATAGCCGCATCCCCCAAATTACGCAGGATTATTCTAAGAATTTTTCATAAATAAATTGACAACAATCCGTATTCCATGTATTATAATAAGGATAGAGGCGCGGTTTGTAAAAGTATCCGCGGGTTTTGGCCCTCCACAGGCATCGGCCCGCAGAAAAAGGACACACCGCCGAAGATCTCAGCGCATGTGGTACGCTTGGATCTGGTTGCTGTGGCGAAAGCCCCGTAACTGTCATCTGCAATAGGATGGAGTGCTATCAGAGCTTTTCCGCAGGGAGACTTTCGTAAAAGCCTGTGCACATTCTATTATATTGTATGTATGACCGGATTTCAACCGGTTTTTTTTCGCTCAAAAATGAAATTTGACCTTAATTTTGTTTTTGAGCGTACATTTCATCATTTTTGAAAGGATGTCCTGCAAACAGGACGGGTGAAAGAAATGAAAAAGTATAATGTCGGTATCATTGGTTGCACAGGCATGGTCGGTCAGCGTTTTGCAACACTCCTTGAAAATCATCCGTGGTTCAACGTGACCGCGCTTGCGGCCTCTTCCCGCTCCGCCGGTAAAACATATAAAAGCGTCGTAGAAAAGCGTTGGGCTATGAAAACGCCCATTCCCGCAAGTATGGCGGATATGATCATCTTAGACGCTGTTGCAGATATGGACGAAGTCGTCTCCAAGGTCGATTTTGTATTCTGCGCCGTCGATATGAAAAAAGACGAAATTCGCGCCCTTGAAGAAGCTTATGCGAAAAAGGAGTGCCCGGTCGTCTCCAACAACAGCGCAAACCGCGGCGTCGAGGATGTGCCGATGGTTGTGCCGGAGATCAACGCCGACCACATTGAAATCATAAACGCACAGAGAAAGCGCCTTGGCACAAAGCGCGGCTTTATCGCCGTAAAATCCAACTGCTCTCTTCAGAGCTACGTTCCGGCTATTCACCCACTGATGGATCTCGGCGTCACCAGAGTGCTCGCCTGCACATATCAGGCCATCTCCGGCGCCGGCAAAACCTTTGAAACGTATCCCGATATTCTTGACAACGTCATCCCGTATATCGGCGGCGAGGAAGAAAAATCCGAGCAGGAGCCGATGAAGCTGTGGGGCCACATTGAGGGCGATAAGATTGTCAACGCGACCACCCCGTCCATCACGGCACAGTGCTTCCGCGTGCCGGTTTCCGACGGCCATACGGCTGCGGTGTTCGTCTCCATGGAAAAGAAGGTCTCACCGGAGGAAATCATCCGCCGCTGGACAGAGTTCCGCGGCCCGGCACAGGAACTCGAGCTGCCGAGCGCACCGAAGCAGTTCCTGCACTACTTTACGGAAGCAGACCGTCCGCAGGCAAAACTCGACCGTGAACTGGAGCACGGCATGGCCGTTTCCATCGGCAGACTGCGCCCGGATACCCAGTATGACTACAAGTTCGTTTGCCTTTCCCACAACACGCTGCGCGGCGCAGCAGGCGGCGGTGTTCTGCTTGCAGAGCTGCTCGCAAAGAAGGGCTATTTTGACTGATACCGTTCAGGAGGTATTTTTTAGATGAAAGAAACCATTTTTACCGGCGCAGCGGTGGCACTTGTTACCCCGTTTAACCCGGATATGTCCGTAAACTACGAGGAGCTTGAAAAGTTCATCGAGTTTCAGATCACAAGCGGCACCGATGCCATTGTCACCTGCGGTACCACCGGCGAAGCGGCAACGCTCACCGATGAAGAGCACGTGAAGGTCATCGAGTTCACCGTAAATAAAGTCTCTGGCCGCGTACCGGTCATCGCAGGCACCGGCAGCAATGATACCGCCTACGCCGTGGAGCTCTCCCAAAGAGCGGAAGCACTCGGCGCAAACGGCCTTCTGCTTGTCACGCCGTACTACAACAAGACTTCCCAGCGCGGCCTCGTTGCAAGCTTCAACCGCATTGCAGGCAGTGTAAAAATTCCGTGCATTGTGTATAATGTCCCGAGCCGCACCGGCCTCAACATTCTGCCGGAAACGTACTACGAGCTCTCGAAAACGCAGAACATCGTTGCCACAAAGGAAGCGAACCACGACATCTCCGCGCTCATCAAAACGCGTGAGCTTTGCGGTGATGACCTCACGGTTTACTCCGGTGAAGACACGCAGACTTTGCCGATCGCGTCTCTCGGCGGCAAGGGCGTCATCTCAACGTTCTCCAACATCATGCCGAAAGAAATGCACGAGCTTGCCACCGCTTCCGTTGCGGGCGACCTCAAGACGGCGCAGGCACTCACGTTTAAGTATCTCGACCTCATGAACGCACTGTTCATGGATGTCAACCCAATCCCGGTAAAGCAGGCATTGAACCTGATGGGCTTCAACTGCGGCCACTGCCGCTTGCCGCTTGCCGATATGTCCGATGAGCAGATTGCAAAGCTGAAGGCCGAAATGGCAAAGCATCTGCAGCTCGCCTGATTAAGAAAGGAACGGACGTAAAATGACAAGGATTATTTTATGTGGCTGCTGCGGCAAAATGGGTCACTTCATCACGCAGCTTGTTTCCGAACGCACCGATTGCGAGATTGTTGCCGGCGTTGATCTGAACGTCAATGCACAGACTGCTTCCTACCCCGCTTACACCTCCATCGATCAGGTGACGGAAGCGGCAGATGTTATCATCGACTTCTCCCACCCCTCCCTTTTGACGCCGATTTTGCACTACGCGGCGGAAAAGGGTGGCATTCCGGCCGTGCTCTGCACCACGGGCTACACAGCAGAGCAGACCGCGGAGCTTACCAAAGCTTCCGAAACGCAACCAATCTTCTATTCCCGCAACATGTCACTCGGCATTAACCTGATGCTAGAGCTTGCAAAAAAGGCGGCAAAGGTGCTCGGCGACCAGTTCGACATTGAGATCGTCGAAAAGCACCACAATCAGAAGATTGACGCGCCGAGCGGCACGGCTTTGATGCTTGCCGATGCACTTGCTTCCGTGCGCGACGGCGAAACGCAATATATGTATGATCGCCACGCACAGCGCAAAAAGCGCGAAAAGAGCGAGATCGGCATTCATTCCGTGCGCGGCGGCACCATTGTCGGCGAGCATGAGGTGATCTTTGCGGGCAACAACGAGGTCATCACGCTCTCCCATTCCGCACAGTCCAAAGAGCTGTTCGCGGTGGGCGCAGTAAACGCAGCGGTATTCATGAGCGGCAAAGGCCCCGGCCTTTACGACATGTCCGCTTTGGTTTAAGAAAGGATGGAACAGATCATGGGCACAACCGAAATCAGCACGGTCAGCAATATCACACTGGTCACCCTGCAAGGCAGCCCCGCCACCACAGGCTTTATGGCTGAGGTATTCGAGCGCATCGCGGAGCTCGATATCAACATCGATATGATCTCCATGCCCCCGAACCACGGTGCAAATGCCGGCCTTTCTTTTACCATTTCTGACCAAGACCTCATCGAGGTGCTGTCTTTTGCGAATACGCTCAAGACCGAGACCGGCATCAAGGTTATCGTCAGCAGCGTGAACCATAAAATCTCCGTCTATGACCCGCAGATGAAAAACACGCCGGGCATGGCAGCCAGAGTGTTCAGCGCCATCGCCGCAAGTGACGCTGACATCCGCCTCATCACGACCTCCGAAGTCGAGATCTCCCTCCTCGTCACGGAAGCGGACTACGACACCGTTCTGGAAGCTATCGAAGAAGCGGTCAATGCGTAATTAAATACAAAACTATGTATTTCAAAACCCGAAAAGTGCTACTTTTCGGGTTTTTCTCTGTTTAGGCTTGATTTTTTCTCAAAATACGATATAATTATTTAGTATAGTATAATATATGCGGGTATGGCGGAATTGGCAGACGCGCCAGATTTAGGTTCTGGTACTTCGGTGTGCAGGTTCGACTCCTGTTACCCGCACCAGTTTATGAGCATAGGTTAGGAGATATATTTATGTTGGAACAGCAAAATAAAAGTGCTGAATTAGAACAAATGGTTGTTCACACCCAAAATTTGGATATCACTCTTCAAGAACTAAAGAATTTTGTTGATGCCAATGACATTATCACCGATCCCGATTATCAGAGACGTTATGTATACGATAACAAGCGTGCTTCAAGTTTGATTGAATCAATTTTGATTGGTATACCTATTCCTGTGGTATATCTTGCAGAAGAAGATGAAGGCATTTATTCTGTTATTGATGGTCAACAACGGATTACTTCCTTTGTTCGTTACCTTAAGAATGAATTTCCACTTACAGGTTTAAAAGAGCTTAAGAGTTTAAATGGTCTACTTTTCAAAGAATTAGATAAGAGTTTGCAGAGACGTCTTAAAATCAAGAAGATTCCTGCTGTTTGTATTGAAAAAGACTCCAGAGAGCTTAAATACGAAATCTTTTCAAGGCTTAACCTTGGTGCAGTTAAATTACGCGATCAAGAAGTTCGAAATTGCTTGTATCGTGGCAAATTTAATGATATGTTGAAAGACATTGCTAATACCAATCCTTATTTGCCTTCTCTTTTTCATGATGACAATAAGAGATTTGCATATGAAGAACGTATTTTGCGCTTTTTTGCCTTACGAAACTATATGCAACTCAAAGGTACTTACAAGCTAATGATGAACGATTATATGGAACATCATCTCTATGACACTGATGAGCAGATTAAAGAGGCTAAAAATCTTTATAACGGGCTTATTGAGTTAATAAAAACCGTTCTTGGGGAAAATGCTTTTTATTCTAAATCAAGTCAGCGTAAAAAATTCAACGGTGCCGTTTACGATTCGATAATTATTCCCTTTTCTTATTACCCCAAAAAGAGCATTCTTCACCATGCTGATGAAATAAGAAACGAAATTGAAAAATTAAAATCTGAGGATGAAGAATACAACAATATGGTTTATGTTGGTTCAAATGCGGGCAATAAAATACGCACTAGAATTAACGCAATTATGAGTGTTTTGAACCGTATAATTGATCATGATGACGCTAAAACCGATAAACGTTTTTTTAGCTATGAAATAAAAGAAAAATTATTTCACCCCGGATGCATATGCAGCTATTGCGGAAATCAAATTCTTAGTATTGACGATTGTGAAGTAGATCATATTATTCCATATGATAAAGGCGGTCCAACCGTAATTGAGAATGCACAATTACTTCATAGATCATGTAATCGCAGTAAAGGAAATCGTGTTATCAATGATGACGATTTTATCGACGACAGTGACGATGAAACTGATATTTAAGATTTAATTAGAACTGAAAAAGGAGCAAGTTTTTACTACTTGCTCCTTTTTTGCTTCGTATAAGTTTTTATGCCTTCTTCTGCTCTGCAAGCGCTTCTTCCAGTGCGAGCGCGAGCTGATCCGGGCAGGAGGTGTTCTTAAAGCCGCACTTGATGCCCTTACAGCGCTTTACGTATTCGTCAACGGTCATGCCGACCGCAAGCGCTGCCACGCCCTGCGTATTGCCGTTACAGCCGCCATCGAATTTCACGGAGCGGATAACGTCGCCGTCGAGCTCTACGTGAATGCCTCTGGAACATACACCTTTCGGTGTGAAATCATACTTCATTTTGCATTTCCCTTTCATTCAGAAAATAATTTATCAAATTCGGATTCGGCCGTCGTGAACGTGCCGACCGGATTTTTCTTTGTCGTGTAAAAGCCGTGATAATCCGTGCCGCCGGTGACGGCAAGGTTATACTTTTCGGCTAAGCGCAGCATTTCCGCTTTATCCTTCTCCGTGTTGCGCGGGTGATAAACTTCAATGCCGCGGACGCGGTGATTTCTGCACAGCTCGCGCAGAAGATCCATGCTGTGGTATTCGCTCGGGTGCGCCAAGACCGCGATGCCCTCTGCGGCGTCAACCGCATCCATCACAGTATCGACGTCGGGATAATCCACCTTCTCGTAGGCGATGCCCGTTTTGGAATCATAGAGCTTCTTAAAAACCTCGCCGAACATCTCACTCGCGTAGCCGGCATCCATTAACGCCTGCAAAACGTGCTGCTTGTAGATATTCGTCGAGCCCTCCGCGCGGCGCAGAATCATCTCGCGCGGAATCGCATACAGGCGGCAGACTTTATCAACGGAGCGTAGCATCGCCGCATGGCGGCTGTCCGTCGTTTTTTGCAGCAGTGACAGCAACACTTCGGGCTTCTTCGGCTTATAACACAGGATATGCGCTTTGCCGTGACGCTTCGGGTCTGCAGCAGAAATTTCCACGCCGGGAATCACCGTCACGCCCGCTTCCCGCCCAAGCTCCAACGCGCATTCGCAGCCCGCCATGGTATCGTGGTCGGTGAGCGCGAACGTTGTCACGCCGCGGAGCGCAGCAAGTTGTATAAGCTCCTCAAGCGGCGTGGAGCCGTCCGAATATCTTGTGTGGCAGTGCAGGTCAATAGACATTGGTTTTCTCCTTTCGCGGCTTTTCCGGCGGGCGCGTCAGCAGCTTTTCGGCGGTGAAGCGCCGGAACCCGAAGTTGAATAAACACAGGTCGATTCCAACGATGATCGCTGTCAAAATCAAAAGCGCAATACTGTTTAAGCGATACAGACCCATAATCTGCCCGATGAAAATAAGCAAAATCGGCAGCACGATATAGCCGGAAATTTGAATGGATTCCGCTGTGGAGCGCGCTTTCGCGGTCAGCATCGCAGCAAACGTAACACCCAGCACCGTGATGGCCGGCGAGAGCAAAAGCACCAGAACAAACCATGAAAGGTCAAAGAAAAACGGCGCTTTCAAAACCATATCGCCGATAGCCGTGACGACAAAGAACAGAATAAACGAAACCGCCGTGACAAGCCCGGAAGCCAGAACACTGCTTGCCGCCTTCACCTGCAAAAAGCGGCGCACGCTGAACGGCGCAAACAGAAGCGTTTCCATTGTGCCGTGTGCCCGCTCGCCCGCAAACGTGTACGAAGCCGTAAGGATTGCCGATAAAAGCGGAATGAGCATAAACAGCATCGGCGAGATAAACGCCGTGAAAATGTAGAACATCTGCGCGCGCTCGTCCGTCCCCTGCGGAATGTTATCGAGCAGGTTTTTAAACTGCTCCACACCGGAGGATTCCGGTGAGACCATAGCGGAAACGAACAGGAACAAAAGCGGGAACGCCACCGCAAAAACGAGTGGCAGTGCGATGAGCAACGTCAAGATCAGCCTGCGGCGGCACAAAGCGGAAAGGTCCTTCATCATGAGTGCACGTTCCGCTTTGGAAAACAGCTTATAAAACAGCTTCTTCATGCGGTGTCTCCTCTCCCGGCTTTTTCACAAACGCGTAATAAACATCCTGCAATGTGGGCGTACACACGGATGCTTCGTAAATGCCGACATTCTCCCGCACAAGCCCGGAAATAAGCCCCGGCATATCGGCTTCGGATTCGATTGGCTTTTCCCACGCGCCATCATGCAGTGTGAAGTCCTCCGGCATCTTCTGCGTGTCGCTCACGCGAATCACCGCCATAGGCGTCAATTCGGAAGCGGCCGTAAGCGACGAAAGGTCGCCGCTCGCCCGCAAAAAGCCGTGCTCTAGCACCGCAAAGCTTGTGCAGATCTCCTCCGCGCTTTCAAGATGATCGGTGCAAAGCAGCACCGTGGCGCCGGTTTCCTTTGCGTAATCCGAAAGTGTACGCAGCACCATCGCGTCCGATACCGCTTGCTCGCCGCCGGGCAAACCGTCCGAAAACACGATCTGCGGGCGATGCACAAGCGCACGCGCCAGCGATAACCGACGGCACATCTCTGTGGAAAACGTGTAGACCTTGCGGTCGCGCGCGTTCCAAAGGTCAAGCTTCTTCAAAAGCTGCGCCGCATGTGTACGGGCTTGCTCCTTGCGCATGCCATACATGGAAGCGAACATCAGCAGGTTTTCCAGAGCGCTCATGCTGCCAATGCAGGCCGCCGTATCGGTAACGATACCGCTTTTCGCGCGCAGTTTGCGACTCTCTTTTACAGAAGAAAGTCCCAGCACTGTGCTGTCGCCGAGCGTCGGGCGCACAAGACCCGTTAAAAGGCGCAGCAGCGTCGTTTTGCCAGATCTCTCCGGGCCGAGGCAGCCGACGATCTCCCCGGCTTCCACTTCAAGGTCCACGCCATTTATCGCAATGATGTCTCCGTATTTTTTCGTTAAATTTGCAGTTTGTATCGCGATCATCTGCTCACCGCCTCTCAGCGCACATCGGAGGTGCCTTTTTCGCGCAGATAGGTTGATTCCAAATCAGCCATGTGCAGCTTCACGGCGAGCGGATAGCGATCAAATGCCAGGCTGATGGCAAAGCTGCCGCCCTTCGCCGCGTCGTCAAAGCCACCCATGTGCCAGCGGATTGCCATGGCCTCCACGGGCTTTAGACGCATAAAACGCTCGATGAGGTAAACGGATTTTTCACCGTGACCGAACGGGAATGCATCGTCCACCGTGTAAAACGGACGCTTTTCCCACTGCCCGGTCTCGTCATTTTTCACGTTGCGCGTGGAGGTCTTATAAAACTGCGATTTGCACACGTCGTGCAGCAGCGCACATATCGCAAAGCTTTCTTCACTGTCGCCCTCGTCAAACCAACGCTCGCGCATCGCCTTGTAGACATTCAGGCTGTGCATCACAAGGCCGCTTTCGCAGGCACAGTGGAACTTTGTGCTTGCCGGCGCGGTGTAAAAATCGGTGGTATCCAGCCACGCCAAAAGCTTCTGCGAGCCCTCGCGCGTGATATTCTGTGTATAAATGGAGATAAATTCCTCTCTGTACGGATTCGACATGCTTGTCCTCCCGTAAATAAATTTCAAACTCTGCGTATAGTATAACACAGAAATCACGTGTTTTCAAACAGTTTCGCGGTTTGTAAAGAAAAAGAAAGGTCATCGCAGCAAACGCCGAGATGACCTTTCCGGTAAATCAATGATTGCCCGCGCAGCCGTGCTTATCTTCCCCACAGCTATGGCTGCCGCAGTCATGACCGCCCTCGTGGTGATGGTGTGCGCAGACAGTATCCGGGTTATAGAGCAGTGTGCCGTTCAGCAGCGAATTGACCGCCGCGTCCGCGCTACCGGAAACACCGGGATACAACTCGATGCCCGCTTCTGCAAGCGCCGTGCGCGCACCGCCGCCGATGCCGCCGCAGATGAGCGCATTCACGCCGTGCTGCTTCAAAAAGCCAGCCAGTGCACCGTGGCCGCTGCCGTTTGTGGGCGCGACCTCTGCATTTTTAACTTCGCCGTTCTCAATCTCATAGATCTTAAATGCTTCGGAATGGCCGAAATGCTGGAAAACCAGTCCGTTCTGATACGTTACCGCGATTTTCATGTTCATGCTTCCTTTCAAATCAAATATCCTATTTTCTGCTACGTGCAGAATATGCTCTGTCTGCGGCTGTGCCGCGTTTCGGCATTTGTCATATTCCGCACGGCTGCACCCGCCATGCTGCGGTGTGCAGGGCAACTGCTCTGCAGAAAACGCCATGCGAGAGAGCTGGCTGCTGAGTTCTTTAAGCGCCGCGCGATTGACGGTGTAGTGCATGAAATAACCGCACTTTTCGCCGAAAATGAGCCCCGCTTCACGCAGAACTTTTAAATGCTGTGAAACCGCCGCTTCCGAAATATCCAGCTGTCTTGCCAGTGCGCGCACGCAACAGTTGCGGCGCAGCAAAAGGCGCAGCAGCAAAAGGCGGTTTTCATCTGCCAGTGCTTTGAACATCATAGCCGTTGACCCCATAGCGTCCTCCTGATTAAGTATTTGCTAAATTAAATTATAGCACGAATTTTAATTAAGTCAATACTAAATTAAATTTTCACCTGTAAAAAAGCAGCACACCGAAACGATGCGCTGCCAAAAACTTTTATGTACAGTCATTCAACAGAACGGAAGCCCTTGCCGATGATCTCGCTCGTATTCGTGATGAACATAAATGCCTTTTTATCGACGGAACGGACATACGCGCGGAGCTTCACAGCTTCACCGCGTCTGCACGCAACCATGACGACCTTGCAGCCCTCATGCGAATACGCGCCTGTGGCATCCACAATGGTCGAACTGCGGTTCATCTTGTGAATGATGTAATCGCAAATCTCCTCCGGGTGCGTGGTGACAATGGAGAAATATTTGCAGAGATTAATACCTTCAATCACGGAATCGACCATGAACGCCTTGATAGCAAGACCGAGCAGCGAAAACAGGCCTGTGCGGATATCGAATACAAACATCGCGGAAAACGCGATGAGCGTATCGCTGACGAGCAGCGCTTTGCCGATATCAAGACTCGTGTACTTTTTGAGGATCATCGCAACAATATCCGTGCCGCCGCTCGAAGCGTTGCAGTTAAAGAGGATCGCCGAGCCGACCGCCGGCAGCATCATACCGTAGCACAGCTCGAGGAACGGCTGGTCGGTAAGCGGCTTAGAAAGCGGAACGAGCTTTTCAAGCAGCCACGTCAAAAACGAAAGCAGCATGCTGCAATACACGGTAAGCACACCGAAACCGCGTCCCAAAATGATAAAACCGACGATGAGCAAGATGATATTGATAATCCACATGATACCCGCTGTGGAGAACGACGGAAAAATATGACCGAGCAGAATAGAGATACCGCTCACGCCGCCGGTGGAAAAATTATTCGGAAATTTAAAGAAATAAGTGCCGATGGCAAAAACAAAGGTGCCGAACGTGATGAGCATAAACGTCTTTAAATTCTGTTTTGTAAGCTTTTCTTTAACGTTTTGGATCGGGTTATTCATACTGCGCCAACTTTCCTCATTACAGGCGAAGCGCCTGTTTTTAATCCGTTTGAGATTTTAACACAGCAAACACCAAAATTCAACAGGAAAGCATACAAATGAATAATTGATTTTTTACCCGTCATTTTTTGCAAGTTGCGTCTTTCAAAACTTGCTTACATACGTTTCGAGCGCGTTTTGATACGTCGGAAAACGCTCTCGAAGAGAAGCGGCAAACGCCTCGGACTGTACGAAACCGCAGAATTTGTCATACGGCAGAAATTTGTAATCGATTGTTTCATTCGCCTGCAGCGTGATCGGGATATCCGCGCTTTCAACCGTTGCGGCATACACGTAAAACACCGTTGGGCCATTCGTTAGGTGCAGCAAAAAGTTATGATGCAAAAAGGAGAACGGTCGAAACCGTTCTCCTTCTTTGCTTTTTAAAATCAAATCAGGCTGCGGATGTAGTCTGCCGCCTTGCGGATATCACCCTCGGGGTCGTCGCCGACTTCACGTTCGATCGTCAGGAAGCCCTTATAGCCGATGTCGTTCAGCGCCTTGAAGTACGCCGGGAAATCAACGTCGCCTTCGCCGAGCGGAAGCTCAATAAAGGAAGCGTCGTTCAGCATGTCGGATTCCTCCATGCCGTACAGGATCTCCGGGCTGACATAATGCAGACGCTTGCCGTCTTTTGCATGTGTGTGCACAATGTAATCCTTCAGCGTGTAGACCGCCTGAACCGGGTCGTCGCCCGTGACCATAACAAAGTTTGCCGGATCAAGGTTGACGGAAACGCCTTTGGAATGGAGGCCGTCAAGGAACCCCTTCAGCGTCGTTGCAATCTCCGGGCCGGTCTCCACGGCGAAGTGTGCCTGCATGGAGTCTGCATACGCCGCAAGCTGGCCGCAAGCATCCTGCATGATTGCATAGCGCGGGTGGCTCGGGTCGCTCGGCACAACGCCGATGTGCGTCGTGATCACGTCGGTCTCGAGGTCCTTTGCAAGGTCTACGATGCGTTTGGATTTTTCAATGAGCTCCGGGTTCAGCTTCGGGTCGTTGAAGCCGTGGCCGAGGTCGCCGCACAGCGCAGAGATCGTCAGGCCGTGATCCTTCACGCGCTTCAAAAATTCGCGGCGTGCTTCTGCGTTCATATTCTCGGGCGCCATTTCGCCTTTTGTTGCGTAAACCTGAATGCCGGTCGCGCCGACTGCAACAGCTTTATCGAGAGCCGTGAGCGTATCGGTGCGGAAGCCGTCCATCAGAACGCCGATAGAAAAGGGATACATAAGCAATTTCCTTTCTTAATGCACAGGGAGCTTAGCCCAGCGTGATCTCTTTGTGCTGCTCGGAGGAATCGTAAATCGCCTGCATCATCTGTGCCGTGATGATAACGGTGTCGATGTGAGACGGCAGCTTCTTGCCGGTCTTGATGCAGTCGATGAATGCGTCAATCTCGTTCTGGAAGTGGTCGCGCATCTTAAAGACAGGCTTATACTCCGTGAGTGCACCGTACTCGGAGCTGTAAACGGTGAAATCCTTGCCGTACTGGAGACGGATGCCACCCTTATCGCCCATGAAGTCGATGTAACACTCGTTTTCGCCGATGTTCTGCGCCCAAGCGCCGTGCAGAGAGATGACCGGGCCTTCGGTACGGATCATGCCGACAACGGAGTCGTCCACGTCGTAGGTGCCGTCGTACTTCGGGGGACCTGCCCACATGTCGGTGTATGCGTAGCCCTTCATGTCCTTGCCGAGCTCGCAGAAGGCTTCACCCGTAACGGTCTTAACCTTCGGGTCGCCGCAGCAGTACATAACGATATCAAGGTAATGTACACCCCAGTCAATCAGCGCACCGCCGCCTGCAATCGCCTTTGTGGTGAACGCGCCGCCGAGGCCCGGAATGGAACGGTGTGCACGGAAGCTGGCATGTACATGGTAGATATTGCCGAGCTTGCCGTCATCGATATACTTTTTGATGAGGTTAACGCTGTCATTGAAGCGGTTGACAACGCCGATGTTGAGCACCTTGCCGGTCTCATGCTGAACCTTCTGCATCTCAAGGGCTTCCTTGTAGGTTCTTGCAGCCGGCTTCTCGCACAGAACATTCTTGCCTGCGCGCAATGCGTCAATGGAAATGGTCGGGTGAACATTGTTCGGGGTGCAGACGGAAACAGCTTCAACTTCCGGGTCTGCCAGGACATCGTGATAATCCACAACAGCGGTGCCGCAGCCGTACTTTTCAACGGCAGCCTGTGCGCGCTCCGGGATGATGTCGCAGAAATACTTGATTTCCGCCTCCGGGTTGTTCATGTAAGACGGGATGTGCGCTGCATTTGCGATCGTACCGCAACCAATAACGGCAACTTTCATTGGAATACAACTCCTTTAAGAATTTTCTGCGGGCTGCGGAAGGTTCTTTTTATCCTCCTCAGCCCATTTTTTATATTCACGCGGCGCCATGCCCACATATTTTTTGTAGGCGCGGCTGAACGCATGGATCGATTTGAAGCCCATCAGCTCGGCGACTTTTGTAACGGAATATCCCTGGCGAAGATACTCGTTTGATTTTTCAAAGCGCCGCTTTGTGTGATAGGATTTCAGGCTTTCGCCCGTAAACGCAGAGAACTTCTGCGCAATATGGGTATAACTGTACCCAAACTCCGCACTGAGCGCGCTGAGATTTTCCATGGACTCAAGGTGCACATCGATGTAATTAATGACATCGTAGACGAGCTTTTCATCGGAATTATTGCTGCCGCTCAGTAAGTAGTTTTTGTAGAACTTTCGGCTGAAAATACGGTATACGCCGCAGATGATCTCCTGCATGTACGCTTCAATCAAAAGGTTCGAGAGTACGTCGTCCGAAATGAATTCGGAAAGCACGCGCATGAACGTGTCCTGTAAGCTGACCGCGTTATGAAACTGCACCTGCTCGTTCGTATCAAAAAAGCTCTTAAGCTGTGCAATCTTCTCATTTACGATCGGCTCCACAAAATCAAAGCCGAGATAAAAGAAACGCAGCGGTTCGATCTCTGCCGAGATGATGTTGTGCATCTGTCCCTTGCGCACAAGGAGCAGGTCACCCTTCTGCATGGTGTACACCGTATCATCTACATAAAATGCCCCGGTGCCGGAAAGCACGTATGTAATCTCATAGACCGCCTGCTCGTGCTCAAAGGTCTGGTAACCTGCTTCGCAGCTTAAGTCCCCAATCTGATACAGAACATATGGCCCGTACAGCATATCCATACCGGCGTATGTATTATCGAAGTGAAATTTTGCCCGATTGACCGGCATTGTGGTATCGCCTCTGTGTTTACGCCCTTATTATAATGAAAGAGCGCAGGAATGTATTTGATATTTTTTGCAAATCAGATGGTAAAAAACACAACTTTACCAGAAAATCAGCTTTTCTTCGCCTCTTTTTCAATGGCATCGAGCTCCCGGCACAAATGGCCGAACAATTCGCCGCTCACAACATTCTCGCTCTCGCCCGTCATGTTGAGCGTCACGCGGTCCAAAAAAGAGGAAAACGCTTCAAGCTCCTCTTCCGAAAAGCCCTGAAACGCCACCGCGTCGATCTGGTCTAACCGCTCGCGGCACATGGCACAGGCCCTTTGCCCTTCTTCTGAGATATAAAGCCGCTTGCAGCGTAAGTTTTCGGCATCCACTTCTTTTGTGAGATACCCCGCCTTCTGCAAACGCTTAGTAGAGAGCGCAATGGAGGCCGGACTGACGCGCAGATGGTCTGCCACCTGCACCTGTGTACACCCGGGATTTGCCGCAATGAAATCCAGTACAGGCATCTGGCCGAAATACAGACCATGCTCCTGCGCCCCACGCCGATGCGCAAGCTGTTGCACAAGCTCCAGCTTATGTAATTTTCCCATCAGTTCATGCAATTCCATAGCCGCACTCCTCATACGCCTCTTTGATATTATTATAACCCCGCTGTTAAATTTGTCAACCCATAGTACCGTTTTCCCGTGCACTTCGGTTCAATATTTTCCTTTACACAGATGCTTTATTGTGTTATACTGTTAGCAGCTTGATTGCATCAATTTGGAAGGAGTCTTAAAAATGAATGAAACGATTCAGGTTTTGATGAACCGCAAGTCCGTCCGTGTTTTTGAGGATAAGGAGATCACACCCGAAATCAAAGATATTATCCTCGCCGCTGCCATGCGCGCACCGACCGGCGGCAACTGCATGCCGTACTCCATCATTGACGTGACGGATCAGTCCATTAAGGATAAGCTTGCCGAAACCTGTGATCATCAGCCGTTCATTGCACAGGCGAAAATGGTGCTCATTTTCTGTGCAGATTACCACCGTTGGTACAGAAAGTTCAACATGGCGGGCTGCGAAGACATTCCCGCGCCGGAGCTCAGCAACATGGTGCTTGCAACAGAAGATGCCGTCATCGCCGCACACACGGCCTGCATCGCCGCGGAAAGTCTCGGCATCGGTTCCTGCTATATCGGCGACATTGTGGAGAATTTCGAGATTCACAAAGAGCTTTTAAACCTGCCCCCGCAGGTCGCGCCGCTTTGCATGCTGGTCTTCGGCTATCCCACCCAGCAGCAAAAAGAAAGAAAGCAGACAACTCGTTTTGCAAAGAGCTCCATCGTGTTTGAGAACCAATACCGCGAACTTTCTGAAGAAGAGCTGCTCGAAATGATGCCGAACGACCGCACAAAAGCGTTCTATAACCGCAAATATGTTTCCGATTTTGCGCAGGAAATGGTGCGTTCCACAAAAGAGATCTACAAAAACTGGAATTCCAAGGAATAAGCCATGCTGCACATCGGTTGTCATCTTTCTGCCTCTAAGGGCTACTACGCCATGGGCAAAACGGCACTTTCCATCGGCGCGGATACGTTCCAGTTCTTCACGCGAAACCCGCGCGGCAGCCGCGCAAAGCCGCTTGATCTGAACGACGCACAGAAGTTAAACGAGTTGGCGGCGGAAAACCACTTTGCCGTGCTGCTCGCCCACGCGCCGTATACGATCAATCCCTGCTCCGCAAACGAAGACACCCGCACATTTGCCCGCGAAACGATGCAGGATGATTTGAATCGTCTGGAAGCCACACCGCACAATCTCTATAACTTCCACCCCGGCAGTCACGTTGGACAAGGCATCGAGACCGGCGTCACACAGATCAGCGAAACGCTAAACGTCATTTTATCTCCCGAACAGACCACCACGGTTTTACTCGAGACCATGGCGGGCAAGGGCACGGAGGTCGGCTCTCATTTTGAGGAACTCCGTGAAATTCTGGACCGCGTAACGCTCTCCGACCTCATGGGCGTGTGCCTCGATACCTGCCACGTGTTCGATGCCGGGTATGACATTGTAAACGACCTCGACGGTGTGTTGACGGAGTTTGACCGCGTGATTGGGCTTAACCGCCTGAAAGCGGTACACATTAACGACAGCATCTTCGGGCTTTCCTCTCACAAAGACCGCCACGCAAAGATCGGCGAGGGCAAGATTGGCACGGAAGCGTTCCGCCGCATCATCAACCACCCTGTCCTGCGCCGCCTCCCCTTTTATCTCGAAACTCCAAACGAACTCCCCGGCTACAAAGCCGAAATTGAACTTTTGAGAGCGATGGTTGAGGAGAGCTAAAAGCATAATTCACCATAACGCTCTAAGCACCCAGGCCGCGTTTGTACCAGCTTGGGTGCTTAGAGTCATTTCACTTTTACTCCCACAACCGCAGCAGTAAATTCCTACTAACTAATAGTGAATATTTCCCGCAAAGCTTTCCCTTTTTAGGAAAGCCTCACAAAATATTTGAAGCGCTCAAATGCGTGCTACCACACTTGTGAAATTTGATGCTACGCACCAAGTGAAATACAATCCGCCCTTAACGCGCGCAGTGCATTTCACTGCGAAGCAATTTCACAATAACCGCAGGTTATTATTTCACTCGCCGTAAGGCGAATTTCACTGAAAAAGGTCTTTGTCAAAAATGACAAAGACCTTTTTCTGGTGGAGATGGCGGGAATCGAACCCGCGTCCGAAAACCGGTTACCAGGGCTTTCTACGAGTGTAGCGGCTCTTTTGACATTCCCTCCGCGCACCGCCGAACAGCAGGCTTTGCGCATCAGTAGCCTTTAGATCATGACGGGCTTAAAGGCGTGGGCCCGTTCACGTGCACCGCTAAGTGACGCTCTTATCCCGTCCGCGGTCCTACGGGTAAGAACGGCTGCTTAATTAAGCAGCAACAGCAACTGTATTGTTGTCGTTTAATTTTAAGTTTGCGGATTTTATAGCGGTCCCGCACCGCTACTCGCTTACCAGGGCTTCCAGTCCCCGTCGAAACCTTTACATCCCCATATAAAAAGCGATATTGCTACCGCTTTTATCTGTTTTTCTCTTTCAGCGCACGCTGAATATCGCGTTGAGCATCACGCGCGGCCATATCGGCACGCTTATCGTAGAGCTTTTTGCCCTTGCACAAACCGACCTGCACCTTCACCCGCGAACCCTTAAAGTACACGGAAAGCGGAATGAGCGAATAACCGACGGTTTTGGAAAGGCCAAAAAGCCGCATGATCTCGCGCTTGTGCATGAGCAAACGGCGCACCCGCATGGGATCACGGTTAAAGATGTTGCCCTGCTCATACGGGCTGATATGGCAGCCGTTTAAGAGCATTTCACCGTCCACAACAGAGCACCACGCGTCCTTTAAGTTGCATCTGCCCTGCCGCAGCGATTTCACCTCTGTGCCGCAAAGCTCAATGCCCGCTTCAAGGGTCTCCTCCACAAAGTAGTCGTGGTAGGCCTTTTTGTTCTGGGCAATCGTTTTAAATTCTGTTTTTGCCACTTGGCCTGCCTCCTTCTGCTTTGTGTGTGATTTACTATACACCACTTTCGCGGTTTTGTCAACGCGAAATCGATTTTACAGCTCCTGTCTGCCCTCAATGGCGCGGGAAAGCGTCACTTCATCGGCATATTCGAGGTCGCCGCCGACCGGGATGCCGTACGCAAGACGCGTTACGCGGATACCGAGCGGCTTTAACAGGCGCGAAATGTACATGGCGGTCGCTTCGCCCTCAACGGTCGGGTTCGTCGCCATGATGACCTCCTGCACGGTGCCGTCCTGCACGCGGCGCAAAAGCTCTTTTATTTTGAGCTGATCCGGCCCGATGCCGCCAAGCGGCGAAATGGCACCGTGCAGCACGTGATAGGTCGCGTGGAACTCATTTGTGCGTTCCAGTGCGAACACGTCGCGTGGGTCTTCCACCACGCAGATAACCGAGCGGTCTCGGCTTTCATCGCGGCACACGGGGCAAAGGTCGCCGTCCGTCAAATTGCAGCACACGGAGCAGTAATGGATCTGCTCGTGCGCGTCGATGATCGCCTGCGCAAAGCTTTCGGCATCCGCTTTATCCATGTTGAGCACGGCATACGCAATGCGCTGTGCGGACTTATGCCCCACGCCCGGCAGGCTCTCAAATTTATCGACGAGCCGTTCGAGCGGCGGTACATGATAACCGGCCATTAGAGGATGCCCGGAAGGCTCATGCCGCCGGAGATTGCGCCAAGCTTCTCCTCTTTCTCGTTTGCGGCTGCGCGCAGTGCTTCGTTGACAGCAGCAGCGACGAGGTCGCCGAGCATCTCGGCATCATCAGGGTCGATGACTTCCGGCTTGATGTCGATATTCTTTACTTCCATTTTGCCCGTTACGGTTGCGGAAACGGCTCCGCCGCCTGCGGCCGCGGTGTATTCCTTCGCTTCGAGCTCCGTGGTAATCTGCTCCATCTGCTCCTGCATCTTCTGTGCCTGGCGTGCAAGCTGCTGCAAATTTGCGGCTCCGCTGCCGCCCATACCCTGCGGTAAACGTGCTTTCATAGTTAAGACTCCTTACTGTGTGGTTTTTAAATTTATTTTTCTTCAATCTCCACGCCGGCTTCGCGCATATCGTGCAAAAAGGCGTCGAGCGGATCTTTCGGTTTTTCGCCGTCCGCTGCGGGCGGCTTATAAGGGCCGAGTTTATACACACGCCCGGTCACTTGCTGAATGGCCTCGCGGATCTTTTCTCTCTGGCTGGCACGTTTCAAGAGATCAAACGCAATCTGCGGTGCTTCGATGAGCATGTAGTCGCCGCTGATGTACGCCGCTGAGCCCTTGAATGCCGACGCCACCGACTTTGAGTAATTTTCCATATAGCCGATAATGTCCGACCAGCCGTCGAACGGCTGCGCATTCTTTGCAAGCTCCTCTGTGGACTGCGGCTTGTCCTTTACCGCGGGCTGCACAGGTGCGTTGTTCTGTGGTGTCTCGGGCTGTTGTACCGGTGCTGCCGGTGCTTCGGCTGCGGGTACACTCGGTGCCGGCGTGATGGGACGGCGCAGGCCGCCGCGCTCCAAAGCTTCAATACGGCGCAAAAGTGCTGCGGGCGAGGTATCCATTTCCGGCGTGCAAAGACGGATAAACGTCATTTCCATTTCCGTGCGCTTATTCATAGTCTTCATGCGCGACTGCGCGGACTGGAACGCATCGAGTGCATGCAGAATCGTTGAAAGCTCCATGGAAAGCGCCGTTTTGGTCATGGCTTCCAGCTCTTCGCCAACGGCATTTACAAGCCCGCTTGCGTCCTTCATCGTTTTGATGAGCATCAAATTGCGGAAAAAGCCCGCAAGCTCCTCGCACAGCCTGCCCATGTCTTTGGAAGACTTATACAGCGCATCGATCTTTTCGAGTGCCGCGGTGCGGTCGCCCGTGCGAATGCACTCGGCGAGTTCAATTAAGTGCCCACGCCCCGCAAGGCCTGCCGTTTCCGCAACGAGCCCATACGTCACGTGCCCGTCGCTGCGGCCGATGCACTGATCCAAAATGGAAAGCGCGTCGCGCATACCGCCGTCTGCGGTGACGGCGATGAGCATCGCGGCATCGTGGTCGATTGTCACATTTTCCTGCGTGCAGACCCACTCAAGGCGCCCTGCGATGTCCTCCGGTGCGATGCGGCGGAAGTCAAAACGCTGACAGCGCGATAAAATCGTCGGCAACAGCTTATGGACTTCGGTCGTCGCCAAAATGAAAATGACGTGTACGGGAGGTTCTTCGAGCGTTTTTAAGAGGGCATTGAACGCCGAAACGGAGAGCATGTGCACCTCATCGATGATATATACGCGGTATTTCGCCGTAGTCGGCGTGAAGTTGGATTCTTCAATGAGCGCGCGGATGCTGTCTACGCCGTTGTTGCTCGCGGCGTCCAGCTCTACAACATCCAAAACAGAGCCGTCATCCAGTCCTCTGCACACGTCGCACTTGCCGCATGGATCGCCGTTTTGGGGATCCAAGCAATTGACCGCCTTCGCCAGAATTTTTGCGCAGGTCGTTTTTCCCGTGCCGCGCGAGCCGGTGAACAGATATGCGTGCGAAATACGCCCGGCCATCAGTTCGTTTTTTAACGTGACCGTCACCTGCGGCTGACCGACGACATCGGAAAACTGCTGCGGACGATATTTTCTGTATAACGCTTTATACAAACGGCGGCGCTCCTTTCTTTGTGGGTGATAAAAGAAAAAGACGATTGGAACGTAGAATATGTGAACGGACAGGCAGCCTGCATCGCACCAGACGATCCGCTTAATGCTGCTCGGTCCCCCGCCTGACATGGTTCACGGTGTCTCGCCGCGCAGACCTGTCCGCTCGCATATTCCACGGTATATTCCAACCGCCTTGGCTTTTTCCGTGCGCGGAACATACTTGACCGCGTACTTTAGTATTATACACGTTTTCCCTTGAAAAGGCAAGCAAAAAATCGTATAATTTTGTATATGTTCATATTTGTAACGCGCACATGGGATTTTTTGCAGATTCTGCGCGGCAAAACGGGAAAGGATGAAAGAAAATGAAGATCAGAAATGCAGAGCTCCGTGACCTGCCCTATCTGCTTGAGATGTTGGAAAACGCGAAAGCTTCGCTGCGGGCGCTTGGCATCGACCAGTGGCAAAACGGCTACCCGAACGAAAACACCCTGCGTGAGGACATTCAAAATAAAATCTGCCGTGTTGTGATAGACGACGAAAACAATATTCTTGCAAGTGCCGCCGTGTATGTGGGCGACGAGCCGACATACCACGAAATTTATAACGGCGCGTGGCAGACAGAAAACAAAATCTACGGCATCGTGCACCGCATTATGGCGGCAAATAATGCGAAGAAGCGCGGCGCGGCATCGTTTTTGATGACCTACTGCGCGAAACTCTCGCTTGAAGCGGGTGTCACCTCCATGCGATGCGATACGCATCCCGGCAACATCATCATGCAGCACACGCTCGAAAAGAACGGTTACATTCGCTGCGGCATCATTCACCTTACGGACGGCGCAGACCGCTTTGCCTACGAAAAAGTTCTGAAATAACGCACAACAGACACAGGCCCCGGCGAGCATGACAAAACGCTCGCCGGGGCCTCGCTCATTCTATTCTGTTATTTCTTTCGTCCGGTAAAATGACACCTTGCGGCATCATCGAAGTGCGCGGCTTTCGTCGCGCCGGTCAAAATGCTTACATAGAGATCAGGCCGAATGCGTTCATGACAGAGCTGATAAGGATGATGGCTGCAAAGACCGGGCAAAGATACTTGATCATCATGACGAAGATCTTCTTTCTGCGGAACGTGCCGCCTTCTTGCGTCATTTCTTCTTCAATACGGTCTACACCGATCACGCGGGAAACGAGCAGGCAAGTCGCAATAGCCGCAATCGGCATCATAACGGAGTTCGTTAAGAAATCGAAGAAATCGAGGAACTGCATGCCGAGAATCTTTACGGCATCGAGCGGGCCGTAACCGAGCGAAGACAGCGTGCCGAGCACGAGCATGATGATGCCGATGACAACGGTCGACTTTTTGCGGTTCCAATGGAGCTCATCTTCAAACGTGGAAACGGCGCTTTCCGTCAGCGCAATAGAGCTTGTGACCGCCGCAAACAGCACGAGCACGAAGAACAGAATGCCAACCGCCGTGCCGAGACCCATGCTGGCGAACACCTTCGGAATCGTGATAAACATCAATGACGGGCCCGCCTGCAAGGTGTTCGGGTCGCCGCCGGAGAACGCAAAGACCGCCGGGATGATCATAAGACCGGCCATAATGGCGATGGCGGTGTCGAAAATCTCCACATTGCGCGTAGAGTCCTCAATAGACGTTTCTTTTTTCATATAAGAGCCGAACGTAACAAGGATACCCATAGCGATGGACAGCGAATAGAACATCTGTCCCATAGCGGAAACGACCGTCATCCAGGAGAAATTCTCAAGGTTCGGCACAAGGAAATACTGAATGCCCTTCAGTGCGCCGGGACGTGTGACGGAATAGATTGCGATGATGACGGACAACACGACAAGAATCGGCATCATGAATTTTGATACACGCTCAATACCGTTGCGCACACCGGCAAAAATGATGGTCAGCGTGATGAGCGCAAAAATGACAAAACAAATTTCGGCGGACACGCCGTCCGAGATGAACATCGAAAAATATCCGTCCTCCGCAAGCTTTGTTCCATTGCCGCAAATGTACTCAAAGAGATATTTGATGACCCAGCCGCCGATAACGGAATAATAAGGCACAATCAGGATTGGAATAATGGCGTTAATCCAGCCGCCGGCTTTTAATGTGTGCGACTTTGTGAACGATGCAAATGCACCCACAGGGCTTTTGCGCGTCATGCGGCCAAGCGACGTTTCTGCCACGATCATCGTGTAACCGAACGTCAGCGCAAGCAAAATGTAGATCAAAAGGAAAATGCCGCCGCCGTATTTTGCCGCAAGGTACGGAAATCGCCAAATGTTGCCAAGACCGACCGAAGCGCCGGCCGCAGACAGCACGAACCCGAGCTTACCCGAGAACATGCTGCGATTACTGTGATGTTTCTTCATTACTTCTCCACCTATTTTCTGCGAATATCCAAATACAGCCGCCGGTGAAACCGTTTTTCCCTTCAGTTTCACCGGCGTGCTACATCAGTATATTTAGCATACCACATGGGCCGCAAAAATGCAATATCTTGCTTTCACAAATTCATTTTGTGTTTTCTGTTTATATTATGCCTTATCATCGGCGCTGCGCTTTTTTCACCCAGTCAAGTGCCACCCAGCCGCCGGCTTTGAGACGTCCCCAGCCTTTTGCAGAACCCACACCTGCGTTCTCCTCTACAACCGTATAGCGCTTCGTGTCTGTGATCTGCCCCTGCACGTCATAATTCGTACCCGGACCCTTGCGGATATTGAGCGCGTCTGCAGCGTCCTTGCGCACTGTATACGCTTTGAACGGTTCATACACAATTTTGCCGTTTGAGGCATACACTTTATAACCCACGGGGCATGCGTTTTTCGCGTTTTCCAGCATTGCATACGCGCCGATCTGGCTTTTTGCGTCCGACCAGCTTGTCCGCACGCGGTAAAGCTGCTTTGGCGCGGGTTTCGCATCGGTCTTTGTCTCCTTTTTGTCGTCCTTCATTTCGCTTTCAATCATTTTTAAAAACCGCGCCCAGCCCTTGTCGAGCGTGCGGTGCGGACAGTATTTGCCGTCGAAGTCCTGATGCTTCTTCAGATGGGACGTATCCCAACCGC
>ERZ894191.740-NODE-740-length-23975-cov-8.353972_pt1 | contig 23975 bp, 21 predicted proteins | sample MGYA00380282_ERZ894191 | MGnify/ENA primary metagenome ERZ894191 (study PRJEB32331, sample SAMN06328485) | human gut metagenome | biome: human gut microbiome; feature: stool | host: Homo sapiens | collected 2013-02-21 ...
TTCAGATAATGGTTTATGCCGGTGGTATCGTCGTTCTTTATGTATTCTCCATCCTGTTGACCAGCGGAGAAGGTGATCGCGCCGAGAAAGCAAAACGAAGTAAGCTCCTGGCCGGGCTCATTACCATGATTGCCGGTTTAGCAATTATCCTGACTATCACGTTGAAACATAATTTCATGCAGACGGCTAATCTTGCCCCGCACGAGATCAACATTCATGCTATCGGGAACGCTTTGCTTAGTAGCGACAAATACGGTTATATATTACCTTTCGAAGCTGTCAGCATCCTGTTGCTGGCTTGTATCATCGGTGGTATCATAATTGCACGTAAGAGATAAACAAGTATTAACTATCAAAATAGAGTTCGAATATGATACACATGGAATATTATCTGGTAGTTTCTACCATCATGATGTTTGCAGGAATCTATGGATTCTTTACCCGCCGGAACACACTGGCTATCCTGATTTCTGTAGAGTTAATGCTGAATGCCACGGACATCAACTTTGCCGTGTTCAACCGTTTTCTCTTTCCGGAGGGAATGGAAGGCTATTTCTTTGCACTCTTTTCCATCGCCATCTCGGCTGCGGAAACTGCAGTAGCCATCGCCATCATGATTAACATTTATCGTAATCTCCGAAGCATCCAAGTGCGCAACTTGGACGAGCTGAAGTGGTGATTTGTTTCTCACCAAGAACAAATAATAATAAATCAAGTAATAAAAATAAAACTGTATGGAACTAACAATTCTAATACTCCTTCTTCCTTTCTTCTCCTTTCTCATACTGGGAATCGGAGGTAAATGGATGTCCCACCGGACAGCGGGCACAATTGGCACGCTGATACTGGGAGCAGTAGCGGTACTATCCTACGTTACAGCTATCCAATATTTCTCGGCTCCACGACTGGAAGACGGAACATTCGCCACACTGATACCTTACAACTTCACGTGGCTTCCTTTTACAGAGACCTTACACTTTGATTTGGGCATCCTGCTCGATCCTATATCAGTAATGATGTTGATTGTTATCTCTACCGTGTCACTGATGGTACATATCTACTCTTTCGGTTACATGAAAGGAGAAGTCGGTTTTCAACGCTATTACGCTTTCCTATCCCTGTTTACCATGTCTATGCTGGGATTGGTCGTTGCAACCAACATCTTCCAGATGTACCTTTTCTGGGAACTGGTGGGGGTAAGTTCTTACCTGCTAATCGGTTTTTATTATACAAAACCGGCTGCCATCGCTGCTTCCAAGAAAGCGTTTATTGTTACTCGCTTTGCTGATTTGGGTTTCCTGATCGGTATCCTGATTTACGGATATTATGGTGGTACATTCGGATTTACCCCGGACACGGTATCCTTGATAAGCGGTGGAGCTTCTATGCTTCCGTTGGCTCTCGGACTGATGTTTGTCGGTGGTGCCGGTAAAAGTGCCATGTTCCCGTTGCATATCTGGTTGCCGGATGCAATGGAAGGTCCTACTCCGGTCAGTGCATTGATTCATGCGGCTACAATGGTCGTTGCCGGTGTATATTTGGTGGCACGTATGTTCCCGCTTTTCATTGCCTATGCACCGAATACGTTGCACATGGTTGCTTGGGTAGGTGCATTTACAGCATTCTACGCGGCAAGTGTGGCTTGCGTACAATCAGATATTAAACGCGTACTGGCTTTCTCTACCATTTCACAGATTGGTTTCATGATGGTAGCTCTGGGTGTTTGTACTTCCATGGATCCTCACGAAGGAGGTTTGGGCTACATGGCTTCCATGTTCCACCTCTTCACACATGCTATGTTTAAGGCATTGCTCTTCCTCGGTGCAGGTAGTATCATTCATGCTGTACATTCTAACGAAATGTCCGCGATGGGAGGTTTACGCAAATATATGCCGATCACTCACTGGACATTCCTGATTGCTTGTCTTGCTATTGCCGGTATTCCTCCGTTCTCGGGCTTCTTCTCGAAAGATGAAATTCTGGCTGCTTGCTTCCAATACAGCCCTGTAATGGGATGGGTAATGACAGTAATTGCTGCGATGACTGCTTTCTATATGTTCCGTCTGTACTACGGTATTTTCTGGGGCAAGGAAAACAAAGAACTCCACGCACACCACACACCACATGAAAGTCCGCTGGCTATGACTTTCCCGCTGATGTTCCTGGCAGTAGTAACTTGTGGAGCCGGATTTATTCCTTTCGGACACTTCATCAGTTCGAATGGTGAATCTTATTCTATCCATCTCGATCCGTCGGTGGCTATTACGAGCGTTGTCATTGCGATTATTTCGATTGCAATCGCTACATGGATGTACAAGAATGCCAAACAACCAGTTGCCGATTCATTGGAAAAACAGTTCAAAGGTCTGCACAAGGCTGCTTATAACCGCTTCTATATTGACGATATATACCAGTTTATCACGCATAAGATTATCTTCCGCTGCATCTCTACTCCTATCGCATGGTTCGACCGTCATGTAGTGGATGGATTCTTTGATTTCCTGGCATGGGCAACCAACACAACAAGCGACGAGATCCGTGGTTTGCAGAGCGGTCAGGTACAACAATATGCATACGTATTCCTTTGCGGTGCACTGGCACTTATCCTACTATTAATCTTATAAAGCACAGAACGATATGAATTTCTTATCAATATTCGTACTTATCCCCTTATTGATGCTGGCCGGACTCTGGGCAGCACGAGGAATCAAAGCCATCCGAGGGGTTATGGTTACTGGCGCATCGGCACTTCTGATTGCCTCCGTCGTACTTACATTCCTGTATCTGGGAGAGCGTAGTGCCGGAAACACGGCAGAAATGCTTTTCCGTGCAGATACGCTTTGGTATGCCCCGCTTCACATATCCTATTCAGTAGGTGTTGACGGAATTTCGGTAGCCATGTTGTTATTGTCCGCTGTCATTGTGTTCACCGGTACATTCGCTTCCTGGCGTCTGCAACCGCTGACAAAAGAATATTTCCTCTGGTTCACCCTATTGTCTATGGGAGTATTCGGATTCTTTATATCCGTCGATTTATTCACCATGTTCATGTTCTACGAAATCGCATTGATACCGATGTACCTGTTGATTGGTGTATGGGGATCAGGACGTAAAGAATATGCAGCCATGAAGCTGACCCTCATGTTGATGGGTGGTTCTGCCTTCCTGCTGATCGGTATTCTCGGAATCTATTTTGGTTCGGGAGCAACGACCATGAATCTTCTTGAAATCGCACAGTTGCACAACATACCTTTTGCACAGCAATGCATCTGGTTCCCGCTGACTTTCCTTGGTTTCGGTGTATTAGGTGCCCTTTTCCCGTTCCATACATGGAGCCCTGACGGTCACGCTTCCGCCCCGACTACCGTATCTATGCTTCATGCCGGAGTATTGATGAAACTGGGAGGTTACGGATGTTTCCGTATCGCCATGTATCTGATGCCGGAAGCAGCCAACGAACTTTCCTGGATATTCCTGATACTGACAGGTATCTCTGTAGTCTACGGAGCCTTCTCCGCTTGCGTACAGACCGACTTGAAATATATTAATGCTTATTCATCCGTATCTCACTGCGGACTGGTTCTTTTCGCTATTCTGATGCTGAATCAGACAGCAGCAACAGGAGCTATCCTTCAGATGCTTTCACACGGATTGATGACAGCCTTATTCTTTGCTCTTATCGGTATGATTTATGGACGTACACACACACGTGACGTTCGCGAGCTTGCCGGCTTAATGAAAGTGATGCCGTTCCTTAGTGTATGTTATGTAATTGCCGGTCTTGCCAACCTCGGTCTGCCGGGATTAAGTGGTTTTATTGCTGAAATGACTATTTTCGTCGGCTCTTTCCAGAACAACGACCAGTTCCACCGTGTACTGACTATCATCGCTTGTTCTTCGATTGTGATTACTGCAGTCTACATTCTGCGTCTGGTAGGTAAAATTCTATACGGAACCTGCACCAACAAACATCATCTCGAACTGACTGATGCGACTTGGGACGAACGTGTAGCCGTTATCTGCCTCATCGTTTGTGTAGCCGGACTAGGTATGGCTCCTTTCTGGGTTAGCCACATGATTGGTGAAAGTGTACTCCCCGTAGTCTCACAACTGATTCCATAACCTTTAATTTTTAATCTTTAATAATTAATTTGTAAATATGGATTATTCACAATTTCTATATATGCGAGAAGAGCTGTCGCTCATAGCTGTCCTACTGCTGCTATTTCTAGCTGACCTCTTCATGAGTCCGGATGCACACAAAAATAGTGGGAAAGCACGCCTGAACACTATGTTGCCCGTTATTCTGATGGCTATCCATACGGCTATCAACTTGATTCCGGGAACTGCTACCGATGCATTCGGTGGTATGTATCACTATGTACCGATGCACACAGTTGTTAAATCGATCCTGAATGTCGGTACACTGATTGTTTTCCTGATGGCGCACGAGTGGATGAAAAGAGAAGACACTTCATTCAAACAAGGAGAATTCTATGTGCTTACACTCTCTACCTTGTTTGGTATGTATCTCATGATTTCCGCCGGACATTTCCTGATGTTCTTCATCGGTCTTGAAACAGCTTCTATTCCGATGGCAGCATTGATTGCCTTCGATAAATACCGTCACAACTCTGCCGAAGCAGGTGCCAAATACATTCTGACAGCTCTTTTCTCCAGTGCATTGCTGTTGTTTGGTCTGTCCATGATCTATGGTTCTGCCGGGACTCTTTATTTCGATGACCTCCCTGCCCATATCGACGGAAATCCGTTACAGATCATGGCATTTGTATTCTTCTTCACAGGAATGGCATTCAAGTTATCACTGGTTCCGTTCCACTTATGGACAGCAGACGTTTACGAAGGTGCTCCGAGTGCAGTTACCGCTTATTTGAGTGTTATATCAAAAGGATCGGCAGCATTTGTATTATTGGCTGTCCTTATCAAAGTATTCGCTCCAATGATTAATGACTGGCAGGAAGTACTTTATTGGGTAACCATCGCTTCTATCACTATTGCCAATATATTTGCTGTCCGTCAGCAAAACTTGAAACGTTTGATGGCGTTCTCCAGTATTTCGCAAGCGGGATATATTATGTTAGGCGTTATTGGTGGTACAGCACAAGGCATGACGGCATTGGTATATTATGTATTAGTGTACGCTGCCGCCAACCTCGGAGTATTTGCCGTTATCACTATCGTGGCATTACGCAGTCAGAAATTCACGCTCGAAGATTACGCAGGACTTTATAAAACGAATCCCAAAATCGCTCTCTTGATGACTCTGTCTCTGTTCTCATTGGCAGGCATCCCTCCGTTTGCCGGATTCTTCTCTAAGTTTTTTATCTTCATGGCTGCTTTCGATGCAGGTTTCCACTTGCTGGTATTCATCGCATTGGTAAATACAGTGATTTCGTTGTATTACTATCTATTGATTGTAAAAGCAATGTATATCATTCCTTCCGACAACCCGATTCCTACTTTCCGCAGCGATCGTTGCACAAAATGGGGACTAGCACTTTGCACATTGGGTATCATCGGACTGGGTATTGCAAGTATCGTATATCAATCTATCGATAAACTGTCGTTCGGAATTTAAACGGACTACACCTTTTCACCAAAGAAACGGTCTTGGTTTCATGTCAGTATCAATCGACATCAAAACCAAGACCGTCTCTTTTATATAAAACCCACTTTTATTAATGAGGAAGGAAGATATTCACCTGCCTCATTACCACTCTACCGGGCACAGCCCACCTCTTCCGTCACGATCACCCCGGGAATAGTAAACCAAAACCTTGATCCTTTTCCTTTTTCAGAATCAACACCAATCCGCCCACCTAATTGTTCAACGATGCTCTGACAGATAGAAAGTCCCAATCCTGTACCGTGTACAAAAGAATTAAGCTTCACGAAACGCTCAAAGATATGTGGCAACTGCTCTTTTTCAATACCGATGCCTGTATCTTCAACATAGAATTCCAATTCGCCATCTTTTAGTTTATATCCCACATGAATACTACCTTCAGAGGTAAATTTCATTGCATTGTTAACAAAATTAGAGATCACCTGATGTATACGGTTACGGTCACTAATGACATGACAAACCGGAAGGTGATTATCAAGTACCAGTTCCACCTCTTCTTTCGCTTTCATCCCCATAGAGCGGACAATATCCTCACATAACAGATTTACATCTACATCTCCGTTGGTAAACTCAAATGTACCCGCTTCAATCTTCGACAAATCGAGTATATCTGAAATTAATTGCAACAAAAGATCATTATTCTCACGTACAATCTTAATATACTCCTGACGTTCTGACAACTCTTCAGTTTCCACCAACAAATCGGAGAAACCGACAATGGCATTCAGCGGCGTACGGATTTCATGGCTCATATTGGCAAGGAAAGCACTTTTCAAACGATCCATCATCTCTGCTTTATCACGTGCCTGAATCAATTCGGCTTCAGTCTCCTTCAATTCTGTAATGTCATAATTGATACCGATGATTTCTATTTCATTTTCCTCCGGTTTATAATTAGTGACCATCACATTACTACTCACCCAATTCCATTCATTCTTCGTTCCGGGACGACGAATACGCATCTCACCCTGAAAATGCCTTCTTTTTCCGTCTCTGACTTCATCATAAAAATCAAGGAAACGCTTACGGTCTTCAGGGTGCATTTGGGTATAAACACCCACAACCTCATCCAAAAGCGTATCTTCCTCCTCACCTAAATTCTTATACCACTGTTTTATAGCATATCCTTTGCGATTCAAGAGATTCAACTTGGCATAACCTACTTTTGCATAATCGGATATCATCAGGAAGAAATTCTCAAAATCACGGATACGATTCATTGCATCAATCCGTTCGGTATTATCAATACTTATTAATATATATCCGCTGAAGTTGCCCTCATTATCATACAATTTACTAACCTTCGAATACAGTTCTATCGCATTAGAACGATTTGTCTCATAATATCCTTCCGCCTGTTCAAAAGAATAATTAAGCCTAAAATCTACTAAATCTTCATTCCGTACACGATCACGTATGTTCTGCGGCACATTCGGATTATCAAAGAAGTTAACTCCGATCACATCCGACTTATTCACTACACCGAATATCTCCAAATCCTTATTATTCAGGTCTATCAAATAGCCATCCTTATCGTAGATCTCTACTCCTGCCGGAATATTAGCAAATATGTTCTGAAAGAGCTTCTCGCTACGGTCCAATGCTCGGTTAGCTTGTACCGATCCTGTAGAATCGAGGAACAAACCGACTATTTCATCTTTTCCGGGAGAATAAATAACCCAATGTGTATACCGTTCCGTTCTTGGAAAATATTCATCTTTCTCCCTATAAGAATTACTATCCAGTATTTCTTCCAGAAAATTAAGTTTTTGGAGATAGTCAGGATGCTTTTCAGATGCCAAAGAACCAATATACGACTCCAAAGGAAGCCCGAAAAAGGTTGAACTGACCTCATTCGCATCCGTCACCCGATAATCGCAAGGTTTATTATTCTCGTCACGGATAATGGACATACGTATATATCCCATCGGCATAAAATGAAACAGATTATTTAGGAAAGTCTGTTCACGGATTACCTTGTCCTTAGTTTTACGCAACTCGATACAGATATTTATAATATTTCCCAATGAGGAGAACCATTGAAAATCTTCATTACTCCAGTCATGGTAAGTCTCAACCAAATCAATCCCCATATATCCCCAAACGCGGTCGCCTGTCATCAAAGGAGTCACCATTAACGATTTGATTCCCTGAACTACAAGAATCTGATATTCATCAGGAGCCTCTTCTAATAACTGCTCCAGTGTATTTAAAATAATCGGCTTGCCCGATAATATCTGTTCACTCCACCATTTTGACTCACTGGCAGGCATGTCCTGCAGATTGTCTATCTCTGCTGATACTCCTTCAGAAACAACTTCGTAGATACAACTATGATGGGCATAAATTTCGTCGTATTCAAAAATATAAACACGACCTTTTCCATTATAAAGATTCAGAATATCTCTTAAAATATCTGCGATACAAGATTCTACTGCCTCATCACGTAGGAAACGAAGCAACGATTGTGAAACAAAATTCTGACGACAAAGCAAATCATTCACACGCCTTAATGCATCCCTTTGATCTTCTTCCTTGGGAGCCTCAACGCGCTGGATTATTCCGAAGGACTTATCACCTCCATCAACACCCGTACCCTTCTCACGAAAAGCCAGACGGGTATGCAGCCAAACCTCACCATATTTTGAATGAATCGGGAAAGTTTGTTCGTAAAAGTCCTTATGGATAGAAGAATTTGCCCGGAACTCCTGGGCAATCTGCTTGCGATAATCTTCACGTATCAGGTTTAGAAAATCCGAAGTAGAGATGGTGTCGCCGTCCAATCCCAAAAGATCAGAAAGATAATCGGAACATAAATAATATCCTGCCGTTAAATCTACTTCCCACCATCCGATTTGTGCAAGAGAAGCCATTTTTTTGTATCGCTCGTTGTCTGTTTGCATATTTTGTATCGTTGTAAAATAATAGGTTGACAAATATACGAAAAAGGTAATCACTGATACCATAAAGGAGCAAATAAAAAAGCTAAAAGAAGATTACGAAAACAAATAAATAGAATATGGGAGAATCTGTTTGTTACAAATTCTCCCATACCTCCTATTAAAAAAGATACACTTTGCTACTCTATATCTTATTTATAAGGAAGAGAAATTATATCCGCTCCAAGTGAACAGGGATGCATCTGCACCTGTATTCGTAGTTGGCTCGGTAAATGTATTCAATGTACCGTTCAGCTTATTCTTAAAGTTCAATGTATGGGTGATGCTGATGCTGGAAGCAGCATTTCCTGCATCTTTACTGTCATTCATATCAATCAAATCGATTGTACCGCCTGAACCTTTGACAAGGGCATTGGTGATCGTAGCTTTTGCTCCACGACGGATTTTAATCACATCTTGCATACGGTCTACATTATCCGTTGTATTGGCAGCATTATTTACGATTGTCATATTTTCAACCGTAAAATCCGACTGACGTAAATGATCCGAATAGTCACCATCCAAGTTACCATCTGCTTCAATGCCGCGCGGATCTGCTTCCGTACTGGTATAACCGCTTTCCCAAACGCCATAGCAGTTTTTCAATTTACCGGAATATCCTTGAGTGAAGTCGAACATGTCATCATCCGGGTTCACAGCCAACAAGTTGGTTACATTCACCGTACCGCCAAAGAATTCGACGGCATCATCCGCGCTCTCAAGAATGTAGATATTCTCGATCTTGGTACCGTTTCCAACACCGTTCAGTGTCAATCCGTTGTGCTCGATATCGGCAGTAGAGCGGGCACCGGCATAGCAGATTTTCACATAAGTCAGTGAACCGGAATTGTCATTATCGACATTACCACCGTATTTATAGTTGTTGTCGATTTCCGTCAGACCTGTATCACTCTTATTGGCGTTCGAACCGGAAATCGGAGCTTTACCATTGATAATGATTCCTCCCCAATAGCCGGATGTAGGGGTTGTTGAATTGGCAGTGAAAACAATCGGTTTATCAGCTGTACCGTCAGCATAAAGTTTACCGCCCTGTGCTACCAGCAGATAACTGCTGAAACCTTCGCGAGCCTTAATCGTTGTTCCGGCAGGGATATTCAGACGGCCTCCATTTTCAATAACTACCGTTCCGTTCAGAATATATTCCTTAGCTTCCAGTGTCTGTTCTCCGGTCAGCGTGCCGGACAGGATATTTTCGCCCACAACAATAGAGCTACCGGTCCCACCGTTGTTTCCACCATCTCCGTTACCATCACCGTCTCCGTCACTATCACTGCTACATGCAGTCAATGTAAGTGCTGTTGCCATAACGGCAAACGTCATAAAGTTCACAAACAATCTTTTCATTTTGCTTTCATTATTAGTTAATAATCTTATTTCATCACCCGGCTTAGAATGTACACGACACTCCCAGGCTTATATTTATTCCTTTCTTATAATCATTCAATATCACCTTTTCCCCGTTTTCGTTCGCTTTGCGGCTTAACTTATAAGAGGGATTCAGCAGGTTGCGGGCTTTCAGGTTAAGGGAAAGATGCTTGTTCAGTTTGGCTTGGGACACAAAATCCAGTGTCAGTACTCCCTGCTCCATCATATCCTGATACCCCTGTGTGCCAATGGTATATATTTTATCACTCACATAATTAAGTACCAATGTATTGACAAAACTGCGTTCTCCTTTCGTGAAGTTATGCGAGAGGTCGAAATTGACAATCCACGGTGCAGCTCCTTCCAGTTGCGAGCCGGTGGTAACCGTTGCCAAAGGCATTTTTGCATTCGTATAGATATAAGAGCCATTCAATCCCAAAGAGAGTTTATTCATTCCGTGCGCAGCATTACTCACCGGACGGACAAACAGACTCTTACGTATTTCTACTTCCACTCCTGCCACGGTTGCCTTATCCGCTATATTCTCATAAGAAAGATAACCTCCGGCGCTTGCCACTTCGATGCGGGATATCGGATTCTTAATCAATTTATAGAAAGCTGTGAGAGAAATCAACTCGGTCGGAGTGGGATTAAAGTCCCACTTCAGATCAAGGTTATAATGATCCGAAGGTTTCAGATTGGGATTCCCCTGACTGTTGAAGTTCACGCCGACATAACGGTAAGGAGATATTTCCTTTGCCTGCGGAAGCGTATATGTTTTACTAACTCCCAGACGAAGCGAGTTTTTATCATTCAGATTGTATTTGAGATTCAAGCTGGGCAGGAAATAATCTTTTTGGATGGTATTGTTTCCTTTAGAGCCTCCACGATTCACATTGTAATCCACTTCAATATCTACCTTGTCGTATTTCATTCCCAGATTCACAATCCAACGGGGAGTAAACTGGTAGGTAGCCTCGGCATAAGCGGAATGGATATTCTTTTTCACGGTATATTCATCTAAGTTCTTCTGTATCTTGAACCAGTCGGAAGCAAAGTTTTCCTGATTATAATAATCGTCAAGCGAGAAGTCGTCCAAAGAAGGGATGGTAGAAACATGTCCTACGGTCAGGTTATATTCCGTAGCTTTGAAGTTATCATCTACGAATCGGCCTGTATATCCGAAACGGACATTCGAAATTTCTTCTATATTATCTTTCAGACGATAGACCAAGCCTGCTTTTACATTCAAGTCGTCTTCATCTAAAGTTGAGAAATAGCGCTGTTGTGAGTTGCCCCTTAGCAACGTATAGCCGTCTTCCGCTTTAGTCAGGTTATTGATACGACGATCCGGTTCATAGCCTTTCACCATATTATAGGAAGCACCTGCATCGAGACTTAATGATTTGGTTAATCCCCAGTTAGTCATCAGTTGGTTAACGATCAGCATATTATCATTCGTTTGTTGGCGACGGGTGAATCCGAGGTTTTCATAGTCGTCACTAAAAATCGAGTTCTTACCGTTGTAATCGCCCACCGACTGGGTATTGGCATGAATCATCATCAAATTATAACTGATGTGATGACGGTTCTGCATATCGAAATCCACATTGGCAAGTGCCAGCTGACTGATATTCTCCGCATACTTCTTTCCATTCATATCTTTGTAGACCGTACCGCTGGTAGTTGTATTACGTATGATTTCATCCGTATACTGATAGTCCGTCGTATGCCCGGCGGTCAGGAAGAAAGAAAGCGGATTTTTGTCTTTTCCGACATAGAATCGTTTACCTCCGGAAATACTGTAACTCCGGTTGATTTGAAAATGTTGAGTGGAAGGGTCTAACTTATTTCTGAAGTTCCATGAGTTTTCATCGGCAGGTTCAGTACGATTGGCAAAGCCCATGAAGTTCACTCCATCCTGTTTCAGAAAATCGGCTGCTACCGTTTGTGTATTCAAGCCACCGGAAATGCCGAATCCCAGATTACCGCTACCAATTAGTTCTTTGGATACAATATCAATGGTTGCCCCTCCGACATCGCTGCTGCCTCCCGCGTTGAATGCTTTATTTACGCCTACGGACTGAATAATATCCGTACCGAAGAAATCAAGAGAGATATTCTTATATTCCGGATCTTCGGAAGGAAGAGCAAATCCATTAAAAGTAGTTGCATTGTACCGGTCACCCAATCCACGGATAAAGACATTTTTCACTCCGTCTTGTTTAGACACTCCGGCAACTTTCGTCACAGCACCTTCTGCATCCGAAACACCTTTGCGGGAAAGCTCCCTGACACCCACAGATTGTACGGCAATTACTGCTTTTTGCTGTTCGAGCAACAGCATATTCTCATTTTCCCTATTCTTCTTAGCTACAACCACCACATCGGCAAGTTCCTGTGCATCGGTTTCCAACTCCAAATTCAGTATCACCAGTTTTCCATTCTCCACACGTACTTTACGGCGTACTTCCGTTTTGTAGCCTACATATTTAATCTCAATATCATACATACCTTCCAGAACGCCCATGCTGTTCAATTCAAAATTACCCTCCATATCGGTCACTGCTCCGGCTTGAGTTCCGAGCAAACGTATCGTAGCTCCTATCAAAGGTTCCTTGGATAGTTTGTCTTTCACAGCTCCTTTAATCTTGATATTGGCAGCCAATGCAGGAAGTACACACAACAGGCAAAAAAAGGCTACCACTGAAAATCGGATAAGAAATAGTTTTTTCATCTAACTTTGCTCTACGTTTTAATTACGTCGGCAAAGATAGAGGGTGAGCATTACAACTATAAGACGAAATAAATACAATCTATTGAAAGAGTCGTTGCAAGATGATGACAAGATGTTACAAACGTATTATCAATCACTTACGCTATTAGTTTAACTTGTTTATAAGCAAATTTAAGACCGGAACTTCACTCTTTTATCTCTCATTATGCATAAAATTAATCGTCTGACTACTGTGAGAGGGTAAAAGTTTTGGCTGATAGTAATTACTGCTTAGAAATAAGACATAATTAATTGATTATTAGTATGGTTATAAGTCTTTTTAGAGTGTCGAAGTATTTACGACACAAAAGAATAAACTAAAAAGGCTGTAGTAAACCTACACTTCCATGTATGGTGAAAATACGCCCGAATTTCGGGGTACACTACATGAGTAACTAAAAAACAATTAATTATGTCTTATTCATTAAACATTAAAGGTAAAGAGAATCCGAAGGACAAACAACTTGTTAAGTTAGAAATGGTGTTTTTTCAGACTGGGTACGCACGTGTATCCAAAGTATTGGATGTAACAGGTGCTTATAAAGATTGGGACAATGAAACACAAACATTCAAATCTAAGGGTGCGGAATCAGCAGCAAAGAATAAGTTGTTGCTTGAAATGAAAATGCAGTATCTTAAGATAGCTGAAGAATGGGAAGCGTCAAATGAATCTTGGTCACCAGTTCAATGGTCGCATAGTCTTGACAGCATTCAAGTTCGTAGACGTGATGAACCCAAAGTTATTACAGTAGTAGATTGGTTAGAAGGTTTTCGGGAGCGATGTCGAAATACAGAAAGAGTTAAGAACGGTAATATTGTGACTTGCGCAAAAAATGCGAAAACTTATGGATACTTTAAAGCTCTACTAGATAAGTTCACTTTGGTGCAATATGGTAGAAGCTTCTCGACTTACTATTTTCATGATATAAATGAGCAATTTATTAAAGACTTTGTGGCTTATATTGAGAAAACAGGTCTGGAAAATGGAAATAAAGGAGGATTGTGTACGAAATTGCGGATGCTTAGGGGAATGTGCTCGAATGCAAATAAGGATGGAATTCCGGGTGCAAAAGTTTCGCAATTTAACGTTGCCAAAGAAAAAATGGTTTGGGGGAATGTTACACCCAAAACAATACCCTATGAAGTGTTTCAGAAGATAGAGAATATAGACCGTGACTATTTTACGGAAGAAGAACAATTCTATCTCGATTTATTCTTGTTCAGTTTCTATGCTGGTGGTATGGGAGACAAAGACGTTTGTTATCTTACCTGGGATTGCATTCAGGATAATATGTTGGTTTATGAGCGTATGAAAACAACTAAGTGCGCAAAGATGGTTCTTACCGATAAAGCTATGAAAATCATCAATAAATATAAGGAGAAAAGTATCAGTAATTTTGTGCTTCCAGTTTTTCAAGAAAAGCATGTGACTGAAAAACAAAAAAACAATCGTGTAGAATGTATTGAAAGAAAGGTAAATAATCTATTGGAACGTGTACGAGGTATGGTTATGTATCCGGAAAAAATCACTTGGTACTCTGCACGCGGAACGTTCATAACCAAGATGGCAGACTCAGGATTCCCTACTATTGTCATTGCCGAATTTGCAGGCAATAGCATACAGGCTATTCAGAAGCATTACTTCAAAAATACTAAGCACGAAGAGATGAGGATGACAATTAACAATTTGATATAATCTACCAACTCATATAACTTTAGATTGTAAAAGGCATTGTATTCAGCAATGCCTTTTGTTTTTCTAAATATTTCTATATCTTTGTTTCCAGAAATGGGGAGAAATCCATTTCAAACGTCGTAGTACGTTAACATATTGGATGCAGGAAATCTGACAATTTACTCATAACCCAATAATGTGTTTAACGTTCGTGCCAGGACTATATACTCTCAGTATATGACTCCAATTGGTGCGGGCTTAACTATTATATTGGGTTTGGGCTTTGTCAGAGCCTCCTGCTCCGTAATAGAAGAGTCTCGCACCTTTTTTATGGTGCGATAAAACGATGTATAGCCATGAGTAACATTGATTTTTATATCATCAAAACAGTAGTCCGTTCAATGAAACGGCAAAGTATTTATGAGAGTTACCTTGAACTGCGAACTGTAGCAGCCCAACTTAATCTCAGATTAGATTTTGAAGAGGTTGAATTTGACGATGACGATTTATATTGTTTTCCTATCTTGCTATGTCATGTCTACAGCACATTGATTTACGACGGTAAACTATACATTCTTTGCGATAACTGTGCTTTACATATCTTAGACTTAGAAACTAAAGACCACCGTTGTAATGCATTGAAAAGACTGTCCAAGTTTAGCCTGTTAGACTTATGGATACTTCAATTTAGGCTATCTCATTTTTCTGCTATCTGCTTTAAATACTTCAATTATATGAAAAAGAAAATATCATTAAGTAACGGTTTTATAGAGCATCTAAAGTCATTGCCGGAAATTGAAACAAATGAAAAGTTGAATCCGGAAACTGGAGATTTGATCGTTGCTATTCTTGCTGATATGGAAAAAGAAAATCTTTTGGGGACTCCAAGGAAAGAAAATGCAATTGAGCTAAAGTTAGAGACTGGAACCTACATTTGCCTGTTGGATAAACATCATAAATTAAATAGATTGTTCCGAGTGCCGTAGGAAGATAAAAATAACCTGCCCTATTTATGTATGTCTACTTTCGTCATAGAGGATTATTTAATTTTGTTCAAAATGGGCGCAAAGGTAATTTATTTATTTTAATTTTGTAGCTCATTATTAATAAACAGCAGAAATATGAAAGAGTTAGTAGAAAAATTAAATGAAGCATTCGTTACATTTTCTGAGGATGCAAATCTCCAAGTAGAAAAAGGAAATAAAGCGGCTGGTATGCGTGCTCGCAAAGCATCTTTGGAAATAGAAAAGATGATGAAAGAATTCCGCAAAGTTTCTCTTGAAGTATCAAAGAAGTAAATTGATGATATAAGCCACCTTTGCTTTACGGGTGGCTTATACTAAATACTATATACTATGGAATGGCTGATTTATGAAGGGGAAAGAGTAAAACTAAGTACAACACACGCTCGAAAAATTGTGCGTAGGCTGGGAAAGATTCGAAGTGACATATTCAAAGGAGCGAGACCTATTAATACCCGATTGATTAAAGTTAATCTAGCTATGCTAGGTCACAAATTAGGATATAAGGTCTATGCAAACGGATTAACCGATGAAGATTTACGGAAAATTGATGTCGAATTTGCGAATCACGAATGGCTTTATGATTTACTTTGGTACACAGAAGAAGATCACTATACGATGACAAGTGTGCCTTTGGCTGTAGAATGTGAATGGAACCCAAACAAAAAACAGCATGTAAAAGAAGTAGCATATAGCGGATTTAAGTATGATTTTCAAAAATTACTAGTATGCAATGCTCAACTAAGACTAATGATTTTTCAAATTAAGAAAATGGATGATCTAATTAATCTTGAAGAGTATTTTAATAAAGCAATACAAGACTATTCCCTTCTTGCTAAAGGAGCTAGGTTCCTATTTCTCGCTTTTTTCCCTAAAGAAGAAAAGATGTTCTATAAGGAAATAAAAAAGAAGAATAAACTCTAGGTTAGCCACGGATTCTTGTACGGATCATAATCCGTTTGAAAAGTAGCAAGTTGCCAATCCATTACAGGCTTTCTATCTTCTGCCAGCCTTCTAGGAATCTGTGGATTGAGACGTAGCTTAGCCGCATCATTCAACCACTTCATTGAATCCTCATAGTCACGTAACCTAACAACGCTTACATTATTGGGAGCAATCAACTTGGTAAGTTCATAAACAGCCAATCTAAGCATGTGCTTTTTCAGATTGTAATTTCGTGGATCATGTAGTGATAAGTTCTTTCCTACTTCTGGGACATCGGAATTAACGTCAAGTTCCGGATAGAACACCTTTCCTTCATAAACGACATATTCATGCCCGTTCAATTCATATTCATTATAATTGGAATCATAATCAGCTATCGCTCCCCAGTTATCACTTTTTAGCGGAGTGATATTATTGTCGAAGTTATCATGGTGCATTAAAGTATAGAAAATACCTTCAAATCTAACTACATCCCACTGATTATAATCTACCGGTTCCCAATCAAAATAATGAGCTTCCAGCCAGCCACAAACAAGAGGGATTCGGATGTTGTTGAACTTGTAGCCGTTATCTTGAAGGCAAGTGTATAAAATCTCATTGTACTTTACTACGTTACCTTTATAATAGGTACCAAACTGGGAGTAGTTGTTTATTGATTCTAAATCCAAATTGAGTTCCAGGCATTCTTCCCAGTACTCAACAAGCGGAGGGGCTTTATATCCACATAAGGACTGTATTACCTCATATATCTTGTCTTCCATATAAATGTGTGCTCCGACAGGAAACGTGATACGTCTGTTATACTGGGCGATGTATTTACCCTTATTCAATTCCCGCACTACTTCGTAATTCTCGCTCAAATATTCCACGATACTCATTTCAGCCGCTTCCTCTGCTTGAATGAATCGTTCGGAGTCGTTACGGGTTATCTGAGAAAGAGCTTCAGGAGTGAGAAGACTCAGGTAATCGGAATCATTAAGAAATCGTCTGTACATATTAGTTGTTTTAGTAGTTAAATCCTTCTGAAATATTTGCAGTAGAAAGTATACTGCCACTATCGTCTCCACTCTTGAACTTATACCATGCATCTCTAAGGTAATAACACAGCAGATAGTCAAGGCAGTCGGATAAGTGCCCGTACTTTTCGTACTTCACTCCAGTCTTGCTATCGGTAACTTTAGGCTTCCCTTTAGTTCCGTCTTCATTCTTTAGCTGATAAATTAAGTCTTGAGTAAGCTTCCGGCAACGTAGGTCAATCATTATTTCCCAGCCATTATACCCTTTAAACACTTCGTTCACGAATTCACAGCGTGGGGCTTGTGGTGGCTGTTTCTTCAGTAGTTTAATCTTTGGTCGAAGTATCCCTTTACCCAACGTCTCATTTATAATCGTATAATTATTAATGCCGTCCTCGTTGGTGGTGGAACGTTGAAGTCCGGCTGGGTCGCCTGTTATATCCAAACCTCCGATATGTTTTTGACGGTACATCTTCTTCTTTATCTTCCGGGCAAGTGATGGCGTGTTGTTCTCTTTATCCTCTGCCTTTCCCAGTATCTCTTCAATAATATATACCTTCTTCTTGTCGTAATCAATCTGTACCAACAGAGTGGACATATAAGGTGCGACGTTAAAGTCCCACACTACGATCAGAGGTTTTGTTGGGTCATATACCTTTTCTTTTAGTCCGGTAATCAAATGCTTGGTTCCGTCGAACTGATTGTAAAGCGCCATATCGTTTGCCTCAACAAAATCCCAGTTACCATAAAGTAATCGCTCTTTTGTTGCCTGATCGCTGATTTTGTTTAGAGCTGCTTCGTAGGTTTGACGGAAAGCGATGTCTGGGTTATCGAATACACTGAAGGGAACGTAAAATTCTCCTTCTCGCGTAGTTACCTTGTCACCGTTTTCGTCTTGCACAAATCTTCCTCGTACCCAGTTTGTTGTAGGGTTGGTTGTCATTAGCATTTTAGGAACCTTGAATGTTTCGTGAGTCTTCCAGCGAATACGAGAAAACAGGACTTCAACAGCTTTCTCGGAGATTTCAGAGCATTCGTCAATAAAGGCACAAGTATACTCGGATGAGCCGAATCGTTCGAAGTTCGGATCACTTGGTATATCACACATCTCTTTCATTATAATTATTGAGTCATTCCAAAAAGTAAGAGTTCCTTCTATATTATTGACTCGAAAATGCACGTCCTCTTGCAGTTTATACCCTTTTAGAATACTTCTCAATGTATTCCAGGTACTTTCTTTAAGAGACTTCAATGTCTTTCGAGCAACTACAGCACGAATGTTCTCGAAACGAATGCAGCTACATATTAGCCAAACGCTTCCTTCATAAGATTTTCCACCCATTTGATTTGTTTTCGCCACATTCCGCTACGATGTGCCCGCTTTCGCTGCTACATGTTTCCATGTAGATAAGACTATATCTTCATCCTTAGTAGTCTAAGGAGTCTCCCATTTCCAATCGCTTGATTGTACTCCTATCGGATAGTCGTTGAACTTTCCGGTTTCCCGGCTTAGCTGCTGATTGTCTTCACCTCTCAGTGGTCAGAGTTCCCAGCAATTAAAGAGATTGTTTTCTATGCATTACTGCATAGGCTGGCAGAGGAATTGTTTACCAGCGGCACCACCACCCAAAACGAGTTGTGGGATATTAGAGTTATTGCACTTTATACAGTGTGGCTTATACTTAGGGTTGTGATTGGTGTCGTAGCCTATCAGCTTTTGTTCAATTTCGCCTCCGCAGACCGGACATTCAGGCTGGAGTAGTTTCCATAATTCGTATTGTTTAGGTGAAGGCTTAAAGTCGATGTGAAGGCCCTTTGGCGGGATTAACTTTTTACTTGCCATTTATAATTTCAATTGTGATGTGTTTTTCTTTTGAAAGAATAGCGTTCAACTTGTCGGAGGTGACACGTGACTCTGTTACCTTGCCCTTGATGGTGTTATTCCCACAAATCAAACAGCCGGCTGAATCTACTGCCGTGGTGCCACTATGAATGAGAACCCCAATGAAGTGAGGTACATTATGTAGGAGTGGCAACTTGCGTTTGAATCGTGGGCTGTACTCCATTGTCACCTTGTAAGTTCCGGCTGGAATGGCAGTCTGTGCATAAATCTTGCCTTTGCATTTACAGGATTGTCCTTTGGTAGTATAAGGGCAAGCTGCCGGAAGTTCTCTTACCTCGTCTTCAATGGTATTACAGAAGAACTTCCCGTCAATGAATAAATCTCCGATGGTGTATTTGTCACCAAGGAATTTGCGTTTCAGTGTGAGTTTCATAGTTGTTGTAGTTTAGGTTACATATCGAAGTATAGGGAAAAACACGCAGAAAGAGGTTTTACATGAAAAAGAACAGAATACAATTAAAATATTATTATTTTTGTACTAAAAAAATCTAATATGAGAGATACGATTTTTATAAAAGTACCTAATACAGAGTATTATGTCTTTAGACCTGAAGCACTAAAGAAACTACATGAAGTTGAATCAGTTTTATCTTCAATTAAAAAGGCTTCCCCCTCTGATGAGACAACCTTAATTTCGGAAGAAATAGCTATTGAACAATACAATGAGGCGATAATTAATTATCTAAAATGGTTTGTTTCATACACATCATCAATATTTCCTGTTGGAAAATCGTTTAATACAGATTGCATTGCATCATGTGTTTTCCCCAAAAAAGATTCTCTTACAAAGCATCAGTTTAAAGAATATATTCATAAAAGCATTTATTTAGAAAAAGAGTATATAGAGTATCTTATTCCAGAAATTACAAAATCAAATATAAAGCGCTTTGAGCATACCATAAAGGATATTTTGACTGATACAGAATGGTTATTGACCCAGTATGAAGTCATTTATAAGGGTAATAATATTGCCGTTTATCAAACTTATGGTAGTAGAAAGAGTTTGTCTGTGTCAGATATATATTCAGCTGCTTGCGAACTATTTACCATAGAGTCTATACCTGATATAGAACGATTGTATTTACGAGATTTAAAGCCCTTTGTCATGTTCCAGATTAGACTTATGTTAGAAATGATGGGACGTAACCTTATTGGTTATACCTCTATAAAAGATGATAAAGGGGATGAAATAAAGAAGTTCACACAAGTTGCTTGGGATTTCATTCGAAAGAATAACGATAGAGAGATTTGGAAAATAGATTTTCCCTGTAATTTAGCAACTATACTGGCTATTCACGATTGGGCTAATAAATTTGTGCATACAAGCTATATATACAATAACTATATACAGTTTTTTGCTCTAAAAGTAATGGGTGAATTATTGGCTCCTCCTAAAGAACCAATTCAAATATATACGGGTAGAGTATATGAACGTTATCTGGATTATGGAGTAATAAAGATTCATCATTATAATTCACTTAAGGAAGATTTTGAGAAGTACATAAAAGATAAAATGTCTTCGGCTAATGTGGAATGGTTCTCTAATCTTAAAGATGTAGGAGCATATATAATAAGTTTAGAATAAGTAATTTGTCTCATTCAATGCATGTGAAAAATGGTTAAATGTAAGTTGTGTTTAATAAAAGAAGCGAATCAATTAGGCTCACATATAACATCTGCATTTCTTTTGTCATCACAAATCGGCAAACGGAATGAAGAAAAAGGATTTACTATCTCAACTGATTCTAATCAGAATTATGGCCAAAATGTGGGAGCTGAAGATATTAAAGAAGATAATATTTTATGCTCTGATTGCGAAAAGAGACTCAGCAAAATAGAATCAATCTATGCCTCTGCTATCACTCAGAAAATAGAAAAAAAAGAATTTGAACAGAATTTTGAAAGAAAAGATTGGGATAATGGGAATTATAGCCTTTACTCGAAAAGATTGGATACTATTGTTTTTCATTTATTCCATCAATCTGTCGTGTGGAGAGCGTCTATATCAAACCGACCACTCTATAATCATTTTAAGTTGGCACCAGAATTAGAAGAAAGAATGCGTTTCAACTTAGATTTATTTCTACCTCCTTATCTAAATTCGCAGCCGATTCTAACTGAAAAAGCATGGAATGAAATGATAAAAAAATGTAAGGACTTATTTGATTTCATTCCTATAGCTGTTGTAAAAGCCGAAAATATAAATAATAAAGAAATGACTTATGATTTTTTCGACAATCTATCTAAAGAGCCTTATCATTCAATAATCAATGAATATTTCATTTTTGTATTTACTGATGACTTAGTTTGGAAGGATAACTATTTCGATATGAGAGATGAATTTGCTCATGGCAATATTATTAACAAAGATTATTCTATACCAATTATTGGCGTTATAAGTAATGAGAAATATTTTCGAGTTATAGAGAAAATTACTGAAGAGATGACAGCACAACTTCTATACAACACCCAGGTTCAATGTTTAACCGAACTGAAGCAATCAGGTATTCCTATTTCGAGTAACGCTTTAGAAGAATGTATCATACGAAAAATCAATGAACAAAGAAAAGGGCTCCCTGAATGACTAAATAATAAACGTACAATTGTGATAAGATAAAGGATATCAAAAGCCCCAAAGTATTTTACTTCAGGGCTTTTCACCTATTTATAATTTCTCATCTTTCGCCTCAACTCCCGTAGCGTACTGCTATATGACTTCTTGATAATATTACCGTCATAAACAGACTTGGCGTAGTACTTATTGATATGCGTATTGTAATACGGAATGCTGTAACCATTGAGCCACCTTGCATCGAATAGCTGGTGCTCATGACAATTAATTTCTGCCATTAGATAATGAATTTACTGATTTCTTCGATTTGTCGTCCCGCTTTGGCTTTCATGTCTTCCAGCTCTTCGTTTTCGCTGGTAAGTTTCTGAACTTTTGCATGGTTCTTTTCAACTTTAGCAGTGATGTCCGCTTGAATGTCTTTCAACTTTTCGACTGTTATTGTGAATACTCGGTTTGCACCGTCGATTTTACTTTGGAATGATTTTCTGAATAACATAAACTTATTTTTTTAGGTTAATGAATTCTGTATACTTGATTTCGACATACGGATTGTCGCTTGAGATTGTCTGGTGTATTGCTTTTACTTTCCACCGCCACCAGAGAAAACGATGTTTGTATTCTACCCAAAATGTCTGATGCAGATGCACTGGCAAGTGGATGTTTCCTTTCAGATGATTGTCTTCAATGATACCGTTCAGCTTAATGTATGGCGTATCCGTTTTCACTGTCTTTACAATGACTTTCACAGTATCTTTGATAACAGCCGTATCTTTCACCGGAACATCTATTGGAACATTGATTTCTACATCGTGTCTTCCGACAGCTTCCAAATCTCTGATACGCACGCCCAACTTCTTGATTGTCGCAGCATCTTCCGCACGGTACTTTTTATACTCATCCAGTGACAGGCTGAGAACCTGAACAGTTGATGCCATCATCGCCGAATCAATCCGTACCTGTGTCACATCCGCAAGTAATGCCCGGGTATTGCTTTGGTAGGTGTCCCTTTCTTCTTTCATCCTGCTGCCCCAGTTATATAAGGTGTACGTTGCCACCCCTAATCCCAGAGCGAGCAGGAGAAGAACTTTATTCAGGTTAATCTTCATCACCTATGGATTCCTGTGGTATAAACCAATCGACTTCTTCAAAGTAAGGTTCGGTCAGTTCTACCATATAGCCTTTATTTAGGCGTCCAATTCCTGTGAGGTCTTGTGTGATTGTTGCCTCTCTACCTGCCAGATCGTCCAGTCTCATTAGTGAAAGCTCGTCTGATGGCTTAATTACTACGATGTCGTTTTCTTTAATCATTTATCTTTTGTTGTTAGTTATGCTTACGTTGGCTGTTCTTTGGTGACGTCAATGAAGAGTTTATATTCAATGGTCATCACAGCCACGAACTTTGCTTGATAAATTTGTCAAGCGAACAAACTCTCCATTTTTAATCAGCCGCTACTACTCATCCATTGGGTTTCAAACCATTGTTTATCCTTGTTTATGTGAGTAGCGCTCATTTTATCTGCTTTTCATTAATCCTCGTCATTACAGTGAGCTATGTGCTTGCCGTAAGATTTGAAAAATTCAGTTAAGTAGCTGATTACATCCAAATAAGCGTAATCAACTCCATTAGCAATCCCTTTTGTACTATTGCCATAAACTGTCTTAACTCCTTGTTTCAGTAGTTCTTTTGTCGGAAAATCAAAGTTTGTATCTTCATCAACCCAATCATTGAAGTCTTCCCGATTGAATACTGATTCAAGAATAGAATAATAACAGACAGTCCCCTTTTCTTTCTTGTCTTTGTAGTATTGAAAACCTTTGAGAGTAAGGAAAGGTGTCCAGCCGCGATTACAGCAGATAGTGTCCTCCGAAATTTGTTCAATCACAAATTCATCCATTCTGTATGCCATGTTACAAACAGTTTGGCTATAAGCTGTGTTGTATTTGAAAATTTTAGTGAGATGCGCAGCTAATTCCTCATCACTAAGAGTTATCCAGTTTTCATACTCGCAGATAGGATGTTTATACTTACTTTTGTATAAGCTATCGAAATTATGCATCAAGTCATGTACAAAATGCAACAGGTCGTTATTATTC
>ERZ894191.747-NODE-747-length-23685-cov-10.881887_pt1 | contig 23685 bp, 18 predicted proteins | sample MGYA00380282_ERZ894191 | MGnify/ENA primary metagenome ERZ894191 (study PRJEB32331, sample SAMN06328485) | human gut metagenome | biome: human gut microbiome; feature: stool | host: Homo sapiens | collected 2013-02-21 ...
TTAGTTCTGTACTTTTTTTCTCCTGAATGATATACTATACAAGTAACAATACTAAGAAAACAACTACTATTTCTAAAATATCACCGCTAAATTAGAGCGCTCAGGAGAAATTACATGGATCATTTTGAATTAGTATCACAATACAACCCAACTGGCGACCAGCCGCAGGCAATTAAAGAGCTGGTCGAAGGCTTCAAAGAAGGAAACCAGTGTCAGACGTTGCTTGGCGTTACTGGATCTGGTAAGACATTTACCATGGCGAATGTCATTCAACAGATGAACAAGCCGACATTGATTATTGCACATAATAAGACGCTGGCTGCGCAGCTGTATGGGGAATTCAAAGAGTTCTTTCCAAATAACGCAGTGGAATATTTTGTCTCCTACTACGACTATTATCAGCCGGAAGCATATGTTCCATCTTCAGACACATATATTGCCAAGGATTCGTCCATCAATGACGAGATTGATAAGCTTCGACTCTCCGCAACTATGTCACTGATGGAGCGAAGAGATGTGATCATTGTTGCAAGTGTATCTTGTATCTATGGGCTGGGTAACCCGGTAGATTACCAGAACATGGTAGTTTCTTTGCGTCCGGGTATGATAAAAGATCGTGATGAAGTAATGGCAAAGCTGATTGAGATCCAGTATGATCGTAATGATATGGATTTCCACCGTGGTACATTTCGTGTGCGTGGAGATGTTTTGGAAATCATTCCGGCATATGAGAGTGACACAGCGATTCGTGTGGAATTCTTTGGAGACGAGATAGACAGGATCTCAGAGATTGATATTTTGACAGGAGAAGTGAAGGACGAACTGAAGCATGTAGCAATCTTTCCGGCATCTCATTATGTGGTTGACCGTGAGAATATCAAGCGTGCGGTGGCAGATATCGAGGAAGAACTGGAAGAACGTGTCAAAGAGTTTAAGAGAAATGACAAACTTCTAGAAGCACAGCGTATTGCGGAGCGAACGAATTTTGATATTGAGATGCTTAAGGAGACTGGATTTTGTTCCGGAATTGAGAATTATTCCAGACATTTGGCAGGGCTTCGACCGGGACAGGCTCCGTATACATTGATCGATTATTTCCCGGATGATTTTATTATGATGATTGATGAGTCACATAAGACAATCCCGCAGATTGGTGGAATGTATCACGGAGACCAATCGAGAAAGCAGACATTGGTAGATTATGGATTCCGCCTGCCATCTGCGAAGGATAACCGTCCACTTAATTTTGATGAGTTTGAAAGTAAGATCAATCAGGTGATGTTTGTATCTGCAACACCGGGAGAATATGAGAAGGATCATGAACTTCTTCGAGCAGAACAGGTAATCCGCCCGACAGGACTTCTTGATCCGGAAGTTGAAGTGCGACCGGTAGAAGGACAGATTGATGATCTGATCGGTGAAGTGAACAAAGAGATCAGTAAGAAGAATAAAGTCCTTGTCACAACGCTGACAAAGCGCATGGCAGAAGATTTGACAGATTATATGCGTGAAGTAGGAATCCGTGTAAAATATCTTCATTCGGATATTGATACGCTTGAACGTACGGAGATCATCCGAGATATGCGTCTGGATGTGTTTGATGTGTTGGTTGGGATCAACCTCTTGAGAGAAGGACTTGATATTCCGGAAATCACTCTTGTTGCAATCCTTGATGCAGATAAAGAAGGATTCCTTCGTTCAGAGACTTCGCTGATTCAGACAATCGGTCGTGCAGCGCGTAATGCAGAAGGACATGTAATCATGTATGCAGATAAGATTACAGAATCAATGCAGCTGGCGATCGATGAGACACAGCGTCGTCGTGAGATTCAGATGAGATACAATGAAGAGCATGGAATCACGCCCAAGACGATTCAGAAGTCAGTGCGTGATCTGATCAGTATCTCTAAAAAGGTTGCGGCAGAAGAGATGCGGCTTGAAAAAGATCCGGAGTCCATGAGCCAGAAAGAACTGGAGAAACTGATCGTGGATCTGACGAAACAGATGAAGAAGGCAGCAGCGGAATTGAACTTTGAGGCAGCGGCAGAGCTTCGTGATAAGCTTGTTGAATTAAAAAAGATGCTCAATGATATGGAATAGGAGATTACAAAATGGGTAAGAAAATGGACGCCAGACAGTACATTAAGATACGAGGCGCGAATGAAAATAACCTGAAGAATATAGATGTAGATATCCCAAGAAATGAACTGGTTGTTTTGACCGGACTTAGCGGTTCTGGAAAATCTTCCCTTGCATTTGATACAATTTATGCAGAAGGACAGAGACGTTATATGGAATCACTGTCTTCCTATGCAAGACAGTTTCTTGGTCAGATGGAGAAACCGGATGTAGAAAGTATCGAAGGGCTTTCACCTGCAATTTCTATCGATCAGAAATCAACGAACCACAATCCACGTTCCACAGTTGGAACTGTTACGGAGATTTATGATTATTTTCGATTATTATATGCGAGAGTTGGAATTCCGCATTGCCCGAAATGTGGTCGTGAGATTGCAAAACAGTCGGTAGATCAGATGGTGGATCAGATCATGGCGCTTCCGGAGAGAACGAAGATACAGCTTTTGGCACCTGTTGTACGTGGAAGAAAAGGAACACATGCAAAGCTTTTCGAACGTGCAAAAAAGAGTGGATATGTTCGTGTTCGTGTGGATGGCAATATGTACGAACTTTCGGAAGAGATTATATTGGATAAGAATATTAAGCACAATATTGAGATTATTGTAGATCGTCTTGTAGTAAAACCTGGAATTGAAAAGCGACTGACAGATTCTGTGGAAAATGTACTTCAGCTGGCAGAGGGACTGCTTCTTGTAGATGTGATCGATGGAGAGCCAATGAATTTCAGTCAGAGTTTTTCCTGTCCTGTCTGTGAAATCAGTATTGATGAGATTGAACCACGCAGTTTTTCTTTTAACAATCCATTTGGTGCTTGCCCGGAATGTTTTGGACTTGGATACAAAATGGAATTTTCAGAAGAACTGATGATTCCGGATCCGTCGTTGTCTATTAATCAAGGTGCGATTGCAGTTTTAGGATGGCAGTCCTGTACAGACAAGAGCAGCTTCACACGTGCAATTCTGGATGCACTTTGTAAAGAATATCATTTCGATCTGGACACCCCTTTTGAGGATTATCCAAAAGAAATCCATGATATTTTGATTTATGGAACAGACGGAAAAGAAGTAAAGGTTTATTATAAAGGTCAGAGAGGCGAAGGAATTTATCCGGTTGCATTTGAAGGTTTGATCAAGAATGTAGAACGTCGTTACCGTGAGACAGGTTCTCAGACGATGAAAGCAGAATATGAGACATTTATGAATATTACACCATGTTCAGCCTGTAAAGGACAGCGCTTGAAGCCGGGGGCTTTAGCTGTAACAGTTGGAGATAAGAATATTTCAGAAGTGACAACACTTTCTATAGAACGTCTTCAGAAATTTTTAGATGAACTTCAATTGACAGAGACACAGCAGTTGATTGGTAATCAGATTCTGAAAGAGATTAAAGCAAGAATCAGTTTTTTGATGGATGTCGGTCTGGATTATCTGACGCTTGCGCGTGCGACAGGAACACTTTCCGGTGGAGAAGCACAGAGAATTCGACTTGCAACACAGATTGGATCAGGTCTGGTCGGAGTTGCATATATTCTGGATGAGCCGAGTATCGGACTTCATCAAAGAGATAATGATAAACTTCTTGCGACGCTGAAACATTTGCGTGATCTTGGAAATTCATTGATTGTAGTAGAACATGATGAAGATACGATGCTGGCAGCGGATTATATAGTAGATATCGGTCCGGGGGCAGGAGAACATGGCGGTCAGGTTGTTGCTGTGGGAAATGCACAGGAAATTATGAAAAATCCAAATTCTGTCACAGGAGCGTATTTGAGTGGAAAAATCAGGATTCCGGTTCCGACAGAAAGAAAGAAGCCGACAGGTTATCTGAAAGTAGTCGGTGCACAAGAGAATAATCTCAAGAACATTGATGTAAAATTCCCTTTGGGAGTTATGACTTGTGTAACGGGAGTGTCTGGATCGGGGAAAAGTTCTCTTGTGAATCAGATTTTATATAAAAGACTTGCAAGAGACTTGAACCGGGCAAGAACAATCCCTGGAAAACATAAGAGAATAGAAGGGCTAGAGCAGGTTGACAAAGTGATTAATATCGACCAGTCACCAATCGGAAGGACGCCACGGTCAAATCCTGCCACTTATACAGGCGTGTTTGATTTGATCCGAGATTTGTTTGCAGGAACGCCGGATGCAAAAGCACGTGGATACAAGAAAGGACGGTTTAGCTTTAATGTTAAAGGGGGACGTTGCGAAGCATGTGCAGGAGACGGAATCCTGAAAATCGAGATGCATTTTCTTCCGGATGTTTATGTTCCATGTGAGGTCTGTGGTGGAAAGCGTTACAATCGTGAGACTCTGGAAGTACGCTATAAAGGGAAAAATATTTATGATGTATTGAATATGACAGTGGAAGAAGCGGTAGATTTCTTCGAAAACGTGCCAAGTATTCGAAGAAAGATGGAGACGTTGCGAGATGTCGGATTGTCGTATATTCGTTTGGGACAGCCTTCTACAGAGCTTTCAGGTGGCGAGGCACAGAGAATTAAACTTGCGACAGAACTTAGCAAACGCAGTACCGGAAAAACGGTATATATTTTGGATGAACCTACGACAGGACTTCATTTTGCAGACGTGCATAAATTAACAGAGATTCTCCGCAGACTTTCCGGGGATGGAAATACAGTAATTGTAATCGAACATAATTTGGATGTGATTAAGACGGCAGACTATATTATTGACATTGGGCCAGAAGGAGGAGATCGCGGAGGAACTGTTGTGGCAAGTGGTACTCCGGAAGAGGTCGCAAAGAATCCAGATTCTTATACAGGAAAATATATTGCGTCTATATTGGAGAAATAAAGACGAAAAAAAGTCGAAAAAAGTCGTAAAATATATGCAAAAAATGCCTTTCTATTTTAAGCGAAGTCTATTATACTAAAGTATGCGGATGATAAAACATTACTGTTTTGGTTACATAATATTGATAACAGCAAGAGTGAAAAAACAGTAACGATAAACCCCTTCAAGGGAAAAAAGACACTTGATTGAGGAAAGAGAATGCTGGAATCAGTAACAGACAAAGTTGTTTATTTGCAGTAGAGTGCTGAGAACAGCAAAAGAGCGTTTTAGAAGGGAGATATAGAAATTATGATGTCAGTAGATCTTGGAATAGATTTGGGGACAGCCAGTGTACTGGTATATGTGAAAGGAAAAGGGGTTGTTCTGAAAGAACCATCAGTTGTCGCATTTGATCGTGATACGAATGTGATCAAGGCAATTGGTGAAGAAGCGCGTCTGATGCTTGGAAGAACACCGGGAAATATTATTGCGGTAAGACCACTCAGACAAGGAGTAATCTCTGATTATACCGTGACGGAGAAGATGATTAAGTATTTTGTTCAGAAAGCTTTGGGAAAACGTACATTTAAGAAGCCGAGAATCAGTATCTGTGTACCAAGTGGTGTTACAGAAGTAGAAAAAAAAGCAGTGGAAGAGGCTACATTTGCAGCCGGAGCAAGAGAAGTTCATCTGATTGAAGAACCTGTGGCAGCAGCAATAGGAGCAGGGATAGATATTTCAAAGCCTTGTGGAAATATGATTGTTGATATCGGTGGCGGTACAGCAGATATTGCAGTTATTTCGTTGGGTGGAACAGTTGTGAATACATCAATTAAGATAGCGGGTGATGATTTCGATGAAGCAATCGTACGCTATATGAGAAAGAAACACAATCTTCTGATTGGAGAAAGAACAGCAGAAGATATCAAGATTAAAATTGGAACGACTTATCCACTTGTAGAAGAAGAGAAGATGGAAGTCAGAGGGCGTAATCTGGTAACGGGGCTTCCGAAGACAGTTACGGTGACTTCATCTGAGACAGAAGAAGCTTTGAGAGAATCTACAGGACAGATTGTAGAAGCTGTAATCGGAGTACTTGAGCAGACTCCGCCAGAGTTGTCGGCAGATATCCTTGATCGTGGAATTGTTCTTACCGGAGGAGGAGCACTTCTTCGCGGATTGGAAGAATTGATCGAAGAGAGAACAGGAATTAATACGATGACAGCGGAGGATCCGATGAAAGTCGTTGCAATTGGTACCGGACAGTTTGTGGAATTTATGAGTGGAAGAAAAGAGTTTTAAGAGAAAGAATTCTGAAAAAGAATTTGAAGTGTCAGGTTCTTAGAGAAGAAGATTCAATTACAAGGGGTGTGTATAATAGGAACACACCCTTTTTCTGCATATAAATAGGAAAAGATACAAGAAGAGAGAGGAAAAAGTGTGGAAACAGTTACAGGGTATGTGAGTCATATTGTATATAGAAATTCTGATAATGGGTATACAGTATTCCATATTGAACATGATGATGGTGAAGTGACATGCGTGGGAAGTCTGAACTATATTAATGAAGGAGAACTTCTTGAAATTCAAGGAGAATATGTGAATCATAATGTTTACGGTAAGCAGTTGAAGATTTCTCATTATAAAGTAAAAGAGCCGGAGGATATTGTTTCTATTGAACGATATCTTGGCTCCGGAGCAGTGAAAGGTGTGGGTGCGGCACTGGCTGGCCGAATCGTGAAAAAGTTTAAAGAGGATACTTTCCGCATTATTGAAGAAGAGCCGGAAAGACTTGCGGAGATCAAAGGAATCAGTGAGAGAAAGGCACAGGAGATTGCATCTCAGCTTGAAGAAAAGAAAGATATGCGAAAAGCCATGATTTATCTGCAGAAATACGGTATTTCAACAAAGCTGGCAGCCAAGATTTATCAGTATTACGGAATGAAAGTGTATAAAGTGCTAGAAGAAAATCCGTATCAGCTTGCAGATAATATTGAAGGAATCGGATTTAAGACTGCGGATGAAATTGCATCCAAGATTGGCATACATACAGATTCAGACTATCGTATACGAAGTGGTTTATTTTATACATTGCAACAGGCAGTAGGTGAGGGGCATGTGTATTTACCACAGAATATATTGCTTCGAAGGGCAAATGCACTTTTAGGAGTTGATCTTGAAGATATTGAGAAGTACATCATGGATCTGTGTATAGAGCGGAAAACAGTTATGAAAGAAGTGGATGAGGAAATTCGCATTTATCCAGCACATTATTATTACTTGGAATTGAACACTGCGAAAATGCTTAATGATCTTGATATTGACTGTCAGATGCCGGAAGACATGATGGAGAAACGTCTGAAAAGAGTAGAACAGAAAGAAAAGATAGAATTGGATCCAATGCAGCACAGAGCTGTTATAGAAGCTATTAAACATGGTTTGCTCATATTAACAGGAGGACCGGGTACAGGTAAGACGACAACGATCAATACGATGATTCAATTTTTTGAAAGTGAAGGAATGAGTATCCTTCTTGCAGCGCCAACAGGACGCGCGGCAAAGCGAATGACAGAGGCTACAGGATATGAAGCCCAGACGATTCACAGACTACTTGAAGTAAGTGGAAATCCTGAGGAAGAGAACAGTGTAGGCGGATTTTTGAGAAACAGAGAGAATCCACTTGAGACAGATGTTATCATTATAGATGAGATGTCCATGGTTGATCTGAATCTGATGCATGCGCTTTTATCAGCAGTTATTCCGGGAACAAGACTTATTCTTGTGGGAGATGTGGATCAGCTTCCGTCCGTGGGACCGGGAAGTGTATTAAAAGATATCATACGCTCAGAAAAATTTCACGTAGTGACGCTTACAAAGATTTTTCGTCAGGCAGGAGAGAGTGATATTGTAGTAAATGCTCATAAGATCAATGCAGGAGAACCGGTTATAATTGATAATAAAAGCCGAGATTTCTTCTTCTTAAAACGCCAGGATGCGAATACGATCATTAGCGTCGTTATTACTTTAATACAGAAGAAATTACCCAGATATGTGCAGGCTGACCCAAATGAAATCCAGGTAATGACACCAACACGTAAGGGATTGCTGGGTGTAGAACGATTGAATGTGATTCTACAGCAATATCTGAATCCTTCAGATTCCCAAAAAACGGAGAAAGAAATTAATGGTAGATTGTTCCGTGAAGGTGACAAAGTAATGCAGATTAAAAATAATTATCAATTAGAGTGGGAAGTTTCTACCAGATTTGGATTAACAGTTGACAAAGGAATTGGAGTTTTTAACGGTGATATGGGAGTCATTGATGAAATCAATGAATATACAGAAACTGTTATCGTGGAATATGATGAGGGGAGAAAGGTAAAATATGGATACGATATGACAGATGAGTTAGAACTTGCCTACGCGATTACGGTTCATAAATCTCAGGGAAGCGAGTATCCGGCGGTCATTATCCCACTTCTTCCAGGACCAAAGTTACTATATAACAGGAATCTGCTTTATACAGCAGTGACGCGGGCAAAAAAATGTTTAACAATAGTAGGGAGTGAACTAACATTTCAGGAAATGATCGAAAACAAAAGCGAACAGGGAAGATTTACAAGCTTAGACGAGCGAATCAAAGAATTTTAGAAAAAATGTATCCAAAAAGATGCCCGTTTTGTCAGGAAATCAGCTCAAAAGGTATTTGCGATGACTGTAGAAAACAGGTTGTTAAGGTGGGAAAAATAAAATGTATCCATTGCGGAAAGCCATTGGAGGATGAAACGAAAGAGTATTGCAGGGATTGTGAAAGAAGAAAAAGTAATTATGAACAAGGACGCAGCCTATGGGTTCACATTCCGCCGGTTTCAAATTCAGTATATCGGTTGAAATATCACAACAAGCGATATTATGCGGAAATCTTTGGGAAAGAGCTGGCAGATGAGTTTGAATTTCAGATTCGAAGATGGGGGATCCAGGCAATTATTCCAATTCCATTACATAGATCGAAAATGAGAAAACGAGGATATAATCAGGCAGAACTTTTAGCAAAGCAGTTATCAGAATGCATGGGAATTCCTATGGAAAAAGATGTTTTATATCGGATTAAGAAAACCCGGCCTTTAAAGGAAATGAACGGGGAGCAGAGACACAGAAATCTGAAGGGGGCATTTGCGGTTTCAAAATCGTGGAATCCACGCCAGAACATTCTACTGATTGATGATATTTACACAACCGGAAGTACAATAGAACGTGCTGCAGGAATTCTGAAAAAAGCAGGTGTTGAAAATGTCTACTTTTTGACTCTAAGCATTGGACAAGGTATCTGAACATATGGTATACTTAGGAGAGAAATCTGGAAAGGTGAATGTCGGATATGTTAGATAAAGACAGGATTCGTTTAATGACAAAAATGTCGATATATGGGAAGAATCACAAAGATGATTTTAAAATTGCCGATTATTACAGAAAAGATTATGCAAGTCTTAAGACGTGGATTACATTGATCTGGGTAACAATAGGTTATGCAGTTTTGTTCGTTAGTTTCTGCATTTATTCAAGTGATAGTTTATCTGCTGATCTGACAATTTTAAAACTATTCGTTCTCTTGATTGCAGCAATTGCAGGCTATATAGTTCTTTTGGTTATATATGGGGTTTGCGCAAATAGTTTTTATAAGAGAAAACATGCAGTTGCCAAACAGAATGTAAAACGTTATTATCGTAATTTGTCCCGTTTAGAGAAGATGTGTAAAAAGGAGAAGAATGAACAATGAACAATTTACTGGTTCTTAGAGAAAGATTTAAGCAGATTTATGTTTCTCACTCTCTCTTAGTTCGAAAGGGAGCACAGTTTTTGCTTGCACTTTTGGTGTTTAACCTGATCAATTCTAATATTGGATTTATGAAGATGGCATCATCTGTTCTTTGTACTGTTGGCTTAGCAGTAGTCTGTACATTTCTCCCTCTGGCAGTAATGACGGCAGCAGCAACTGTGTTAATAGTGGCTCATTTATATACATTATCTATGCCAATAGCCGGAGTTACGGTGATACTGTTTTTGTTAATGTATATTTTCTACTTTCGATTTACCCCGGAGAAGAGCTGGCTGATTCTGCTGACGGTAGTAGCGTTCGGCATGAAAATACCACTGGTGATTCCGGTTATATTTGGGCTGTTAGGTACTACAGTATGGATTGTCCCTGCATCCTGCGGAATCCTTGTTTATTATCTGCTTTACCTGATCAAAGCTTCTGCAACAGCATTGAAAGGTACAGATGGAACAACAATGATCAGCACTTTAACCAATTTTACAAAACAGTTTGTAGGCTATCAAGAGATGTGGGTTATGCTGTTTGCAGTAGTGATCGGAATACTGGTAGTGAACGGAATTAAAAATCGGGCAGTCGATCATTCCTGGAAGATAGCATCAGCAACAGGTACAGCAGTTTGTATAATCATAGGCGCATCAGGAAATATCTCTTTGGGACTTCATATGCCTTATACGATGATGATCTTCAGTGGAATTCTTGGTGTTGTAGCAGGATTGTTCCTTGAAGTGTTTTTTTTCTCTGTGGATTATTCAAGAACAGAGAATGTTCAGTTTGAAGATGACGAATACTATTATTATGTAAAGGCAGTTCCGAAAGTAGTGGTTCAGATGCCTGAGAAGCAGGTAAAACATATTACAGAACATCAGGAACAGGACGCAGAGATGCCGAATGTGTCAGAGACAGAAAATAATACTGCTGTGTCAGAAGTTTCTGATTTGAAGGAAGTTGAACAGAAAGAGGAAGAAAATCAGTCAGAACAACTGAAAAAGGAGTCTGATCTTGCACAAACAACAATTTTTAATGATTCAAACATGACGGAAGATATTCTTTTAACAAGAAGTCTGAGCAAGGAACTGGGTCTGGATCAGAATGAAGAGAAAAAAGAGTGATCGACAGAGCAAAAGATGCAAGAGTGCATAACAACGAGTGATTACATAAGGTGGTGAGACTTGAGATGATAGAGTGGATTCAGAATTTTATAAGAAATTATTCAAATGGAATGTATTTTCCACATATACAGATAAAAGATATCATAGAGATTCTGATTGTGACGATTATTGTCTATGAAATCATGCTCTGGATCAAGAACACAAAAGCCTGGATGCTTCTGCGAGGAATGCTTATGCTGGGGGGATTTATTCTTCTGGCATGGCTTTTTCAAATGAACACGATCCTGTATCTGGCAAAAGAGTCAATTAATGTATTAGCGATTGCAGCAATTGTTGTTTTTCAGCCAGAACTTAGACGGGCATTGGAGAAGCTGGGAGAGAAGAATTTATTTAGTAACATTAATCCGTTCGATAAAAATAAAGAAAATCAGAGGTTTTCGGATGAAACACTGGATAGTATTGTAAGAGCTTGTTATGCCATGGGAAGCGTATGTACAGGAGCACTGATCGTGGTAGAGCAGGTGATTCAGTTAACAGAGTATGAAATGACAGGTATAGAGCTTGATTGTAAAGTGTCTTCTCAGGTGCTGATCAATATTTTTGAACACAACACCCCACTTCATGACGGCGCGGTTATTATCAGAGGGGACAGAATTACATCAGCAACATGTTATCTGCCACTTTCAGATAACATGACAATCAGTAAAGATCTGGGAACAAGGCATCGTGCGGCATTGGGAATGAGCGAAGTTTGCGATGCTCTTGTGATTGTTGTTTCAGAAGAAACGGGACTTGTTTCTGTGGCTTCCGGAGGACGATTGCTTCGAGCTATTAACGCAGAAGAACTTCGGAGTCAGTTAAGCCAGATTCAGTATAGAAAGACAGAGACAAAGAACAAGTTTTCTATACGGAAAGGATGGCACAGATCATGAAAAAATACAAATTGACAACGAATCTTCCGCTTAAGATTATTGCATTTGTTTTTGCAGCATTTCTTTGGCTGATTGTTGCGAATGTTGCTAATCCGGTTACGAAATCAACCTATACAAACATCAAAGTTACGATAGCGAACGATGATGTGATTACACAGGGTGGGGAAGTTTATACGGTTTTAGATGATCAGAATGTAAACGTAGTTGTTTATGCAAAACGTTCAGTGATTCAACAGATTAAGTCAGATGATATTGTGGCTACTGCGGATATTAAAGAAATGGATTCCAGGACAGGGTTGATACCAATTTCAGTATCAATTCCAAAGTATAGTGGATTTTATCAGTCGGCAGAGTCTGTTCCGAGAAACATACAGATTAAGACAGAACCGACAGGTAAGAATGTATTTACATTGACTGTTAGCACAACAGGAACGCAGCGTGACGGGTATCAGATTGGAGAGATGAAAGTTAATCCGGAAAAAATAACGATTACAGGAGCAGAATCCACAGTAAAATCAATTGATAAAGCTGTAGCGAAGATTAATGTAGATGGGATTTCAAAAGATGAAGAACTTACAGCAGAACTTGTTTTATATGATGCATCGGGAAATGTAATCAATCAGGGACAGTTAAGTAATAATCTTGGAGAAGATGGAATCACTGTAGATGTGAAAGTGATGAGGATCAAGACGGTTCCGTTGAAATTTGAAGCATCTGGAACACCGGCAGATGGATATGAATATCTAGGTTGTTCGAGCGAACCGGCGAGCGTGCAGGTCTGCGGAAAAGAAGAGGCCTTATCCAAGATTGAAAGTATCAATATTCCAGCATCTGAATTGTCTATTGATGGGGCAACAGAGAAGATAGAGAAAGCATTTGATATTACAGATTATCTGCCGGAAGGTGTAGAACTGATTGAAGGTGCATCAGGAAAGGTTACAGCAACTGCAATGATCGAACAGTTGGGAAATCGTACAATTGAGTTTATGGTTGCATCCATCAAACAGAATTATCTGGCAAAAAATCTTCAGGTGAGTTATGAGCCAGATGCAGAGGTAACGCTTGTATTCCAGGGCGAGAAAGATACGCTGGACAGCCTGGATATCAGTAATGCAGTATCGGTAAACCTCCAGAATTACACGAAAGAAGGCACTTATGACATACCGATAGAAGTAGACCTTCCGGATGGAGTAACGTTGACAAAACCAGTGACAGTGCAGCTTATATTGACTGAAAAAGAATCCACAGAGGATGAACAACCGGAAAATGACGCTGAGACAAATTAATGATACTTCATATTAATTTGAAAAAACCAGCCCCAAATTAAAAAAGAATTAAGAAGGCTGGCATTGACAGTTTTCAGTGCATATTATATGATATTGGAGTTAAAACTTCCAACTATCAGAGAGATAGAATAGGAGAATAACATGGTAAGCGATAAAGTAGTGATCAAAAATCCGACAGGACTTCATCTAAGACCGGCAGGATTGTTTTGTAAAACTGCGATGCAGTACAAGAGCAAGATCACAGTGTACAAGAAGATGAAAAATGAAGAAGTGAATGCAAATGCCAAAAGTGTATTAAGTGTACTGGGTGCATGCATAAAAAGCGGAGATGAGATTACAATTATTTGTGAAGGAGAAGACGAAAAAACAGCACTTTCAGACATGGTTCAACTTGTGAAAGATGGATTGGGAGAATAAGTGGTGTTTATAAACCGGTATATTGTAACAGTGAAGAGACATTGGGAGGAAAAAGAAATGAGCAAAGCAACATTGGTAATCATGGCGGCAGGCATTGGAAGTCGTTTTGGAGGCGGAATCAAGCAGTTGGCTCCGATTGGACCAAATGGAGAGATTATCATGGACTACTCCATCTATGATGCATTAGAAGCAGGGTTTGACAAAGTTGTATTCGTTATCCGCAAAGATCTCGAGAAAGATTTCAAAGAGATCATTGGCAACCGTATTGAAAAAGAAGTAGAAGTAGCATATGCATTTCAAGAGCTTGATGATATTCCGGAAAAATTCAGCGGAAAATTCACAGGAAGAACAAAACCTTGGGGAACAGGTCAGGCAATTCTTTGCTGTAAAGATGTGGTGGATGCTCCATTCCTTGTAATCAATGCAGATGATTATTATGGAAAAGAAGCATTTAAAGAGGCATACAGTTATTTGACAAACCTTCCATCTGCTGATATAATGCAGATTTGTATGGTCAGCTTTGTATTGAAAAATACATTGAGTGATAACGGAGGCGTGACCAGAGGTGTGTGCGAAGTAGACGGACATGGCATGCTTGCAGACATTGAAGAGACACATAACATCGAAAAAGAAGACGGAAAAGCTGTAATCCACAAAGAGGATGGAGATGTATTCCTTGACGTTGATTCACCGGTATCTATGAATATGTGGGGAATTACACCTGAATTTTTCGAGATTCTTAAGACAGGATTTGATGAGTTCCTTGAGAAAACAGAAAGTACAGATCTAAAAGCAGAATATCTGCTTCCGACAATGATTGGAGATCTGTTAAGTGATGGAAAACTGGAAGTAAAAGTACTGCAGTCACATGACCAGTGGTTTGGTGTGACATATAAGGAGGATAAAGAATCTGTAACAGCAGCACTTCGTGGATTGATCGAAAAAGGAGTTTACCCGTCAAAATTGTTCTAATTTAAGAAAAGGGATGTAAGATGGCAAAACGAAAAGGATCTGCTGGCAATTCTGCACGCAGAAAAAAAAGTACAAATAAGTATTCTCGCAGATCGGGAAGTAATAAACTGGGAACTTTGTGTATCATTCTTCAGACGATTGCCAGTATAGCCTTAATGGCGGTATTGTATTTGTTAGGAATGATTCCGGATAAGTATCTGATACTGGCAGCAGCAATATTGTTTTTCTTATGGTGTGTGACACTGAATTCACAGGTGGCAAGGAGAAAACGGGGGACTTTGGGAAAAGTGTTCAGTTTACTTATGGCAGTTGTGATGTTTACAGGAAGTTATTATGTCGCTCAGGCTAATAATATGATTGGAAAGATCACAGGCAGCAACTATAAAGTAGATAAGATGGTTGTTGCAGTGCGAGCAGATGATTCGGCAGAGACAATAGAAGATGCGGCAGACTATACGTATGGTGTACAGTTTGAGAAAGGTGCTGACAATATACAGACAGCTGTAGCTGATATTGAAAAGCAAGTTGGCGTTGATACGATTGAAGTGAAAGAGTATGATTCCGTTCAGGATCAGGCACAGGCTTTGGTGGATGGGGACTGTGATGCTATTATTTATAACAGTGCATATACAAGTCTGATGGAAGAAGCAGTTGATGGCTATAGCGATAAAGTGAAAGTGTTGTATACATTTAATATACGTGTTGAGTTGGATTTCGGAAATTCAACAGGAGCAACAGATGACAGTATTATAAAAGAACCATTTACAGTTTATATCAGTGGTATTGATGTTTATGGTGATGTATCAGAAACAAGCCGAAGTGATGTGAATATTATTGCAGTTGTGAATCCGCAGACACATCAGATATTATTAGTAACTACTCCACGTGATTACTATGTACCGATTCCGGAGGTTTCAGGTGGTCAGAGAGATAAACTGACTCACGCAGGAATTTACGGAGTAGATGCCTCTATGCGTACGCTGGGTGAATTGTATGAGACAGATATTAATTATTATGCGAGATTGAATTTCACATCTATGATTGACATTGTAGATACACTTGGAGGGATTGATGTATATTCTGAACTTGCATTTACTACGAGTGAAGATTCAGAACATGTAATGGATGTACAGGAAGGATACAATCATTTCAACGGTGAGGAGGCACTTGCATTCTGTCGTGAAAGACAAAACCTTCCGGATGGAGATAATCAGAGAGGTAAAAATCAGCAGGCGGTCATTACTGCAATGCTCAAGAAGTGCCTTTCGCCAGCGATGCTTCTGAAGGCAAATGCGATCATGGAACAGGTGAGCAAAGATGTTGAGACAAATATGACTCAGGAGCAGATTAATGCATTGATCAAGTATCAGTTGAATGATAATGCAGCTTGGACAATTCAGTCTGTGGCAGCGGAAGGAACAAATACAACTGGTACATGTTATTCCAGTGGTGATACAGAACTCTTTATTATGGAGCCGATTGAATCTTCTGTGCAGAATATTATCGACTTGGCAAACATTGTAGAAGAGGGCGGAGTGTTGTCGGAAGGTGAACAATTGAATTAAGAGTGGGTAGAGGAGGCGCAGAAATAGTGAGAAGCGTCTCCTTTTTTAAAGTTGATTGGTAATGATTTCAAAAACATAATGTAGAGAAATATAAAAACTGTATAATTTATGAAAAAAATAAGTACAGACATTGAATAATGGAATAAAATTTGATATTATATAAGTTATGTAAAAAACTTGTAATAATTTGTAACATTGTTAACGGAGAGGATTTCTATGAAAAATATATTCAACCTAAAAACATCAAAATCAAGAATGATATTACTATTTATTGTAGATGTCATTACAATTATAGTGAATTCTTACCTGGCATTGATTGTTAGATATAAAATGGATGGGAACACTGTTCCTGTGGAAGATTTAACAAGTGTTAATACGTATTTGTTGATTAATATAGTTACTACAATGATCATCTTTCTTTTATTGAATTTATATAATAGAGTTTGGTCATATGCAAGTCTTTATGAGGCGTTACTTGTTTGTGCAGCGGCAATTTTATCAACTGCATTTCAGGCATTTGGAATGAGTCTGCTTTATCTGACAGTGCCAAGAAGTTTTCATTTGTTCTATTTCTTTTTCTTGACAATGACAACTTTGATTACAAGATTTTCTTATCGTATTTTGCATGCTCTTCAAAGAGGTATCTCAAAGAACACAAACCGTCCGATAAATACAATGGTGATTGGGGCAGGCGAAGCCGGTAATATAATAATTACCGAGATGAAAACAAGCAAGCATTTAAACAGAAATGTTGTATGTGTAATTGATGATAATCCATCAAAAATCGGGAAATATATTCGCGGAGTACGCATTGTCGGAGACCGTACGAAAATTAAAGAGGCTGCGAAAAAATATGATGTAGATGAGATCATACTTGCGATTCCATCTGCCGATAATAAAGACACCAGAGATATCCTGCGTATTTGTAATGAAACAACTTGTAAGCTGAAGGTACTGCCAGGCGTGTATCAGCTGATCAATGATGAGGTAAGTGTCTCAAAATTAAGAGAAGTTTCTATTGAGGATTTGCTGGGAAGAGATACTGTGAAGATTGATATTGACAGTATTGCCGGATATGTGAGAGGCAAGAGTGTTCTTGTAACGGGAGGTGGTGGCTCTATCGGAAGCGAGCTCTGCCGACAGATTGCTGCACATAATCCGAGAATGCTTATTATTTTTGATATATATGAAAATAATGCATATGATATACAGCAGGAATTAAAAAAGAAATATCCAAAACTTAGATTAGAAGTGCTTATTGGTTCAGTTCGTAATACAAAGAGAATTGAAAGTGTGATGGATCTTTATCGACCAGATGTAGTGTATCATGCAGCTGCACATAAGCATGTTCCACTGATGGAAGACAGCCCGAACGAAGCAATAAAAAATAATGTTTTCGGAACCTATAAAACAGCAAGAGCTGCAGATAAGTATGGTGTTAAAAAGTTTGTACTGATTTCTACAGATAAAGCAGTTAATCCGACGAACATTATGGGGGCGTCCAAGAGATTATGTGAGATGATCATTCAGACATTCAGCAGATATTCCAGGACAGAATTTGTTGCTGTGCGTTTTGGAAATGTGCTTGGAAGTAATGGTAGTGTTATTCCATTGTTTAAGAAACAGATGGCAGCCGGAGGTCCTGTGACAGTTACACATCCGGATATTATCCGTTTCTTTATGACAATTCCGGAAGCTGTATCATTGGTAATGCAGGCAGGCGCATTGGCTCATGGAGGAGAAATCTTCGTGCTTGATATGGGTGAACCAGTTAAAATTGCTGATCTTGCCAAGAATTTAATTCGTTTGTCAGGTTATACTCTTGGTGTGGACATGAATATTGAATATACAGGACTTCGGCCAGGAGAAAAATTGTATGAGGAGATTCTTACAAAAGAGGAAGGCTTACAGAAGACAGCAAATAATCTGATTTATGTGGGACAACCGTTAGAATTTGATGAAGTACATTTCTTAAGCGAGTTGAAAAAACTTGAAATTGCTGCATCAGAGGAATCAAGGGATGTGAAAAAAATCGTATCTGGAATTGTTTCGACGTATCATATCAGAGAAGAAGATAAAGAACGTGATGAAGAGATGTATGAAGAATTATTAAGTCTTGGAAAAGCGAGTCATGAAGAACCAGTTGTGGAGGATAGATAGATGGAAAACAGACATATAGCATTTTCACCACCGGATATTACGGAGGAAGAGATTGCAGAGGTTGCAGATACTTTAAGAAGTGGATGGATAACTACAGGACCTAAGACAAAGAAATTCGAAAACGAAATAGCAGCATTTTGCCATACGAGTAAGGCGGTTTGCCTTAACTCAGCTACAGCATGTGCAGAGATGAGTTTACGTGTTCTTGGAATTGGTCCGGGGGATGAAGTGATTACAAGTGCGTATACGTATACTGCATCAGCAAGTGTTGCAGTACATGTAGGTGCAACGCTTGTATTAGTAGATACTCAGCCGGATTCTTATGAGATGGATTATGAAAAGCTGGAATCTGCAATTACAGAGAAAACAAAGGCAATCATTCCGGTTGATCTTGGAGGGGTGATTTGTGATTACGACAAGATATACGACATTGTAGAAAAGAAAAAGTCATTATTCCGTCCGAGCACAGAGATACAGAAAAAGATGGGAAGAATAGCGGTAGTAGCCGACGGTGCGCATGCATTTGGTGCTACAAAAAATGGAAAGCATAGTGGAGAAATTGCAGATTTCACAAGCTTTTCTTTTCATGCAGTAAAGAATCTTACAACAGCAGAAGGCGGAGCAGCAGTCTGGAGAGATATTGACGGAATAAATAATGAAGAAATTTACAAACAGTTTATGCTTCTTTCTCTACATGGTCAGTCTAAAGATGCTTTGGCTAAGACACAGCTGGGAGCGTGGGAGTATGATATCATTGCGCCATATTATAAATGTAATATGACAGATATTATGGCATCTCTTGGATTAGTGCAGTTGAGACGTTACCCAGGGCTTTTAAAAAGAAGAAGAGAAATAATCGAAAGATATAATGAGGCTTTCAGAGAAGAAAACGTTACTGTGCTTGAGCATTATACAGATACAAGTCAGTCCAGTGGTCATTTATATCTTGTGAGAGTGAACGGAAAGACAAGAGAAGAATGTAACGAGATTATCGAAAAAATGGCAGAAAAAGGAATTGCAACGAATGTTCATTATAAACCGTTGCCACTTTTAACAGCATACAAAAATCTTGGATTTGATATCAAGGATTATCCAAATGCATATCATATGTTTGAGAATGAGATTACGTTGCCTCTTCATACAAAGCTGTCAGACGAAGATGTTAAATATGTCATTGAATCATTTAAAGAGTGCTTATAAGGGTAAATTTTATGAAAGAATGGAACGAATTGCCAAAAGCAATGCGAAATGAAAAAGTGAAATATTATTATGATATTTTGCAAAAACATCAAAAAGAACTGAAAATAAAAAGAGCGTTTGACATTATTTGCGCTGCAATAATGATAGTTATTTTATCACCAATTCTTATTGCATTGAGTATTATGATTAAACTGGATTCTAAAGGACCTGTTTTGTTTAAACAGGTCCGTGTGACAACTTATGGAAGAAAGTTTAAAATCTGGAAATTCAGAACAATGGTTGATCATGCAGATAAACTTGGTACTCAGGTGACTACAAAAGGGGATGCGCGGATCACCAGAATGGGACATCTACTTAGGAAAGTACGCTTAGATGAGCTTCCGCAGTTATTTAATGTCTTAAAAGGAGATATGACTTTTGTCGGCACAAGACCAGAGGTACCGAAGTATGTAGCTCATTATACGGAAGAAATGATGGCAACATTCTTACTTCCAGCTGGAGTTACATCTCGTACAAGCATCGAGTATAAAGATGAAGAGAAGCTTCTTGAGAATGCAGAAAATGCGGATGAAGTATATATAAATGAAGTTTTACCAGCGAAGATGGTATATAATTTAAGAGAAATTGAAAAGTTTAGTTTTTTAAGAGATATATGTACTATGGTGAAAACACTAGTTGCTGTAATAAAGTAATTTAATAGGGGAATAGAGGATGATAGTATCACTTTGTGTTGTTGCATATAATGAAGAAAAAGTTTTGAATAAACTTCTTGAAGATATTAAATCACAGGATTATGATCATACAAAGATGGAAATTGTGCTGATAGACAGTATGTCTACGGACAGTACAAAAGAAATTATGAATGATTTTCAGCAACAGGAAAAAGATTTTAAAAAGATTCAGGTCTTGGATAATCCAGGTAAAAAACAGGCTGCCGGATGGAATGTCGCAATAAATAATTTCTCAGGTGATGTTATGATTCGTGTAGATGCACATGCATCAATTCCACGTGAATTTGTGAGAAAAAATGTAGAAATCCTGGAAACTGGAGAAATGGTTTCCGGGGGACCGAGACCAAATATAATTGATGAAAGTACACCGTGGAAAGAAACACTTCTTTTGGCAGAACAGTCAATGTTTGGAAGCAGTATGGCTTCTTATAGACGTAGTCAAAAAAAGCAATATGTTAAATCGCTTTTTCATGGAGCATATCGCAGAGAAGTTCTGGAGAAAGTTGGTGGGTTCGATGAACAGTTGGGGAGAACTGAAGATAATGAATTTCATTATAGAATCCGTAAAGCAGGATATAAAATTTGCTATTCTCCGGGAATTATATCTTATCAGCATGCCCGAAGTACACTTTCAGGAATGTTAAAACAAAAATATGGAAATGGATATTGGGTTGCGTTGACATTAAAGGCATGTCCGGAATGTCTGGCAGTGTATCATTTTGTTCCATTTGCATTTGTTGGAGGTATTATAATAACTTCTGCACTTGCAGTTGGTCATCATACTTTTCTTGCCAAGTTGATGTGGGGAGCCTATAGCTGTCTTGCGGTTATTATGTCCTTTATGGCGGTAAAGGGAAAGAAAAAAAAGTATTGGCAGGAATTATTACTTCCGATATTATTCTTCCTGTTGCATGTGAGCTATGGAATTGGAAGTCTGGTAGGTTTCTTAAAACTTCCATTTTGGGAATACAAATGTAAATGAATATTTAATAACGAGGAAAGCTGATTTTTAGGTTTATAAAATGAAAGTGAGATAAAAATGAAAATATGGAAAAAAATTTTTGCAATGGTAATAGGAAGCGCAGTAATGGTTACAGTAGTAGGCTGTGGTTCTAATTTGATGTCAACACATGAAAAAGCAGAAATTCCAGAGACAAAATATAAACAGGCAGGATATGCAGTTGACGGTCAAGTTGAAGAAGATGGAACTGTGAAGATTACGTATGCATTAATTGGAGTAAAAGACAAAAAGATTACTTATCTTTATTTAGATCAGATTGAACAAAATCCAAGTAAAGACAGAACGCGTTTTACAAATAAGGAATTAGGATCAGCCTATGGATTAGGATATAAAAGTGATCACGGGGAATGGAACGAACAGGTGGATGCGTTGGAAAACTACATCGTTGGAAATAAAATGACAATTGATGAAGTGAACGAGATCGCAACAGAAAAAACGGATAGTACACATTTAAATGTTCCCCAAAAAGGATCTGATCTTGAAGCAGGATGTAATCTTGATATTTCAGAATTCTTAACTGTTATTAATAAAGCATATAGTAATCTTGAAAACACAAAGGCAACAAGATTAGCAATAGGAGATTATATCCAAATAAATAATAATTCAGGAAACATCACAGTAACGCTGGGATTTGTTGGAACAGATTATAGATTTAAAATTTGTTACTCTCATTTGGAAACATATTCTGTTACATTAAATTCTGATGCAGATGTTGTTTCCTTAAAAGAGAAATCAGCATCGGATGAGTCACTTCAGACAATGGCTAATGGAGAAAAAACATTTGAGGAATATATAGAAGGATTAAACATGGTTGAAGCTTATGGTGTAGAGACTTATGATCCGGGAGATGGAATTAGTACTGCACTTCCTAAAAAAGATACAGATTTAGCAGCAGTATGTGATATTGATTTATCGAGATATATTTCTGTTTTGACGGAGTGTGCTGGCAGATTATAAGCGGGAGAAATAACAGATGAAGAAATTCGTTTCAAAGTTTACGGGAAAGGAAATTGCTTCCTATATTATTTTTATTTTATTGTCCATATTAGGAATTTTTTTCTTCCAGTATTTTATGCAGAATCAAAAGTATAATGCAATGGCAATTGTTCTGTTAATTGTATGGGGCGGAAACTTGTTGGTTGGGGCTTTGAACTTCGAACGGCGTGTTATAGTGTTTTTATTTGATGCATGCATATTTTTATTTTTGCTTACCAGAGTATTGATTCCTGTAGTTAAAGACTGGAGCTGGTGGGAGACTTATAGTGTAGAGGCCAATTGTTTCGCTACATGTGCAATTCTTTTGTCTATTATTTCAATTGGAGCAGGAGCATTGCTGGTAGAGATTTTAGAAAAAATCAATATTGGTAAGAATAGGAAAAAATCTAAAAAAATAAATAGAAAAAAGATTAATAAACAGCTTTTAATCAAGAGTGTTCGTGTGATTCTGGCTGTATGTATGATTTGTTACTTTATTCAGGAAACAGATAAACTCCTTTTTATGCGGGGAAAAGAATATGAAGAGTTTTTCACATTATATCACTCAGACCTCCCTTTTTGGATTTATTTTCCAGCAGGATGTATGAATTATTTTTTGTGCATTTTACTGGCATTAAAACCATCAAAAAAAGAATCATTTATCTGGCTTTTTATTTATATAGTATCTGCTATTCCAATGTTGAAAATTGGACTTCGTAATCCTATTATTTTAAATTGTATTTTTGCATTCGTTTATTATGTATTAAGGGATATGATTGAAAAAAATCCTGAAAAAAAATGGATTGGCAAGAAAGAAAAAATAATTATCATATGTGCAATTCCTGTAATGGTTTTGTCAATGGGGGCGTTTAATTACTTACGTGCTGGTGAAAGCGTAAATATGTCAATTCCAGATTTAGTCGTTGATTTTGCGTACAAGCAGGGAACAACGTATGATACTGTTTTACAGGGATATACTTATAAAGACCAACTGCCTATGAAAAATCAAAAGACCTATACATTAGGAGCTTTGACGGATGAGTTTTTTTATAACACATTAGGAAAGGAACTTTTTAAACTGGATGATATAGGAGAAGGAAACTGTTTACGTCAAGTGTATAATGGACATACTTTTTCACATTCTATATCATATGTGGTGTTTGGAAGCGATTATCTTGCAGGAAATGGACGAGGCTCATCATATATAATTGAAAATTATGTAGACTGGGGGTATCCAGGGGTAATCCTGTTTAGTATTTTCCTTGGAGTTGTCTGCGGTATCATTCCTATATTTTTCAGAAAAAACTGGCTGCTTGCAACGATTGGACTAAATATGATTATAAGTATTTTCTTTACACCAAGAGCAGAGTCAACAGCATTTATTACGTTTTTAATATCTTATAAGTTCTGGATGTGTGTTGTAGGGTGTATTGTTTTATATAGTGTAATTAACTTTTGGATTAATAAGAAAAAGATAAAGGATAAATAGGTGTAATGGGATTTACAAGTGTAGTTTTTCTGTTTTTATTTGCTCCAATAAGTGTTATAG
>ERZ894191.761-NODE-761-length-23144-cov-9.570661_pt1 | contig 23144 bp, 19 predicted proteins | sample MGYA00380282_ERZ894191 | MGnify/ENA primary metagenome ERZ894191 (study PRJEB32331, sample SAMN06328485) | human gut metagenome | biome: human gut microbiome; feature: stool | host: Homo sapiens | collected 2013-02-21 ...
TGCTTTTACAATGCGGCGCAATGGCGCGCACGGCGATGCCGACAGCGCCGATGAAGATGAGTGCATCGGATTTTTGAAAGTTTTCGGCCGTCCACTCGGATAATTTCACGCCGTTTTTACCGCCGCGACTGATGCTGCCCGGATGTGAAAAAGCCAGCCTTTCTGCGAGTTTTAGTCCGGTTTCGGTGAAAGCGATATATGCGCAGCTCATGCTTTGCTGCCTTTCCGATATTCCGTCGTGAATGTGGGATCGTAGAGCTTACTGCGGTCGTATCGTGTGCCGAGAAAATCTCCGACGACAATAAGCGTCGTTTTGGTGATGCCCGCTTTATGCACGCTTTCGGCCAAATTACCGACAGTGCAGCGCACGATTCTTTCCTCCGGCCACGTGGCTTTGTAGACGACTGCCACGGGAGTGGAAGCCGTATAAGCACCCTGCAAAAGCGCCTGCTGCACCTGATTGACCAAACCGATTGAAAGGAAAATCACCATGGTCGCGCCGTGTGCGGCGAGGCTTTGCAGCTTTTCTTTTTCCGGCACGGGCGTGCGGCCTTCCATGCGCGTGATGATAACCGTTTGACTGACAGACGGCAACGTATATTCTGCGTTTAAAGCTGCCGCCGCGCCGCAGAAGCTGGAGACACCGGGGGTGTCGTCATAGGGAAGGCTTTCTGCATCAAGCCTATCCATTTGCTCGCGGATTGCGCCGTAAAGGCACGGGTCACCTGTGTGCAGACGAACTGTTGTTTTGTTGTTCTTTTCGTTCTCGCGCATGACGGAGATCACATCTTCCAGCGTCATTTTGGCGCTGTTATAGATCGTGCAATCTGCTTTAGCGAGCCCCAAAAGTGCAGGGTTGACAAGGCTGCCGGCATAGATGATGCAGTCGGCAGTCTGTAAGAGCGCCGCGCCACGCTGCGTGATGAGATCCGGCGCGCCTGGGCCGGCACCGACAAAATGTACCATGTTTACGACTCCTTCCACTTTTGCAGCAATTTTTCTGCGGTTTCGGTCTGCCCAAGGGGGCCGGTTTGATTGGAAAACAGCACCGCGCCGACTTGGAATGCACCCGCTGCGCGGCGCTCGAGGTGCAGCTGCACAGCATTTATCAGGCCGTGCATGACGGGCTCGCGCAGACCGTTTTGATCCAAAATATCAAGGCAGGCATCGGTTGTGGCCGCCTGCATCAGTGCTTCGCACACCTCTTTTTTCGCGCCCGCAAGCGCCGCATACGTGCAGAAAAGCTCCGTGCGACAGTCCACCATGCGGGAGTGCGTGTTCATAATACCGCCCGCGACCTTCACGAGCTTACCGATGTGCCCGACGAGTAAAACTTCCTCAAAGTGCTCTGTTGCGGCGGCATCGAGCGCGTCACCGATAAAATTCGAGCACTTTATGATGGGAATATCCAAGAGCGCGGGGTAGGTTTCACGCAGATAATCGAGGCCGTAGTTGCCGGGAGTCAGAATCAGGCGGCGCGCACCGTTTTTGAGCGCAGCCTGATGAATTTCCAGCTGCATCGTATCGACGATTGCCTGCTGACTCATCGGTTCCACGATGCCACTGGTACCGAGCACCGAAAGACCGCCGATAACGCCGATGTGTGGATTGAACGTCTTTTTCGCGGCCTCTTCCCCACCCTTGATGGAGACAAGCACGGAAAAGCCGCCTTTATACTCAAATGTTTTGGCTTCTTTTAAGAGGGCTTCGGTGATCATCTCGCGCGGAACGTGGTTGATGGCCGCCGCGCCGACGGGCTGGTCAAGCCCGGGCTTGGTCACACGGCCAACACCCTTGCCGCCGTCGATTTTGACGACGCCGTGTTCATTGGGCAAAAGCGTTACATTTGCGATGACGGGCAAGCCGTCCGTGGCGTCAATATCGTCTCCTCCGTCTTTGCGAATGGCGCATACGGCGCCGGTTTCGGTCTTCTCACAGTAGATTGGCGCGACCTCAACAACGATGCCTTTCGGTGTACGCAGACCGACCGTTTCCGGGGCCTTGCCGGTGAAAAGCAGTCGCGCCGCACCGGCGGCACCGAGTGCCGCGCACGTGCCCGTTGTGTAGCCGCAGCGCAATAATTTTTGTCCGCTGCGAATGTAGTGTTCAAACTTTGGCGGCTCCTTTTTACCGAACAGGAACGTGTATTCTTCGTCGGACATTTTATATAGCTTTTGTATGTTCTCTTTTTGAAACGCGTCTTTTACGGTCATGATGTCCGAGACACTGTTCGGCGAAACGCAGACAACGGCATCGGAGAGCTTCTGCGCGAGGTCAAGCTCGTGCAGGCTCAGGATAATTGCAGTATTCTTCTCTTTTGCGAGGCGACGCAGGATCGTCATGAGCTCCGCTTTACCTTTAACATCGAGAAATGAAGTCGGTTCGTCCAAAAACAGAATTTCCGGCTCCTGACAGACTGCCCGTGCCAAAAGGACACGCTGGCGCTGACCGTCGCTAATCTTATCAAAATCGCGGTCGGCAATATCGGCTGCATTTACGAGATGCAGCGCGTCGAAAACCTGCTTTTTATCTTCTTCGGAGAGAATGCCGAGGCGGCCTGTGTATGGGTAACGCCCGGCTGCGGCGACATCAAAGCAGGTCGTGAGCTCTGTGCGGTTCGTGTGCGGCACCATCAGCGCCATTTTGCGCGCGCGGGCATTCGGTGCGTATACCGAAAGGGACTGCCCATCGAGCAAAACGGTCCCTCCCTGCGGCGCAAGTTGTGCGGCAAGCGTTTTCATCAGGGTCGATTTGCCCGCGCCGTTCGGGCCGATAAGCGTCAAAATTTGTCCGCGTTCGGCGGCGAATTTTATATGCTCCAAAAGCGGCGAATTGTAGCCGACCGCAAGGTCGTTCGCTTCACAGTAGCTCATGCTGCCGCCTCCCTTCTCTGCTTGCGCACAAGCAGCAAAATGACCACCGGTGCGCCGAAAATCGCCGTGACGGAGCTGACGGAAAGCTCCGTCGGCGCAAATATACTGCGCGCGATGAGGTCACACAAAAGGCAAAATGCTGCACCGCCTAAAACGCACCCCGGCAGCACGTGCAAAGGCTTTGCACTGCGGAGTGTGCGCTTTACGAGATGCGGCACCGCGATGCCGACAAAGGAGATCGGCCCTGCAAATGCCGTGACGCATGCCGCGAGCAGGCTGGATAACAACACAAGTGCGACTGAGAACGGACGTACGGAAACGCCGACACTCTGCGCATAGGCTTCACCCATTTGGTACGCCGCCATCGGTTTGGAAAGCATAAACGAAAGCGCAAGGCATGGCAGCACAATTAAAGCCGCCGTGAGGACATTCTCCCACGTCATGCCGGAAAAGCTTCCCATCGACCAGTTGTGTAGATTCACGATGTTGGAATCCTGCGCAAATGCAACGACAACGTCCGTGACAGCCGAACAGATATAGCTAATCATCACGCCACAGATAACAAGCACGCCTGCGCGCTTTACGCGCTGTGAAACGGCCAAGACGAAGCCCATAGCGACCATAGCACCGATAAACGACGCTAAAATCAGTGTAAGCGAACTTGTGAACAAACCGTGATTTAAAAGCACGACCATCGTGAGTGCAACGGCGAGCTTTGCGCCGCCGGAAACACCCATAACGAACGGCCCGGCGATGGGGTTTGCAAAAAAAGTCTGCAATAAGTAACCCGCAACGGACAGCGCCGCACCGAGCAAAACGACCATGGCGGCACGCGGCAGGCGTAAACCAAATATGATCTTTTGCGCGAGTGCGTTATTCCCCGCGCTGAAAAGCGTGCTTAAAATGTCCTTCGGCGAAAGGACCGTACTGCCGCAGAAAATGTTCAGCATAAACAGCGCGAGCAATGCAGCCGTGAGCGCAAGATATGAAATTGTCAGACGCTTTGTGCCGTTTTGTTTCATGGTTTCCTCAGCTTACATGTGTCAGAAATTTCAGTTCATCTTCGTTGACCGCATTCGGGCTTTCCGCCGTGAACACGCGGTTCATGTCCAAAATCAAATCGGGCAGCTCCATGCTTTCCTGAAACAGGCTTTGCGTGGTACACCAGACGTTGCCGTTTTGCACGGCTTTGAAATCTGCCAGCATGGGACATTTTGATAAGAGCTGCTCGGTTGTTTCAATCTTGCCCTCGATGGTGCTGTTGTAGATCAAAACATCTGCATCTTTCGCGCCGGCGTAGAACTCCTCGAGCGAAAGATTAATCGTTGCGAGGTTATTGCCGTTATCGGAAAGATCGGAAAAAACGTATTTGCCGCCCGCCATGCCAATCATCTTCGCAACGTAATCGTTCGATTTACGCACCGTGACGAGGTTATTCGACGTCACAGAGAAAAACGCTGCCGTTTTGCCTGTGGTATCCTGCCCCAAAAGCGGCCGGATGCGCTGAACCTGCTCGTTGAAGAACGTTTCGGCTTCTGCCTCTTTATCAAATAAAATGCCATAGAGCTTCACCCACTCCATGCGTGCCAAGGGGTCGGATTCATAGCTGGAGCGCTCAACAAGCACGGGAATGCCAAACTTTTCAAGCTGCTCTTTCACTTCCGGCGTGTGGTAGATCATTGTGTTTTCAATCGCGAGGCCGCAGTTTGCAGACACGATGCGCTCGTAATCCGGCGCGCTGTACTTACCCGCGTAGGAAATTTCACCGTTTTCCATGGCTTCTTTCGCTTTCGGCAGATACCAGTTTTCGGCACTCGTGCCGGAAAGCGTGACGGCGCTTAGTGCATCGAGCTTCAGGATCGGGTCCATCGCAGACGTGGAGACGAGATAGACATTTTCAAGCGGTTTCTGCAAAACGGTGATGTCTTCCGAAAGACCGTTCGGCACGGTACTGTTTTTCGGCACGACGAGGTAGCGGGCATTCTGAATGGTGATGAGCCTTGTACCGCCGGTGCACTCGTCCACGGTGAACTCTTTCGCGTATTCGAGCGGATAGGCGCTTTCGACTTGAAAATCTGCTTGCGTTTCATCGGCCTGCGCTGGGCTTGATGTACTCTCAGGCCGTGCCGGGTTTGCTGCGCAGCCCGTGCAAGCCAGAAGCAAAAGCGCCGCTAAAAGTGCTGTGAGACGTCTCATGCGGTGAGAGATGCGCTGTCAAACGTCAGGGTGTATTCGATCTCGTGCGGAGTGCTCATGGCGGTGGTATCTGCCGTAACGGCGAGCGCGGTATCGAGCGCGGCGACGGGAATTTCAAACACGGAGTTGCCTTCGGTATTGACGGGCAGATACTTTTCGCCGTCCACGATCATGTAATCGTAGTTTGGGCTGCTCCATGTGATCTCCGCGGTCATTTTGCCGTCCGCAACGGTGAGCTCCGTGGGGCTCTCGATTGTTGCACGGCCGGAACCGCCCTCAAGCGTGACGTTGCACGTATACGTGCCGTCCTCCGGGGCTTCGGTCTCTGCGTCGCTTGCGGTGTCCTCAACGATCGGCTGCGGGTCACGCACGCTGACCTTATGGTCGTACCACGTGCCCTTCGTGCCGATGAGCGCAAGGTCAAAATCTTTATCGACACTTTTCAGCGGGATGTCAAAGCCGTAGACTTCTTCCGATGTGCCGTCTTTATAGGTGACGGTATCGGTGGTCGGCTGAAGCCATTCGCTTTCGTTCTGCTTTGCGTCCTCTGCCGTACCGAGGTACAGATTCAAGATCTTCTTAGAACGCAGGCTGACGTGGAACGTCATCTCGCCGTTTTCAACTGTCAGCGTACCCATGCCCTCGCAAGCTTCGTTCGCCTGAAACATAGAGCTGTCCGTTTTGAACTCTGCCGTGTACACGCCGTCTTCCGGCACAACGTCCGGCTCTTCGGTGGGGGTAGGCTCTGCGCTTGAAACGGAAGTTTCGGAAGACGCACTGCTTTCATTCGTATTGCCTGCGCACGCGCTGCACCCGAAGATCAGGAGCGCTGAGAGCAAAAGGGCTGTAATCTGCTTCTTTTTCATTTTGTTATACCTCTTCTTTATTTTAAAAACAATCTATAAACATAAGCGCCCGAAGAGCGATTCTCTCCGGGCGCTGTGTTTACGGATTAGCCATTCAGGGAATCGATCGCTGCCTGCGCGTGGTCGATGTAGAGCTGCTGAATATCCCCAATCTCACCGAGACCCGCAATCTGCGTATCAACGCTGTCGAAGCAGTCCGCAGCCTTGAACTGGCTCAACCAGGAATCCTCATCGTCGCCAGCCATATCGTTGTTGGCATGGTCACCTGCAACGACCATCAGCGGACGGAGCACAACCTTCGTAAAGCCTGCTTCCTTTACCTTTTCGATAACGGCTTCGCAGGAGGTGTCTTCCGGCTCACCCTCAACGGTGCCGACAAATACGTTCGTGTAGCCGAGTGTTTCCATGGTGGTCTGCATCTGGCTGTAGCTGACCTTTGCAACATGCGCCGTACCGTGGCCCATAAAAACAAATGCGGTACCGTCTTCTGCAGCGGCAGCGACGTCATCATAACCGGCGGTTTTCACAGCTTCAGCTGTGATGGCCTTTGCAACAGCTTCCTTATCCGCGTTGATAACCGTCGCGTCGTCGCCCACTTCGCCGAGCAGCGGCTCTGCAACGGCGATGCTCTCAAACTTATCCTTATACCGGTCAAGCAACTCGTTCATCTCGTCGTACTCTGCGCCGTGCATGAGATGCGTCGGCTGCACAACGAGGTTCTTGACGCCGTTTGCGACAGCACGGTCAAGCGCCTGCTGCATGTTGTCAATCTTCTCATCGTCGCGCGCCTGCACGTGGTTGATGATGATCTGTGCGGTGAACGCACGGCGGACAGACCAATCCGGGTAGGCTTCCTGCAGAGCGTCCTCAATGCCCTTGATATCCTTTACGCGACTGTCGTTGAAGGACGTACCGAAGCTGACAACGAGCAGCTCGTTTTCGCCGATCTCGTCTTCGTTGCGCGGGTCGTCTTTTGCAGCGTCGCCCGTATCGCGGCCGAAGTAATCCGGGTCGGCGTTATCGCCTTCCACAAGTTCCTTCTGCGCATCGGTCAGCGCGTCCCAAGCTTCTTTTGCTGCTTTGCATTCTTCATCGGTATTGTCATTGCGCTCCTGCACATAGATTGCGTCGATGAGATCCGCAACATTCTTCGCTGCCATTTCGTCTGTTTCCTCCTCGGTTGCGCTCGCCGCGCTGCTTTCAACTGTGGAAGAAGTGCTGCTCTCCTCAGAAGATGCGCTCGAAGACGCGTTATTACCGCAGCCTGCGGCAGCGGTCGTAAGCATTGTAACTGTCATTACCAGTGCGGCGGTCTTTTTCCATGTAAGCTTACTCATGGGTTGTGCTTCCTTTCCGTGGTCAATATCGGTCCTTATCGTATTTTCGCTGAAAGAAAGGTACAGGAAACCAAGGCATATCTGAATTCTCTTCAAATACACCGTATGCCCATGAGAAAAGCCGAGGTCCTTTGTGCTGCCGAAACGTACAAAGTATATAGAACGGCAACACAAAAAGACCCCGGCGTATAGTCAGAGCATTTTCGGTACAACCAATTCCTCGTGATTTGGAGTGTGACACTCCCGTACCAACACACAGGCAGGTTTCCCGGCTGAAAGATCGTCATCTGCCGCCGCCTTCCCAAGCTATGCTCAGTGACCGGCAAAACGCCATGGCGGCAAACTCCCTTATCACGGTGACGAGATCGTGCGGGATTTACACCCGCTTCCCTTTTACCCTTTTCTATGCGCTTTTAAAAGCCCACGAAAGGCACCTGTTGTTTTCATTCAGTTTTCGCAGTACAGTATAGCACAGGAAATTCAAAAAAGCAAGATAATCCGCCGTTTTTTGCCTTGCATGCAAATCTGCCCGAAACTTAAGTAAAATATCTTGCTATTTTATGCGAAACGTGTATAATATACATGAAAATGGATGCGTGAATTGCCGAGTGGCGGCGATTTACTTTTATCGGGGAGGAATTGAATTTGGTCAAAGTTGCAATGATCGGCGTCGGTGCCATCAGCGGCATTTACCTTAAAAACATCACGACGGTGTTTAAAGAGGTGGAGCTCGTCGGCGTATGCGACCTCATCCCGGAGCGCGCGGAAAAAGGCGTGCAGACGGTAAAGGAATACATCGAAGCAGGTGCAAAAGCCCCCGTGCCGAAAATTTATAAGGATATGTATGAAGCGTTCAACGATCCCGAAGTGGAGGTTGTTCTGAACCTTACCCGCCCGTATGAGCACTATGGCGTGACGAAAGCCGCGCTGGAGCATGGCAAGCATGTGTTCTCCGAAAAGCCGCTTGCGGCGGACATGGAAGAAGGCGACGAGCTTGTCGCCCTCGCTGAAGAAAAGGGCCTTTTGATGGGCGGCGCGCCGGATACATTCATGGGCGCGGGCATTCAGACCGTGCGCAAGCTTGTCGATGACGGGTACATCGGCGACATTGTTGCGGCGAACTGCGCGATGATTTGCCACGGCCACGAGACGTGGCACCCGAACCCGGAGTTCTATTATAAGCGTGCAGGCGGCCCGATGATGGACATGGGTCCGTATTACGTGACGGCGCTCGTGCAGCTCATCGGCGAAGCGAAGGGCGTCATCGGCATGACGAAAAAGACGTTCCCGGAGCGCATCATCACGTCCGAGCCGCACTACGGTGAGAAAATCGACGTCGATATCGACACGCATCTGACGGGCAGCATTGCGTTTGCAAACGGCGCGGTAGCGCAGATCTGCACGACATTTGATGTGCATTACGCACCCGCCGCACAGTGCCGCTTTGAGCTGTACGGCACAAGGGGCACCATCTGCGTGCCGGACCCGAACACGTTCGGCGGACCGGTGCTCGTGTACCGCCCGGAGGATCAGGTAAACGGGCAGGCAATCGACCCCGGTCTGATGGCGCACAACGCGCCGCAGTATTACACCGGCTACAAAGAAGTGCCGCTGCTGTTCGACTACAACGAAAACTCCCGTGCGCTGGGCCTCAGCGATATGTGCAAGGCGCTGCGCACCGGCCGTGATTTCCGCGCGAACTACCAACAACAGCACCATGTGCTGGAGATTTTGACGAGCTTTGAAAAATCCAGCCGCGAGGGCAGATATATCCCGCTGAAAACACACTACACACGCACGGCACCGATGCAGAACAACCCGATGCACGGCATTCTGGATGAATAAAACGGAGGTACATATAGAATGAAAGCAGCCTATACCGGTTGGACATGGCTGACCGCCAAGGACGCTGAAACCGCCAAAAAGCAATTGGAGCAGTCTTTTAAGGAATGCAAGTTCCTCGGCTATGACTATGTGGAAAACTTCGCCTTTATCGGCGATTATTTTGAAGACCCGAACGAGCTCATCGAGATGGAAAAGCGCTGCGGCGTGGAGCTTGTGAACCTGTACGGTCACTTTGGCACCGATGTGGAAGAAAACATCAAGGTCGGCAAAAAGCAGATCGATTTTCTCGCAGCCATCGGCGGCAAGTGGTACAACTGCCAGCACGGCGGATATTTCGGTGACGGCGGTCCGCTGGAGCGCCCGACAAACCCCGAGGTGCTCGATAAAATCTGCACCATTGCGGACACGCTCGGCGCTTACGCAAAGGAAAAGGGCGTGACGCTGTGTTTCCACCCGCACTACGGCACATGCGTGTTCTGGGAAAGCGACATTGATTATTTGATGGCACACACCGATCCGCGTTACGTTTCGTTCTGCATCGATACGGCACACACAACGCTTGCGGGCATGTCCCCCGTCGAGCTCATCAAGAAGGTCGGCCCGCGCCTTGCGTATATGCACCTCAAAGACGTAGACACCTACGCTTTGAAGACCGCAGAGGGTGCAGACAAAATGGGCACATTCCGCGCGCTCGGCCATGGCACCATCGACTTCCCTGCTGTGAAAGCGGCGCTTGAGGAGATCGGCTACGACGGCATTTTGTGCGTGGAGCTCGACCGCCCGGAGGTCGGCAACTTCCATTCGGCAGAGGTCTCCAGAATTTACATTCGAGACGTGCTGGACATTTAAGTTTATTTAGGAGTGAATTTTATGACAAACGCAAATCCCGTAAAAGTCGCGATGATCGGCGTCGGCAAGATCAGCGGCATTTACCTTAAAAACATCACGACCGTATTCAAAGAAGTGGAGCTCATCGGCGTATGCGACCTCATCCCGGAGCGCGCGGAAAAAGGTGTGCAGACGGTGAAGGAATACATCGAAGCAGGCGCAAAAGCCCCCGTGCCGAAAATTTATAAGGATATGTATGAAGCATTCAACGATCCCGAAGTGGAGGTCGTTTTGAACCTTACCCGCCCGTACGAGCACTATGACGTGACGAAAGCCGCGCTGGAGCACGGCAAGCATGTGTTCTCCGAAAAGCCGCTTGCGGCAGACATGGAGGAAGGCACAAAGCTGATGGCGCTCGCAAAGGAGAAAAATCTCCTCATGGGCGGCGCACCGGATACGTTCATGGGCGCAGGCATCCAGACCGCACGCAAGGTCATTGATGACGGGCTGATCGGCGATGTCATCGGTGCGACATGCGCAATGATCCAGCACGGCCCCGAGACATGGCACCCGGACCCGGATTTCCTCTATAAAAGAGGCGGCGGTCCAATGATGGACATGGGCCCGTATTACGTGACGGCGCTCGTGCAGCTCATCGGCGAGGCAGTCGGTGTAACGGCTGTGACGAAGAAGTCGTTTAAAGAGCGTCTGATCACCTCCGAGCCGCACTACGGCGAAAAGATCGACGTGGAGGCCGATACGTACCTCACCGGTAACATCACGTTCGCGAACGGCGCCATTGCGCAGGTGTTCACGACGTTTGACGTGTACTATCCCTCGCAGAACTACGCACGCTTTGAAATTTACGGCACGAAGGGCACGATGATCGTGCCGGATCCGAACATGTTCGGCGGCCCGGTACTTTTGATGCGCCCTGAAGACGTAGCGGCAACGCACTCCGATCCCGGTCTGCGCACAGGCAATCTGCCCGCTTACGCCGGCTACAAGGAGATTCCTCTGCTGTTCGACTACAACGTGAACTCCCGTGCGCTCGGCCTCAGCGACATGTGCAAGGCGCTGCGCACCGGCCGCGATTTCCGCGCGAACTGCCAGCAGCAGTATCATGTGCTGGAGATCTTGACGAGCTTTGAAAAATCCAGTCGCGAGGGCAAATTCATCCCGCTGACGACGCATTACACGCGCACCGCACCGATGAAAAACAACCCGATGCACGGCATTTTGGACGACTAAAACCGCATAAAAGCACAGCCCGCAGCTTGGGTTTTCCTGCTGCGGGCTGTTTGCTGTTTATTTATAGTGTTTTCAGCTCGTCTGAAAATTGCCGAAAGGCGGTAGGCAGTGCGAAATCGCGCTCAAGTTCCGCAAGGCTTGCCCATGTAAACGCTTCGGACATCGCGCTGCAGCGTATCACATAGCCGGTCATCTCCCAGCGAATATGTGTGAAAATGTGCGTCTTGTGCGTTTCGAGCATCAGCTCCTTCGGGTCGGTGTGAAAGCTCTGCGCTGTTTGCACGGCGGTTTGGGCATCGAGCTTTTGAGGTACGTTCGGAAACTGCCATAACCCGGCGAGCAAACCCGTCTCGCTTCGCTTTTCCACGGCGAATCTGCCATTGCATTCGAGCAAAAGCACGGTGCGCTCTTCTGTTTTCTTTGCGGCTTTCGGACGTTTTACGGGGTATTTTGTGACGTTTCCGGCTTTATATGCACGGCAAAAGCTCTGCGTGGGGCAGACTTCGCACTTGGGGCTTTTCGGCGTACAGACACACGCGCCGAGCTCCATGAGCGCCTGTGTGAACGCGCCGCAGTGCCCTTTCGGGTAGACCTTGCAAAGCGCCTCCCCTATCTCTTTTTTTACCTGCGGCAGGTCGATCGGGCGGCCGTCTGCCGTCATGCGCATGATTATGCGCAGCACGTTGCCATCTACAGCCGCCGCGGGCTGTTCAAAGCAAATGGACGCCACTGCGCCCGCCGTATACGCGCCGATGCCCGGCAACTTTTCGAGCGCTTCGGCGGTATCGGGAAAAGCGCCGTTTTGCGTTTCGGTGAGGAGCTTTGCCGTTTTCTGCAAATTTCGTGCGCGGGAGTAATAGCCGAGTCCTTCCCAGAGCTTTAACACGCGGGCTTCGTCGGCTTCTGCAAGTGCCTGTACCGTGGGGAATGCTTCCATAAAGCGCTCGTAATACCCGATGACGGCTTCCACACGCGTTTGCTGGAGCATGATCTCCGAAACCCACACGCGGTACGGCTCCTTCGTGTGCCGCCAAGGCAGGTCGCGCGCGTTTTTCTCGTACCACGGCAGCAAAACTCCCGGCAGCGCAGCGTAAATTTTGTTTTGTTCCATACTATCCCCTTTTTCCACTCTTTTGATCTTGGGTTTACAGTATAGCACACCCGCTCTAAAAAAGGAAGCGGTATTGCATGGAAACGGCAGATGCGGTATAATCGGTATTATCTTGACTTTCCCGTTTAAGTTTTGTATACTTTACAAAGCATACTGAATTTATAGGCGATATAAAGACAAACGCTAAGGAGCGAAGAAATATGTTGAACCAATTTTCCAGAACGGAGCTAATCTATGGCCGTGACGCCATGGAGATGCTGAAGGATGCGCGCGTAGCCGTTTTCGGTATCGGCGGCGTGGGCGGCTACACGGTAGAGGCGCTTGCGCGCAGCGGTGTGGGCTCGCTCGACCTCATCGACGACGACAAGGTCTGCCTGACAAACATCAACCGCCAAATCTACGCGACGCGCAAGACGGTCGGTCAGTACAAGGTGGATGTTGCGGCCGAGCGCATTAAAGACATCAACCCGGACGCCGTGGTGCGCACATACAAGACATTCTACACGCCCGAAACGGCCGACCAGTTTGATTTTAAACACTACGATTATATTGTGGACGCCATTGACACGGTGACAGGCAAGATTGCGCTTGTGATGAACGCAAAAGCGGCGAAAACGCCGATCATCTGCTCCATGGGTGCTGGCAACAAGGTAGACCCGACCGCGTTTGAAGTGACAGACCTATACAAGACCTCCGTTTGTCCGCTGGCAAAGGTTATGCGCAACGAGCTGAAAAAGCGCGGCGTGCGCAAGCTGAAAGTGGTTTACTCCAAAGAGCTGCCCATCACGCCGGTGGACGACATGGCCATAAGCTGCCGCACGCACTGCATCTGCCCGCCGGGCACCGAGAGAAAGTGCACGCAGCGCCGCCAGGTGCCGGGCAGCAACGCTTTTGTACCGTCCGTTGTGGGACTCATCATCGCAGGCGAAGTCATCAAAGATCTGACCGGCTTCAAAGGCCGCGGCATCGGCGCATAATCTACTTGGATTACGCCGCAAATGCGCCTGCTCCGTGGAACCCCCCTTCCGCGCGGTGTATGCCGTGAGCCGCGACCATAAAAAAGCGCTGAACTCTTGGCGCATCAGTTTAAGCCATCCGATGACCGAGGATAAACTCGATGAATTTGAGAGGATCTTCGACAAGCTATATTTGGAGTTTACATAAAATGGAAAGAGAACTTGAACCCTACCAGCGCGTTGAGCGCAGTATACAAAAGAAATTCCGCAAGTCAATCTGGGTGCCGTTCATCGCTGCAGTAAAGCGTTACGAGCTCATTCAGGAAAACGACAAGATTGCGGTGTGCATCTCCGGCGGCAAGGATTCCATGCTGATGGCAAAGCTTTTGCAGGAGTTGCAAAAATACAGCGAAGTTCCGTTTGAGCTTGTGTACCTTGTGATGGACCCGGGCTACAATGAGCTGAACCGCAAGAAAATCGAAAGCAATGCGGCATTACTGCACATTCCGATCACGATTTTTGAGACCGATATTTTTTCCGTGGCAAACAACACCGAAAAGAACCCGTGCTATTTGTGTGCAAAAATGCGCCGCGGACATTTATACAGCAAAGCGAAGTCGCTCGGCTGCAACAAGATCGCACTTGGACATCATTTCAGTGACGTTGTGGAAACCACCGTGATGAGCATGTTTTACGGTGCGCAATTGCAGGCGATGCCACCAAAGCTGCACAGCCAGAATTTTGAAGGTATGGAGCTCATTCGCCCCATGTATTGCATCCACGAAGACGACATTTTATCATGGAAAAGATACAACAATTTGGAGTTTATCCAGTGTGCATGCCGCTTTACGGAAAACTGCGCAACATGTGACAATGACGTAAGCGTCTCTAAGCGGCAGGAAACAAAGCTTTTATTGCGCCGCTTAAAACGCGATAATCCGAATATAGAAAAGAGTATTTTCAACAGCATCCATTCCGTTTGTCTCGACACGATGGTCGGATATAAATCACGCGGTGTGACGCACACGTTCACCGAGATCTACAACACCCGCACGGAAGAACTGAAAAAAGAATCAAAAGAAGACGAATAATACAAAGGGCGAACAGCGGAAATCTCCGGCTGCTCGCCTTTCGTTACAGCAAGAGAGTTAGATATTACTAACCTTCAAGAAGTTTTATTTACTTTATGTAGTTGACAGTGCGTTTTAGTTGTGCTATCCTCTATTTTAGTTGAACATACAACTAAATGCTTTTATCTGAAACGGAGGCACAGCTCTATGGACAACACAGAGCGCAAGATAACCAAGATCGCCCGTGAAGCCAATCGGTTTACGGTGCAGACGATGAAAGAAGACGGCATAGGCACAGCGGAAATGGATGTGATCCACTTTGTACGGCATAACCCCGGTACAACACAAAAAGAAATGTGGGAAGCGCTGAAGATCGACAAGGGCGCAACGGCGCGTCGCGTGGCGCGGCTGGAGGAAAAGGGCTACCTCACCCGCGAGCCGAATCCTCTGGACGGCAGAAGTCAGCTGCTCTACCCCACTGAAAAAGCCGAAGCGCTCCGCAACTCCAAGGCGGAAATTGAGGGTTCGTTTTACGAGTGGCTGCTCGACGGCCTGCCTGACGACGAAAAAGAGGTGTTCTGCAAAACACTGAACACCCTCTATTTAAAATCCAAGGAAGAACGCCGCGCAGGTTTTCTGCATGTCGCGCAGCGCGTAAAAGAGAAAGAGGCACAAAGTGAAGACAAATAGGAAGTCTGCGGAGTTTCAACCGAAACGTGTCCTCTCTTACTTTAAGGCAGAGTGGAGAGCACTGCTGATTGTCACAGTCTCCGGCCTGATCTACAACATCGGTCTTTTGGCCGGACCGTGGTTTGAGGGCACGATGACCGGGTACCTTGTAGAGATTTTAAACGGCACCGGACAGTTTTCCGGCATGCTGATGCTCGTCATCCGCTTTGCGGTCGTCACGGCGGTCGTGCAGATCTCACGCTACGTGAAGCGCTTTTACGTACGCCGCTTTGCAAACAATGTGAATCGCCGCATGAAAGAAACTTTGTACGGCAGCCTTGTGAAAAAAAGCCGTGCAAGCCTGCGCGAAGAAGGCGAAGGCAATATCATGACGAAGGCCATTCTTGACGTAGACGACTGCGTGGAGGGCATGCGCAAATTCACGACCGAGATTTTCGACACCGGCGTGGCGCTGACAGCATACCTCTGCATGCTGCTGTGGTATGATTGGCGTTTGACTATTTTGTGCATGCTTTTCCCGCCGATCTCGTATGTCACGGCGGAAAAGATGAAAAAAGTCATTCAAAAAGCCGGCGCGGCGTACAAGGAGCAATCCGGCCGGCTGAGCACCGCTACTCTGGACCGTGCAGAAAACGCCATGACCTACCGCGTTTTCGGTCTTGAAAAAAAGCGTCAGGCCGTATACGAAGAAAACCTGACGAACTATGAAAAAGCAGCTGTGAAAGCGAACATCTGGAACGCTGCCATGCCGCCAATCTACCGCATCATTTCTATGGCGGGCGTGTTCTTCATTTTGTATTTCGGTCAGAAGAATGTGCTTGGTACCGGCTGGCAAGCATGGAGTATTGCTTCGTTTACAACGTTCCTTGTATGCTTTGTAAAGCTTTCCGTAAAATCCTCCAGCGCCGCAAAGCTCTTTAACGCGGTGCATAAGGCGCAGGTCTCTTGGAACCGCATCAAGCCCCTGCTACCGCAGGAAGAGGAAAACGAGACCGATGAAGTCAAAGTAAAGAAAACGCCCGTTGAGACGCTCAAGGTCAAGCACCTGAGCTTTACATACCCGGACGGCAAGAAAATTCTCGACGATATTTCGTTCTCGGCGAAAAAGGGCCAGATCATCGGCATCACCGGCGCAGTCGCATGCGGCAAATCGACGCTCGGCAAGGCGTTTTTGTGCGAATATCCGTACGAAGGCCACATCACGTTGGACGGCGCAGAGCTGCAAAACATGGAGCAAAGCGTGCGCACGGGCATCGTCGGCTACCTTGGGCACGACCCGGAGCTCTTTAACGACAGCGTGGAAAACAACGTTCTGCTCGGCGACAGCAAAAGCAGCGATACGTATTTAAACGCTGCGTGCATGAAGCAGGAGGTCGCGGAAATGACCGACGGCAAAAATACGCTCATCGGCAGCGGCGGCGCGTACCTTTCCGGCGGTCAGGCAAAGCGCCTTGCGTTTGCCCGCACGATGTGCCACGATAAGCCGATTCTCATTCTGGACGATCCGTTCTCCGCGCTCGATAAGAACACGGAAAAGCAGGCGTTCGTCAATTTGCAAGCGCTCGCAAAAGACAGCATCGTGCTTTTGATTTCGCACAGGTTATACCTCTTCCCGGAGATGGACGGCGTGATCTGGATGGAAAACGGCAAGGCCGTGACCGGCACACACGAAGAGCTGCTGAAAACCGTCCCCGAATACGAAAACCTGTATACATCGCAAGTCCATACCACAGAGAACGGAGGTGCCGAACATGACGCGCAAAAAACAAGTGGGAACGGTGATCTTTGACACAGTAAAAAAGCAAAAAGGCCTTTCCCTTGGCATTGTTTCGGCCGTTATCGGCGCTGTTGTGTTCGCACTTATCCCGCCGCTGATCTTAGCCGATATTGTGGACTCCATCACAGCCGGAACCGACGCCGCATTCGCACGTATCCTACTGTATTTCGCCATGCTGGCGCTCACCGGGTTCACAGAATTCGCGCGTGAAAGTCTGCTCGTGGTATTCGGCCAGAAAATCACCCACGCGCTGCGCAGCAGCTTAATGGACAAATTTACACACCTTACCGCCGACAACATGACGAAACAGGAGCCCGGCACGCTCGTTTCCCGCTTTGTCGGCGATATCGATACCGTTGAAACCCTATTCTCCTCCGGCATCATCAGTATGTTCGCCGATGCGTGCAGAATCATCAGTATTCTGGTCGTTATCCGGTTCCAAAACCGCGGTCTGGCGATCGTATTGCTCGTTTTGCTGCCGTTCCTGTTCTGCTTCACGCGCCACGTGCAGAAAAATATACTGGCAGCGCAGATCGAAAACCGCAAGGCCGTGGGCCGCGCTTCGGGCCACGTGCCGGAAACACTGCACAACATCCGCACCATTCACTGCCTCGGCAAAGAGAAGTACATGGAAAAGCGCTATGACACATACATCAACGAGAGCTACCGTGCTATGGAAAAGACGAACTTCTATGATGCCGTCTACTCCCCCGTTATCCTCATTACGAACGCGGTGGTCGTCGCCGTTGTCATGCTGCTTTCCGCTTCCGGCAACACCACCGTGCTGACGTTGTTCGGTATGTCCGCCGGTACGGCTGTTGCCGTTATCAACTACATTTCGCAGATCTTCACGCCGGTTGAAAGCCTCGGCATGGAGATTCAGACCATCCAGTCCGCGTTGGCGGGCATCCACCGCATCAACGAGTTCTTCGCGCTGGAAGAAAATCCCGATACCGTACCGACACATGAGCCGAAGACCATCACCGCAAGAAGTGAAAGCGTGCCGTTTGTCGAGTTCCGCGATGTCACGTTCGGCTACGATAAGCGCGTGGTGCTGGATCACTTGAGCTTTAAAGTCACGGACGGCGATCAGGTCACGCTGACCGGCCGCACCGGCGCCGGCAAGAGTACGATCTTCAAGCTTTTGCTCGGTCTTTATAAGCCGCAGAGCGGCGAGGTGCTCATTCACGGCGTGCCGGCGGCCGATATCCGCGATGACGAACGCCGCCGTCTGTTCGGCTGCGTGGAGCAGACGTTCCACATGGTGCCGGGCACCGTGCGCGACCAGATCACGCTATATGACAGCACAATCAGCGACGAAGCCGTGCACACTGCGGCGGAGCTCACCGGGCTCAAGGATACGATTGAAAGCATGGAAAAAGGCTACGACACGCGTTGTACCGATGATCTGTTCTCGCAGGGTCAATGGCAGCTTTTGTCCATCGCAAGAGCTGCAGCAGCCGCACCGAGCATGCTGCTGTTCGATGAGATCACCGCAAACCTTGACGCCGAGACCGAACGCGCCGTGCTTTCCGCTTTGAAACGCGTAGCGGAAAACCGCACCGTCATTTCCATCTCGCACAGAACTTCTGCCGAACTTGGTCGCATCATCGCTCTGACAGATTAAACACAACACACAAAAGGCGAACCGCTCTTTACCAGAACGGCTCGCTTTTTAATTTACATAAATTTATTCAGTTTACATAACCCAATTTTGTGCTTGGCTGGATTACTGGGATCAATGCGCTGTTATGTATATACTTATTCAACGGAATACAATCCGCATACGAGAGCGTTTCGTTCCACGGGTCAAACTCAAAAAGCAGCAAGCTGTTCGCTTTATCCGTACTTGTGTATGCGACTGAAAAGTAAATTTTTGAGTTCACCACAATGGCCTTATCAAATTGCAGCTGCGTAGTCGGACTCCACAGATAGTTCGTTGCGCCCACTGCTTCATTCACTGCTTTTTCTTTCTCAAGCTCCGCGGATAATTCTTCTTGATAGATCTCATACAGCTGCTTCGCGTATTCGTTATTCAGCTCGTCCAATCCGAAGCTCCAACGCCGGTCGGTTTTATAATTGCCGAGCGATAATGTCTCGCCGTTGTCGCGTACCTCTGCCCACACGTCGTTTTCGTAGAGGTGATATTCGTCCATGCGCACAGCCCGCACCTCGTCGATCATCATGTTATACTCGAACACATGGTCATAATCCGCCAGTGCAAGCTTTCGGTCGATCCAGAAAAAGCCGAGATAGTGGATATCCGGGATTTCCATGCAGGTGTTCGGGATTTGGTTCAACGAACCAGAAGCTCTATAATCATATTTTTTAAGGCCGGGTAAATTGATCAGCGAAGCAGAAAGCAGCAGTTTACGGTCTTCTCTTTCGGGATAGGTTTCCGAAACCACGGAACAACGCCAAGTAGCTGTAGAACCCTTTGTTACACCCGTTTGATACCCCGAATTTACCGTTGTGGTCATGACAGTCGAGCTCGGCGCGACGTAATAGATTCGACCGTTGTATATCGCCGCGATCTCGGATTCCCATACAAGATCATTTTTGCCGCAGCTGAGCTGCTGCACTTCGCCTTTGCGTTTCAGATAGATGCCCTCATCTACAACAGCGACTGGCGCGCTCACCTGCCGCTCCCAGTCTTTGAATTCGTCGTACAGCTTCATGTTGTTTTTGCCCGTTTCACCGATGAACCCGATTTTCGATTTAAATAATCCCGCTGTGACTGTTGCACCGCAGCCGGAAAGCAAAAGCACCACTGTTAAAACACCGGAAAGAAGCCGTTTGTAAGCTTTCATTCTCTCCCCCTCCAAAGCAATCCAATTTACATAACATTTTATAATCATATTCTTTTATATTCGTACATGGAACATCGCTGTTTCGTATCTTATGACCCAATCATACCATGTCGCTCGCGAAATGTCCACTTTTTTTAATTTTGAGCAGATTTTTCTATGCGAAAATCATACAAAACTGATTAAAGCTGATTATACCGCTTAAAACCGCCCATACTCCTGTTTGCAAGCGCCGCAAAAATTGCAAATTGTGGAGGTGCTTTTATGTATGCGTATGCGCAGAGCAAAGTGGAAATTTGCGGAGTGAACACGGCAAAGCTGCAAACCCTGAAAAATGACGAGATGCGCGAGCTTTTAGACCGCAGCCATCACGGCGATAAAGATGCGCGTGATAAGCTGATCTGCGGCAATTTACGTTTGGTGCTCAGCGTCATCCAGCGCTTTACGAGCCGTGGTGAAAACCCGGACGACCTCTTTCAGGTGGGCTGCATCGGGCTCATCAAGGCCATCGATAATTTCGATCCAAGTCACGAGGTAATGTTCTCCACCTACGGCGTGCCGATGATCTCCGGCGAAGTGAAACGCTTTCTGCGTGACAACAACGCCGTGCGCGTCAGCCGTTCCATGCGCGACACGGCGTACCGCGCCATGCAAATCAAAGAGCAGCTGACAAACGAAAACGGCAAAGAGCCGAACATCACAGAAATTGCAAAGCGCATGGAGCTGCCGCCCGAAGACGTCGTCATCGCGCTCGAATCCATCGTGGAGCCGGTGTCGCTTTACGAGCCGGTGTTTTCCGACGGCGGCGACACCATTTATATTATGGATCAGGTGAAAGGCGGCACAACGGACGGCGACTGGCTGGAGGAAATTGCCATGCGCGAGGCGATTCTCGATCTGACCGACCGCGAGCGAAAAATTCTTTCCATGCGGTTCATCGACGGCAAAACACAGACCGAAGTCGCCGGGGAAATTGGCATCTCGCAGGCACAGGTCTCACGCTTGGAAAAAGGCGCGATGAGCCGTATTAAAGCAGAGCTGTGAGCCAGAACGGCAAGGGAATTCCCCTGCCGCGTACATAAAAACGCAGGCTTATGAAAAGTCTGCGTTTTATCTGTTTTAATTCAAGTTTTGTAGCGGTTCGGATAAAATCTCGCGAAGTTTTTGCTCTGTCTCAGCTGTTTTGGGGCAGGAGCCTTGCGATGTCACGGGGCTGCCACCGCCTTTTGCGCCGAGCAAAGCGTTGATTTTCTGTGCGGCGGCGCGGCAGTCGAGCGCGCCGTTTTTGCCGCGCGCGCAAATATAGCGCAAACGGTCACTTTCATTGCAGAACAGCACAGCAGAGAAATTATCGTCCGCGCAAAGCGTTTCGGCAATCGTTTTGCATGCGTCAAAATCGACCGGCAGGTATGCCGCAATGAAATTCTCCTGTGCTTCGGCATGCAGCTTTTCGCTGTACAATTTTGCAAGCTGCGCGTTTTTCTCGCGGAGCTTCTGGTTCAGGCCCTGCACCTGTTCTTCCTTGCGAGCGAGCGCGTCGAACACGCCGTCCGGCTTTACGGAAAGCGCAGCGGCGGTGCGGCGCAGCTCGGCGTTTTCTTTTGTGAAGTGCTCCAGCGCCAGCACGCCGCAGGCGAACGTGATGCGACAGCCGGATTTATACCGCGCATGCTCTAAAACCTTGATTAGGCCGACCGGTGCGGTGCTCATGAAGTGCGTGCCGCAGCAGGTACACATTTCGGTGTGATCACCGTCTTCCACCTCCACGATGCGTACCTCGCCGTGCAGCTTCTCATTTTTCTTGCGCAGCGGCAGATTCGGAAGCTCGGAAGCGTCCACATTAAAAATACGCACGGGCGCGTTTTTCCAAACGAGTTCATTGGCGTATTTTTCGCCGGCCTCGATCTCCTCATCCGATAAATCGTGGTCAAGGTCGATGGTCACGACGTCTCCCGCCATGTGAAAGCCGACGTTTTCCGCGCCGAACAGCACGTCATAGGCATGCGAAAGCAGGTGTTCGCCCGTGTGCTGCTGGGTGTATTTCAAACGCTTTGCGGCATCCACTTTGAGCGTGACGATTTCGCCCACCGCAAACGGCTTTCCTGTGCGGTGCAGCACCGTGCCGTTCGCTTCAAAGCAGTGTGTGATCGGCACAAAGCCCTGCATAGGGTCGTAAACCGTACCGATGTCGCTCAGCTGCCCGCCGCCCTCCGGAAAAAACGGTGTACGGTCAGTCTCAAGGTCATAGCCGTCGTTTTTGTTCGGCGTACAGCTCACAACACGCGCGGTGCATTCGAGCATCTCCGGCGCGGTGAGATACAATTTTTCGCAGCTCATTTATGTACTCCTTTTGTAAAACGAGGTGCCGCCGCAGCCGCACCCCGCCTATTCTATGTTTAATTCAAAATGTTCCGCAAGCTTTTGAAGCACTTCTTCGCGTCTTCCCATACCAGCGTGAAAAAGCCGCTGTGCAAGTACGTTTCATACGCCTCCGGACTATTCACCGTTGCAATACGTTAAAGTGTTCTCCTTTGCTAAAGCTGAATTTCGCTTCGATATTTTCAGTATAGCATAGAAAACTCTAAAAGGCTACCGAAAAATGAAAAAATGCGCCGGACGCCCGACGCATCTTGAATTTTCAGCTTATCTGCCGCAGCACTTCTTGTACTTTTTGCCGCTGCCGCAGGGGCACGGATCGTTGCGGCCGACCTTCGGACCCTTTACGATCGTGGTGGAAGCCTTCTGTGCCTTGTAGAGTTCCTTGCGCTTCTCTTCGGTGAGAATGGAATCCCACTGCGGGAGCTTATACAGCCACTCGGCCTTTGCGCCGACCATGTTGTAATAGAGCTTCTCCGGCTCGTAATCAAGGGAAACCTCCGTCTCGGCGGTCATGTTCTCCAGGTCGTTTTCCGCCTTGAGACTCTCGTTGATGCCGTCAAGGTAGCCGGTCATTTCGATGATATCCACGCCGAAGTGGTCAGCGAGTGCCTGTACGGTGCCGCTCTTCGGAGCTTCGCCCTTGAGGAGCTTCTCGTAAAAATCCTTTTCTCTAAGGAAATATTGTGTCCAGTACTGTTCTGCGCCGGGCTCTGCGGACTTCTTGTCTGCAAAATCCTGCCAATCCTTAAAAAGTGCCATGATGCTTCATCCTTTTCGTATCTTTTAAGCGGCTTTCGGTTATCCCCTGAAAGTCTATTTTTGATTATAACCGAATCCGCTGCTTTTTTCAAGCAGAAACTACCCTAATATATTGAAAAATAGTGCCAAACGTGCTATTCTTATAAAGAAATCCCGATTATATTTCGATTTTTTAGTTGAATTTCTATTTTTTGAGCACAAGGAGACGAAAATGGAACCGAACAACGAGCGCAAAACGCCCGCGGGCGAGCAAAATGAACTCTTTAAAAAGCAGGTCTTCAGCGATGAGACGCTGCGCACCGCAGATCCCGATGAAGAAGAAACCGGTGAGCAGCATTTTGAAACTGTTCTCTTATACACATCTCCGAGCCCACGAGACCGTACTAGATCTCGTATGCC
>ERZ894191.763-NODE-763-length-23115-cov-9.398569_pt1 | contig 23115 bp, 39 predicted proteins | sample MGYA00380282_ERZ894191 | MGnify/ENA primary metagenome ERZ894191 (study PRJEB32331, sample SAMN06328485) | human gut metagenome | biome: human gut microbiome; feature: stool | host: Homo sapiens | collected 2013-02-21 ...
AGTTATATCAGACAAAAAGAAAAAGAATTAAAAGAAATTCTTTAAAAAGGGAGTGGAGTTATGAATTTATCACAAAGAGAAGACGTTAAGTTTAAAATATCAAAGTTAAAGGACTGGAAAAGAATGTCTAAATTCTTAAAAGAAACAAAAGAAGAATTGTTAGACAAAAGAAAAGGAATATCATATTCGCCTGAAATGCCAGGCTATCATTCAACAATTTTTCAAGAATACAATAAGTTGCTAGAAAAGACAGATGATTACGATAAATGTATTGAAGTATATGATACATACATTCATATATTAGAAAGAGCAATGAATGATCTTCTAGATGAAAAGCATAAAGAAGTCATTGATATTTATATTAATAACGCAAGTGATAAATTAAGAGTGAGCAAAGCAATAGAAAATGGATATTCACAAGCGATTTTTTATAAGCTATTGAATGAATCACTAGATATTATAGCTTTAGCAATTGCTCCAACAAAAGAAAAAATAAAAAGAATGTTGGAGTAAATAAAAAAGTAATCGTAAAGTAAATGAAAAGTAAATGAAAAGTAAATGAAAAGTAAATGAAAAGTAATCGTAAAGTAAATCAAAAGTAAATCAAAAGTAAATGCCCCGAAAAATGTGTTATTATGGTAATGTGGTTAATTTGACATAGGCCACTCCCTTTACAAAAGAATTGTTAAAAAAGAACTGCGGTGGTAGTTCTTTTTTGCTTTATAAAAAGGAGTTGATAATATGTCAGTTAAAAGACTAGATAGAGATGGAGCACATAGAAAACAATTCGAAAACAATAAGAAAAGGATATTTGCAACTCAATCAGTCTGTGGAATTTGTGGAAAGCCAGTAGACTTTAGTTATAAACATCCACATCCATTGAGTGCTTGTATTGATCATATCATTCCAGTTGCCAAGGGTGGACATCCAAGCGATTTAGATAACCTACAATTGGCTCATATGACATGCAATAGACAAAAGAGTGACAAAATCTTTGCTAATAACACAATAAAAACCGAAAAAGTCATATCAAACAGAATACTGCCACAAATAATTAATTGGACTACGTATCGAAGCAAAAAATAATCGTTTTTTAGGATGGGGGTATACCACCCCTAAAAATGCGTTCTCCGGACTTCACGCCGTACTGTGAATATTTTCTCATGGATTATGAAAACGGCTCTCAAAACGAAATTATGAAAGGAATAGAAGATATATGAAATACAAAGGAATGGGATATTTAAGAAGAAAACTTGATAGTAGGAAAGAAAGATGCGAAACAAGATACGATTATTATGAAATGAAAAATCAAATGGTTGATATTTCAAGTGTAATACCGCCTGAATTTAGATGGTTAAAAGAATGTTTAGGATGGTGTTCAAAGGCTGTTGACTCTATTGCTGATAGAATTTCCTTTGTTGAATTTTCTAATGATAATTTCAATATGCAAGAGATATACGACATGAATAATCCTGATGTGTTGTTTGACAGTGCAATTATTTCATCATTGATTACATCATGTTCTTTTATTTATATTTCTCAAAAGGTTGGAGAAATGCCTCGCTTACAGGTAATTGATGGAAGACATGCAACAGGGATTATTGATCCTATTACAAATATGTTGGTTGAAGGATATGCCATATTAGAGGAAGATGTTCTAGGGAATCCTATTATTGAAGCATATTTTATTCAAGGAGTTACATATTTTTATGAAAGAGGTGAAAAACCTTATAAAATCAAAAATAAAGCTCCGTATCCACTGTTGGTTCCAATTATTAATAGACCTGATGCTAAAAGACCATTTGGACATTCAGTTATTTCAAGAGCATGTATTTCTATTCAGCAAGCAGCAATGAGAACTCTAAAAAGAAGTGAAGTATCCGCTGAGTTCTATTCATTCCCACAAAAATATGTTTTAGGACTTGAACCAGGAGCTGAAATGGATAAATGGAAGGCAACTATTTCATCATTGATGCAAATCTCAAAGGATGAAGACGGGGACAAGCCTACTGTAGGCCAATTTGCCCAACAATCAATGGCACCCTATGTTGAACAACTAAAAATGTTGGCCAGTCTTTTCGCTGGTGAAACAGGGTTGACATTAGATGATCTAGGTTTTTCTACTGAAAATCCATCAAGTGTTGAAGCAATCAAGGCACAACATGAAAATTTAAGATTGAAAGCAAGAAAAGCTCAAAAAACATTTGCTACAGGCTTTATCAATGCTGGATTTTTAGCAGCATGTTTGAGAGATGGTTATACATATTCAAGAGATCAAATTTATTTAACAAAAATCAAATGGGCACCGATTTTTGAACCAGATGCTTCTGCTCTTTCAGTTATTGGAGATGGAGCAATTAAAATCAATCAGGCTGTACCAGGATATTTTGATAAGGACAATCTAAAAGAACTTACTGGAATCGATTATAGTACATCTTCATCAACTTCAAATATAGATGATATGTTTAAGGAAGAAATAGATGAATAATGATATCGTTCCTTCTTTATTAGAAGAAATTCAAAAACAGTTTGATGAAGAAATAAAAGCTAATGAAAAAATAAAATCAATTTTAATAAGACAAAAGCAGGGAGCGGTAGATTATACCGACTCTCTTTCTTTTGCAAAAGAATTAGGAGTTTCTTTAAAAAAGGTAATACAAGAAAATATCAGTGAGGAAATGCTCCCTGATGGAAAAATGTATTACAACATTGCTCAAAGATTACTTGAACCAATGATCAAACAAAATTATGATTTGGTATCCAAACAATGTGAGACTACACAAAATATTTTGAATAAAAAAGCTGATTTAGGATTAAAAGCAATTGTTCCTGAATATAACAAAGAAAAAACAGCAAGCATCATTGATTATATTTCAAATGCTGATAAGTATTCCCAACGTGAAAAAAGCTTTCTTGATTCATTAGAAACCAATGCAAAATCGGTCGTAGATGATTCAGTTCGAAACAATGCTGATTTTCATTACAATGCGGGGTTAAGACCTAAAATCATTAGAACAACAGTTGGAAAAACATGTAAATGGTGTCAGTCAATGGCTGGTGTTTATGATTACAGTAAAGTTAGTAATACAGGTAATAATGTTTTTAGAAGACATGCGAATTGCGACTGTACTGTAGTTTATGATCCTGGAGATGGCAGTAAGAAAGTACAGGATGTTTGGAGTAAAAGAATTGATTATAGAGAAAATATTAGGAAAAATTCAAATTTTATGGGTGCAAAGAAACCCTTCAATATGAAATTAGGAAAAAAAGAGATTTCTTTTGTTACGTATAAAAATGACAAATATTCTAATATCTATTGTCAAACATATTCGCAAAATTCAAAAAGAATGTGTGAATACTTAAATACTAAAATAAATCAAGAATATCGATATGGAAAAATAAACAATATCGTGGTGGTTCAAAAAAATGCATTACAGGGTATTGCCTGTTATGATCATATAAATAATGATTTATTTATATGTGAAGAACTGATAAGTAATAAGTTTTCACAAATTGTTGATACCTCATATTTTCCATCTAAAAATTTAGATGATGTATTAAATCATGAACTAGGTGGTCATAAAAAACATTGGGAAGTTGTAAGAAAATATCAACAAGCAAACAATATAAGTGAATTACAAGCCAAAAATGATTTAGAAGAAAAACTAAGAAATTATGTGCTTAATCAGGAAACAAATGATATAATGTATATAAGAAAAAACGTAAGTCAAAATGCGCAAGAATCATTTAAAAATACAAAATCATTGAATGAATTAATAGCAGATTGTATTGTCTTGAATAAGCAAAACAGTGTTTCTGATGAATTTTTAGACAGATTAGTTATGGAGGTGCTTGGTTATGATGGTTAATCCCACAAAAAGGCAAAAAGAACTTATTAAAATATTTGAAGAAGAAGTTGCTCCTTGGTGCTATGTTGATAAAAAAACAGGTGAAATCAAATTAAAAGAAGATGCACCAAAAAATATCAAAGACAAATATTATTTATATATGAATAGTTAACCGACTACTGTCGGTTTTTCTTTTGCTCAATTTTAAAGAAAGGAGAATGACAATGTTAAATGCGTTATTAATTATTTTTGTTATAGCAAAAATATTAGGCTTTATAACTTGGTCGTGGTGGATTGTATTAAGTCCGTTATTGATTCAAGTATCAATTGGTTTATTAAGTTTAGTATTTTATGGTGTAGCTAATTTTAGAATTACGAGCCTTTTAAAGAAGCTTAAAAAGGAACTTTAAGGAGAGGAGGTATCTTATGGCACAAGGATTAAGACCGCATAGACATGTATGCTTTGTAAGTGATATTCAACCATATTACGATAAGAAAAAGCATCAAAAAATGAAAAAAATCACTTTTGAGTGCTATATACCTAACTGTAACTATTGTTATTCAGTCAGTGAAGAGTATCGACCACCACCAAAAAAAGCGAATATGAAGTAGGAGGTAAAAGGAATGTCTGAAAAAAGAATTGGAAGACAAACTCCTACAACTTCGTTAGTGCTTCCTTACATAGAAACAAAAGGGAAGGAAGCGGTAGAAATTTACAACAAAACCGGCAGAACTGCTAGAGAGTGGCAGGAACTATTGATTTATGACATTTTAGCAATTGATAAAGAGGGGATGTGGGTTCATTCCCGTTTTTGTTATAGCTTACCTCGAAGAAATGGGAAAACTGAAGATGTTATTATGAGGATCATGTGGGGCATAGCTCATGGTGAAAAGATACTCTATACGGCTCATATGATTTCTACAGCACATTCAGTATTTGAAACAATATGTGCATTGCTCGACCAGGCTGAAATAGAATATACGTCAGTTAAGGCAAAAGGTTCAGAAAATATACGTTTATTGAATGAAAAAGGAAAAGCCTATAAATTAGATCATCTTGTTAATTTTAGAACTCGTTCTAATACCGGTGGTTTGGGTGAAGGATATGATGTGCTGGTTATTGATGAAGCACAGGAATACACGATTGATCAAGAAAGTGCGCTAAAGTATGTTATTTCAGCAAGTTCCAATCCTCAAACAATTATGTTAGGAACACCACCAACTGCAATTTCTCATGGGACAGTATTTCAAAAAATGAGAGATAAGGTTTTAGAAGGAAAAAGCAAGAATACAGGCTGGGCCGAATGGTCTATTGAGCATATGCATGATCCATATGATAGAGATGCCTGGTATGAAACTAACCCGTCCTTAGGACAAGGATTGACAGAACGTGTAATTGAAAATGAAATTACATCAGATGATGTTGATTTCAATATTCAAAGGTTAGGACATTGGCTATCATATTCACAAGGCAGTGAATTTTCGAAAAAGGAATGGGAAAATCTCAAAGTTGTAACAGTTCCCAATTTTCAAAATAAGCTTTTTGTGGGTATTAAGTATGGAGTGGATGGAAAACATGTTGCCATGTCGATTGCTACAAAGGTAGATGAAAAGATTTTTGTTGAATCGATTGATTGTCAAAGTGTTAGAAATGGCAATACATGGATCATTTCATTTCTAAAAGAAGCGGACATAGAAAAAATTGTTATTGATGGAAGTGGCTCTCAACAGATATTGAGTGATGAAATCAAGGACTATGGAATAAAGCTGAAACCTGTACTTCCTAAGGTATCGGATGTGGTTGTAGCAAACAATATGTTTGAACAGGCAGTTACATCTTCAAAAAACATATGTCATAATGACCAGCCATCTTTAAAACAAATTGTAACCAACTGTAAAAGAAGGGCAATTGGTACAAATGGCGGTTTTGGATTTAAAGCAATGATGGAAGAACATGAAATAGCATTGCTTGATAGTGTAATCTTAGCCCATTGGGCATGTGCAACATACAAAGGGGTTAAGAAAAAACAAAAAATAAGTTGTTAAGCGAACGAAAGTTCGTTTTTTTTATGCAAATTACGTTACTAACGGTAAATAGGAGAAATACAAATGAGTGAATTTAAAGAAATTAAAACACAAGAAGAATTTGATACAGCTATCAAAGAAAGATTGGCTAGAGAAAACAAAAAATATGAAGGATTTGTAAGTCCTGACAAATTAGCAGAATTAAAAGCCGATTATGAAAAAGAAATCAGTAAAAAATATGAAGGTTATACTTCACCAGATGACCTAGCAACCATGAAAAAAGAATATGAAGGGAAAATTGCAAAATATGAGTCCGACTCAGTAAAAACGAGAATTGCAAATGAAATGGGATTGCCTTCATCTATTGCTTCACGTTTGAAAGGTTCAAATGAGGAAGAAATTCGTAAAGATGCTGAATCATTTGCTGGCTTTTTTCAAAAAGAACCACCTTTAGCAACAGGTGAAAAAACAGTTGCTAATGAAGAACAAGCAAAAAATGTTGCTTTAAAAAAATTATTAAAAAATTTAAGACAAGGAGATTAAGATAATGGCAGTATTAAGCAAAGGAAATTTATTTGATCCTGTATTAACAAAGGATCTAATCAACAAAGTAAAGGGAAAATCAAGTTTAGCTGTTTTATCAGCGCAAACACCAATCCCATTTAATGGTTCAAAAGAATTTACTTTTTCTATGGATAATGAAGTAGATATCGTTGCTGAAAATGGTAAGAAAAGTGAAGGCGGAGCTTCAATGGATCCAGTAATTATTGTTCCAATCAAATTTGAATATGGTGCTCGTGTTTCTAATGAATTTATGTTTGCCAGTGAAGAAGAACAATTAGATATTTTAAAAGAATTTAATGAAGGATTTGCTAAAAAAGTTGCTAGAGGTTTAGATATTGCTGCATTCCATGGCTTAAATCCTAGAACTGGCGAAAAATCTGCAGTAGTAGGAGAAAATAACTTTGATAGTAAAGTTACACAAACCGTTACTTATGCAAATGATAAACCTGATGATTGCTTAGATACAGCAATTGCAACAGTTGAGGATGCCGATTGTGAAGTAACAGGTATTGTAATCAACTCTGCAGTACGTAGTGATCTATCAAAAATGAAATCTACGACAGGAGATCCATTGTATCCTGAATTCCGTTTTGGTGGTAAACCATCAACATTAGGTTCTCAAGCATTAGATACAAATAATACAGTATCATTTGGTTCAGAAACAAAAGACCAAGCAATTGTAGGTGACTTCGCTAATATGTTCAAATGGGGATATTCAAAAGATATTCCATTAAAAATTATTGAATTTGGTGATCCTGACAATTCAGGGAGAGACTTACAAGGATATAATCAAGTGTATATTCGTGCTGAAGTCTTTATGGGATGGGGAATCCTAGATGCTAATTCATTTACAAGGGTGGTAAAAGCATAATGGCAACATATAGGAATAAAAAAACAGGTGCAACCATCACTACTGATTTGATTATCAGTGGTGGTGATTGGGAAATTGAAGAAAAAAAGAAAAAAGAACCTAAAAAGAATGCTGATAAAGATGTACCACCTAAAGATGGTGGAGCTGATGAGTAATGATACCATTTGTAACAATAGATGATGTTACTTTGCTGTTTAGAGATTTAACAGTAGATGAAACAAAAAAGGCAACATTTTTATTAACTGTTGTTTCAGATTGTTTGAGACAAGAAGCAAAAAAAGCTGGGAAAAATCTTGATCAAATGATAGAAAATGGAGATGTATATGAAAATGTAGTTAAAAGTGTATGTGTTGATATTATTGCTCGTAATTTGATGACTTCAACCAACAGCGAACCTATGGAACAGATGTCACAATCAGCTCTTGGATACTCTGTATCAGGTACTTTTTTGGTACCTGGAGGAGGTTTGTTCATTAAAAAAAGTGAGCTTGCCAGACTAGGTTTGCGTAGACAAAGAATAGGTGTAATTAATATTTATGGCAATGATTAAAGGTATTCCTGTTGTTTTATTACAAAAAATAAAGGTTGATGAAGATCCTTTTGGACAAGCTATTTATCGAGAACGAGAAATCATAGTTGAAAATGTTCTTGTTTCACCATCATCAACCAATGATATTATTACTTCACAAAATTTAACCGGTAAAAAAGCAGTTTATACACTTGCCATTCCTAAAGGTGACCAAAATTCTTGGGAAGATAACAATGTTGTTTTTTTAGGAAGAAAGTGGCATGTATTAGGTTTTGCAATTGAAGGAATAGATGAAAATATTCCTTTAGACTGGAATAAGAAAGTAATGGTAGAAAGATATGGCTAAAATAGTACTTGATAAAAAAGGTGTAAGGGAATTACTTAGATCTCAAGAAATGATGGATATTTGCCTAGAACATGCAGAAGCAACCAAAGCAGCTGCTGGTGGTGAAGGATATGAGATATCTTCTCATGTTGGAACTAATCGTGTAAATGCATCTGTTAGAGCAGATACAATAGAAACAATAAAAGATAACTACAAAAACAATACATTAATAAAAAGTTTGAGGTGATAAAAATGATTGAAGAAATTGTTTTTAATTATCTTAAAAACAAATTGAATGTTCATGTGACATTTGAAAATATTAATGAAGTTGAATATGTACTCATTGGTAAAAGTGGCAGTAGTAGATTTGATTTTACAAACACGGCCACTTTTTTTATTCAATCGTATTCGTCTTCAAAATATAAAGCATCTTTACTCAATGAAAAAGTAAAAGATGCCATGTATGACTTAATTGAGTTGGATGAGATCACATCATTACATCTCAATAGTGATTATGATTATACAGATACAACAATAAAGAAATATCGATATCAGGCTGTGTTTGATATTGGATATTTTTAGAAAGGAGTAGATATAGATGGACGCAAAAAATGTAAGTGCAGCTAAACCTAAAATAGGTGGTTCAGTATTTGTTGCACCCTTAGGTACAAAACTACCAGAAGATGCAAAAAGTGAATTGGATGCTAAATTCAATTCATTAGGATATTGTTCAGATGATGGAGTTTCAAACAATAACTCACCTGAAACAGATACTCAAAAAGCATGGGGTGGAGCTGTTGTTTTAAATTTATTTTCTGGAAAAGAGGATACATTTAAATTAAAGTTGATTGAATCATTGAACGTAAATGTATTGAAAACAGTTTATGGATCCAGTAATGTTACTGGAGATTTAGATACTGGATTAACAATCAAGGCTAAAAATGAGGAACCTGAACAGTTTTCATGGGTCATTGATATGATTCTAAAAGGGAAAATTTTAAAAAGACTTGTTATTCCATGTGCTGGGATTACTGAAATTGGTGAAATTAAATATTCTGATAGTGATGCTATTGGTTATGAAATAACTTTTTCAGGAGTTCCTGATGAAACAGAAACATCCCATTATGATTATATGATCAAGAAAAAAGAAGGAGAGTAATCTAGATGAAGATAACTGGTATTACAAAACAAGGATTTCATTATTCTGTAGATGATGCAGTAGGTGATGATTGGGAACTTATTGAAATTTTAAGTGAAATGAACAATGATGAATATTTAAGTGTTGTTCCTTTTGCTAAAAAGCTTTTAGGAAATGCCCAATATGAAAGATTAAAAAAATTCTGCAGAGATAAAAAAACAGGTAGAGTTCTTACAAGCAAAATGCAAGAAAACATCATGGACATTTTTAATTCAAATAAAAAAGTAAAAAACTAGTGATCCTCGCCAACATGATAAAAACTGATGAGGATGCTTTAATTTGTGATTTAGCAGAAACTTATCAAATATATGATTATAAGTCGCTTCCAGCATATATGGTTGCGACTTTTTCAGTTGGTTTGAGGGAAAATTCAAGAATAAAAATGAAGTTGAGCAATCAAAAGGTTCCTTTTGGGGAATTGCTTTTATCAATGATTTCAGATGAATTGACAAGATTGATTTGGATGAAAACAGAAGATGGTGCAAAAGGCATCAATCCTCCTAAATCGATAGTATCACTTATTTTAAACAATGGAGAAGAAAATACTGTCAATGATGGTTTTCAAACTGTTGAAGAATATGAAAAAGCAAGATTAGAGATTATAAGGGAAGGAGGATAATATGGCAACCAATTTAGCAAAAGCATATGTTCAAATTGTTCCCTCTGCTGAAGGAATGAAGGGCATGATTGAACAGGTCATGGGGAAAGATCTTGAAGAAGCAGGAGAAAAAGCGGGGAATTCAATTGCTTCAAAAATAAAGAATATCATTGTTGCTGCTGGAATTGGAAAAGTTGTATCTCAGGCTTTTACCGAAGGTGGTGCTTTAGAACAATCTTTAGGTGGGATTGAAACGTTGTATAAGGAAAACGCTGATAAAATGAAAGCTTATGCAAAAGAAGCCTATAAAACATCAGGTGTCAGTGCAAATGCTTATATGGAAAATGTTACTTCATTTTCAGCGTCTTTGATTTCAAGTTTAAAAGGCGATACAAGTAAGGCGGCCGACATAGCCAACCGAGCTATGCAGGATATGTCTGATAATTCCAATAAATTTGGTACCAATATACAAGATATTCAAAATGCATATCAAGGTTTTGCAAAGCAAAACTATACCATGCTTGATAACTTGAAGCTTGGATACGGTGGAACAAAAGAAGAAATGCAACGACTTCTTAAAGATGCTCAAAAGTTGAGTGGTCAAAAGTATGATATTAGTAATCTAGCGGATGTTTATACAGCTATAGGAGTTATACAAGATAACTTAGACATTACAGGAACAACCGCCAAAGAAGCAGCTACTACGTTTAGTGGTTCATTTGGTTCAATGAAAGCTGCAGCACAAGATTTTTTAGGAAATGTAGCTATTGGAGGGGATGTTACAGGTACCTTATCCAATTTGATTACTACTGCTTCTACGTTTCTTTTTGATAATGCTGCCCCAATGGCATTAAACATTGTTCAGGGATTTGCTACTGCATTGATATCAGCAACACCTATTCTATTTCAAAAAGGTTATGATCTTTTGAATAGTTTGGTAACAGGCTTTGTACAAAATGTTCCTGTTGTACTTCCTCAAATATTACAATTTGTACAGGATATAGGAACAAATCTTGCACAAAAAGAACCGGAGATGATTTCTATGGGGTTTGATTTATTAAGCCGATTGTTAGATGGAATCATTTCGGCAATACCAATACTTGTAGAATATGTTCCTAATATCATAACGACATTTGCAAACATCATTAATGATAATTTCCCTACAATTTTACAAAAGGGCGCAGAATTGATTTGGCAATTAGTACAGGGATTGATTGGTGCAATTCCAACAATTGTGGCTAATATTCCTCAAATAATCCAAGCTATTGTTTCAGCATTTATGGCTTTTCAATGGCTCAATTTAGGAAAAAATATTATTAAAAATGTTGGTGATGGTATTAAGGGAATGGTCTCTTGGATAAAAGAATGTGGAAAAGCAATTGTTGATGGTATTAAACATTCCTTTTCTGAAAGTACAAATGTTGGTGTTAACCTTGTTAAAGGTTTATGGAATGGTATCAATTCTGTAAAAGATTGGATTTTAGGGAAAATCAAAGGGTTTGGAGATGCTGTTTTAAATGGATTGAAATCTTTCTTTGGAATTCATTCACCTTCAAAAGTCATGGCTGATGAAGTTGGTAAATATCTTCCTCAAGGTATTGCAGTTGGGATTGAAGCAAACGCTAAAGATGTATATGATGCAATGAACGGTATTTCAAAACAAACATTGGATTTAGCAAGTGAAGGCTTTGATACTGAACAAAATAAATCAAATTCAAATAATGATGTAAATTATCTATTAGAAATCATTATTAAATTATTGAAGGTAATTGCTGATAAAGGTGATACAGGTAATGATTTTAGTGATAGAGATTTCATTCGTATGTTGAAAAGTTTGGGGGTTGTATTTTCATGAGAGTAAGATATATAAATTCTCAAAATTATAGTGTTGACTTTGTAGATGCAAATATTCTTCCAACAAGTGGCTATCTTCATCAAAGAAAATGGAATACTACAATTGAAAATGACAGTGTTAGTTTAAGTATAGGTAATTATACTTATACAATTACTTTAACATTGAGAGGAAGTCTAAAAGAAAGAAAAGAAGCATTGGATAAAATGTGCGACATATTTGAACTTGATTGTATTAATGAAACACCAGGAACTTTGTACTTTGGAGATTATTATATTAAATGCTATATTGTTTCATCAAACACTAGCATTGCTAATATTAATACAAGGACCAATGTAGAACTTGGCATTTTCTGTATCAAACAGGAATGGATCAAAGAGAAGAAATACAATTTGGTTATGTATGATGATAAAAGCAATCAGACAGGTATAAAGAAATATACGTATCGATATCCGTTTTTATATTCCAATCAAAAGGGTGCTGTTCAAGCTATCAATGATTCATTAGCTGATGCTGATTTTATCATGAGGTTTTATGGACCATGTGCGAATCCATATATAAAAGTAGGCAATATTTTATATCAAGTTAACACATCATTGATGGCTGGTGAGTATTTAGAAATAAATTCTACTGATAATACTATTTTTGGTGTTTCAGTTTATGGTGAAAAAAGAAATCTCTTTAATTATAGAGATATGTCTAGAAGCGACTTTTTTACAAAAATACCTAGTGGTTCAAATGTTGTAGGATGGGATGGAACTTTTAAAGCCGAATTGATTATTCTTGATAAGAGAACAGAACCGAGGTGGCTTTAATGAAATTCATATATACAAATGACAAATATGAAGAACTAGGTGTATTAAAAAATTCATCAATTGATTTTGAGATTGGGAAGTATGACGTCGCATCAAATGATTATCAAATGTCTATCTCAATAGGATCATGGAACAGAGAATTTGATAAAGGTTCTCTTTTTTATTGTCAAGAATGTGAATTTGGTGGAATTCTAGATGGTAAAAAAGTAGATACTTCTAAAAACTCAATTACATTTAAAGGCAAGACATTTAGAGGACTTCTTGAAAAAGAATATGTTCAGCCCCCTGATGGACAAGCCTATTATGTTGCAAATGGAGAAGCTAATCAGGTCATTGATAATCTTATTCAAGGAAAATTTAATGATCTGTTTGTTGTAGACAATGTAGGATTAAGTGATATAGGCGTTAATTATCAAATAAGGGATTTGAATTTATTAGATGCACTTGAAAAAATGTTACTTAAGGCGGATATCCCTTCAAAACTAGAAATTACATTTTATGATAAAAAAGTGCATTTACAAGCTGTTCCTATTGTTGATTTATCAGAATTATTAAGATATGACAATTCTTATGGCATTTCCATGATCTCTGAAAAAGCAATAAGCAAGTATAACCATATCGTTGCACTTGGAAAGGGTGAATTGACTGAAAGAATAAGAGTCAATTTATTTTTGCAAGATGATGGAACATGGAATACAAGTGAAAATGCAAAGTATGCAGGATTGAAAAGGAAAACATATCTTTATGATAATTCAAATGAAGAAGATGAATCAAAATTAATAGAAAGTTCTATTGAAGCAACGGAAAAAGCGAATGGCACGGATACTCTTAACATTAATTTTACAACGGATGAAGCTTCTTTGTTTGATTATGTTGGTTCCAAAGAGGAAATAACAGGAATAGAATTTAAAGAACAAATTACAAAAAAAGTTTTAAAGGTAACTATATCTGGTATTATTTCACATTGCAAATTTGAATATAAGGTAGGTGATTAGATGTGCTAGAAAATATAACATTGAATGAGTCAAATGTTACAGCAAGTGTTGATGCTTACATACACCATTGTTTGTTTGGGTACAATGGTGTTTTTAAATGTGGCCAACAGTTGAAGTGTGAAATCATAAACAACAATCTTTTAAAGATCTATGATGGCTTGTTTATTAATCAAGGAAGATTTTATAGGATTGCACCAGGTTCTTATGAAGAAATAAAATTAGAAAATGGTGTTGTTGGTCAAAAAAGATATGATCTAATCGTGTCTCATTTTGAAACAGATGGTGTCAATGAAAAGCATGAAATAAAAGTTATCAGTGGAGAAGGTGAAACTATTCCACAGTATACAAATAGTGATACATTCAATGGAGGTACAGTTAGTGAGATGCCTTTATATCTTGTAGAAATTGATGGAATAAGTATTAAAAGTGTTAAAAGTCAATTTGATATCATTCCTAATTTGCAAGAACTTATTGACAAAATGGTTATATATAAAGAATAGAGGTGATGATTTTGATTGTTGCTGAAATTATTCAAAAAGGATTGACTATATCTAGCAGTACTAGTGATATTCCATATCAATATAGTGGAAACATTCAAATGCAATTCATCAAGGATGAAGCCTATGATAATTTTAGTGTTATAGGTTTTTATAGAACAAATTATTTTGAAAAAACTCAGTTGTTGGAAATTGATGAAAATGGAGTGTTTTCATTAAATAAAGATGCATTTCAAAAAGATGGATTATTAAATTTATCTTTTCTGTTAGTTAGTGAATTAAAGGAAGTACATCTTGGTGTCGTATCTTTTATTGTTAAATCTACGATAGGAAATGGCAATGATATTCTTCCAGAAGAACGTACAGAATGGATAAAGATTGTTCGTAGTGAGGTTGACGGTTATTTAAAGTCAATTGATTTAGATGACAAGTTTGATATTATGCAAGATAAAGACTTGGAAAACATATGGAATGAAATTTTTAATTAAATAAATTTATAGAAAGAAAGAGGAAAAAAATATTATGAGTTTTGTAACTGATTCAATTTTAAAAACAGCCCTAGGGAAAATTAAATCATGGGGTGAAGGAAAATTTGTAGCGCAAGAATCCGGAAAAGGTTTATCTACAAATGATTATACGACAGCAGAAAAAACTAAATTGAGTGGTATTGCTGAAGGTGCTAATAAATATACTCACCCAACATATACAGCTAAAACATCAGGGTTATATAAAGTAACTGTAGATGGAACAGGACACGTTAGTGCTACTACTGCTGTTGCCAAAGCTGACATTACAGCATTGGGTATTCCAGCACAAGATACAACTTATTCTAACATGGCAGCTGCTACTGCAAGTGCTGCAGGTAAGGCTGGTTTAGTTCCTGCTCCAGCTGCAGGAAAACAAGCATCATTCTTAAGAGGTGACGGTTCATGGGTAGTACCTGAAAACACTACTTATGCAGATGCAACAACATCTACACATGGTTTAATGAGTGCAGCTGATAAAACAAAATTAAACGGTGTTGCTACTGGTGCTCAAGCAAACAAAATTGAAAGCGTAAAAGTAAATGGTACAGCTTTAACCATTGATTCATCTAAAGCGGTAAATGTTGATCTAACAGCTTATGCTAAATCAGCTGATGTAACAAAAGAAATTGCTTCAGCAGTTTCAGGGGTAACTCAAATTGATTATTCAGTTGTCGAATCATTACCTTCAACTGGTAAAAAAGGTATTATCTATTTAGTTGCTAATAGTGATTCTGGTAATAATATCTATGATGAATACATCTATATCAATTCTAAATTTGAAAAATTAGGTTCAAGAGAAATGGATCTAAGCTCTTATGCTAAAAAGACTGATATTCCAACAAAAGTATCATCATTGACAAATGATTCAGGATATCAAACTGCAGCACAAGTAACTTCAGCTATCAATGCTAAATTAGCAGTAATGACTGATACTGAATTAAATACAATGTGGACTGAAGTATTTGGAGCATAATACTAGGAGGTCTTATATATGAAAGATTTCTTTAAAAGAGTTTTGTTTTCAAACGTAAGTGAACATGCATCTTCAACAACTGTTTCAGCTAATAGCACTAAGTTTCTAACAAGTGATATTTTAAAAACTTTTATGACAAAGTTAAAAGATACGTTTGTTTTGAAGTCACAATTAACATCATTGCAAAAGCAAATTGGACAGCTTGAAAAGACAGTCAGTGAATTAGAAACTGATTTAAAGGATGCAGTATATTACAGAGAGTAGATTGATTTCTGCTCTTTTTTAAAAGGAGAAAAATATGAAAGATTTTGAAACACGTGAGTGCGTTGTACACACACACACACACAACGCTTACAGAAATTAGAGAAGGTACTATCAAATGCCTTTTCGAATATTTCAAAAAGATTGGTGGTGACAAGCATTTAGATTAGTTTTAATCTGAATGTCAACATGCCAAAACTTATTGATAAAGATGGAAATGAATTGCTTAATTTACAAATGTCTACAGATGAACATTGGACAGGAAAATATTGGATTGATGGTAAAAAAATCTATGAAAAAATCATTACGTGGACTGGACTGAGTGTTGGAGTAAGCACAATCAATCATTCAATCAGTAATTTAAACGAGTTTATTGATTATGAAGTCACATGTTCAAATGGTACTGATTTCTATAGATTTCCTGTTACTTACTATTCTGGAGGTAATAGCGGAACATTCTATTGTACGTATTTTATTATGAACGTAGATAACATTCGCTTTGCTAATAATTATAGTTGGGCAAATTATAAATTTAAAGCAATTATTCGTTACACAAAAAAATAAAGGCACTAGTATCTTTTCTTATTTGATTTTTATTAAAAGAATTAAAGAAAGAGAGGATCATACAAATGTCAAAAATTAAAAAATTCGTGGGGGGGGGTACTGTTTACTAGCAATATTAAAAACAGTATCCTTTTACCTATTATCTCTAAAAAAGGAGGTGCAGTTGAATAGCTGTATCTCTTTAAAAGGAGATTTTATTTATGACTAAATTTACAAACGTTAAAAACGAAACGTTATTGGAAATAAAGGAAATCATATTAACGGGTCCTACTGGGACTGGTTCGACTATAAAAACTGAACTAAGTAGTGATGATGTAATTATTTTAAGTTGCAAATGTGATGGCTATATAGTAACACCATATATTATTAATAAAAAATATTATGTATCAATTACTAAGTACATGAACGTTGGAAATGATATTTACGCATTTGGAGGAGTCAACCAAACATTAACAGTTTCAATAAAGTATATGGTTGTAAAATAGTCAGAATAGACAGTTATTCATTTAACTATGTCTAAGTTAGTTAAAAATGATGGTACCAAAGTATCATTAGGGACGATTTTGTTTGATGGTTCAACCTCAAACAATTTTACACTGAGCGACAATATTGATAATTATGAGTATTTAGAAATATATTATCGCTGTCATGGATGGATAGATCCTAAAAGCACAAAAGTATCATTAAAAGTTGGTAAAGGATGTCATTTATCAGATGTACATACTGATGGCAAGACGGTAACTATTTATGAAATGAAATTAAATTTTAATGGTAAAAATTGTTCTGTAACAGGATGTACTAAAGTTGTTGGTAGTACTTATTTAACGGGTGTAGAAGGAACTATCTATAGAGTGATTGGATACTGATTGCTAGCAAATAGGAACTTATGTCTCAATTTGTTAATGCAAATGGAAATACATTATTAAATCTTAAGTTTTCTTTAAAAGAACAGGAAACAGGGATGCAATGGATTGATGGTAAAAAAATATATTGCAAAGTAATACTCGTAAATGGGTTTGATAGCAAGGATAAATATGTAAAACATAATATATCAGATTTATACAGAGTATTGAGTTGTGATTTATTTATGAAAACGAGTGATGGAACAAACCACATGATACCGCGAGCACATCAAGATGAAGATCATGATGGTATTTCTATTCAAATAACTAAAACAAATTTAATATTGCAAGTTGGACAATCAAATGGTTTTGCTGATGCTACAGGATATGCAATATTGAAATATATAAAAAGCAAATAATTAAAGGACGAAAGTCCTTTTTTTGATGCCCTGGACACGGCTTAAAACTATCTAGAAAGGGTGATTGAATTGAAAGTTAAAAAATATGATTTTAATCAATGGTTGAAAGCTGCAGGTATTAGAGCAATCAAAACAGTAGCTCAAACAGCAGTTGCGTTAATTGGAACGGCTACAGTGATGAATGAAGTCAACTGGGCAATGATCATTAGTGCAAGTTGTCTATCTGGTGTTGTTTCAATTCTAACAAGCGTTGCAGGACTTCCAGAGTTGGAAGAAATTGTAGATGAAAGTTAGGAGTGAAATCATATGACAGAAGCAGTTACAGTTGCTTTGATTTCTGGTCTATGTGTAGCTGTGCCTAGTGTAATCACTACAATGTTTTCAAACAATAAAGCTAATACATTAATGAATTATCGTATTGATGAGCTGACAAAAAAAGTTGAAAAGCACAATAACGTAGTTGAACGTATGGCGCTTCAAGAGCGTGAAACTAAAGCAATATGGAAAAGAATTGATGAAATCAAAGAGGAATTAGAGAAAGAGAGTGAATAGCTCTCTTTTTATTATGAAAAGGAGGTATTAACATATGGGATATGTTATGAAACAAAATTTAGCACGTAAAGAAAATTATGGTAGTCAACGTAATACTAATGATATTAAATGGTTGGTCATTCACTATACTTCTAACGATGGTGATAGTGATGAATCTAACGGAAAATACTTTGCTAGGGAAGTTGTTAAAGCATCTGCTAATTATTTTGTAGATGATGATTCAGTAACTCAAAGTGTTCCAGATAATTATGCTGCTTATAGCGTTGGTGGTAAATGTCAATCAGCTCACCATCCATATTATGGCACAATTAAAAATGCTAACTCAATCTCTATCGAAATGTGTGATAACCATAAAGATGGTACTGTTCATATTTGCGATGAAACACTTGCTAATACTTATGCGTTAGCACGTGCATTGATGAAAAAATACAATATTGATATTGATCACGTTGTACGTCATTACGATGTCAATGGTAAATTATGCCCAAACTGTAATGGTTTACTAAATGATAACGTATGGCAAACATTCAAGAATAACATTGTTAACTCTACAACTGGAGCACTAGGCACAGGCACTGTAGTTCCAGCTGCTGCTAAAAATGATAACTTAGACAGTTTGATTGCAAGAGGTCAACAACATTCAATCAACTTTACAGGTCATTCAATTGCAACTGATGGTGCATATGGTCCTAAGACTCAAGCAAATATTGCTAGATGCTTCCAACATGCTATTAATTTAGATTATGGAGCTAAATTAAAGGTTGATGGTGCTTTTGGTAAAAACAGTAAATCGGCTTTAGGTAAACACTATGTAAAACGTAAAGAAACTCAATATTTAGTTACTGCTGTTGAAATTGCTCTAATGTGTCGTGGATATGATCCTGACGGGGTTGAATGTCCTGGTAAGTTTGGAAGCGGATTAGAAGCTGCAGTTAAACAATTCCAATCTGATAGAGGATTAAAAGTTGATGGAATTGCAGGAAGAAACACTATTTTGAGATTAATGGGTGTTTAGAATGAAAAAACTAAAGATTATTATCATTGTATTACTTTTATTGATTGTTTGTTTACTTGCCAAAAACACTCAATATCATTCTCAAATCATAGAAAAAGACAATCAAATTGAGAAATTAAAACAAGAAAATTTGAAATATCAATATCAGATTGAAGAAATGAATGAGCAGTGGGGAGTTTACAGCGAATAATTAAATAGTATAATTAAAGTTGTAAAAATTTAATTGTATTATAACTAATCCATACTTTAGTTAAATAATTCGACGTCAAAAAACAATTGAATATTTACGTTAAAAGACCCTAGCATTGCGCTAGGGCATTTTTTTAATTTATAGCATCAACACAGATAGTATCTTTAATTGTAATTTCTCCATAACTTTCAACTTTATTTCTATCATTAATGAGCTTATTCCTCTGTGCCAATGTCTGTCAATAAGGCTTGAATTCTTGGATAAGGCATCGTATAGCGTTGACTTAAATAACGAAGGGCAGCACCTAGTTCCCCATTAGGTCCTCCTAGTTGAGAAATAACAATTTTAGCTGTTTTAGCATCAGGTTTTCTTACATTAACGGAATATTGCAAGCGCTTTTCATACAACCACATGTTGATCCTCCTTTCATCCAAGGAAATGGTTCATTAATATAGTTTTCAATATTCTTTCCGTCTCTATTTGTAAGAGCACCACCATTTTTTAAATAAGTTTCTTTCATCTTTAAAAGATGCTTCATCCCTTCTTTATAATAGTTTTTAGCTTCTTGATCATCAGGATGGGTATCTAAAAACAAAGTAACATCTTGGATACAAAAATCCAATTTACTTATTTGTAATAATGTATCATCCACGTTGCATCACCCATGGTTTATCCAATTGTTTAAAAATAGTTCCTTTATCAAAAGCAATGTTCATTTTATAAATATCTTTAAATGATTGTATTTTGATAGAAGAAATAGTTAATTCTAAGTCATTTTTCATATTTAACCTCCTCAAAATTATCATATGTTTATTTTTTTTACAATTATAGTGAAAATACCTATTGCATATTTATTTTTATTATGGTATATTAATTAGGCAAACCCAATAGGGGTATAGTTCAATGGTAGAATACCGGTCTCCAAAACCGTTGATGTGGGTTCGACTCCTACTACCCCTGCCAGGTTATTTGATTCACATCTTAGATGTGTTTTTTATTTGTACAAAAGTGAATAAATATGTGAATAAGGTGAATAACTCAAGTTATTCACTTTTTTACGCACAATTTATGAAAAAATGTGCATAAGATGATATGATAAATAGGGTGATGTAGATGTTTAAACAAGTGATTTATTATTTTATGGCTGTAGTAGAAGAAGGGAGCTTTTCTAAAGCTGCTAAGAAATACTATCTTTCACAATCAGCAATTTCTCAACAAATTACAAAATTAGAAAAAGATTTAGGATTTTCTTTGTTTAATCGAAAAACTTATTGTCCAACTCTTACAAAAGAAGGAAAGCGTTATTATGATTTGGCTAAAAGATTAATAGATGATTATAATAATGAATATGAAGATATTAAGGAAAACTTACAAAAGGATGTATTAACGATAGGGATAACAGGACCTTTTGAAAAACAACATATTCCTTTTATTGTAAGAAGTTTTAAAGAAAATCATGATGTTTCTATTGATATTAAAGCGTTTAATTTATTAACATGTATGGAAAAATTAAATGAAAGGGAAATAGACTTAGGCTTTGGATTAACCAATAACTTTAAAAAATATCCTGATTTAATTTATCAAACAATACATCATAGCCATATTTGTGTTGTCACTTCATTAGAACATCCTTTAAGTCATAAAGAATATTTAACGATAGAAGATATTAAAAATGAACCACTCATTATTTTATCTAAAAAACAAGGAGAAGAATATTATCATGATTATATGGAATCTTTTCGTTTAGATGGGATGATTCCTTACATAAAAAAAGAAGTAGATGATTTAAATGAATATATGATGGCTATTTCTTTAGGGGAAGGTATTGGTCTTACAGCAACGGAAGTAATTAATGAAAATGATCAAGTTGTGGCTATTCCTTTAAAAGAAAGTCATCACCATGCAGATTATGCAGTAGGCTATCATCGAGATAATGAAAAAAAGGCGATACAACAATTTATGAAATATGTAGAAGATTATTTTAGACTATAAGAAAAACTTATAGTCTTTATTAATTTTTAAGGTCTATTTTATAAAAATATTCATGATATAATTTTCACATGTGGAGGTATGAACGATGAGTAAAATTGTTATTAATGGTGTTGATGGAAATTTTGGTTCATTAGTGGCTAAATACGCCTTAAAATTGATGAACAAAGAAGATTTAGTATTTACAGCACCTAAAGAAGAAAGTTTAAAAGAATATAAGGATCAAGGAATTAAAACAGCAATAGCGAATTTCAATGATCCTGAAGGACTTGTAAAAGTTTTTGAAAATGCGGATAAAGTTTTATTGATTTCAATGCCTTTTGTAGGTGAAAAAAGAAGACAAGCTCATAAAAATGCAGTAGATGCATGTGTGAAAGCAAATGTTAAACAAATTATTTATACATCTGTTTTATCAGCAGCACATCCATTTAACCCAAGCATTGAAAATGTAGATCATTCTTATACAGAAGCAATTATTCAAAATACATCGCTTGATTATATCTTTTTAAGAAATTCTCTTTTTGTTGAAGCATTTACAAGTGACTATTTAAGAGCCGTAGAAGCTAAAGAAACAACAATTTCTAAAAATATGGGTGATGGACGTGTGTGGTTTATTTCACGTAAGGATTGCGCTTATGCAGCAGCTTGTGCTTTAAATAATCATTTATTACATCGAGCTGTTTTAAATATTAATGGTTTAGAACCACTATCTTATGAAGATTTCTTAGCTATTGGAAACAAAGCAACAGGAAATCATATCACTTATACAAGACTTACAGATGATGAACTTTATGCTTATTTTGATTCAATTGGTGTTCCTAGAAATACGGATGGAGATTTTTCAAAAAGTCCAATTAAAGCAACATCAGAAGGAATGGTTACTTTTGGAACAACTGTCACACAAGGCTATTTAGATGTTCCTGTTAGTGATTTTAGTTCACTTACAGGAAGAAAACCATTATCTATTCAATATATCTTTGAACATGTAGATGATTATTTATTAGGTGATCGTCATCCAACAGAATAAAAAAATGAGGGAGACCTCATTTTTTATTATGCACAATTGTGAATAACTTGTGATTTATGTGCATTAATTGTTTATAAGAATAATAATGATCAAAGAAACAAATAAAATCGTTACAATAGCTGCTAATGCTAAAATAATTTTATTGGTCTTCTCTTTAAAAATCTTTTTTAAAAGATAATAAAGACCAACACCGACAAGGACACCTGTTGTATTCGTAATTAAATCTGTAATATCACTTGCTCCAAGACAAAAGATATATTGAGATAATTCTAATGAAATGCTTAATAGAAAACCAAGAAATATTGTTCGATCACTATTAATATTTAATGTTTTTAAATAGAGCCCAAAAGGAATAAAAATAATCAGATTATCAAGAACTTCTCTTATTTGATAAGTTGTCTTATTTGGATAATAGAAGGGAATTAAATTAATGCTTCTAAAATGTGGTAATTGATCAATAGAAACAGATAATTTAAAAAGTATGATCCAAATGACTAAAAATATGTAAATAGTAAATAATATATGTGTAGTTTTTTTCATAAAGACTCCTTCTATAGAAATAGGTTGAGGTAATACCCAACCTATTTGTTTTTAATGATGTCATATTTAGAAAAAATATCGAGTACAGCTGCCATATTT
>ERZ894191.786-NODE-786-length-22630-cov-15.404297_pt1 | contig 22630 bp, 19 predicted proteins | sample MGYA00380282_ERZ894191 | MGnify/ENA primary metagenome ERZ894191 (study PRJEB32331, sample SAMN06328485) | human gut metagenome | biome: human gut microbiome; feature: stool | host: Homo sapiens | collected 2013-02-21 ...
TTCTGTTTTCCGGACAGATGCTGTCCATGATGAATACGAAACCGGAGCTGATGGATCAGGCTGTTTTATATATGAAGATTTATGCTCTGGGTATGCCGGCCATGGCCGTATACAATTTCGGTAACGGCGTATTAAGTGCCCGCGGAGATACGAAAAGACCACTGATCTATCTTTCCATTGCCGGAGTGATCAATGTTCTTCTGAACCTGTTTTTTGTTATCGTCTGCCATATGGCTGCCGCAGGTGTGGCAACTGCCAGTGCGATCGCCCTGTATATATCCGCAGCTCTGGTAATGATCCACCTCCTCCGTAGAAAAGATGAATGCAAGGTATCCCTGCGTAAGCTCCGTCTTCACCCGAAGGCCTGTAAAGCAGTACTGCTTCTTGGTATTCCCACAGGTCTGCAGAATGGGATTTTTGCCATTGCAAATCTGTTCGTACAGGCCGGTGTCAACTCCTTCGATGCAGTCACGGTTTCCGGAAATGCCGCTGCCGCAAATGCAGACTCTCTGATCTACAACGTCATGTTTGCTTTCTATACTGCATGCGCAAGCTTCATCGGTCAGAACTGGGGTGCCGGAAATAAAAAACGTATGCTGAAAACTTATGGGATCAGCCTTACCTATGCCTTCATCGCAGGCGCGATCCTTGGTGGACTGCTTCTTGTTTTCGGTCCGCAGTTTCTGTCACTGTTTGCCACAGAACCGGCAGTCATCGATGCCGGCATGGAGAGGATCCGGATCATGGGCTTCAGCTATGCCTTCAGCTGTTTTATGGATTGCAGTATCGCCGCTTCCCGTGGCATCGGAAAAAGTATCCCACCGACCATCATCATCATTCTGGGATCCTGTGTATTCCGTGTCATCTGGTTCTATACGGTGTTCGCACACTTCCAAACCATTTCCTCACTTTATCTCCTGTATATTTTCTCATGGGGAATTACAGGCTTTGCGGAGGTTCTGTTCTTTGCTGTAAGCTTCCGGAAAATTCGGACCTGATACTTCAAATATATAGCGCCAGACGAAGCATTGATCTGGCGCTTTTTATATCTTTCTCGCGTTTTATGTACATTTGTCTTTACAAGGCGGACATAATTGTATATAATTATCCTGTTGTGCTTTTACGCGATGCAGTAATACCGGCTTAGAACGATCCGCCCTTTACACTGGATCGTTGCTTTGCGGCTCAGCATTTTTTTAGCACACTCACACAATAGGAAAGAGGAAACTAGTTATGAAAAAACTGATTCAAAAATGGAACAGCATCAACCTGATCAAGCGCATCATCTGTGGTCTGATCGTTGGTATCATTCTCGGACTTGCGATCCCTCAGGCATCTGTGATCTCCATTCTCGGTGATCTGTTCGTCGGTGCTCTTCGTGGAATTGCTCCGCTTCTGGTGTTCTTCCTGGTAATGAGCTCTCTGTGCCACATGGGAAAAGGCCAGAAAACAAACATGAAATTCGTTGTTGTACTTTATCTTCTGGGAAATGTACTCTCAGCACTGGCAGCTGTTATCTCCAGCCGCCTGTTTCCGATCATGCTGACTTTCTCCGAAAATACAAATACTTCCGACGTCACTCCGCCAAGCGGTGTTGCAGAGGTCCTCAAAAACCTTCTGATGAACATTGTTTCCAACCCGGTTGACGCACTTGTCAACGCCAACTATATCGGTATCCTTGCATGGGCCATCATCTTCGGTATCGCACTGAAGGCCGCAAGTGAAACTACCAAGACTGTCATCGAAAACATTTCCGATGCAACCTCCACAGCCGTAAGATGGATCATCAGCCTTGCTCCATTTGGTATCATGGGCCTGATCTTCACAACCATCTCCGAGCAGGGACTTAGTGTACTGTTAAGCTATGGCCGTCTGATCTGTGTACTGGTGGGAACCATGCTCTTTGTCGCACTGGTGATCAACCCGATCATTACTTTCATCTGCACACGCCAGAATCCATATCCGCTGGTTCTGCGCTGCCTGAAGGACAGTGGTATCACAGCATTCTTCACAAGAAGCTCTGCCGCCAACATTCCGGTAAACATGGAGCTGTGCAAGGATCTCGGACTTGATGAGGATACCTACTCCATCTCCATCCCTCTTGGTGCGACCATCAACATGGGTGGTGCAGCGATCACCATTTCCATCATGGCTCTGGCAGCTGCACATACACTCGGTATCAGCGTAGACTTCCCGACCGCTCTGATCCTCTGCATCCTGGCTGCTGCAAGTGCGGCTGGTGCTTCCGGAGTTGCCGGCGGTTCTCTTCTTCTGATCCCGATGGCCTGCAGCCTTTTCGGAATCCCCAATGATGTTGCCATGCAGGTAGTTGGTGTCGGTTTCATCGTAGGCGTGATCCAGGATTCCTGTGAGACAGCACTGAACTCTTCCACAGACGTACTTTACACAGCATGCGCCTGCAGGATCAGAAAGAATAAATGATCACACTTATAAACCGTCAGGCGGATATTCGTAATTGAAACAGGGGACTCCCTTGATTCGGTTAAAAAGAGCAGATCTTCCGTATTTGGAAAATCTGCTCCTTTTTTGGCTTAGAGCGTGTTTGAAAAAGGCTTTCTGCAAGATGTGCGTCACAATTTGTGGGAGATTTTGTCCGGATGAGGGCGCCGTAGCGGGCTACGGCAACTGAATTCGGGTAAAATATACCGCAAAGTGGGGCGTGCAGATTACGGGAATGATTTTTCAAACACGCTCTAACCTTCAGTTCCTGCAATATCTGCCCCATATAAAATTATCCGTAATCGGTAAATAAAACATCCTCTACATTCGAAAAAGCTTCCAGTTCTCTCCCATCTGCACAGCCAGATATACGATCTCAAAGATCACAGCTACAGATCCAAGCTTAAAAAGCAGGGAATCCACAAAGCCTCCTGCCTTACAGAAATCCAGCGCAATGCCGCCCGGCAGCGGATACAGGATCCGTACCCGTTTCCGGTTAAAGCAGTCCAGCACCAGATGTGATGCGAATCCAACCACAAAATAAAGGACCAGCTTCACGGACACCATGGATATGGCTGCACTTAAAATGGCCATAGCCATGATCGAATGCATAAATGACCGGTGCGGCTGATTTTTTCCAAAGGCGCAGACTGCAATAAAAATAATAACTCCCATGGCAACCGGCGCCATAGACTGGTTATTGCGGATCTTTTCCCAGATGGAAAAATCATAAAAATAATTCAAGGCGATCTCTGCTGCCACAAGCAGTACCGCGATCAGTGTGATCCTGTCCGCATCCTTATGGGATTTGGAGGTTCCCACATCAATGTCGCTGATCAATGCTCCAAGCATTCCTGTTCCTGACGCAAGTACCAGACCGGAAACCGTAGAGGGCTGTGTAACTGCCAGCACTGTTCCGAGTCCGACTGCCGCGTGTGTTTTTCCTGTCATAATTCTCCCCTTATTGTAAAAAATCTTCCGTTATTCAGGATTATCCACTGCTACAGATCAGACACTCTCTTCTGATCTTCTGCATATATAAATGTATCACTTTATCATTTACCGCAGATCTAAAAATACAATAAGGCAGCTGTCAGCCTTACCTTTTACTGACAGCTGCCTCCACGAAACAGCATTATATCACATAAAAAATCACGATTCTATCTAAAATCTTTCTACTTTCTTTCACGTCCCGTTTAAATGGAATATGTCTCTTGGATCTCTCTTTTAATCAGACCAGTTCATACGTCCGTAGCGAAGTGCAATATCATGGATCTCTTTCTGAAGCTTCACAGTCAGCTCCCTTTTGCGGATCCTCCACTTCCAGTTCTTTCCTACTGTGGAAGGCTGGTTCATTCTGCAGCTGTTATCCAGGCCCATATAATCCTGCATAGGGATCACACAGAGCTTTGCACTGCTTCTCATAACCAGGCTGATAAAGCATTTATGCAGCTCTTTATCCGGTGTATAGTTATCACAGAGATAATCCCTGGCAAGCTTACGCTCTTTTGCCATAATGCTCTTCCACCATCCGGCGATGGTCTCATTATCATGGGTTCCTGTGTATGCCACACTGTTCTCCGGATAGTTGTGTGGAAGATAATCGTTGGCACAGCCGGAATCTCTGGAATCAAACGCAAACTCCAGGACCTTCATTCCCGGGAATCCACTGTCATGGACAAGCTGACGCACAGAATCTGTCACATAGCCAAGATCCTCCGCAATGACCTGCTTCCAGCCAAGGGCCTGCTCCACTTTGCGGAACAGATCGATCCCGGGACCTTTTTCCCAGTGACCGCCAATGGCATTTTCTGCACCGTACGGAATGGAAAAATACTCGTCAAAGCCACGGAAATGATCGATCCTTACCACGTCATAAAGGCGGAATACGTAGCTCAGTCTGGAGATCCACCACTGATATCCTGTATTTCTGTGGTAATCCCAGCGGTACAGTGGATTTCCCCAAAGCTGTCCTGTTGCGGAAAAACCGTCCGGCGGGCATCCGGCTACAGCCACCGGCACATTCTCCTCATCCAGCTGGAAAAGCTCCGGATGAGCCCAGGTATCTGCACTGTCCATAGCTACATAGATCGGGATATCTCCGATGATTTGAATGCCTTTTTCGTTGGCATATTTTTTCAGTTTCATCCACTGCTCATAGAATTTGAACTGCATATACTGCTGGAATTCAATATCAAAATATAATTCTCTGCGATAGTAGTCCATGGCATTTGCCCAGCGAAGGCGGATATCCTCTGCCCATTTTGTCCACTCAACACCGCCGAACTGATCCTTTACTGCCATAAAAAGTGCATAGTCGGAAAGCCACCAGCTGTTTTCTGCAACAAATTTCTGATAATCCGGATTCTCGCTGGTGTTGCTGTTTTCGTAAGCTTTGCGGAGAAGCTTATAACGGCCTTTGTAGATTTTTTCATAGTCTACGCTGTCTGCTCTTCTTCCCCAGCTGACCTTATCACAGTCCTCCTTTGTAAGGACGCCTTCCTCCACCAGTGCCTTCAGGCTGATAAAATACGGATTTCCCGCAAAAGTGGAGAAGGACTGGTACGGAGAATCTCCGTAACTGGTAGGTCCCAGCGGGAGGATCTGCCAGTAGCTCTGTCCCGCTTCCTTCAGCCAGTCCACAAAATCATAGGCACTCTTTGAAAAACATCCGATGCCGTACTCTGACGGCAGGCTTGTGATCGGCATCAGAATGCCGGCTGCTCTTTTATCCATATCTTTTCTCTCCTTATGTTGAGCCCTGCATCTCAGAGCATCTTATCTATTATCCTCTCACGGATGCATATTCATATAATCTACGCAACCGTTTGCGTAAATTATACGTCCATTTTGCATGAAGTGCAATGCGTTTTTGTCTTTTCTACCTTTCTTACAATTTTTACATCCTGATTTTGTGCAGTTTTTCATTGTGTCAAACAGAATCTGTCTGCATCTCACTACCTGATTTTCTGTGCATCTGTTTTTACGCAATTTCATGCAATTTCCGTGCAATATGTTTGACAGTATCCTTGTTATGAACTACAATATCTCTATCAGACTGAGATAAAAAAGCCGGATCAGAGGCATACTTCCGCTTTGATCCGGCATATCCGTGAGGAGGCAAATTTATGGCAGTAACCATCAAAGATGTGGCAGCTCTGGCCGGGGTGTCCCCGTCCACCGTTTCCAGAACCTGCAAAAATAATCCATCTATCAGTGAAGAAACCAAGGAACGTGTACGCAGAGCCATGGCGGAGCTTGGCTATGAGCCGAATTTTCAGGCCAGTAACCTGGCAGCACAGATTTCCCGCTCCATCGGTATCATCCTGCCTCCGTCCCCAAAGGAGACATACGAGAATTCCTTTTACCTTGAGACGATCCGGGGGATCAGCCACTACTGTAACGCACATCAGTATATCAGCACCATTGTTACCGGTCAGAATGAAGAAGAGATCCTTAACGCAGTACGTTCCATGTCCAGAAGCGGTAAGGTTAACGGATTTATTGTTCTTTATTCCCGTGTGAATGATCCTGTTATTGATTTTCTCTTCAGTGAAGGACTTCTCTATATCCTGATCGGAAAACCGGCACAATACACCAATCATACGATCTATATCGATAATGACAACCTTCTGGCCGGACAGGAGGCAACGGAGTATCTTTATGCTCTGGGCCACCGGAAGATCGCTTATCTGGGTGTAGATAATTCCCTGGTCTTTTCCGCAGACCGCAAAACCGGCTACATGACTGCGCTGATCAGCCACGGATTAACCGTACAGCCCGAATACTGTATAGAGGTTCCTGCCGCTTCCCAGAATGAGTTTCAGGAGCTTCGAAAGCTGCTTTTAAGTGAGGAGCGCCCTACAGCTGTGCTTGTCAGTGATGATATTCTGGCGCTTTCCCTGGAAAGGATCTGTATGGAAGCAGATATCTCCATACCGGAGGATCTGTCCATTCTTTCCTTTAACAACTCACTTTTTGCCAGACTGACTTCGCCTCAGCTGACCTCCATTGATATTAACTCCGGGCAGCTTGGAATGGAAGCAGCCACGCAGATGATCAGTCATATCGAAAATCCGAGCCTTCCGGCCACAAAGATCATTGTACCTCACCAGCTGATCGAAAGGGACAGCTGCCGGAGGATCTGATCTGCTTTCAAACAAAAAACAGGTATCTTCTCTGCTGACTGTGTATTGACCACCACTTATCGATCTGACATTGGTGGTCGATCTACCGCCCGGCAAAAAGATACCTGTTTTTCATTTTTTATAATGCTTTCTCATAACACCAGTACATATGTCCCCAGAGTTCACACTCTCCCACGTTCTCAAAATTCAGCTTATCATAAGAACGGAGTGCTTTTACATTGTCCTTCGCAACAAGAAGATGTACAGCTTTATAGCCCCGCTTCTTCAGCTCTTCCATCACACCCTTAAGAAGTTTCCCGGCAATCCCCTGATTCTGGAATTCCTGACATACTCCCACCCGGGAGACCTCCGCTGACGGCACCATGGTTTCTGACCAGCATGTGAGACATTCCACATTTGGATCATCATCAATGGAGATCACACCTGCGATATTTCCCGCATCGTCCCGCATACAGAACAGCGCATCTCTGGAAAGATCAAATTCCACTTCTTTTTCTGAAGGATACTCCTCTGTCCACACACAATAGGGCGTCCCCAGCAATGAACGGTACAGCTTCAGAACTGTATCTGCTTCTTCTCTTTTTACACGCTCGAAATTCATTTTATATCCTTTCTCCTGAAAATACATTCTTTTTCCGCCCGGATCTCGCCAGTATCAGGATCACAGCAAATGTAATGATCTCTGAACTCAGAAAGGAACTCCACACGCCATTGATCCCAAATAATCCGGACAAGATCACCGCACTTGCAGCAATAGCGATAACACCACGCATAAGCGATCCCACGATCGCCGGAACTGCACGATCCACCGCCGAAAAATACGCCACTAGCATAATATTGATCCCCGCAAACAGGAATCCCAGGAAGTAGATCCGCAGGCCCACATGTGCATAATCCAGAAGCTGCTGGTTATTTTCACTGTTAAAAACAGCGACCAGATTGTCTGTAAAGCCCCACACCACCAGGATCGTCACCGCTTCCAGCACTGCACAGGAAACCAGACTCCAGCGAAGCAGGCTTTTTACATGGTCACGCTGTCCTTCTCCGTAGCTTTTGCTGATAAGCGGCTGTGCACCCTGCGCCAGTCCGTTAAAAATAGACATTGCCACAAGGGAAAGATTAGCCACTACTCCGTAGGCTGCCACGCTTACATTTCCTGCGATCCCAAGAAGAAGCATGTTAAAAATGATCGTAATGATCGCTGAGGAAAGCTCTCCGACAAAGGCCGAAATCCCAAGCTGACAGCATGAGATCAGATGGCGGATGGAAGGCCGTACCCACCGGAAACCTACGTGATTCTTTTTCCCAAGATAATGGGTTGTGCAGATCGCCATTGTAATGGCAGGACTGATGGCAGTTGCCAGCGCTGCTCCGGCAAGCCCCAGTTTCATTGGAAACATAAAAATATAGTCGAACACAATATTGAAAAGACTTGCGGAAATCGCCCCTGCCATGGCAGTGGAGGTTCCCTGGTCATTTCTTGCAAAAGCAGTAAACGTATAATTGACCATAAACAGCGGCGTAGTGATCAGCATGATGCGGAGATAGCTTTTTCCAAGGGCAGTCAGACCTGCATCTGCACCAAGAAGGTGAAGAAATTTCTCCGGTGCAACAATACCTGTGATAATAAATGGCACACTGCACAGAACGCTCCAGAAAACAGACTGCAGAAAATAGTGATCCGTATTCTCACCCTTAGCTCTGTTGATCCCGAATCGGGTAGCAGAACCGATACCGATCATTGCCCCGATAGCATATACCAATCCATACACCGGAAGGATCAGATTCAGAACTGCCAGGCCATCTGCGCCTGAATGAACTGATATAAAAAATGTATCCGCCAGAATATAAACCGATATTCCGATCATACCTGCAATGCTTTGAAAAATATATTTAAAAAACTGTCTCAGCATATATGCACCATGTCCTTTCCTGATTCTGGTTTTCATCCCATTTATCATTTATCCTAACCCCAAAAAGCTTCTCTTTTTGTTACTGATAATAACATCTTTCGCTACACCCCGCCGGAAACACTATCCGTTTTAACGTACATTTAAATTCCCTCTCATTTTCTGCAGCGTCCAGGATTTCCAACGCTTTTCGCAAATTCCGGATATCTTTTTCCATGTGATCCACATAGTTTCCCCGGCCAACCAGCTTCAGATGCGTGATCCCTGCCTGCTTCAGCTGATACAGTGCACACAGTCCACAGCCTGTCTCACCACAAAGATATCCGGATTCATCATATGCTTTCAGATCCGGTTCCTGATCCCACGCCTGCTCCTGAAGAGCCATTATTTTTTCCGGAACAGCATCACCATTCCGTACAGTTCCAAGCCAATAGGACACCCTGCAAAGATATCCCATCTCATCACAGTGAAGAGAATTACAGAATGCTCCCGTAAACTGGCACATTTCATTCAGCACAAAGGCTTCGAAATCCATTCCCGCCTCCGGTCGGATTCCGGCCTGTTTTTCCACTTCTCTCTGAGATGCAATAACAGACTGCATATCCCGGAACGTGTTTTTCCGATGAAAGATCAATCTCTTCAGAGGAAAGCGCCGGAACATCTTCAGCATTTCGCTGTTCACTTCCCCTGTCTCTCCGCTGAGATGGATCTCACAGGAAATCCCCCTGTTTTTCAGATAAACAAGAAGCGCCGGATCTGCAATGATATAGCTTCGAAATCCAATTCCCATGCACTTTTCTATGATATCTCCGATCTCCGGATACTGTTCCGGAAGATAATACAGGGAATTAAAGGTGAGATGCACCGGCTTTTTATATTTTTTTACCATCTGGGAAAGAATTTCCAGCTCACTGTATGCTCCAAGCTGAACATTACAGCAGAGAACCTCCCTGCGATTTAACGGCATTACTGTGCCGTATTTTTCCGCCCAGGAAAAGGGTACATAGCCACAGAAAAATTCATCTGCTCCTGCCTGCACAAAACGTTCATATTCATCTATGGAGCCTAACCCGGCTGTTATTTTCATACTGTTCTCCATGTCCTGTTCCTTTTTTTTGAAATGTATTTTTGTCAAACGGATATTCGCAATCTACCTTCACAGCCTGCTCATCACCTGTCATATATTAGCAACAATGCGATCCGGCTTTGTGCCTTTTATATTTTTCCACATTTCCGTTGACTCCGGAAGTGTTTTATCCACACCGAACAGGGAGTTATACCTCCCTGTCATGTGTAAATGTTCCGGATAAAGAAGTGCATATTTTTCACAAAATTTCGGGCAGTGCTCCGCAAGCTGCTGTGTACCACGATCCCCGGTGGTGCACAAAGCATACAATGGACAGTACTGCGAAGTGTTTGTCTGATAAAAAGGCAGATGCAAACTGTTTTTTCCCGGCGGAAGCTCCTGTGGATATCCGCAGGACTCCCATTCGTATCTGTAGATATGAAATTCTTCAGCCAGAAAATCCCGATAAAACCCCGCATTCAGGCTGTTTTGCTGAAATAATAAGGTATCACCGGATTTATATTTCATTCGCGGATCCTTTTTTCGTTTATTGAGCAATGTGCCCAGAACAGGATGCAGGCGGGATGTTTTTCCACAGAGCATTTCCACCATGGCCCAGTCATTGACTACGATTTCCACATTCACCCCATGAATACAGCACCAGTTATCCACCTTTTCCAGAAGCTTTCCCACAGACAAAAGCATAAATTCCCGGATATAAGAAAATACCAGTGTGATCTCCGATCCCTCCGAATACATTTTATCCATGATAGAAAAAAGCTGCTCTTCTGTCGGAAACAGGTTATGGCAGAACTGATTTCCAATATAAAATCTGTCCGGTGTCCGGCCTGCAAAATAACTGTGAGTGAGATAATTCTTCTGCCAGTAAGACGCCAGAAAAGCCTGCAACGGCTGGCACAGATATTCTTCATACAGGGAAGTGCAGTTTAATTCCAGGGCAAACTCTGCATTATCCAAAAGCCTTAATTCTTCTGCACCCATTGTATTCTGTGGATTTCCGGAAGCCTTTTCATTTTCTCTGAAAAACCACCGCTTCTTCTGTTCCTCCAGACTCCTGCAGTGCATCTCATCCAGCTCCGCAGGATAACCTGTCAGTGATTTCGCCAGCTCTCCATCGTCTCCATCCAGCTTCAGACGGATATATCTGTTGTACTCTCCGGCCAGCCGCCGAACCTCCTGTACATAATCCTTCTGTTCCACTCTCACAGAATATTCCCTGTAAAAATATTTTCCGGTTTTCTTTTCAACTGGCTGTTGATCCTGCAGGCATTGATCCTCTGCTGCACTCATCCCAAACTTCCGGATCTCCACTCTCCTGTACCCGGCTTTTTTCATATCATAAAAATAGATCAGAAACTGCTCCGGTTCCGGGCATTCCTCTGCCAGCCGAAATCGAAATCCATCTTCACCCAGCTCTGTGATCCGGATTTCTTTGCTATCCATAAAACCGGACAGTAATCCAAATGGTATCATAGAGATCCTCATCAGGAAAGCTTCCTCCCTTCAGGCAAAAAAGGAGATGCCATATGCTCCCATACAGCACCTCCCACTGTTCCTTCTTATTTCACTTCTACTAATTCAATTCTGAAATTCAGCTCTTTACCTGCCATCTCATGATTGGCATCGAAAGTAATAGTTTTTTCATCTTTTGCGTTAACTTTAACCGGGAACGGCTGACCATACTGATTGGAGAGGTATACCTGCTGTCCTACAGTAAGATCCTCAGCACCCGGAAGCTGTTCGATCTCAAGTGTAAAAATCGCATCCGGATTCGGCATACCGTAAGCTTCCTCAGGCATCAGATGAACATCTACCACCTGGCCAACCTCCATGTTTGCAACTGCCGCATCAAAGCCTTTGATCATCTGTCCTGCTCCGCAGATGAATTCCAGTGGCTCGCCACGGTCATAGGAAGAATCGAACTGTGTTCCGTCATTAAAGGTTCCTCTGTAATGTGTACGGCAGGTTTTTCCGACATTAGGGCCTGTGATAGATGGCTGGGAACCACATCCTCCGCCACAGCCTCCGCAGGAATGTCCGTCTTCATGACCGCCGCAGGAATGTCCATCCTCATGGCTTCCGCAGGAATGTCCATCCTCATGATGGTGATGATCACAATTCACACCTGTGGATACCAGCTCGCCCTTCAGATAAGCATCCACAGCTGTGTCTGCATCTCCCTGTGCTCCGGAACATAACTCAATGCCAGCCTCAGCAAGTGCACTCTGTGCTCCGCCGCCGATTCCTCCACAGATCAGAACGCTGATTCCCTGCTCTGCAAGAAGTCCTGCAAGTGCACCATGTCCGGTGCCATTGGAACCGATCACTTCACTGGAAACAACCTTGTTATCCTCTACCTCGTACACCTTGAAAAACTCCGTTTTTCCAAAATGCTGGAAAATATTTCCGTTGTCGTATGTTGCTGCAATTTTCATTTGTAAAACCCTCCATTAATCAGATATGTATTATATTAGTATATCGTGCAGGCAGGATAAAAGCAAGGTTTAACTTCTCTCACAAAAACACCTCGCGGGACATTGCCAGTGAACAGTAACCTCTTGCTGTCATTCAATGAATCCAGTATAATAGAAGAATCTGTAAAAATAAACGATTTTTTAAATAAGAAGGTTTGAATTAAAATGAAATCATACGAAGAATTACTTTCAGATATTGAAGAAGACATGGAGCTCATGGGTTCCTCACACATTGTTTATTCCATGGAAGAGGACGGCGTTGTTACTGATTATGATTATCTTCCATCCGATTCCTGTACGATCTCCATTACCTTAAAGGAACTTCAGGAAAAGCTTCAGCTGCAAATGCTCTATACAAAAGTTTCCGCTCATACAGCCGGAGCAGATAAAAATGCCCCAAAATTAGCTGTTGTTTTTCCGGGCATCGGATACACTGCTGACAAGCCGCTTCTGTACTATACCAGCCGCCTTGCCAGCAAACAAGGCTACCAGATCCGCACGGTATCCTATGACAACCTCCCGGAAAATGTAAAAGGTGATCCGAAGAAAATGAAACAGGCCTTTGACCTTGCCCTGGAACAAACAGAACGCTCCTTAGGCAGCATCGACTGGAATTCCTATGGCAGCATTCTGTTTATTTCCAAAAGCATTGGTACAGTCATCTCCTCAGCCTATGCTTCCCGACACGATCTGACTGTAAAAAGCATCCTGTTCACGCCTCTTGCAGAGACCTTTTCCTTCCCACTTGCCGGAAGCATCGCCTTCCACGGCACCGCAGATCCCTGGGCCGAAACCAATTCCATCCGGGAACTGGCAGCGCAGAAAGATGTACCTCTCTTTCTCACCCAAAACGCCAACCATTCTCTGGAAACCGGTGATGTACTGACGGATATCTTTATTCTAAAAACCACAATGGAGCGGGTCCAGCGTTTTATTTAACGCCGGTCCGCTTATTTTTCTCCACCCACTAAAAACTGAGGTGTCAGCTTATTCAGCTCACGTTCCATGGAAGTTCTGGAAATATCACTGATGTCCTTCAGGGCAAACACTTTGGAAAAGCCGATCTCCATCATGTAATCCAGATCCCATACCGGACGCTTTTTATCACTCATAAACAGCTTACTGCTGAGCTCTTTCCCTGTTTCCGCATCTTCATGAGCATGGATACCTCTTCCATATTTTTCCCACATAGCAGCATCATGTGCCTCGTAAATCTTTTTCTTTTCTTCATCATAAAGATGCAGATACCAGCAGGCGTCCGATACCAAAAGACGTCCGCCTTTTTTCAGTACACGCAGCCACTCCTTGTAAGCCTTCTGTGGATCGTCCAGCGTCCATGTGATATTTCTGCAGATAACCATATCAAATGTCTCATCCGGGAAATTCAGATTGTGGCAGTCCATAGTCATCAAATCTGCGGATAAACCTGCTGCCTTTACATTTTCCTTTGCTTCATGGATCATATTTTCAGTAATATCGATCCCGGTCACATGATGTCCTTCTTTTCCCAGCATAATTTCAAAAAATCCCGGCCCGCAGCCTACGTCCAGTACTTCCAGATGTTCTTTTTCCGGCGCATACTCCAGAATCAGATTCTTCCAGTTTTCTGCTGTTTCACTTTTCAATTCTGCCTTGATCCCTTCGCTGTAAATGCCAGCTTCTCCTTCCCAGTACTCTTTGATCTTATCGTTTTGCATGTCACTTCTCCTTCTTTGTGGCTACTACAATAAATTTTTTTCCCTGATATCCGTATTTCCAGAAATCCATCGTCCATGGTCTGTTTAGCCAGCGGTTCTCTCTGATCTGGATCCTGGCAAAGCGTACCTTTTTTAATATCTGAAAGTCCGCTTCCGGACGCTTCTGCGATGTAAATGGCAGCTTTTCATAAATTCCGCTGTTTTCCTTCACGTCAGATCCATATGTTTTTCTTTCTGTAACATAAATAAGAAAATCAGCAATTTTCATATGGATCTTATTTTTTAATGTGGGTTCGACGGTCCGATAGTCCCCATCAAAATAAATGATCCTTCCACCTGGTTTTAATACAGCCTTCCAGCGTCTGAAAGCTTTTTCCGGATCATATAATGTCCACACCGCATCTCTGGAAAGTATCACATCATAGCTTTGTTCCTGTTCCAATGGCAAAGTTACACCATCTTCCTCACAGATTTCCACCTGCTGATGATACTGCCGCATATTCCTTCTGGCTTTTTCTACCATTCCTGATGAACCATCGATCGCTTTTACATCATGTCCCAGACGCGCTGCTATGATGCTCATAAAACCCGGGCCGCAGCCCACTTCTAAAATACGAAGGGGCTCAGGTCCAAGAAGTCTTTTCAATTCTTTTGTCCAGTAAGATACCGTTCTTTTGTTACTCAATTGTTTTTGGATCATATCATCATAATCACCGGAATCTTCTGTCCATTTATTCTCGATCTTTTCAAACATTTTTTACTCCACTACATCCAGTGTTGCCCAGTTAATGCCTTCATAGGCAGTCGGTGCAAGCTCTACATTGGTCAGTCTGGTATTGTTATAGATATAATCACGGTTCGGATAATACAGCGGCACTGTTACTGCCTGATCATTGATACGTGTGAGGATCTTATCGTATAATTCCGTACGCTTTTCTTCATCCTGTGTCTTTAATACTTCTCCGAGATCTTTGTTCAGCTCCTCATCGTACCAGTTTACTGCCTTTGCTCCATCTTCCGCATAGAACATTGATTTCAGGAATCCATGAGGCATCCAGGAATCTTCATAGCTGCGGTAAATGCACAGATCGTAATCTCTGGTGTTCCAGATCTCATCATAGTAAGCTGCGGATTCTTTTTCTACCAGTTCAATACCTACACCGACCTTCTCATATTCAGATTTCAGGAATTCACAAAGAGATTTCCATGAAGCATATTCTTCAGTCTGGAATACCAGTCTGAGGCTCAGTGGTTCTCCGTCTTTTTCTACAATACCATCTCCATCTGTATCCTCATATCCTGCTTCCTTTAACAGTTCCTTTGCTTTATCCGGATCATATGGATAGCCCTTGCTGTTTTCTTCTGTTACATAAGGAACTGTCGGAGACATAAGTCCGGTTGCCGGATTGCCGTAACCATCCAGCAGATCATTTACAATGCTTTCTTTATTTGTTGCATAATTCAGTGCCTGACGTACGTTTATATCCTGAAGCGCCGGTGTATCATAATTTTCAATCAGATAGTAAGAAAGTGTGGAAACCTGCTGTTCTGTCGATAAATTTTTATCTGCCTGGATAATACTGAAGCTTTCGGATGGAATATCCTGAAGATTCAGATCTGCCTCTCCACTCTGAAGCGCCATCACTCTGGCATCACCGTCTACCACCTGTTTCAGAACTACTTTATCAATATTTGGTTTCTCACCGTAATAATTAGGATTTGGTACCAGGACAACCTCCTGACCGCTTTCATAACTGTCGATCATCCACATTCCGGTACCCACTTCCTGACAAAATTCTCCGTCTTCATCCAGTGCACTTTCACAGGTGAAACGGAATGGTCTTGGATAGCTGAATTCGATCAGCAGTGTATAGCATGGTTCTGCGAACTTAAATTCTACAGTATAATCATCTACCTTTGTAACATTTTCCAGTTTGGCTGAAAAGTTACCTGTCACATCCTGTTCCACCCATCTGTTATAATTCCACATCACATTGTCTGCATTAAACACTGTACCGTCTGAGAATTTCACATCTTTTCTTAAATGAAACGTATAGGTTGTGCCATCTTTACTGATATCCCAAGATTCTGCCAATGCCGGTTTAATTTCTCCATTTTCTCCATAACGCACCAGTGGATCATAGATCATTTCATAAAGACGAAAGTCCGGACCACTTTTTATAGGGTCACAAAGTTCAGGAGTCAGATCAATGGATGTCATTGCCGTAACTACTTTTTCCTCTTTTGCCTGTACATTGACACCTGTCAGTAAAGTTGCCGCCACCATGCTCAATACTATCAATTTTGCTACACGTCTTTTCTTCATTTCTTCCTCTCCTTTGTTTGTTTTATATTTTACAGCATATGACATGCCGCAAAATGTCCTGTTTCAATTTCTGTCAATTCCGGTATATGCTCTCTGCATATATTTGTACATCTTCTGCACCGGTTCTGATATGGGCAGCCCTGTTCCGGAATGGTATCTGAAAATATTTTCTTTTCCTGCGATCCGATTCTTCGCATTTTCGGTTCTTTTACCGGAATAGAATCAAACAGATCTTTTGTATAAGGATGTACGGCAGTCTCCTTTAAGCTGTCCGTATGATCAATAAACTCGACCACGCGTCCCTGATACATAATAGCCACCTCTTTGCAGAGATATGGAACGTTGGACAGATCGTGAGTGATCAGTAAATAGGTCATCTCATATTTTTCCTGCAGCTCATTTAACAGATGCAGGATCTGCTTTCGTATGGAATAATCCAGACTGGATACCGGTTCATCACAGATCACAAGTTCCGGTCTTAATACCAATGCTCTCGCAATATTAGCTCTCTGACACTGACCTCCTGAAATCTGTCCAACATAACGGTTGCGGATATCCGGATCAAGCCCCGTCTGGATCAAAGCCTCCTTTACTCGCTCTTCATACTCACCCTCTTGCAGTTTTTCATGTAATTTCAAAATTTCCAGAATATTTTCTCCAATGGTATAACCGGGATCAAATACCCCGCTGCTGCTTTGAAAGACCATCTGAAGATTCTTGCGATATGGACGAAACTGCTTTTCAGACAAATCCTGCATTTCCTGTCCCTGAAACCAGAATTTTCCATCTGTAGGTTTCTCCAGGCCGGCGATCAGCTTTCCGAATGTAGTTTTACCACTTCCACTTTCACCGATCAGGGCCATGGATGATCCTGCATGGATTTCCAGACTTACATCATCCACTGCCTTCACAATTTTTTTCTTGCCATAATATTTTTTTAAATGTTCTGTCTTTAGTAACGTACTCATACTTTTCCCCTATAAAACTGCATCCAACAGTTTTTTTGTATATGAATGCTGCGGATGATAAAAGATCTCTTCAACCGTTCCGTTTTCCACTATTTCGCCGTCTTTCATGATCGAAACATCATCTGCGATCTCTGCCACCACACCCAGATCATGCGTAATAAATAACACGCCCAGATTTTCTTTCCTGGATAGCTGATAGATTTCTTCCAGGATCTGCTTCTGTACGGTTACATCCAAGGCTGTCGTCGGCTCATCTGCGATCAGATAATCCGGTTTCATGGACATGGCAATGGCGATCATAACACGTTGGCACATACCACCAGACAATTCGTAAGGTTTTTTCTTCATCAGTTCTTCCGGATCACGCAGATTCATCATCCGCAGACTTTCCAACGCTACTTCCCTTGCCTGTTTTTTGCTCATTTTGCGATGTTTTCTCAGTCCTTCCAGAAGCAGTTGTTCAACTGTAAAAAGCGGATCAAGAGCAGCAGTCGGATCCTGAAAGATCATTCCGATCCTGTCTCCGTATAACTGTCGTTTTTCTTTTCCTGATAACTTCAGAAGACTCTTTTCGTTCAGTGTCACATCTCCGGATATCACCTTTCCATTTCCTGCAAGCAGATTCATGATCGTCAGAGAGGTAACTGACTTGCCGCTTCCACTTTCTCCCACCAGAGCATGGATCCTTCCGCGTTTTACTTCCAGGCTGACATCTTTTACTGCATGAACCATTCCGTGAGATGTCTGAAACTCCACATGTAGTCTTTTTACCCTTAGGACATCATTTTTGGGCTGTTCCATTCTGTATTCCCTCCCCCAGATAATTAAATGCCAGAACAATGATCATGATCAGTATGCCCGGATAAAACATCAGTCTTGGATAAGTCTGGATATAACTTCTACTGTCACTGAGCATGATCCCCCATTCCGGTGTCGGTGCCTGCACACCAAGGCCGATAAAGGAAAAACCGGCAATTGACAGAATGATCGAACCGATTTCCATTGTTGCCAGTGCGATCACAGATGGCAGGATATTTCTCAATACATGCCTGAATATGATCCTTGCGTGGCCGCAGCCGCCGGCTTTTAGTGCGGTCATATAATTTTTATTTTTTTCCTGAAGTGTCAATGCTCGGGCAAGCCTTGCATATTCTGCCCAGGATACGACCGATAAGGACAGAATCAGATGAGCGCCGCTGGCTCCTACGGTTCCTGCAATGGCAAGTGCCACAATAAAGACCGGCATAGCCATAAATACATCAATGATCCTCATAATTATGGAATCGATTTTTCCACCTACATATCCGGCAAACAGTCCGATCGGCACCCCGACACATACAGTGATCAGAAGCACCGTAAAGCTATAGCTCAGTGAATACCGGCTGCCCCAGAGAAGTCTTGATAAAATACATCGTCCCAGCTGATCAGTACCTAAAGGATATGCCGCCGACGGATTCTTTAATTTTATCGAAACATCCACAAGCAGTGGATCATGCGGCGCCAGTACAGGTGCAAAAATAGCTGCCAATGCAAAAATTATGACCACCATCAATCCTATTTTTGTTTTCGGTGACCGGAATACCTGTTTCCAGTACAGATTCTGGATCATGCTTTTTTCTGTTTTCTGCTTTCTTCTGCTTCCCATTCTATGATCTCTCCTTTACTTTAACTGGATTCGCCGGTCAATCGCAGAATAGGCGATATCCACAAGAAAATTTAATACTACAATGCCAACAGCCAGAATAAAGATAAAACATTGCAGCACCGGAGTGTCTTTTGAGATCACGGATTTCAATGCCAGATTTCCGATTCCCTGAATTGAAAAAATACTTTCTATCACAGCTGAGCCACAGAAAAAACCAATCACAATTGATACCAGACGTGTAAGCACAGGAATCAGAATATTTTTCAGACCATGACGCAAAATTACATTTACAGATGACAATCCCTTAGCTCTGCTGGCACGTATGTAATCCTGCTTCAGCACCTGTATCATATTGGTACGGATCAATCTTGTCATAATTCCAAAGAAACTGATATCCATGGCAAATGCCGCAAGAATCGGGATGCCTCCGGCATCTCCTCCGATCACGGAAATCACTTTTAGCTTTACTCCAAATATATAGAGCAGCATCAGACCGATCCAGAAAGACGGCATAGATACACTGAGGGATGACAAAATGCGAATGACTTTATCCAGAACTCTGTTTTCATAAATTGCCGAGAAAAAATCCCGAGAGGGATTGATACGATCATCAACAATAAAAACGAAGTAACTGCCAGTTTAAATGTCTGTGGGAAATATCTTTTTAATTCGTCAAAAGCCGGTTTTCTGGTAGAATATGATTTTCCAAAATCGCCATGAAGTGCCTGATCCAGCCATTTCCCGTATTGTACCAGCACCGGCTGATCCAGTCCTTCCTCATGCCGTACTTCTTCTACCTGCTCCGGTGACGGATGCTCATATTTTTTCTCCGCCAGCACTCTGGCAGCATCACCTGCCGATATAAAACTCAGCATAAAAATAATAAATGTAACCGCCAGCACTACCGGAATCATAAATATAAAACGCTTTGCAATTACTTTTCCCATCTTCATCTCTCCTCATTTTTCATCTGTTTATTCGGTTAAAATAAAAAAAGCTGATATGATCCAGCATCATATCAGCACAAAAAACAAACCTCTACCTCAAGCAGAGCTTATTCCTTCTGTATCCCATCCGAATCAGAATTCTTCTGTCAAAAAGGCAAGTCTCCTGACTCCAGTTCTTCCTACTTACCATCTTCCCGGATCTCTCCAGTGATATTTTGGTTTTCGTCCCTGTCACAGTAGCGGTGGCTGTTCTGGCATTTCACCAGATTCCTTATTAAGTACTTTGTACACCCTTCTGACTATTCAATTTTCATAGTTGTAAGTATCATAATATCATACTTTTCTTTTTATATAAATAGTTTTTTGTCAAAAAAAAACATTATGTATGAACGGTGACTTCTTTATATTTCCGTATAATGATCATATAACTTACGAATAATAAAACAGCTGCACTGCTCCATGCACAGATCTCTGCATAGTATATTCCATCTTCACCGATCAGTTTTGGCAGCAGCAGCGCAACACTGACACGCATTATAAATTCTGCAATACCGCTGGCAAGCGGAATCAAAGTATTACCCAGGCCCTGGATAGCGGAACGATACACATACAGCAGATACAGCACCCACAAAAAGACAGCCATGATAAACAAATACTTATATGCTATATCCAATACCTGTCGGGTCTGATCCGGTTCACCGGATACAAACAGGGACAGTACATTACGTCCAAACAGTACCATCATGCCGGAAATGAAAGCCGAAGTGAGCACTGCCATATAAGTGCCGCTGCGCACGCCTTTTCGAATCCTCTGATATTTCTTTGCACCAAGATTCTGGCCCACATAGGTTGTAATAGCATATCCATATGAAACGGCAGCCATCTCCAAAACCCCATACAGCTTGTTCGATGCCGTAAATCCCGCCACAAACAGAAAACCAAATCCATTGATCACATACTGTACCACAAGTCCTCCCACGGAGATGATCACATTCTGTATCGCAAGAGGAACCGCCAGTTCCAAAAGCCGCAAACTCATAGAAGGCTGCCTGTAAAAATCCTTCTTTTCCAGGCGGATATCCGGGATTTTACGTAATACGATCAAACAGTACAAGGCTGAAAATCCCTGTGCGATAACGGTCGCCACTGCTGCTCCGGCTACACCCCAGCCAAAAACCGCCACAAACAACAGATCCAGTCCCACATTGATCACTGCTGCCACTGTCATTGCGATCAACGGTGATCTGCTGTTTCCAAGTGCCCGAAGGATCGCTGCAAATATATTATAAGCAGCTATGATCGGGATTCCTGCAAAGATCAGCCGCAAATATAGCATTGTCAGATCAATGACATTATCCGGTGTCTGTAAAAATAAAAGAACATGATAAACTGTACCTTCACTTACTGCGAGTACGACCACAGACAGTAATGCTGTCATGATATAGCTTTTCGCTACTGCACATTTCAGATTTTCCTTTTCTCTTGCTCCATAATACTGAGATACAAGAATAGAAAAACCCTGTGTGATACCTGTCATGATCCCCAACACCAGCCATACCAGCCAATCTCCGGCACCTACTGCCGCCAGTGCCTTAACTCCTACCACTTGTCCGACGATCATGGTGTCTGCCATTGTATAAAACTGCTGAAAAATATTTCCAAGCATCATTGGTATGGCAAAAGTTATGATCAGTTTTCCGGGAGATCCGGCAGTCATATCTTTTTCATTGGTTCCCATAAAAATCTCCTTTTCTTTTCATCCTTGTCCGCTATTTTACAAGGGACTCTTACGAAACACAAGACTATTTTTTCACAAAGTTTTTCTCATATTTTTGGTAGCTATTACATCTTTATGATCATTATTTTTAATGGATCATTTTTGTCACGCCTATCTTAAAACTCTTTCTTCTTCATGGCGCTCATACTATACTTATACGAAGCAAACCATATAAGCAGACTTAACACAATGAGGGCAATCGCAATTTCAAGATCCCCTATTCCCCCTATCATATGCAGAATACTTTCTTTTAATCCCAAGTTAGCCTTCACAAAAAATCCAATTGTATAACAAATTGCAAAAATAATTAAAATTGCGATTGGCAGCACAATTCGCCCTTTCTCTCCTTCGAACCTTATCCTGATCGCGATCATAATTCCCGCAATTGCCTGAAACACAAAAAATGTGATCAACTCCATTGCCAGCATTTCCAGATCAAACACCTCTTCAGGATTTATGAGTACCATAATTCCTGCACAGATCATTCCAATGCACCATCCACATGCTGTCATGATAAAGGAAAAAATATATTTTTCTCTGACATATATTTTTTTATTTACGGGTAAAGAAAATAAATATGTGTAACCATGGCCATTTTCATCATAACTGATCGTATTACCTGAATATATCGCCAGAACAGATGGGATATACATTGCAATGAAAGCAGCTGCCTTTTTTCCTGTAAGTATAAAAAACAATGCTACAAACACTAACACCAAAAAAAGATTACCACCCTGTCGAAAAAACAATCGAAAATCCTTTTCCAAAAGACCTCTGATTCCTTTCATCATCTTTCGCCCCCTGTCAACATCAGGATCACCTGATCGAGTGATCCGCTCTCTACTACGATTTCCGGATAATTTTCTATATAATACTGCTTCTTGTTCGTCAGACAGGCAACTCCAAAAAACTCTTTTTTCTCTTTCAAAAGATACCTTTTATCCACTGCCTGATATTGTTCCTCACTGACCTTCAACACTGCATATTTTTCAAGAATCGTATCCATCGCTTCATGAAGTATGATCTTTCCTTTATGTATCACATAAATGTCATCACACAGATGTTCTAAGTCCGAAGAAATATGTGAACTGATCAGGATACTTCTCTCCGGTTCTTCTTCCATATACTCTCTTAAAATATCCAGCATCCTTTCCCTCGCTCCGACATCAAGCCCTGCTGTCGGCTCATCCA
>ERZ894191.792-NODE-792-length-22479-cov-49.998930_pt1 | contig 22479 bp, 16 predicted proteins | sample MGYA00380282_ERZ894191 | MGnify/ENA primary metagenome ERZ894191 (study PRJEB32331, sample SAMN06328485) | human gut metagenome | biome: human gut microbiome; feature: stool | host: Homo sapiens | collected 2013-02-21 ...
TCGTTCTTCACTTGTCTTGTTATAAGCCATTTATCTTTCCTCCGATCTGATTTTTCGTATAGAAATCAAATCGGAGCATGGCGGTGACCGGATATGTGGTGTCCCACAATTCTCGAAAAATGTCGAATAAAAAAGTGCTGCAACCAGTTCGATCACAACACTTTGTTTATCATTCCCATTTTGTTGTCTTAAGCACTTTCTTTGATGCAAATATAATTCTTCTCCTTGCTATGCCTTTCCTTAAAACACCACAAAGAAAAGTATATTAAAAAAGGCTGTCAAAACTGTGTTATATAACAGTCACTTAACAGTCATTTTTCGCATCTTTCGACATCTTTCGACATTTCTTCTAAGTCTGTTAATATCCAAGTAATTTTTCACCTTCTTTCGTCCATTCAGAAATATATTTCTCACTTTCACAGCATACAAAGTAAAATTCTACATGTATCACTTTATATGTCGTGTTTTGATGATACCTCTACATATAATAAACACTTGAGACTCGAAAAACTGACGCTGTTTTATTATATTTTTTTAGATTTCATAGGATTTTTCGTTTATCAAAAAAAGGATGACTTTCACCATCCCATAATGCACCTTTATCATATTCCATCTAATGTTAATCTATATCCAGATAGTATCCCACCTTCCGGATACTCTGAATTAACCTGGCTGCTTCCGGATCGGACTTTTCCAGTTTTTTCCGCAGTCTGCGTACAAAACACCAGATCATGTTGGCAGAGTCATCTCCATACGGTTCTTTCCATAACTTTTCAAAGACAATCTCATGGGTAACTACCTGTCTGGAGGAATCTGCCAGCAGATATAGGAATGCCTTTTCTCTCTCATTTAAGGTTGTAAGCTCACGCTCTCCCCAGTAAGCAGTATGATAACGCCAGTCGATCAGCAGTTTTCCCTTTTGTATCATCTCCTGCTTTTCTCTTTTTCTTCCGGTGTTCCATGCGATGTCAGAACGCCTGAGCAATGCATACAGGTACGTGTTGATCAGGCTGACCGAAGGATGTGGAAATACCAGGTCTGCACCCCATTCAATATACTTTTTTACTGCATGAATCCCCGGTATCACTACAATAATCGGAGCCCTGCTGTACTGCCGGACTTCCCAAATCAGCCTTCCCAGCTTTCTGTTATCATTTCTCACAAGCATCAATACTGCGTCATAGACCGCTATGGTATGGAATTTTTCAAACACATCCAGATTAACGGTCGTACATTCCCACTCATTTTTTAACCCTTCACAAAGTTGACTCCACTTATCTACCTCATCCGCAGCAATCAATACTTTTTTCATTTGTATCCCTTTTCTTATGTTACTTCATTTTTAAAGCAGAAAAGGCAGTGAAATCTCTCCACCGCCTTTCCTGTTTTTGATTTAATTCGTTAATTTCATTTCTTCGTTTAACGTATTCTCTTCCTTCATCTTCCGTACCAATTCTTGAATCTTTTTATAAGATTCTTCGCTGATTGTATGTTCCATCCGACACGCATCATGATTTGCAGTTTCCGAAGATACTCCTATTCGTCGTAAAAATTCTTCTAAAAGCACATGCCTTGCATAGATTTTTTTTGCAATCTTTCTTCCTTCTTCTGTCAGTTCAATGCTGCCATATCGGTCTTTTATTACATATCCATCTGCCAGCAGTCCACGTACTGCAACTGAAACACTCGCTTTGGAATAGTTCAGATAATCACTAAGCATAGAATTACGAACATATCCTTTCTGACGTTTCAATACATACGCCGCTTCCAGATAATCTTCTTTGGATTCTCCAATTTTCATATACTACTTTATCCCCTTTTGGAAAGTATTTCTTCTGCATTCCTGCTGTTAAGAAATTCTGCCGTTCTCCATTTCATATACCACATCTGCCACATTCATTGTGGATACTCTGTGGGATACCAGGACAACTGTTTTCTTCTCAGCCGATTCTTTCAATGATTTTAAGATAATTCCCTCATTTAAAGAGTCGAGGTTCGATGTAGGCTCATCGAGTAGAATGAGGGGGCATTCATGGAGAAATGCTCTTGCAATTCCGATTCTCTGTTTTTCACCACCGGACAGCGTATCACCCAGTTCTCCGACTTCTGTATCATATCCTTTCGGAAGTGTCATAATGAAATCATGGATAGATGCTTTCTTTGCGGCTTCCATAATCTCTTCTCTGGATGCTCCCGGCTTTGCAATGGCAATGTTGTTTGCAATGGAATCATGGAACAGGTGTGTTTCCTGCGTAACATAACTTTCCATATCTCTTAAATGCTTGGTTGGAATCTTGCGGACATCTGTACCGTCTACCGATACACTTCCATCCTGCACATCCCAGAACCGCATCAACAGTTTTAAGAGTGTAGATTTTCCGGAACCGCTCGCACCATGAATCCCTGTGATTTTACCCGGTTGTAATTTCAGTGAATAGTTATCTAAAATAACTTCCTCACCGTAAGCAAATGTTACGTTCTCTGCCTCTGCTCCTGTAAATCCATGTTCCATGCTCTCTGCACCGGAAGTTTCCACGTCACCCGGAATTTCTTCCACAAGCGGTGTCTCTTCCAGAAGAGAAAGAACACGCTCACCACTTGCCAGTGTCTGGTTCAGGTTGTTGGAAAGGCTTGATAATGCTACTACCGGACCGAAAGAACCCATCATTGCGATCGTACAGGTTAAGATTCCTTCAAATCCCATCTCGCCCTTTGCATAGAGCCAGATCGTCAGTGCCAGCATTCCAAAGGATGCAAGCAGGATGACCATGTTCGTAAAGGAACGCTGTGAGCCTTCCATTTTGCTTAAATCCTCCTGCATTCCGGCAAGGTTTTTGGATTGCCCTGTCATCTGTTCTTTTCTCTTTTCGCCCTGTCCGTACTGGATGGTTTCATCTAATCCACGTAAGGAATCCAGAACAAAACTGTTCAGTTCTCCGAAGTTTGTCCGAAACTCCATTCCCTTCTGGCTGCCACGTTTTCCATTCCACATCGGGATGGCTACACCGACAATCAGATAAGCTGCCAGTGCAAGCACTCCTGCCAGCCAGTGATATCTTCCAATAAAAATCACCATAATAATCGAGGTCAGCGTTGCAATCGCAATCGGGGAAATGGTATGTGCGTAGAACACTTCCAGTAATTCGATATCGGTTGTAATAATCGAGATTAGATTTCCCTTATCCCGTCCTTCCAGTTTTGCAGGGCAGAGCTTTCTCAATGCCGCAAACACTTTATGACGGATGATTGCCAACAGCTTAAATGCGATAAAATGATTACAATACTGTTCCACATAATGCAGGATTCCACGAAGCACTGCAATTACGATCATGACTGTGATAATCGTTTTTACCGGGGTAAATACTAACCACATATTGTCTACCGGAACAATCATTCCGGCTACTCCTGTCAGAAGTCCATGCACGATGACCTGTCCTGCCAGTATTGTCAGGAAGATCGCACACAAGTAACCTAATGTTCCAAGGATAATCGCTGCCAGCATGATATGGAGCAGGGGTTTTACCAGACCAATCAGACTTCCCATGATCTGGAGGGCACTTCTGCGTTTTGTTGTATTCGTATTTTCACTCATTATGCCACTCCTCCTTTTCCATAGTTTTCCAACGCCATCTGGCTTTCATATAGATGTCTGTATGCACCATTCTGGCTCATCAGTTCGTCATGTTTTCCACTTTCCTTGATTTCCCCGTCTTTTAAGAAATAAATCTGGTCGGACTTCACGACATTTGCCAGTCTGTGGGAAATCAGAAGCACCGTCTTTGTCTTTGCCAGTTCATGAATCACGTTCATGATCAGTTCTTCACTTTCCACATCAATATTAGATGCCGCTTCATCGAAAATATAAACTGCACTGTCTGTCCGAAGCAATGCTCTGGCAATCACCAGTCTCTGGCACTGACCGCCGGACAGGTTGCTTGCTTTTTCCAGCAACTGTGTCTGTAAGCCATCCTGCGTCTGTAAGAATCCTAAGAGATTTACTTTCTGAAGGACGGTTTCCATCTCTTCTTTCGTTGCGTCCGGTTTTGCCATCTTCAGGTTTTCTTCTACCGTACCTTTGAACAGATAGCTGTTATGGCGAACCAGAACCACATGTTTCATTAGGTCAGCTTCATTGATCTCAGAAAGGGATTCACCGCCGATGGTGATCTCTCCGGCATATCCCCGGTTCTTTGCTGCAAGGATTCCTGCAATCGTACTCTTACCACATCCGGATTCACCAACCAGTGATACAAAACTTCCTGCCGGGAGATTTAAGTTGATGCCTTTTAAAATCTCTCGGTCCGCTTCGTAAGAAAAATGAACATCCTTCAAAGACACATCCAATGCGCCATCTGGCAGACATTTTTCTCCCGCCTGTGGTTCCGGCAGATCCAAGATCTTAAAGATCTTGTCACTTGCTGCCATTCCATTCATTGCGATATGGAAAAAGGAACCGAGCAGACGAAGCGGCAGGAAAAACTCGCTGGCAAGCAGGACGATGCAAAGCGTTCCGCTTACTGAAATATTTCCTTTTAAAAACTCAGATACCGCTACTGCCATACCAATCGCCGCACCACCATACGCCACAATATCCATCACACTTGTGGAATTGAGCTGCATGGTCAGTACCTTCATGGTGATCCTGCGGAAGTTCTGGGATTCCACATCCATCTCATCCGCTTTCTGCTGATCTGCCTGATAGATCTTCAGTGTCGTCAGTCCCTGCAGATTCTCAAGGAACGAATCTCCCAGTCCGGTATAGATGCTCCAATAGTTATTTAATAATCTCTTTGCAATCTTCTGTACCACAACGATCGAGATCGGGATCAGTGGCACACAGATCAACAGGATCACACTTGCCTTTACACTCACTCTGCAAAGAATGAGAAATAAGGTCAGTGGTGCGATCAGGCTGTAGAACAACTGCGGAAGATATTTTCCAAAATACGTTTCCAACTGCTCAACACCCTCTGTCGAAACCTGTACCACCTCAGAAGAAGACACCTGCTCACTGTAGGAAGCTCCCAGTTTCAACATCTTGTCATAAATCTTTTCTCTTAAAATTCTCTTGACGTCTACACATGCAAGATACGAAGACCTTGCCCCCATCCGTTCACATACAAATCGTATGATCACCACCAGGACGAGGATCAGGATTGTCCTCTCAATCACCGGCACTGTCACCGCACGATAGACCACGCGCTCCAACAGTTCAGCAATCGTAAATACTGCCAGCACCTGCGAGAGCAATGCTGCCCACTGCCACAGGATGGTGTAGACAATATACTTTTTTGCGTGGGATAAAAGTCCCACCAGTCTTGTTTTAATCATTTGCTTTTACCAACTCACTTTATTTTATATGGGTTTCGTTTTTTTCATTATTTTTCTTTCACACTGCACACCAGATGCCATACCGCCAGCACCGGATGATACAGAAGCATCCTCGGTCCGGAAAACCGCATGACCACTCGAATCTTCTCCCTCATCTTAGGCTTATAGCAATGCACCTTACAGTTTGCACAGAATGTTTTCTCTTCCATAAATGGACATTTCTGGCTTCTGAGTCTGGCATAATCCGAAAGTTCCTGACAGGAAGGACACATCTTTCCTATCGTTTTGTCATATTCCTTATGATTCTTCCGGCAGTACAGCCGGATCATCTCTTCCACGACATACTGTTCTTTCTGCCGCTTTTTTTCTACTTTATTCTTTTTATTCATATCAAAGCTGTTTATTCCGCTTCCATTTCTCCCGTTTTTACTGTCTTTACCCTTAAGAAGAAATACAGGATGTGGCACACCCACACCACTGCCAGACAGATTCTTCCAACCGGCACATTCTTCATGCAGATAAATCCGATCGCCATAACTACGGTCACAGTTCCTACGATCTTGCACTTTGTTCCCATCGTCATGGCTCTTTTCTGAACAAAACTGTCCAGGTGTTTCTTATATAAATTCGTTCCTATGAACCAATCATGCAGTTTCTTTGAACTCTTGGCAAAGCAGAACAGCGTTGCCATGTAAAACGGAACAGTTGGCAGGATAGGAAGTACAATTCCTATCGTACCAAGTCCCAGACAAAGAAATCCAAGCACGATCCAGACTATTTTTAATGGATTTTTCATCTTCTTTCTTTTCTCCTGTGGGAGTTCTCTCCCTTTTTTATTTGTGATTCTGATTCTATTTTCCTACACCGCCAGCACAAACTTCCGTCCGCCTACTCTCGTCACACCAAGCTCGATACCATACAGTTCCCGGATGCTTTCTTCGGTGATTACTTCCTCCGGATCACCTTCCACCAGTACCACTCCGTCTTTCATTCCGATGATGTTGTCTGAATAAGTGATTGCCTGATTGATGTCATGCAGTACCATAATAATGGTAATGCCAAATTCCTGATTGAGTTTTTTTACAAGCTGCAGGATCTCGATCTGATACCGGATATCCAGATAGGTGGTCGGCTCATCAAGGAACAGCGTCTTTGTCCCCTGACAAAGTGCCATTGCGATCCATACCCTCTGGCGCTGTCCTCCGGAAAGTCTTGATACTTCTCTGTCCCGGTACTCCATCAGGTTCGTGACTTCCAGTGCCCATTCAATCATACGCTCATCCTCGGCACTGTCCCCCTGCATCATCTTTTTATGTGGGGTACGTCCGAATGCTACCAGATTCTCAACAGTGATATCATCCGATGCACTGTTATACTGCTGGACGATGGCTACCTTTCTGGCAAATTCTTTTAAGTTCAGGTTCTGGATATTCTTTCCCTTGAGGAAGATATTTCCTTTTCCCGGATATAAGTTCTTCGTCATCAGGGAGAACAGAGTGGATTTTCCACATCCGTTCGCTCCCATGATGGTTGTGATCTTGCCTTCCTCGATCTTTAAAGATACGCCTTTTAACACTTTATTTTTACCATAGGCAAAATGTAGGTCTCTGACTTCCATCGCCGGCTTGTCTGCCCATTTATCCGCTTTTTTCTCTTTTTTCTTTTGCTCAAAAGTGGAGTCTTTCCTGATAAGTTCCATATCTTCCGAGGTCAGCTTGTTTTCTATCTTTTTATTTTGCATACTTCTTAGACCTCCTTAACAGAATGATGAAGAATGGGCCTCCGACCACACTCATAATGATGGATGCGGATACTTCATACGGAGCAGCTATCGTTCTTCCGATGGTATCTGCCAGTAGGAATGTAAACGCTCCGAACAAAGCACTAAATGGTACTAATGCCTTATGGTCACTTCCTACCAGAATTCTTCCGATATGCGGTACGATCAGTCCTAAGAAACTGATCACTCCGGCCACTGCTGTAGAAATACTTGCAAGCAGTACAGCGATCAGGGAGATCACAATACGCATGGCATTGACATTGATTCCAAGGCTCCTGGCTGTCTTATCTTCCAGCGCCAGCAGATTACACATCTTTGTCATGACCAGTGCCAGTACCAGTCCGATCACAACATATGGTACTAAGGTCTTCACATCATCCCATGTCTTCATAGTGATATTTCCATTGACGATGGATGCCACGCCGGACATATTCCCACCGTTCATGGAGTTTAATGCACTGGAAAGTCCCGTAAACATCGCATCCACCGCCACACCGACAAGAATGATTCTCAGAGGACTTAATCCCCCTTTCCATGACAGGCTGTAGACCAGCACAAAGGCGATCACACCGCCAAGAAAAGCGAACAGCGGAGTGAAGAAAAATAACGTCGGTGCAAATGCGGTGATCAGTACTGCCGCAAAGCTCGCCCCACTGGAGATACCGATGATCCCCGGATCGGCAAGTGGGTTCTTAAGTACTGCCTGAAATAACACACCCGATACCGCAATCGCTGCTCCGGCTAACATGGAGATAACGATTCGTGGGAACCGCAGGTCATAGATCGTTGCCACGTCTTCATTGTATTCTACAAGCAAACCTTTCAGCAGTTCCGGGAAGCTGACCTTCAGGCTTCCGATGTTCACTGCCGCAAAGAATAATGCCACAAGCAGCAAGATCATCACGATAAAAGAAATGGCTGCTTTTGCTGTTTTTCGATGTTTCCTTGCTTTATCCTGTGCGGAGAGGTTCTGGACTTCCCTTTCGGAAGTCTCAGAAGGATTCTGCGTTTTCGTTTTGGAAGGATTCTGTATTTCTGTCTCTTTCATCATGTCCTCTCCTTCCTACTTGCTTTCTTTCTGCTGTTCGTTGTATTTCTCAGTTGCGTCAGAATCCTTGGCTTTCTTCTGTGCATTGTCACTGGCTTCTTTTGCTTTCTGTGTATCTTCATCACTCGCCGGGTACAGGATCGGCTGCAACTCTTCCAGTGCCTGTGGATATTTAAACGTTGCACTCATGCCAAAGTATTCATACGTCAGGTCATAGACTCTGCCATTCTTCACTGCATCAAAATGCTGCCAGATATCATTCTCAGCAAAATCCTTGTTGAACATCTCCACGACCTGATCCGGCAGTGCATGGGCTGCACGCAGGATGATATCCGGCTCTTTGGTCTTCATATCTTCCGTGTTGACGGTCAGAAATTCCTGATCGGTGTCAGAATACACATTCTCACCGCCTGCCAGTTCCACCAGACTTCCCACATAGGAGTTCGGTGTGGCAATGATATAACTTCCCGGAAGTCCCATCAGGATCATCACCTTCGGATGGTCCTTGCCTTCGTTTTTCTTCTTATAATCATCATAAAACTCGGTAAATTCTTTCACCAGCTTATCTGCCTGATCCTGCCGGTCGAAGATCTCGCCCAGCTCTTGGATGGAACGGTACATACCCGGTACACTTCTGAGGTTTAAGAATGCCCAGTCAGAACCGATGGCTTCATACTTCGGCTGCAGGTCACTCTGTAAGGATACCGGGCTTAGTATCCAGTCCGGTTTTAAGGAAGAAAGGATCTCGGTGTCAGGACTCATGGCAGTTCCGACCGTCTCTACATCCTTATATCTGTCCGGGATGGTGGATACGGTACTGCTGCATACACCCACCAGATCCAGTTCCAGCTTGTCACAGATATCTGCGGTTGCCGGAGAGGTCGCAATGATCCTCGGCTCTCCATCCAGCTCCTGCACTTTCTTCTTCGCTGCTTCCACCGCAGCCTTTTCCTTCGGATCTGTAATCTTCAATAACGACTCTGCGGATTCCGAAGAAGTATCCGCACTGCTCTCGGTCTTTGTCCCGGAGTCACTGCTTTTCTTTCCCTGACTCTGATCGACACATCCTGCAAGGGAAAAGAGCATGGTCATCGCAAGCAGGACTGCGGATGCTTTCTTTAATCTTCTATTCATCATCGTCCTGTCCACCTCCCCAGCGTCTCCAGTTCTTACGGAAATAGAATACCACAGCAGCCACAACACCGATCAGGATCAGTCCGACCACCAGAACCGCAATTGCGATCTGAAATACCTTGTTTCCTGAAGTCGATGTGGAAGTACTGTCACTGTCTGCTGCATCTGCATCCTTTGCGGTAGAAAGACTTAATCCTTCTGCACTGTCCAGTGTACTGCTGTCCGTACTCGGAGTTTCCGATTCACTGCTTGGCTTTGCTGCTTCTGATATACTGCTCTGTAATTTCTTACCGGATGACGCACTGCCTGTGGAACTGTCGGATGAAGTACTTCCTGAACTCTGGAGAGAAGAATTTCCAGAGCTTAAGCTGCCTGAAGAACCAGATACTGCCGACCCTCCATCGGAAGAACTCTCTGCTGCTGTTCCGTTACTTGCTGCACTTCCTGTTACCATCGTAGCATTCATATCTGTGTTATTCCCTTCACTGAAATTACTTGGGTAGAGATAGAAGACAACATTTCTTCCCATCGGTTCTACATACATCGTTCCACGCACGATACAATTTTCACTTGGCACCTGAATTACGACATCGACTGTCGTTCCGTTACTGTCAGAACCTGTACCTGTCTGTGCATACCCGGTACTTGACCAGCCGGAGTCACCGACACTCTGTACCTGAAAATCATGTCCACTGGTATAATCCATCAGACTCAGACGGATCGTCAGATAATAATTTCCATCATCTGCCACCTCTAAAATACCAGTCGGATACACGCATCCTTCTACCATTCCCTGTCCTGTGGCGTAAGAGCCTGCCCCGCCGGAATCTTCCACTACTCCAGTTACCGGATGTGCATAGCACCGGTTGATGGTACAGGTATAGACACTTCCTGTAGCCGCCTGTGCCTCCACTGCCGGAAAACCAGCCAGCAGGGCAAGGCCAAGTGCCGAAGCCATCACCACAGACTTGATTCTGTTCTTTATCTTTGCTAATTTCATCTTATTTTCTCCTGTTATACTAGAGAAGTCCCTGCCACTTATGTAGCAGAGACTTCCATTTTCTTTCTGCGTAACTGTTAAGATTCCGTCTGCCCGGCTCTGAACAATTACCTGTCTGCTTACGAACTGCCTGTCAGATCAGGAAGCCATTCTTAAGCTTTTTCTTTATAGCTTTTACTTTGTCACTTTTCTTTTTTTGTACTCCATCAGTCCTGCAAGAAGTGCCACGCCACCGAGCAGAAGAAGTGCTGCCCAAAGAGTATTGTTTGCTACGACATCATCTGTCTTAACGCTGGATGCACCCTTGAGGCTGGAACCTGTACCCTTTCCAAGGCTGGATGTTCCACTCTTCAGACTTGAAGAACCACTTCCAAGTGAGGAAGAACCAAGTTTGCTGCTTCCAAGAGAATTGTTTCCGAGGGTATTATTTCCAAGTGAACCATTTCCAATCGAAGAGCCATTATTGTTATTTCCGTTGGAATTATTGTTGTTGTTATTGTTGTTGTCGTTCTTATTAAAGTCCGGATTGTCGGATGTGGTCGCTTTCAGTGAGCTCCAATCCAGTTTCAGGAATACTGGCTGAGTTCCTGTACCGGAACTGATTGCATCCATGATTGGAACAAATACCTGTAATGGCACATATCCATCATTCAGGGCTTCCGGAATCAGTTCGAATGTAACGACATCTGGATAGTTTGTTCCATAAGAATCAGATACTAATGTTCCATCTGCATTCTTCTGATAACTATCTACGGTAACATCTGCAAGTGATCCCTGCGGATTACCATACTGAGGATCAACACTATAACCTGTTGTGAAGTATTTCAGCTGGCTTAAATATCCAAGTTTTTGTCCTACGGTCAGTCCGTTGAAGTTCAGAGTGATATAGTATTTACCATTCTTCACTGTCAGTTTGATGGTGTGGTTAATCGCCTCATTTGACATAGAATATGTATTCTTGTCTACTTTAACCATTGTTCCGTAAACGGAGTAAACACCATCTGCAAGATTCTTGATATCCAGTTTTCCATCATTTTTCTTTGCTAACTGCTGGATTGCTTCTGTCAGTTTTGTCACCTGTTCATCTACAAGTTTCTGTGATGCTGAATCATTATCCATGACATTCTGTGCACGATTAATTGCACTCTGCAATGTTGCAAGAGAGCTTTCTGTGTAAACGTCTGTCTGACTTACAAATGTTTTTGCTTCTGCAATCTTACTTTCCAGTTTGCTCTTATCTACAACTTCTTTTTCTACCAGTCCATTTAAAGCAGTTGTCAGGGATTTCTCTGCTGCTGCAACTTCTAACTCTGTTGCTTTTGGATTTGCTGCAACATTCTCAGCCAGTGTAATTGCTGTATTCAGGACTGTCAGACTGTTGCTTTCGTAAACATCTGTTTTTGCCGCTTCCGCTTTTGCTTTTGCAATCAAGTCATTCAGATTCGTCTTATCTACAGCTCTCAAACCATCCAGTGCTGTCTGGAGTGCTGTTACCTGTGCCTGAACTTCTGCCTTGGTAGCATCTTCTTTTGCTGCCACTGCCTGTGCATTTGTAATCGCTGTTTTTAATGCTTCAAGTGTTGCAGAAGTATAAACAACATCTGTACGGTTTGCTTCTGCTGTTGCTTTTTCAATCAATGCATTCAGTTCTGTCTTGTCTACAACCTGAGTTTCTACTGCGTCTACGGCTGCCTGTAAAGCTTTCACCTGAAGATCAATTTCTTTCTGAGTAGAATTCATGTCGTTATACACATCCTGTGCTGTCATATAAGCTGCATTTAAAGCATTCCAGTATTCATCAGCAACATTGCCCTTAGACATAGCCTTCACCTGATCCAGAAGTGCTTTGATCACACTGTTATCTCTCTCAACGCCTGTCTCCTGTTTGATATTTGCCCAGTCGATAGAAACTCTGGCAACTTTTGTACCCTGACCTTCACCAATGCTTTCCATAACCGGAACATAAACCTCTACATAGAACAGGTTATCGTTCAGTTTAATCGGGATTGATAATTTCTTCGGATACCAGTTTCCTTCGGTATTCTTGTCATAATATTCAGAGTTCTTATCATTAAATAAATCATAAACGTCCGTGTACTCTTCCAGCGTTGTTGCATCGGAAGCTTCATATTTTACCGGATAATTATATTTGTTGTATTCAACCGTATCCATATCTACTTTTTTCAGTTTGTACAGATAACCTGTCATTCCAGCAAACTGCATGGACTGGAAGTTCATCTCCAGTGTTACTTCACCTTTACCCGTAACTCTTACAATTCCGGTCTGAACCATGGAAGCATTTCCCATAGAATTTTCATCGGATGTTGCGTTGAGCAGTTTGATCGGTACGGAATATGTACCTTCAAAAATCTGCGGATATTCTTCAAACAGTGTACTCTGTTTGTTCTTTGGAACGAGTGCCTCATAAGCTGCATTCAGCAATTTTGTCTGCTTTTCAACTTCTGCCTTTGTTGCGTTTACATCTTCGGATACTTTCTTTGCAGATGTAAGAGCTGCCTGGAAGCTGTTCCAACTATTGTCTGTGTACTGATTTTCATTCGTCTTTGTTGATGCATCTTTGATATAACCATTTAATTCTGACTTATCTACTACATCATCCAGACGAACAAGTGCTTTCACTGCTTTATCCAGTTTTTCAACCTGTTCTTTCATTTCATCTGCTGTCGCATCAGATTTTGCTAATACTTCTTCAGCTTCCTTGATTGCAGACTTCAGATTCTCATAGCTGTCTTTTGTATAATTTGCTTCTGCGTAATTATTTTTCGCATCGGAAACTGCCTGATCCAGTTCTTCTCTTGCTTTTACTTCTTCTTTCATTACAAGACCTGCGGTTGCTGTATCCAAGGCTGTCTCTGCTGCCGTGATTTCTGACTGGAATGCCACCTTATCTGCCAGAACACTTTCTGCTGTAGCAATCGCATCAGTTAATCCAGCAAAAGATTCGCTTGTATAGTTTTTCTCTTTTAACGCTTTCGCATCATTCAGTTTTGATTCCAAATCAGATTTTTTAATTTCCTGTTTTACTGCAGATTTCAAATCAAGATTTAACAGGAGTTCTGCTTCTCCGCTTTCTGTTGTTACTTTTACTTTGTGGTTTTCTACATTTGCAGGAAGTGCAACTACAAGTCTGCCTGCGTCTGTATCTGCATCTGCATATCCGGCACCTTTGCGATACTGCATACCGGTAATTCCGTCCACGTACAGATAAGCAGTTACATTGCCATCTTTATCTGTATATAAACGAGCAGATTTTAATCCCGCATTCAAATCATTCGCTGTTCCATCCTGATTTGTCAGTGTTGCCTGTACTTCATAAACACCTTTTTCCATTGAAATAGCTGTTGACATTGGTACGAGTGCATCTATTGCTGATTGAAGTTCTGCAGATGCCTGATCCGCATTTTCTTCTTTCACTTTTCCTTCCTGAGCGTTGATTACTGCTTGAAGGTCTGCCCAGCTTTCTGCTGTGTAATCTGTTTTATTTAATGCTTTTGCATTTTTCAGAACTTTATTGTATTTGTCAAGTCCTGTTGCCTCTTTCAATCCACTGATTGCATCAGAAATTTTCTGATCTAACGCAACAATTTCTGAGTCGTTTGCAGATGTTTCTCCAGAAATCACTTTCTGTGCTTCTGTAACTGCATCAGCTAAAATCTTGTAGCTTGCTTCTGTATAATCATCTGCGTTATACTTGGAAGCCTTGTCTGTTGCGACTACCAGAACTGATTTATCATGGGAAGGTTCATTAATTTCAGAAACCTGTTCCAAGCCGGACAATGTCATAAACGCAGTTCTGCATCCTCCACCAGATCCCGGTGTAACGTGCTGAAGTTCATCCATAATTGGAACATAGAAGTTCAAGTATACGCCATCATCTCTGTCAGCAGATTCGGGCAATTCAAATCCTACGCTCTTTGGATAATACAGATCGTATTGTTCTGCATAAGAATCCATATCTGTATTTCCTGCTTCATTCAGATAATATGTATAATACTCAAGTGGTGTATATTCACTAAGTGTCGGAAGTCCATCTTTTTCTGTCTGCTCATTATTCGCCCAGAAAATTCCGTTCGTATATCCATTTTTTCCGCCAATCACTATACTCTGTGTATCAAAGTAAATATGTTTCTTTCCATTCTTTACTACTAAGCGTGCAGAGTCACTAACAACCGCCGCATTACTCATAGACAATCTATCCGGCTGATCTTGTTGCCACATGGTAATGTTTACTTTGTAGTTGCCATCTTGAATCTCGGATAAATCAGCTCTATCAGCTTTTTGAGTAATTGCTAAAGTGCTATATACTCGAGTGGTTCCAGTAATAACAAGTTCGTTTCCTTCCATCCGAACATTACCTTCTTCATCTCTATATGAAGCACTATCAAAGTATTCAATAGGATTAAACATTTCATTCATTGTATAATACCATTGAACTTCTATTTTACTTGTATCCCAATCTTCGGGAATCTTTACTCTTAATTCAACTGTCTTTTTAGGTATAATCTGTTCATTATCTGCTCGGAGTGACAAATTATACATCAATACTTTAGAAGCATTTCCAGCCAGTAACGAATAAAATTGGTTATATTCGCTATCTTCATCAGAGGATTCTTCTATTTTTCTCGCACTAAATTTTGCGTTATCACCGACAACATAAGTATCTGTGATTAAAGTTACATCTCCATCTGTAGTTTCTATTTGCTTTTTAGGAGAATTATACACTCGAAGTTCACCATAATAAACTTTTCCATCAGAAAGTTCAATCTTTACTTGTTTTCCGAATGCAGTTTCTTTTTCATTATAATATTCAATCGAGAACTTATTATCATTCAATAAATTATCGGAATATTCTGACACTCCACCATCTTCAACCGCTGTTGAATACGAATACATATACTCTTTAAACGGTTTACCATATGGATAATCAGCCCTGTCACCCAAATCTTTCATTCCATTTAACACTTTTATGGATGTGACTTTTGCATCCGATTTAATCTCTCCCGTTATTACAAGTTTACCATCAACAAAATTACTTTCTATATTGTTAGTGAATAAATCATTTGCCAACCGTTCATCGTTAGCTGCCGTGAAAGAACTCGTTCCTGTCTTAGTTGCGATCTTAGACAAATCAATTCCACAATTACTATAATTATCGGCTGAAAAACCATCAATTTTCTTTGCCTGTGTAGTTTTAAAAGTAAATTTTCCAGCCTTTACACCTTTGGTAAATGCATCTCGCTTCGTCGCTCTTGCATAACTATAAAACGAATTGACATAAATTGATTTTTCCAGTGTATCAACATTAAAAGAATAATAGGTCACCCCAGCACTTCCTGCTTCAGTTTCAACCTTTTGAATATACTTTTCATTGTAACTACTGTCCATTCTCTTCTTGCTAATCAAATAATCTGTTGATTCTTTTGGTTTGCTATCATCTGAACAAATAATTGTCTCAGGAATATTATATGTTCCTAACGGAACTGAAACCGGTTTGATTTCATCATCAATAACTCCCGGTTTCGACACTTGCAAGATGTCTATTTTTTCGTAATTTTCAATCTGCAATGTAACATGATACGTTCCATCATTATTCTTTTTTACAATTGCTACGTCGTCAACAAAATCTTTTATTGTGTTTGACAGAGGCGTCTTATCTATTTCCGTTCCGTCAGCCGCATAAAAATTCAATGGTATAGAATATGTATTTCCACTCTCTATTGTATCCGTTGTCGAATTTTCCGCATAGCTAGGAATACTCATGCCACTTATAACCGTACACGTACACAAAACAGAAGCAATTATTTTTTTTATCGTTTTCTTTTTTCTCATGATATCTCCACATAAAAAGGGCTGCTGCACCCACTTTTGTACAGCAGCCCTTTTTCCACTTCTTTTTATTTACGTTCCTACATCACCTATTATTCTGTAGCAAGTGTAATATTTGTTAATTTTAAATATCCAGTTGCTTTCATAGGCATTTTCCCTACATATGTAGTGTATTTTCCTGTAATAACACAACCCTCTGTAAACTGTGAAGCATCCAGATTCTCAAATGTGAAATAGTACTCACCATTGTCACCTAACTGTGCTTCCTGAGTATCTTCTCCAATAGTCATCTTGCCTAAATGACCTGTTAATCCCAAATAAGTGATTTCATGCGTATTTACTGTTAATGTTGCTTTTCCATTTTCAATGTCAATATATGCCACTAAATCTTTAACAGCATCGTTTCCCATTGATTTCTTTGTACACGCCGCATCTTTATACAGGCTCTGATTAGCTGTATAGGATCCATCTCCTGTTGGGGTTGCTGCAAATGCTGTCACTCCCATTGCCATCATCATTGTCGCTGCCAATACTGTAGCAATAATCTTCTTAAGTTTTCTCATAAAACTTCCTCTCTTTCTGTCCTCTGGACTAATAATTTTTAGTTACGAATCAGATACAGTTTTTCTCGGTTACTCGCATCTAACTCTTTAGCCTTAAATTATCATAGTCTTACTTTTCATGTCAACAGAAAATTTTATACACTTGTTGTCTGAATAACAACAAACTCGCCTTATTTTTTAGCATTTTTGTTGTTATTCAGGCAACTTTCACTCAAATCCCGCAGTTATTGATAGTTTTTTATCATTAATCGATGCCTATTGCAACTTTTTCTCGCTTTAGTTATCTAAAGTTTGTTTTGATAAAATTTCTCATTTGACATTTTACACCCAAAAAAACAATAACGCAGTGCTTTCCGGCATATGCATTTCTCCTACACTGCAAGTCACTGTAACGGGAACGCTTCCCATCGTACCTACACCTGTCCATTTGCGCATCCTGCACGCTCGCATCGGGATTCTCACACGATTTCCCTTAATCTCTGCTGTCTCAAGGATCTCCTCATGCTCGTATTTCAATGTTTTCAATTTTCCAGCCATCGCTTCTCCGTTTGCTCTGGAATGTGCTGTCATTTCCTTGAGTTTCAGTTCCAGATAACTCTCTCCATGTTCTTGAACAATCTCTGCTATCTCTTCAAATCCACGCATTGCCATAGAGTCTCTGTTCTTTCCTGCTTTTTTATTCATACGGTAAAGCCGGAATACGACCGGATGCCTTTCGCATTTCTGCAGATTGTTCTGTGTTTCCTGATCCAGTCTGTTCTCTCTTTTTTTGTATACAGATTTCTTTTCCGCATGTGCATTAATCATCAATTCCAGCATATGGATGTCGATATTCTCCACCAGCACATCTATGTTTTCTTCTATTTCATCCGGTCTTCCTCCGATTTCTTCCAGATATTTTTGAAGATTTTCATACAGATTGGAATATCTTTCCAGCCATTCTTTCCCGGCATCTGTAAATTCCAGTTCTTCAGTCAGGATTCCCTTCTCCACACAGCTCTTAAAATAACGGTTCACTGTTGACCGGTACACGCCACAGCGTTCTGCAATGCTCCCTTGTACGCCACGATTTTTTTCTGACACAGACAGTTCCTTCAAATATTTCAGTTGGAGCATCGTAGGTCTGTTCTGTCTTTTCAGATGTTCTCCTTTTTCCATCGTCCCTCTCCTTTACCATACATGGATATTTAATTCCCGATAATCGATCTGAAGCGGTTTCTCCTCAAAACGTGTGATTGCTATGATCGCCACCGCTTCTGTGATCGGACTTCCTGTATTGGCGGTATAGGTGAAAATGTCTGTCGGCAACTGGTAGGTTCCGTTGTCCATTTTTGCCTGTATCCACTCTTCCTCTCTCCGATACCATACAAACCCCAGGGATTCCTCTTTTTTCGTCCGAAGGAGATAGCAGTTCTGGTTCTCTCCGATTTTTAATATAACAGAGGATTCCAATTTTCCATATTCTGGTGCAAGGAATCTGGGGTTGCGTCTTTCCGGTTCATAAAGGCCGAATGCCATTGAAAATTCTCCAATCCCATAGGCTGTATAGAGATCCATATCATCGTATACTCTGTCGTATACATCTCCGTACTGCATAAAATCCTCAATACCTTTTAATCCTTCCGTACTAATATAATGTTCCACCCGGCACGCATCTTCCTCTGCCCTTTGCTGGTTCATTCCGCTTACCATCTGGAAAAACTGTGTTAATTTTTCATGTCTGGCAAGACAGTCCATTCCCTTCAGTTTTCCCTTTTCTGTTAATTCAAGATTTTCTTTTTTCTCTGTCTCATAGAAGTAACCTTTTTGGGTCAGGATGCGCACCAGTCCTCTTGCTTCATACCCGGTGATCCCTGCTTCTCTGGAATATTCCTTTGTCGTTATCGTCCTTCCCTGTCTCCAGATTCGATAGACATATTCCAGAAGGTCTTCTTCCATTTCACCTCTGGCTTTCGCCGTATCAATGTTTCTGTCCCCTGTTTTCTTTTCCATTGTAAATCTTTCACTCTCCTGTGATTCTGCTTTTAGTTTCATCTTCTTACCTGTCTCTACCATATTTCGATCTCTAACTGACAACTGCTCCAGAAATCAGGTCTTTCATCCTCTTCTGTCAGTGCAATCAGCAGACTTCCTTCTACCAGACTCTCTCCTGCCTTTACGATATACTCAAATGCGTCTGCCGGAATTCGTTCTCCCATTTTTCCTCGTTCCGCTTCCTTCCAGTCATCTGTTGCGCTCTCAACACTTTTATACCACAGTTTTTTTCTGAACTTCTCACTCTCTTCGGCATATTGCAGTTCAAACCAGCTTTCCTCTGCAATTTCCAGTGTAATATCACCGGTATACCAAAAATGCTCTTTGCTGAACCTTCGTGGTCGGATGCGGTCCATACTGTATATTTGCATCATAAATTCGTACTTTCCCGGAGCATAGCGGTCTTTGAGATCCGATTTTCTAATGACCCGTTCGTATTCTTTAATATCTGAATTGACAAAGACATCCATTGCTTTCACCGTTTCATCTGTAAAAACGTGTTCTGCACGACAGGCATCCTGTTCTGCTGTATCCACTGATACGCCAATATATTGCAAAAACTGGCAGATTGCATAATTTCTTGCCAGACATTCATTTCCCACTGAAACTCCATATGGTGTCAGGGAAATACCCGCATTTGGTTTATACGGATAAATAAATCCTTTTTCTGCCATTTTCTTGAGTGCTGCGGTCAGTGTACTTTTGGATATCTGAAAATGCTGGCAAAGCATGCTTTCCGTAACTTCTGTTCTGAGTTTTCTCCCCAGGCATATCTCTTTCAGTATGTCCATTTCCTGTTCCTGCTTAGAATATGGCGGCATCTCCATCCGACTTTTCGCTTGAGTATTCTCTTCCATGAATCCTCCTGATTTTTCATTGGATCTTTACTTTATTTTCTTTTATTTTCCTTTTTATCCAATGCCCGGTATTTCCTGCAGGAGTTTTGCGTCCAGAAATCGTATCGTATTTTCCTTGTAAGCTGCGTCATCTCCTGCTACAAAACCGAGATTGCAGGTGCAGTGCAGACCGTCCATCCATTGTCGTTTGTATTCCATATGTACTGCAGTCGCAGGAATTTTGATTCTGTGATCCTCCGATTCTGCTTTGTGCCAGATTCCGTCCGTGTCCTGATACCAGATAGTCCTCTCATCCGTGTGATCCGGATGTTCTATTAATTCCAGCCATATTTCCCATGGTTCTATATGCAGCCATCCTTCCCGTTCAAAGCGCAGATCTTCCAATGCCGTTTTTCTTTCCTGTCCAATCTCCGTTATGTAAAAAGAAAACCATACCTGATATTTGCCAGGCTCTAATATCTTCCAGAGCGTATGGCAATCTACGCTTTTGGGGATTGCATTTCTTCCACCCGTGTTGATACACTTCCACAAATTAGCGATCTTCTCTTCTTCGGATATCTCACATGCCATGAGCCTGCTGTCTTTATCTGCTGTATTTTCATCCACTCCGGTCATCTGCAGGAACTGATTCCAGCCATCAGTGGCATACTGCAGTTGTCTGGCATATGTTGTCCCTCTTTCTGTCAATGCCGGGATAGTTGACTCACCGTCTGTCTCCAGAAAGCCTGCCTGCTGTAATTTTTCGATGTTCGCTTTCCATCGGTAATCCGTCAGATCATGTTCTGTTATGATCGTTTTTTTAATCTGCTTTTCATCGAATCCGCATTTGCGCATCTGGAATATCATTCTCAGACTATCTTTTTGCAGATATTTTTTCTCTTTTACCATTACCTTATCCTCTGTTTGCTCGTTTTCCAAATTTTCAGGTTAGTTGCTTCAAACCATGTTTTTTTCATTATATTGTTCTCTTTTCAAGTTTGTCAATGCATTTTATCATACTCGCATATAAAATCCATATAAAAATATCCAAAAATATGTATTACAGTTCTCTTTTTCCACATATTTTTGGATATTCTTATATGTTAGTCATCCGTTTCCTTTAATTTTGACTGGTCCGTTGTCTGGGTATCGATACATACCGCATGGACTGCGAATCGTTTGCTGTATCCGTTCCCGGTACAGGTGGACAGTGTCAGGATCTTGTTCGTTGACTTTGGTCTGATCCCGGTATCAAAGTCGGAGTTTTTCACCATCTCGTCAATGAATGTCTGGTATTCTTCCCCCGGCTGATAGCCGACTTTATATACATTGCCGCCATTGACTGCATCCTCATAGGAGAAGATCTGATAACGGTAGGCAGTGCTTTCGGTGTAGATTGTAAAGTACTGGTTCTTTTTCCAGAAGCCTTCGTCCTTGTATTTCTTCAGACTGCCGAACATACTGCCATTGTTCATGTTGTGTCCGTAAATGATGTTATAAAGGTCGGAAAAATCCGATTGATTCAGTCCTTCCAGAAAGATACTTCCGGCGATATGCTCATTGCCATGGATATCTTTGCGCAGATATTTTTCGTTGTCCCCGGAGTAAACGATGGGGTAATTGATGCCAAGCTCATTCTGATGGTCGAAGCGTATCCAGCCGATGATGTCCGGATTCTCCGACTTTAACTGGTCAAATTCTACCTTAATGTCGGTACTCCACCAGTCTTTTTTCTTCTGCTTCCCGTCATCCGGTTCGGATGCATCACTGACATATTCTTCGGCAAGTTTCTGGTAGTCCTGTTCGGATTTCATCCGGTCTAAGTAAGGCGGCAGGATATTCCACAATGCCACACCTATCAGAATGACAGCCAGTAAGATCCAGATCAGCCATCGATAAGAATTCTTTTTCTTCATGTCTCTCTCCCATTTTGTTAGTTATATCGAACTACTATGGTTATTATGGAATGTACGGTCGGAAAAGTCAATTTTTTCTTTTTCGTCTACGATATCGTAGCTCATGTCAAGCAGGTCTAAAACTGTCGAATCACTGACAGTTCCATCTATTGGAACTGCCAGCCAGTGTTTCTGATTCATGTACTTTGCCGGAGCAAGGCGATACATTTTGATATAATTTTCTATCATATCCGGCTCTGCCTGAACTTCCATGATTGACATTACAGATTCGTCTGATTGATAAAAAATAGCATAGGGAATGGCATCTCTCTGGTTTTTAAAGATTGTGATCTGCTTTCCATTTTGTGTGATTCTCTCCGGGTTGGCTGGATATTGCTTTTTGATGTATTCGAATATTTCTTGTTGGTTCATGAGAGGATTCCTTCTTTTTCACTCGTTCTTCTCTATATTTTGTCGCAATTTCCCACAGATTACAAGAGTAACTTTTCTTTTTTATATTTCCATTAATTTATCACCCCATATCCCATGATCGAAGCATAATCCACTGCATAATTCCTCTGCCGAACCTGATCACCGGAGTTTCCTTCCACTGTGTAGACCCTTCCACCTTCACATTTTTCCACGATTCCTACATGGTCCGAGTTTCCATCATGATCCCAGTCGAAAAAGATGATCATTCCTGCGGTTGGGGTTATTCCGCCACTCTGCCACTTATTCTTTCCCTGAAACCAGGACACTCCGTCACTGCACAATGAGAACTTTGGAACATTCCCATTTGCAATCAGACCACTTTGGTCTGCACACCAGCTTACAAAACAGGCGCACCATTCTACCCGGCTGTCAAATCCATACCAGCTCCAGAACTTCTGGCCGCCACTGTTTCCAAGCTGCCCCATGGCAACCGACACGATCTGTTGATTTCCAAACAAACCTGCAAACAGGCTGCCACCGGAATAATACCGCATCACATGGGGAACGTATTGGGGATCT
>ERZ894191.797-NODE-797-length-22420-cov-13.583993_pt1 | contig 22420 bp, 28 predicted proteins | sample MGYA00380282_ERZ894191 | MGnify/ENA primary metagenome ERZ894191 (study PRJEB32331, sample SAMN06328485) | human gut metagenome | biome: human gut microbiome; feature: stool | host: Homo sapiens | collected 2013-02-21 ...
TCATTGTCATGTAATTGCATGTCTCCCGTACGAATCATCTGTATAATATCACCCAATCCCGGATAAGTCAGGTTGTACTTTGTCCAATTAATCTTTTCTGTCAATGTTACTTTCATATCCCTTACCATAGACTTTATTACTTTTTTATCCATCTGAGATTATCAGCCGCATTGTTGGACATGTCGCCGTCAATATGCTCCACTTCCGTATAGGTCTTTGGATCAGGATTGACCAGGAATGTCTCCGCAACGAGGAGATCGACATAAGCCTTCTCCCCGCCGATGATGATGTACTGTCTGCCGTTTGCCTCCCCAAATACCGGCACATTGCCTCCGTCTGCGGATGATGGCATTGCCGGACCGGTGCAGGGAACTTTTTCAAGGCTTTTTCTGACATCCGACCATAACCTGTATTTCCTGATGTCCCTCATGCCCCGTGAATACAAACCTTCGTACAGGTCACAGAGGAAACCCACACTGTCGTATATCCCCAGTTCATAGGCCTTCTCGAACCATCCTGTCGCTTCCTTGTACATTACGGGAGTTCCAAACAGACCTTTGAGGCGTATATGTCCCATTGTGAAAGCCGACAGTCCGTCACCTGAATCCGCAGCCTGCCTGAATAACCCGATGCCTTTCTGTATATCCTGTGGACATCCTCTCCCTTCCAGGTATATATGCCCCAGATTGGCTTTTGCTGTGGGTTCCTTTTCCGCGATACTTTCCAGAAGAGCGATTGCCCTACCCACATTACGCTTTACAGCCATCCCTTTTAGGTAATATATGGCGACGGCGTTGATTCCATACACGAATCCCTGCGTTGCCGAACGGTCATACCATAGGAAAGCCTCATTGACATCCCCCTTATCCTCATAATACAGACCGGTTAAATACTGGGCCTCGGCATCACCTGCCCGGGCCTTTTCCAACATTTTTTTTATTTCTTCTTTCATGTTGTTTGATTTTTAAATTTGACATATTGTTTAAGTTTCACACATCTAAGGATTTCGGGGTTTTGTCAGGCGGTAGTTTTTTATGTGTGTAAGTTAAAAGAGGAGAATATGTGAGTGATGGTCTAATGAATTTGTCCGGCAGTCGTTTTGATGTACTCAGATTTTTCGGTGAAGTTTATCCGATGAAGATGATACCGGTACCGGGAAAGTAAGTGCAAGTATGGTCCGGAGATTGGGAAAGGAGTTCAGGCTGTAGGTCTATTATAAATCAGAAAGGAGACGGTGATATTTATGGTTTCCCTTTCTTTTTTCTTCCCGGTAGGAATAACCCGAAGAGAAGCACCGGAATTGGATAAGGAGGCTATGGTTGGTGTTGATGAGAGATTGAAAGAGGCTACTTCGTATCCTGCCAAAGTGGAAAGAAGAAGATTTGTTTTGTTTATTTTTCTCCCTCTCACTTTTGTAGGACGCGAAGCCAGTCTGCTTTTCTATATCCTGATTTAATTACTATGTCCCCCCCCTTTTTTACTTCTCTCTATATATTAGTTAGTATGTGCATCGAAAAATAGGGGGTAACAATTTTTCATTAGTTATCTTCCAATCAAGAAATAAAAAAGAACTTCCCACCCTATTACAGACAGAAAGCCCCTTCAGAATAAACATCCAAATTATCAAGGTCATAATTCATTGGCAAATGATACAGATAATACACATGGTTCTCAAAAATAAACTGATAAAAAAACATATCACTCCCGCCGCTTTATCTCCCCCACATGTCACCAACGGACTTTTATCACCCTGACATTGAAGATTCGCCTTGGAAATATCAGTGTGGAAAATGTACGGCGGCTATGGATATGTCTTGGGGGTATGGCCGAAAAAACTATATTTGCAGCATTTATAATCACTTACTTTTTGAATAGAACTACTGTAGATATGCCTTGTCCGGTGATGGATGGGGCATATTTTATTACAGTTTTTAGTTGTACATTAATTTAACATTCACACGTATAAGAATCTCCCGCTTTCAGACCGCCATTTTTGATACTGATAAAGGAAGGATGACAAAACCGGCCACTGTCCCGCCATCCTTCCCATGACTGAAAACTGAAAATTACCTGTACACAGATTAGGGCATGACTGGAAATGAAGCGCGTTTTTCATGTCCGGTGCGCCATTATATGATAAGGTGTACAGTTTCTCTCCGTCCTACATCTCCCCAAAGCCTTATCACTGAAGAAACAAATACTCACATGAAGGGTGTCTGAGATCCGGATATGGTCAACGGCGCCCTTCCTATTTTTTCTTCTCCCTCCAAATTGCGTTTTTGCCGTTCCGAAGCAGCCAGAGCCTGATACTTGAAATTAAAAAAGGCTGAAGGATGATACCCGAAAGCCTTAAAAACGCGGTTAAAATCATCCTGCCGCCTAATAAATGATGGAGTATAATAACCTCACATCAAAAAAACAATTAAAATGTTGAGACAAAATGCAGAAAGGATACCCGGGCTTGTATTTACAGGCGCCGGTCCCCCGGATACTGCTGTGCCGGGTAAAAGCAATGGCAGCAGAAACGCCTTCCCTCCGGCAGGACCCCGTAACAGAACGGTGGGGAGATACAGTACCAAAAACTATTTATAAACCTTTAAAAAGTAATATTTATGACAAAGTACAATTCTTTTATAGTACATAATGACATCCTTTATACGGATATGGATATTGAGGAGATTGAAAGGAAAGTGGAAATAAGTCTGTATGACAAGGATTCGGAGCTTGTCACCTTCCATATCATTAAGCTGACCGGGAACATGGTAAAGATGGTGTTCTATCGTGACTTTCCACTGGAAGAGCATGATGCGGACTCCATTTTCGATACGGACATGAACCTGATTACCGGATTCAGCATGAACTGTTTCCGCAGCAAGGAGGCCGGAGGATACCCCCTTCTGGACCTCCGCTACAACGACTACAACGGCCACTGGTTTACCGACATGCAAAATTTTATCGATTTTTACAGGCTATACTTGTATACAAGGGAATACCAGGAGATACGGCAGATGGGGGTCAGATGCTACAAGGACAAGATCATGATGCACATAACATTCGAGGATGAACAGGAAATTGATTGAAAGGGTATGTTCGGTAATTTAATAAACAGAATACTGGGCCTGGAGACGGATTCTCCGGGCACCGGTCGTCAGAACCCCCGTACTGCATCTGACGTTGTCAAAAAAGCGGTACCACACGAACCGATCCCTGAAAAATACCAAAGAGACATAGAAGCGCTCCGACAGAAATATGGAAACGCTTTTAAAACCGGTCTCTGTATTAATCTTACACTTCAAGAGGCTTTATCAATCATGTATAGAGAAAGGAGACGTATTGATTCATACAGAGGTTTACAATCCTATTTGATGAAAGAATGGGATATAACATTAACAATCACATCACAAAAAACTAAACCTACAACATTATGAAGAACTATTTTATAGCAAACGGAGAGGTGCTCAATACAAATATGGGCATTGAAGAAATGGAACTACGGGTGCAGGAAACATTAGATGAGAGCACTTCCGGAATGGCGCAATTCAAAATAAAGGAAATCAGCGAGAAGGAGGTTAGGATGTTCTTTGTCAGGGACTTCGACTATAATCCCAACCAACCTATCATTTTTGACGCTGACATGGCCTTGATAACCGGAGTGGGAATAGGAACATTCCAGCCACAACAAGTTGGAGGATACCCGATGATTTATCCCTTGAGTTTTGCCGGGAAGAACTTCTATACCGACATCACGGCATTCATCAGGTTCTACAAATTACTGCTGTTCACGGAGATTGGACAGCAGGTGGAGTACATAGGACTGAGATGCTATTCGGACAGGATATTGATGCAAATCATATTCTGACGGCGGCACTGCCGTTTGAGAAGAAACAATTGAAAATTATTAATTTAAAAAATGAGAACAATGAAAAGATTAAATAAGGATATATTGATAGCAGGCAGAATCCGCAACCTTGATACAGCAACGCTGCCGGCACTGGAGACACAGGTCAGGATAGATATTTATAGCCTGACCGGAGGATACTGGAAAAACTTCCGGATAAGGCAGGTTGCCGACAGGGAGATCGAGTTTTCATTCGAACGTACCTTGAATGACCCCAGGATCCTGGACCCTGAGCTTGTCTTCAACCTGGACGCGGCTGCCGTTGTGGGCCTGGGGCTGGACGGTTTCAGACTGCCGGAACCCTGGATGGAGCCGCCTTATGACCATACCTACTTCTTTGAGAAATCCGTATTCATTGACTGTTACAGGAAATCAACGGTCCTGCTCGGCGGAAGCCGTATAAAGGACATGGCGGTTGACGCGGATTATGCGAGGGTGGCTGTAAGGCTGGTGTATTAGACAAGAACGATGTTATATTTTTCTATTCCTATAAATATTCTACCGGGAGGTGCTGTGCGTGAGGCATGGCGCCTTTCTTTTTTTATTGTAATCCCCTGTGCTCCTGCTATGTATCATAAAAGCAGGTTGAAACTCCTTTGTCCTTCATGGACGGACACCGCCGTTTTTTCGGAAATCCCCTTCCGGTCGCCGTTTCACGTACTTTCATGAGATAAAAAGGAAATTAACATTGTTAAATTATGAAGTATTATTAATTTAACCTTTCCCTGAAGCCTTCCTTCCATGTCCTGATTAATTATTGTCCCGTCCGTATGTGTTGACAATAAAAATAACCGGACTTTAATGATAACATTACCGAACTTTATGCTTTGTTTTTGTTATATAATCTATTTTTATTCTCGTTTTTTGTGGTTTAATTTGCTGAATAAAAGATAAAAAAACAGGGTGGTCCCTTTGAACGTTTAACAAAGTTAACGGCTTACGGACATTCATTGATATTGTCAAACTTAAATATAATAAGGTTATGAATCTAACATGGTACAAACATGGGGGATATTTCCGGCTCCGTCTTCTGCCGGTGATGGTCCTGCTCTGCCTGTTTTCCGGTGTGGCTTCCGCACAGGAATCCTATAAGGGTCCCTCCCTTGCGGTGAAGACCAACGCGCTTTACTGGGCGACAACCACTCCCAATATCGGATTTGAAGTGGGGTTGGAGAAGAAACTCACGCTGGATGTCCTGGGGGGCTACAATCCCTTCACGTTCAGCGACAACAAGAAGTTGAAGCACTGGCTTGTGCAGCCCGGACTGCGCTGGTGGACCTGCGAAAAGTTCAACGGGCATTTCTTCGGTGTGCATGTTCATGGGGGAACCTATAACGTGGGTGGAGTGAAACTTCCTTTCGGGGCTTTCCCGGCACTTGAGAGATACCGCTATGAGGGCGGTTTCTATGGCGGCGGCATCAGTTACGGCTACCAGTGTATACTCGGAAACAGGTGGAGCCTGGAGGCTGAGATCGGTGTGGGGTACACACGTTTCAATTACGACAAGTACGACTGCCCCAAGTGCGGCGAGTTCCTTGGCAGCGACTCGTACGACTTCTTCGGTGTGACCAAGGCCGGAATCTCAATCATATACATTATCAAATAAAGTGAGGGAAGAAATATGCTTAAAAGATATGTGATTATAGCCTCCCTTCTTGTTGCAGGAGGGATGGTGATGGCCCAGTCCGGCTATACGGGGCGTGTGGCCGTGGAACAGTCCGTAACAAAAGCGGGAGAGGATGTGAGGATACACCTGGAGATCGGCCTGGACAATCTGGAGATGAAATCTCAACATTCGCTGGTGCTGACTCCGGTGTTGCAGTCAAAGGACAGGGGTACGGAGAAGGAACTGGCCCCGGTCATCATCAACGGACGGGTTCGCCAGAAAGCCTACAAACGTGACGCATCCCTGAACGGGGGATCCCGTGGATGCCATAATGTGGTACGCAGGAACAATGGAAAGGGGCAGCGTGTTTCCTATGACGTTTCCCTTCCTTATGAAAAATGGATGCGCGGTGCTGTTCTGATGCTTCGTGAAGAGGTTTCGGGATGTGCTGCATGTGAGCTGGGCGAGGATACGCGCACACTGGGTACGGTGCTTCTGTTGAGGACCGTAAAGGAACCAGTCTATGTTGCCGCCTTATCCGTTCCCAAGGCGGAGGAGGTGAAACGACGTGACGAGCGGTGCGAGCTTCACCTGACCTATGGTACCGGAAAAAGCGATGTGGTTCCCTCACTTGGTGACAACAGGAGTGAGATTAAGAGACTTCAGGATATGGTAGAGCGTGTGAAGGCGAACAATGACCTCACGCTGACCGGTTTCCGTATCAACGGGTATGCCTCTCCCGAAGGCAGTTTCAGGAGTAACATGAGCCTCTCCGAACGCCGTTCAAAAGCTTTGGCCGAATATTTCAGACGTGCCAACGGCTGGAAATCAGACCTGTTCAAGACCACCTGGAGCGGCGAGGACTGGGAAGGGCTGGCGAAGGCTGTGGAGGCTTCCTCCCTGGAAACAAAGGACGAGGTGCTCGCCATAATCAAGGATGAGAAGGATCCCGATGCCCGTGATGCGAAAATTCGTTCAATAGACAACGGGGCGACTTACAACACGTTGCTGAAGGAATTCTATCCGCAGCTCAGAAGAAGTTTTTGCGTGGTTGACTTCACGGTACGTGCCTACACGCTGGAGGAAGCGAAGCGGATTATCAAGGAGAATCCGAAACTGCTGAGCCTGAAGGAGATGTATGAGGTGGCGAACAGTTACCCCAAAGGCAGTGCGGACTACAACGAGGCCTATCAGGTTTCACAGAGGCTCTATCCGCAGGATCCTGATGCAGTGACCAATGCCGCTGCCGTGCTTTTGGAGCAGGGCAAGTATGGCGAAGCCAAGGCTATGCTGGAGGCTGTGAAGCAGACGGGTACGGTATGCAACGCGCTGGGTATAGTATATGCCAAGGAGAAGGATTACGACAAGGCTGCAACCTGCTTTGCACAGGCCGCACAGAAAGGCTGCAAGGAAGCGGCGGATAACGGAAAGGCACTTAAAAAATTCATAGAAGAGTTGGACGAGAATAATTATTAATTAAACATTTAATCTATTACGGTTATGAAACTGAACAAGTATTTTTTGATCGGTGCGATGGGGCTGGGCCTCTTCGCATGTAGTGACGACAATGATCCGGTCGACAACGGACAGAACGGAAATGCGCAGGATGGAAAGACCTATATGGCCATCTCACTGGATTTTGACAAGATGTCGGCCAGAGCGGTAACTCAACCAGGGCTTGCAGGCACTGAAGCGGAAAGAAAAATAAATAACGTATATGTCATTGTTGCAGGTGAAGAAGATGGCAGCTTTACAGAAGTTGCAGGTGGAGATGTTAGCAATTTGACAAACGGAAGCAAGTATTATCCTGATGATAATACACTGACATTTGCAACCAGTCCGGGCAGAAAACAGGTTTATGTTGTCGTGAATGCAGTAACTCCACCTACGAAGAATAATAAAATTGGTGACTATTTAAGTAATTTGGAAGAGAATTTAGACGCAGGAGATTTGTCAAAAGGCCTCCTTATGTCCGGTAAAGCCGTTAGTGAAATTAATGTTCCGCTGGGACAGACAGAAGCCAGTGCAAAGGCCCAGCCTATGGAAGTGACTGTAGAACGTGCCGTAGCCAAATTCACTGTAACTTGTAGTGAGGCTTCTTTTGCAATTAAAGCTGGAGGAACAGAAAATGGAACGAAAGGTGAACTTGTTGAGGTGAAATATAATTTTGAAGGAGGTGTTCAGGACGGTTACCGCTGGAATCCGAATCATACCTCATTAACTACAAAAGCAACCAATCGTGGCTATACAGGGACAGGTGACATCATTGTCAATACACAGCCTGCCGATGATAGCGTTACCCCTGTTTATTGTCTTGAAAATTTAGGAGAACAAACTGGTACTGATAATATGTATCCAGAGGATAAAGCCACCTATTTTGTAGTTCAGGCCAAGTATATTCCGTCAAAGGTTGTTGATATAGCAAAGGACGGTGAAGTGAAAGATAACGGGAGCAGCGATCCCGTTTCATTCTATTACGTAACTGCCGGAAAATTGAAAGGGGCATATCTTTTGAAATCAGACCTTGATGAATGGCAGAAGGATACAGACAACACAACAACATATCCTAATGGTGTTGATGCCATTTCTGGTGAATATAAGGATGGTATATGCTGGTTTGGACCGGTTTGGATTGGCGAAGGTGGTGGCAATATTGGAAGCAAGACAGATATTTTTAGAAACAAATGGTATAATTATGATATCACCAACTTCACTTTGCCTGGGAAAACAGACAAACCAGGTCCTGGAGAGCCTGATACATTTATGGGCGTGAAACTGACCATTGCGAACTGGGCTTGGAAAAATGTAGACATAGAGCTTCAGTAATCAACTTAATAAAATCAATCGTTAAATAAGAATCAGTACGGGGGATCTTCTCTCCGTACTGATAAAAACCATAATTATTCCCGTACCAACAATTCTATTTATCTTAAAGCAACAAACAATGAACAAGACACATCATATACTCACTTTTTTGTTCGGTCTACTGTTCCTCTCAGGCGGTCTGACCGGATGTATCAAGGAGGACCTTTCGGACTGTCCGCCCCCTGTGGTCCCGCCGGAACCGGATCCCGACCCTGATCCCGAACCGGAACCTGCCCCCACAACAGGTACATTGAAGCTGGCTCTTACCTACACCATGCACAACACACAGGAGAACGGCGTGTATGCCGACCTCTTCAACAGCCAGGTACACAAGGTGGATGTGTTCGTGTTCGATGAAGCCGGCGAGCTGGTGCAGCAGATAACCGACGAGGCCACACCTACATTTGCTGACAACTATACGAAAGAAATTGAACTGCCGGGCGGAGACTACCGTTTCGTGGTATGGGGGAACCAGTACAATGACGAGACGGTGCACGACTGCCAGGGAGAGGATGCCTGCCTGGAGGACAGCCACATGTCACTGCTTGCCCTGACCCGCAGCCACGACATACCGATGCTGACTGACTCGCTTTTTCACGGAGCCACCGCCCAACCTGTGACTGTCGTGAACGGAGAGGAGCAGACTGTAGGCATCGACCTGATGAAGAACCGCAAGGATGTACGTGTGGTAATACGCTGGCATGAGGAGGGAAAGACGGAACATTGTACCCTTCCGGAACATGCAAACAGCATCACAGCCGAACTGGTGGACAATAACGGCATGTACGACTTCATGAACAACATTGTCCCCACTGCTGAAATCGCTTATCAGCCGGGCCGCTTTGCGGAGTGGTATAATCCCGTATTCCATGGTGATGTGAGGCCTTATCCCACGGAGGTAGAATATTATTATACGGCCGACTTCTCCGAACAGCGTCTGATGAAGGACAAGAAAGAGACACGTCTGGTTATCCGTCAGGGAGATGATGTCATTTATGACGAGCAGCTGATGGGAATCATCCAGTTGTGCGAGCTGTACCGCACCCAGGAGGCGCTGGACCGTGAGGACCATTACCTGATAGAGCTGGATTTCCTGTGCAAACACGAAACTGTAGATCCTGATCCCGATCCTGACCCAGATCCTGATCCCGATCCTGACCCAGATCCTGATCCCGATCCTGACCCAGAACCAGAGCCGGAACCGGAACCGGAAGACCCGTGGGTAGCTGTTACCATTACTGTGAACGGATGGAAATTCTCCTCCTACGACATTGACCTGTAGAACGGGAATTGATTACTTTAAAATTGAAGATTATGATAAACAAACAATATATATTGAAAGACCTGGTGCTGTCACTGTTTGTATGCCTGCTGCTGGCAGGTACAGCAGGGTGCAGCAATGAGGGAATGCTGCCGGAAGGAGGGGAAGAGCTGGACAATGGTGGTACTACTTCGTTCTCGATAGTAATGGGGCGTGTGGTGACGGGTGTTCCAACTGATGGAAATTTTGATGATTACATAAGTTCTGTCAGGGTACTGGCGTTCAAAGATGCTACATTGAAATACAATATGCTTTTTACGGCATCAGGTGGAAATGATGGAAAAGTATGGACTATTGTTGATGATGGTATCTCCATTGCTGATGAAAATGTGCCATTGGAAGGAGGAACATATACATTCTATTTTATAGCCAATGAGGGAGAACATCAATTAAATGATACTGGTAACTTGAAAGACAAGTTGGCTGGAAGTTTGACAGAAGATGAACTGATGCAGCTTATTATAAGCTATAGTGAGCCTTCTGAGGATACTCCCATACTGATGACAGCCCGAAAAGAATGGCATATCATAGCGGGAAGTAAAAATGAAACTGACGTGGAATTGACCCGTGCTTTAGCAAAATTGGACTATGTGCAGGTTAAGAACGCGGATGGTGCTTCCATGGAGGGAACTTTTTCGCTAAGTATACAAAGGGCGGATAAGTACTATTTGTTTCCTTCTTCAGGTAATTTAGTGCCTGATTATAATACTATTCAAGTCACGAATAAACCATTGAAAAACAGTGATGCAAATTTGATTGGCATTTATTTTTCAGAAGGTTCGAAAGTAGAATTGTCAACTTTAGTGGCTCTTATTGAGAATGGAACATCATATTGGGCTCCTGCTGATGCTAATGAAATTGTTGGGGAACGTAATAAAGGAGTTCAAATTAACGCAACGATAACGGATACACAGCAGTGCCTGCAAGTCAATACATCGATTACTCCATGGGAGATTGTAGAACTTCCCCCCACTTATGAATAAGCATATTTTTGTCTAATTAATAATATGGAATCATGTTGAGAACATTATATATAAAGAATTGGCTGGTTGGTTCCCTGCTGTTTATGCTGGGAATCTGCCTGCATACCTCCTGCTCGGATGAGGAAGTGGGAGGTAGTCCTATGACTCAAATCGGAGAGAAAGGGGTGACATTGAACATTGCTCTTTCCAGCCCCACCATTATAGATCCTATGTCCAGAGCTGCCAGTAATCGTACTGACCGTAACCGGATTGAAGATTTTAATATTGTATTGGTTAAAGACAACAAAATAACACGTATTATTTTTATAGATTCCAACACTTCCGGCAACATAGGTGCTCCGTCAGAAACAGAGGATGCACTTATGAGTCAGAAATTACCAATAAATGGCACTGATATACAATATCATATTGGAAAAAAAGAGTCAAATAAAGCGGACTACGTTTTTGTAGTGGCAAATTATCGGGAAACAGTAGGTAATCCAAATTCCGAAAAAAACTTACGTAATATTTTAACAGAAGGGAGTAGTACGATAGATGACTTAAAGAAATTGAAACAAAGCACGCAATTTGTATCAGGCATTCAGATAGTCACCATGTTTGGCGAAGCTTCTTTGACAGATTCTGATTCACATAACGGACCGATATATAGTGTCATATTAGAACGTACTGTTGCCATGTTTACAGTAAAGATGGTTGCAGATGGGTTGAAAGATGGAGTTCGGATAACTCCCACACAAATATGTCTTCACAATGTTCCTACCGAATGCTATATTGCTCAAGACAATGCAATAGATGGTCAAAATATTCATTCCCGGTCAGAAGGACTGGTTCAGCAAGTAAGGTGGGGAGTTTTAGAAGGAAATGATATGGCATTAGGAGGGCATGAGAATGAAGAACATGCTCTGCCTATTTTTATGTTTGAAAATTTAAAGGGTACATCTGCTAATGCAGAGAATAACCAAATAGGAAAGAATCCTGCTGATGTTTTGGGAGATTCAGAACCATCCCATTACAGTTACATTGAAGTAGAGGCGGAATATCGTTACATGGGTGAGGATGGAGAGCAATTCGGTGGTCCCATCGCTTATAGATTATGGTTAGGGGATAATATCTACAACGATTTTAATGTAAAGCGCAATCATTATTACCAAATTACTCTTACCTTGAAAGGTATGGGGGGATTGTTAGAGGATGGCAAAGTGGATAAAGATGGGAATTTCATTTCAAATGCAACAGATGTGAGTTGGCGTATAGAAAGTGAAGGTATCAAGGATGCGGGTTTTATCAGTAATTCTTTGAATATCAGTGTAAGCGGAAATGAAGTGAATATACCTATTGTCCAAGCCGACCTTACTAAAAACTATATTATTTATGAAAATAATAATGGGAGTTCCTGGTTAAAAGTACAAACGGAATTAAGTGGTATGATTTCTCCTACTAAAGAGTTTCCAGCTAAGATTTTCGGAAATAAGGATGATGGCTATTATATAAAAATGTACGCTCCAGCTTATCTTCATAATCAGTGGGTAGAGGATTTAAATACATTAGAAGAATGGTTGACCAAAGGGTTTAGAGAAAGAACATTGCTTCTGGCGGAGAAAGCAAACAGTAATAATATATTAAGTACTCTTACAGTTCGTCAATGGATGCCCCTTCCTGTCTTGGAAAATGGTAATACGAACCCTAATGAAGCAAATTTATATTATAGTCGTTTTGATGTTTATGAGGGAGAAGAATTGGCTTGGGGACCTGCCGAATTTCATAATGTAAATGGCTCAGAAATAAAAAATCATGATGATAATGGTACTTTTCAAGGGGATTCAGGTAACAGTTACAATTCGGAATACGGATTCCATAATATGGTAAGATTCTGGAAATATGACTATGATAATAACCATTATATAGAATTGGCAGGAGGACATTTTGATAATGCAATGACAGCGGCGATCTATCGGGCGGCTAATTCAACAGGAAGTGATGGTGAAGTCACAGATCCTGAAAATACAGGCTTTAGATATTATGGTCTGGCCTCTAAGGAGGAATGGAAGAAAATTAGAGAATATGGTGTTCACGATTGGCGTTTTCCTTTTACAGCAACAAAGTATTGGACTTCCAGTATGGATGACGGTACGCAAAGTTATGTATTTGATTATAGTACGGGAGAAGCCAGTTTGGAGAATAGAAGTAATAAGCATCGTGCCCGATTGGTTTATCACAAAAAAGACCAGTGGATGCCATACTAATGTTAGATCAGAGTGCGGGAGTAACCATCGGCGGATGTTCCTGTTTCCCGCAAAGTAGTGTAAACGGATACCTGCCTGCGAAGGTCGGTATCCTCTTTATTGACCGATCCGACATTTGAATAGACAATAAGCTTAGATTAAACGAAACTAATGTTAGATCAGACGTAGAGCCGGCTTCTGTCAGCGGACAGGTCGCTTTACCAAAGGCCACCCGCCTGTGAAGTCCGGTGCCTTGCCTATGTGAAGGAAGGCCGCTGTATGTGATGGTATGGTGGCTTTCCTTCTTTTATCCCACCCTTCATCATTGGCACAAAACATTGACCGCCCCTTTGAAACAGCCGGGATAGCTAATCTTAATAAATGAGTATCGGGGCAGTCTCAAAAATATTGTGTACAACGGCTGGGAAGAAAGGGCGGGAAGAAAGGAAAATACCCGTAATCTTTAAAATCCGATAGTTGCTGTTGATATCATTTCCCAGGTTACAGGACTGATACCGGAGGGGATGGAAGTGATATGACAGCCGGGAGGGATAAATTTTCAGTCTGTTATCTGTGAATTATTCGTTGAAAAATCAGGGTATGAGGCAATCCGGAACCATCCCTGATCAAATCTTTCAATAGTCTGAAAATCATTGATGAAACTTTTTAACCTGCTATAAACATTCTGAAGGGGTGGGAGGTCACAGATATACAATGTGTTACCTTGTTATTATCATTTTCAACCGCATATCATTATCAGCAAACTATACAATAAAGTATCCCCGTGCAACATTTATATTTCTCAGGATGATGGTCTGCGAATCAACCGGAGGCAAGTTATATGGTTGGTTATATAAAAAACATATCATAATATCCACTCAAGCGGCGTTAGCCTACAACAAACGAAAGAAAAAAAGATATACAATATTTTAGTGCAACTTTTTTTGTCAAAATGAGAGATTTTACTTAAAAGAGAAAGATTTTATAGAGAAAAAAATTGATTGCGTTCCGTTAACTCTCCATTGGTCAGATTGAATACCCGGAAATGTTGCATATGTAAAATCAATAATAAACCAGTATGACACGATTTATTCTACATTACCAAGTACTCAGCTATAATCACTATCTCTATTCGACTTTCTGTTTATGATCCAGCAGTTGTTTGTTTCTTCCTACCCTCAAAAAGTAAGAAGCGGGGGAAAACAGGGCGGGGAAACTATAAGACCTGTTTTTTAATTCTACCTTATTAAAAAAGGTTATACAAGCATCATTTCCGCCCATATTCTTCCGCTCTCCTCTTTCTCTTGAGGCAGGGAAATAAAATTCAGTCACAAATCAATATTATCAATTATCCCAACTATAAGATATGAACCAACCCCTGACAACTATTACCAACTGACAACAACAATCAACCATCAGCAAAATATCCTTAATCTCACAACCCAAATTCAGACAGTACCATAAAGACCGGAATAATAAAAAATCTCCAGTCGTTTTTCTTTTATTCCACCATTGCTGTTCCGGATGAAATAATTGTCGGCAAAAAATGTATAAAGCCATGCCGGGACTATTCATCCGGTTAAGGATATGGTGATTGACAAGTAAACGACAACTTCATTTGATCAAGGGTAGGTCAGAGACAGAAGTATATACAGAGTATGAACATAACCGTAAGGATGTTATAAAAAAACTGACAAAAACGTTATTCTTTAAGCATTTGTACCTGATTTGCACAATTTTTTATAACACCTTGTCTTACAGCTATGTTATACATTCCACTACGTTACATGCTCCTGACTCCGTCCAACCCCTTAAACCTGAAATATCCTGATTTTCCTAAAGACAGTAATAGTAACCTTTTTTTCTTTTTCTATTATACCTATATATAGGACCTCAGAAATTTTTAGTTGTAAAAGGAGAATAAAAAAATAAGAGAAACCTGTTTAATTAAGTTCCTCTTATTCATTGTGTCAGAATCCATAGACTGTCTCCTGCAAACGTTCAACCGCTATCCAGCTACAGTCAAGAAGCCTGAATCCGTAACCATCCTCTAGGGTCATCAGATACTCCTCAAAATCATCATACTTCTCCGAGTCACGTTTCTGCTCTTCCGACAGTTTGATCCTTATGATCTCTCCGGTACTGTAATCCAGGAGAATAAGATAGTTGTACTTCATGATTTTCAATCCTCTTTTAGGTTATACCTTTTAATCAGTTTATATACCGTTGATTTTGTGAAGGAACAGCCTTTGGAAGATACAAACCCTTCCTGATTCAGGATATTTGCCATTTCATTATAGCTATGGATCTCTTTCACTAAAATCCGTAATATAGCAACAGCCCTTTTATTGTTCGGGTTGTTGTCAGCTTTATCCTTGCAGGTCCTTATGCTGTTTTGGATAGCCTGATTGTGCTTATCCATCAGGTGTTCAGGATTGCCAAGTTTGAATCCTCTGCTTTTCTTAGCCTGTAATGACGCCTTCGTCCTGGCTGCTATCAATTCTGCTTCGTACTGGGATATAGCCGAAATAATATGAAGCACCATTTTATTAGCCTGTGGAAAATCGCAAAAGACTATTTCCACATCACTTTCTAACAGGTTGGATAGGAATGAAACAGACCTTGCCAGTCTATCCAGTTTAGCCACAATTAAAGTTGCACCGTCTTTTCTACATGACGACAACGCTTCCTTAAGTTTGGGTCTTTCTTTTTTCCGACCCGATTCAATTTCAATATATTCTGCAACCGGAGTTTTATCACAAAGGTAATTCTGTATTATCTCCCTCTGTGCCTCAAGTCCCAGTCCTGAATATCCTTGTTTTTGTGTGCTTACCCGAAGATAAGCCACATATTGGTTTTCATTCTTCATTGTCATTCGTTTTTTAACAATAGTTCCACTGCTTAGATGGACGTCTAATCTTTGGAACCATGTCGGTTGGGCATAAAAAAGGGGGAATACATGAGTTTCTATAATCTGAATTCTCACATATTCCCCGATAACATAAATTATCGTCTGCCTTATACGGCTACCTTATATATAACTCCGTATTTGGAGCAGATAAAATCATAGGAGGCTAAACCATAACTGACGGTATCATTTATTACAGCCACTATCTTATCAAGCGGCACACAATCATAGGTGATTTCTGTTTCCTCATTTTCTGGTTTAACTGTTATCTGATAAAGGTTCAGTTCTGCTAAGTAACGAACCTCAATCCAACACTTGGTTTTGAAAAGGTAAAACTCAGTACCTTTATCTGTCACCTTTATGTCATTAAAGTCCAATCCCCAACCAAAGGGGAGAAAGGATTTTTGCAAAGCATCATGCCAGATTACTTTTGCTATTTTCTCGTTTTCGTTCATAAGTCAAAGTCCTAAGATGTAGTTCATAACTTTGGCATTGTAGTCCTCAACCAAATAGTTCTCCACATTTTGGTCAATCACTTCAGCCAGATTATCTAAATACACATCATCAATTCGTTTCACCTCATTCCCTTCTTCATCATAGAGAGAAACTTGAAATAGATCCACTCCTTCAATATATGTAACTCTGACATTCCCTATATGAAGGAAACCCTGTATATGGAACTCTAAAGCATCGTCACTACAAACAAAGCTGTCCGTATCAACTCCCCAGCTCATAGAAAGGGAAGGGTTAGCGGCAATGATACTCCAAATGTATCTCGCCATTTCTGTTGTTATCTTCATTTTTTTGCTGTTTTATTATCAATCCATCTTTTTGCTGCATCCAAAGACTGAAAATGTTTGGTTTCTACTTCGTCATCGTCATTGAGTGCAAAGGCTTGAAAATCTGCTGTAGAAAACTGAATAATCAAGTTTTCATTATAAACCAGTTCTTCAGCCATAGTATTCTTTCATATAACAGGTTTCACACAAAGAACCATAGTCGTTTACATCACTACGGCTCATAGGTTTACCACAATAATCGCAATGTCTTACCACTTCTTCGTGCATATATCTTGCGACTTCCATTAACGGTGTTCCGGAATAGGAAACCGTTATCTTACTTTTCTTAGTTATCTTCTTCTTTGCCATTGTCATTCAGTTTATCGTTATACTTGTTTATTAGGTAGGCATCCAGAATAGCTTTGATAACTTTAGCTCTGTCTGCTCTGTCGTAGTTGGCTGGTACTTCGTGTTCGTAGCCATTTCTGAAAGACTCGTGAAGCTTGCCCAGACATTGATTCTCGTATCTGTTGTCGAGAAAATCTTTGAGTTTATAAGTAACATAGGTGTCGGTATCATCGCCTTGGATATACACGGACATCATTATCACATCCTTCTTGCCATTCCAAATTGATGACACACTGCTGTTCCAACCATTGCCGGCTTCATCAAGAAATAGCGTTTTAAACTTATTTCTGGCTTTTCCCGAATCTCCTTTTCCAGCCTCCTTGATTATTCTGAGGATGGTAGTATAGGAGATAGAGAGTAATTCGTTTTCACTGAGAGAGTTTATAATCTCCAGTTTCTTCTTGGGAGCGTATCTTTTGAATAGCTCCACGTTGATATTTGTTGCCATATTGCTTACTTTTTAATGAAATATTCAATAGCAGAATGAACCAAGACATAATAGTCCTGATTCACTCCACATTTATTCTCATAAGGGTTATAGTAATCCAAGCATAAATCCTCGTACAACTGTGGTAGATGCTTTTTTATTTTTCTCACCAGCCATTTGTAGTTGACAGGCCTGATTCCCTTCATCTTCTTGTTCCACTCCGAAAGAGATATATCGGAACAACTGCACTCATAGGTCATAGGCTAAATGAATGGAAAATAGATTTCATCCAATATGCCTGATTCGACCATCTTCTTAGCTGCTTCATGTGTGCTACGGTTTCTGTCATCATAACCGTAATCATCTGAAGCCATTTGTCTGATAGTTGCCACAAAGGATCTCATGATGCTCTGCTGTAAGGTTCGATGCTGCAAACAGATACCTTTGGCAAAATACTCTGGCTTAAAGCTCATCGCATTATGTATACCAGCGAGAGCGACAGCGGCCTTGTATTCGCTGCTCTGCTTAATGATTTCAAGACTCGGCTGTATCATCGCTTTCTTTTTTTGAGGTTATTACTGTGAATTTCTGACGCAACCCTTCAATTACGTCTGCAAACTCTGTAAACTCTTCGTAATTCATTTTGGCTCCGTAAGATTTGATTTCGATAGAACCACCATTAGCTGTGTTAAGTGTAAGAGTAATATCATTTTCTCCCTTAACTATTTGACTGATTGCTATTTCGTATTTCATCGTTTTAAGTTTTATATAAAAAGAAAGCGGGGAGAACTTCATTATTTCAGAAATCCTCCCCGCTGTTGAAAGTGGGTCTGTCGCTTTTATACCGCTATCATAAGACTTCCTGCAACATTGGAAGTCTTTTCGTAAAGAGAGTAATCAATCTCAGGGTGTTCAGCTTTCAGTTTGCTGGTATTGAGAGAGATTCGTGTACTTGGCATTTTTCTGGTAAGACGCATCGTTTCGGTAGTCCAGGTCTTTACTCCTGAACTTTCCATATCGGAGAGAATCTTGGCTTTGATTTCTGCCAGTCTTTCCTCCGCATCATTCTTGGTTTGGATGAGGGATCTGATTTCATCTTCCATAAACTTATACTCTTCTGGAATGCTAAAAGGGTTATTGAAATTTTCTTCTTTAAGATCTGCTTCTAACAATTCCTTGCAGATTTCGGAAGGTATTCTGTTTACGAAGATAACTTCATTGATATGGTCAACAGTTCCATCCTTCTTAATCTTGTTACGAAGATGGATGATGAAAAGCTTGTCAATCTTAGCCTTCTTGTTTTGTAATTCAAAGAAGTAAGCATAAAGACTGAGTTGCCATCTTGCTTTTTCGAGTTTCTCTGAGGTCATTACGCCATAGGTCTTAATATCGCCTATACTGAAAGTGTCATCAGAAACTCTATATACCTTATCAATCATGGAAGCCCAGTTCTTGTTGTCTGAAACAATATATTCAGAGGCTTCATGAACCAGTCCGTGTTCTTTACAGATTTCAATATAATCCGCAACTTCCACGGTTCCATCATTGTTCCAGTTCTTGTCGAAATCTTCAATGGAAGCGTGTACGTTTGTTCCGTAGGTAGCTGCTGCATTGAGAACAGCTTCGTCCACGTTATCATACTCGTCAGGAAATAATTGTCTTTGAATCATTCCTGTTATACCGCTCAGCTGTTTGTCACCAAGCCAGTATTCGTGAGGTTCTTCTAAAAAGATTACCTCACTGTTTTTCAGTTCAATTCTTTTTGCTGCCATAATCATGCTACTTGGTTAAGTTGTAACTTACGCTCCGTAAAGAGAGCCTTGATTTCACTGTTAGAATCCACTTCGTTCTTATGTTGCTGATACAACCCCATAAGTGCCTGCTGATTAATACAAGCGTTTAGGGCTGCTTTTATCCCAGCGTACTTCTCCAATGGTTGCTGTGTCGTTTTGGTTTTACAGGTTGTTGTTTTCTTTGATGCTGTTTCTGCATTTTGACCGGCATCCGAACTTTCATTCTCCGGCACATCTTCTCCGGCATAGATATACAATCCCAGCCCGAACATGGCGAGGTTCTTTACAAGGCATCGCATCAGGGTCTTGTTGATGTCGAACATAGTGGCAGCTTCTACTTTCTTTTCGACATACTGCTTCTTGAACTTGTCATATACATTATAAGTATAGGGTTCAAACTTCATGGCTTTATTGGCACCATTCATTACAGGTAGCCACATTTCATGGGCGATTCCATCTACTGTCACTTCTGTATATACGACAATCCCCACAAACGGATCCGCAAAATAAGGAAGTCCTGTTGATGGATGTTTGACAATCTTATACGTTGCACTAGGGTAGCATCGCTTAAACTCTGCCCAAGCGTTTGCCCAGCTTAAATAAGTCAGGTCGTTGTACTTCTCAACTTTGTCGCTGAGGTCTAATGAATAAAGCGCATCAAACATGACGGCTCTTCTTTCGTCATCCGTAGCATTTGCCGGGATGACAGGTTTTTGGAATTTACACATAATGATAAAAAATTAGTGGTTGATAATCCGATAAAATAAAAAAAGGGAGATACACAGAATCTTGGTTTGATGAATAAACTTTGATAATGTGTACCTCCCCTTTTAAAAAGTAGGGTTAGTTGTCAGTTGAGAAACCATGAATAGCCTTCGGTATCGTTACCTTCTATGGCTCTTTGGATTCCCAAAGCAAAATCGGTGCAGTTTTGGTTGCGTTCAAGCCAACGGTCAATGTAAGCTGATTTGGCCGCTTCGTTGGCGAGTTGTAACAGGTTCCAACAGGTTATGTTCTCGTTTTCCTTCTTCCCGAAATTAGGATTGGAAACATATCCTTTCACCATCGCATTTACGGCTTGGTCACCCATTTCCAGCGATGGCAGGTTTCGTTGTTCGTTTACAGGTAGAAACTGATATAATCTTAATCTGCCTATGATTTTACAGAACAATTCTTCGGAGATTGCTGTTGATTGCAAATTCTCCAGAAGATTGAGTGTTTCTTCTTTATGAGGATTGAAACCGCTGAACAGTTCCAGAGCCTTCTGCGTGATGTCCGCTTCAGTCATACATTCTATCGTTCCCGAAAATCCGTCGCAAGTCAGGCATAAATTTGAACACACTTTTACTTTCCAACCAACAAAGATTTTAAACTTCATTGCGGTCTGTCCTCTGTAGAGTTTGTCTTCACTATAACTTCTGACACCTCCGACAGTCAGATTAACATTCTGTCCGTTGATGGTCTGAACCAGTCCTTTTATATGTGTCACCCATGCAAGACGCTGATAGAATATGGTTTTCTCATCTTCTCTTAGTTCGCTTGCTTTCTTGTGCTGAGCTGATGGAACCCTCCCGATAATGGGGTGTGATACCCTGCATTCAACAGGTGTCATTTCTCCGAATATCTGTCCTGCCGCTTCTGTTACAGCACCGATGAAATTCTGGTGCGATATGGTCAAGCTGTTGTCGCAGAACGTTGGAATCACGTTCTTCTCTGTAAGTTCTTCCAATGTGATACCGGAAGTGTTGCTCTCGATGAAGTTAGGATGAAACTTCTGATTTTCTTCTGATACTGTTGCTGTATCTTCAATACCTGTAATCACTGCTGCCTGTTCTTTGATAGAATCGGCTGCTTGTCTTTTTGTTGTTCTCATTTTACTGTTATTTTTTAGTTGGTTGATAAAATCTGATAAAAACAAAAAGCCAAGAGGTCATTTCTTTGCTTTTACAAATATTCCTCTTAGCTTCTTTATGCCTTTAAGTATTGAGGTTGCTACCTCCAATACCGTTATTATTACATCCTGTGTCTTGTCATAATCCATTCACGGATGTTTTATCAGTTTTCAGTAACCGCATTATCTACAGCCACTTTACTTGCAGCGGATTTTTTCTTGGATCTGCTGCCATACTTCTCAACAAGTTCAATTACTACCGAACCTGCAACAATAATCTCAGCTACATACGCTGCGATTTTAATTCCTTTCATTAAATTTCCCATTTCTCTTAAATTTTAGTTTGTTAATAATATTTTTTTTCTATTCTCTTATATACTTTCTCATATATAAGGCTTTGAGGGGAAATAAAGAAAGGGGAAGAAAAAATAAACCAATCTTTCGACTGGTTGTGATAGTTGAACCGTTATAAATAGCTTCTCGCATTTACTTGGCCTATCATGCGGCATACATTCTTTCGTGGGGAACTTTATGTCTTGTCCACATACTGAAATTGCTACGCATCATCGAATCGCCATCTTATCCATCGTCTGAAAATAAGCGTGACCCGGTAAATTATTTTTTATATATGCTTGAAGCTACGCACCTTATCTTAATGGTGCATGAATAATGCTTCAAGTTATTTTCTCATATATAAGAGTTTGAGGTGATTTAAAGAGGAAATAAAAGCAATAATCCCTATTACTCAATAAAATTAGAGCATAGGGATTATTATGTTATAAAGGGATATACTTTAGTAATCAGAATCTCCTGTAAACGTATCCATAAGTTTATCCATCTGCTCACCTATGCACTTGTCTATTAGCTTTGCATAGTGGGCAGTCATTCGTGTATTGGTATGTCCCAACATCTTAGAAACTACTTCCAGCGATATGTTATTGGCTAAAGTAACGGTACTTGCAAAGGTGTGCCTACTTGTGTGAGTAATATTTAGAAATGCAGTAAAAAACAGAATGGTGAGAATAAAACGTAAATCGTTTATAATTAAGCATTTTGAGAGAATTGCAGAATAGCCTGACCTGCAAAGAAAAACAAAATATTGCAGCGTTTCAGTTACCAGACTGTTAGCCGCCTGTTTCGGAAATAACGACAGGTAACCAGATTTTTACCGGTAGAGACAGAACGGATTTGTATTCACTGTTTCTCAATGTTTTGCATGCCGAAGAACGCTTTTCAAAAGAGTATTTTTACAACCTAAAAAAGAAGCGTTATGAAAGTGGAAAAATTCAAGGTGCTGCTCTACCTGAAAAAGAGCGAGC
>ERZ894191.808-NODE-808-length-22161-cov-8.058989_pt1 | contig 22161 bp, 15 predicted proteins | sample MGYA00380282_ERZ894191 | MGnify/ENA primary metagenome ERZ894191 (study PRJEB32331, sample SAMN06328485) | human gut metagenome | biome: human gut microbiome; feature: stool | host: Homo sapiens | collected 2013-02-21 ...
CGGCAGATCGGATCCTGGTGCTGGAGGAGGGGCGGCAGGTGGGTCTGGGCACTCACCGGAGCCTGCTGGACACCTGCCCCACCTACCGGGAAATCTGGGCCTCTCAGGCCCCGGAAGAGGAGGGAGAAGATGGCACACGGTGAAGCGTCCGGCGGCCCTGTGCTGCCTCCCCAGCGGCGGAGCCTCCAGCAGCGCTTCGGCCCCCACGCCAGGGCCAGGGACGGGCGGGGCACCGTGCGGCGGCTCCTGGCCCTCTACGCCCGCTGGGGCAGGGAGCTGCTGCTGGTGGTGTGCCTTACCCTGCTCTCCACCGGGGCGGCCCTGGCGGTACCCTATCTGCTGGGACGGGCGGTGGACTGCTTTCTGCCTTGGGGCGGCGTGGAGCGTGCCGCTCTGTCAGTGCTGCTGCCCACTCTGGCAGGGGCCGCGGCGGCACAGTGGCTCGGCAACTGGGGCCGACGCCGCTGGATGGAGATCCTCTCCCAGCGGATGGTGGCCCGCATCCGGAGGGAGTGCTTTGCCAAGCTGGGGCGGCTGCCCCTGTCCTACTTTGACCGCCACCCCCATGGGGATACCATGAACCGCCTGGTCAGCGATGCCGACAACGTCAGCACCGTGGCGGCTGAGACGGTGACTCAGCTCCTGTCCAGCCTGCTGATGGTGGCGGGGGCGTTGGCCATCATGGCGGCCCTCAGCCCGCTGCTCACTCTGACGGCCCTGGCAACTGTGCCGGTGATCGCCCTGTGCACCCGCCTGATCTCCCGGCGGAGCAGGACGCTCTACCGCCGGCAGGCCGATGAGCTGGGCCGCCTGAGCGGCCTGGTGCAGGAGTCCCTCTCCAACAGCCGCACGGTGAAGCTCTACCACCAGCAGGAAGAGCTGTTGGCACGCTTTGACCAGATGAACGGGGCGCTGTGCGCCACATCGGTGAAGGCGCAGATCTGCGCCGGCCTGCTCAGCCCGCTGGTGAACATGGTCAACAACCTGGGCTTTGCCCTGATCGCCTGCGCCGGGGGCGTGCTGGCCCTCCGCGGCGCGGTGAGCGTTGGGCTGGTGGTCAGCTTCCTGGGCTACTCCCGGCAGTTGGGGCGGCCCCTGAACAGCATTGCCGCCCTCTTTTCCAGCAGTCAGCAGGCCGTCGCTGGGGCCGAGCGGCTCTTTGAGATTTTGGACGAGCCGGAGCTGCCCCCCGATGTCCCGGGTGCAGTCTCACCCCGGACGGTGCGGGGAGAGGTGTCCTTTGCGGATGTGTCCTTCTCCTATGAGCCGGACAGGCCGGTGCTGGAGCATGTGAGCTTCCGCGTCAGGGCAGGGGAGGTGGCCGCATTTGTGGGGGAGACCGGCGCGGGCAAGACCACCCTGGTCAACCTGCTGATGCGCTTCTATGAGCTGGACGGCGGCTCCATCTCCATCGACGGACAGGACATCACCGCCCTGCCCCGGGGGGAGCTGCGGCGGCGCATCGGCATGGTGCTCCAGGACGCCTGGCTCTTTGAGGGCACCATCGCGGAGAACATCGCCTACGGCCGGCGGGACGCCACCCGGGAGGAGATCGTGGCGGCGGCCAGGGCGGCCTGCTGCGACCACTTCATCCGCACCCTGCCCCAGGGGTACGACACCCCGCTTTCCGGGGAGACCACCGGCGTGTCCCAGGGACAGATGCAGCTTCTGACCATCGCCCGGGCCATGCTCACCGACCCGGCCATCCTGGTGTTGGACGAGGCCACCTCCAGCGTGGATACCCGAACCGAGGTGGAGATCCAGAAGGCCATGGCACGTTTAATGGAGGGCAAGACCAGCTTTGTCATCGCCCACCGCCTGTCCACCATCCGCAGCGCGGATCTGATCCTGGTGGTGCGGGACGGCGACATCGTGGAGCGGGGCACCCACAGGGAACTGATGGCCCGGAACGGCTTTTACGCCTCCCTCTACCGCAGCCAGTTCGAGGCGGCGTGACGGGAGAAGGTGGCCCGTCACTTGCCCCAGGGCCTGCGTTGCTGCCCCTTTTACCCTTCCTTTAAATATTTGCCCACAACTTTATAGCATTTTTTCATTTTGGTGTGAAAAGGAGCCCGTTGCAGAACCGTTTTATTCTGCAACGGGCTTCTTGTTTTACGTTATATGTGCAAGAATTTCATAATGATTTTTTGCTGGATCCCGCTACGGTTGACCCGCAGCCGGGTGTCTGCGGAGGGCGCCAGCTTTTCATAGTTATCGGAAATCACATCCGGGATTCTCCCGCCCTTGCTGTCAAAGCGCATGGCCTTGTGGATCAGGAAGGAGCTCTCCAGGGGGTTCAATAGCTATAAACTGTCTCCGTATGAATGAAATCTTTTCCGTGTCCAAAAGACCACATTCATCAGGATCACAATAAGTCCCGTCACGGTTATCGCTGCCCAAAACCCCATATTGATTCCGAACAGCTCCGTTCTTCCGAACAAATTCATCCATATTGTGTTCCAATTGATTGTCATATCATGCACACTCCCTTCCTGTTACAGCAGCTCCCCAAAATGACGCACATAGGCTTTCTTAATACTGGTCGCCAACACCATATACAACAAAATGCAGGGGATCAGGTAAGCAAAATAAGCTGTGGGGAGGGCGACAAATCCGAGCATTTTTCCCAATGCGGTAAAGGGGATGACCGTCAGTACCGCGATGCCGGTAAAGGTCAGCAACGTCACCGGGGCCGAGGCGCGGCTCTGGATAAACGGCAGTTTCGGGGTTCGGATCATGTGGATCACCAGCGTCTGGCTCCACATGGATTCCACAAACCACCCGGCATGGAACATGGCCGCATAAGTAGTCTGCATTTGTGCCAGTTCCGCTCCTCTGTAATGAGCAGACAGGTCATTATAAAGCACGCCGCCGGAAACGAATATCGGGCAGAAAACGAAGTACAGAAAGGCGTATGTTGTCCAGTCGAAGATAGAACTCGTAGGCCCGATCCAGATCATAAAATTCCCAATGCTGGATGCTTCCCACTTGCGTGGAACAGCGATAAATTCCTCATCCACGTTGTCCCAGGGGATGGCGGTACAGCTCAGATCATAGATCAGGTTCAGCAAGATTAGATGGACGCTCTCCATCGGCAGGAAGGGAAGGAGTGCCGAGGCTGCCAATACCGAAAACATATTTCCAAAGTTGGAGGAGGCCGTCATTTTGATATACTTAATCATATTGGCATAGGTTTTGCGGCCCTCAATGATACCCTGCTCCAGTACCATCAGGTCTTTTTCCAGCAGGATAATGTCCGCCGACTCTTTTGCAATATCTACTGCAGTGTCCACGGAAATGCCAATATCCGCCGATTTCATCGCCGCAGCGTCATTGATGCCATCCCCCATAAAGCCTACGGTATGGCCGCCGCTCCGCAGGGCCGTCACAACACGTGCCTTCTGATCCGGCGAGAGCTTGGCAAATACATCCGTAGATTCTGCCACCTGGATCAGCTCGTCATCGCTCATGCGTTCCACATCGGAGCCGAGCAGAAGATTGCTTACCTTGAGGCCCACCTGCTTGCAGATACAGCGGGTCACACGGTCGTTATCTCCGGTGAGGATTTTTGTGGTGACGCCATGGGCTTTCAATGCCCGAATCGCCTCCGCGGTGGATTCCTTGGGCGGATCAAGAAATGCAAGGTATCCCATCAGAACCATATCGCACTCGTCCTTGACGCTGTATGTATCAGCGGCAGGAAGCGCCCGTTTTTGCGCAATGGCGATTACGCGCATCCCGTCCTCATTCAAATCGGCTACTGTTTTCAGAATCGCCTGCCGAATTTGATCGGTAAGTGGCTGCACCTCTCCCTGATATTCCGCATGAGAACAGATGGAGAGCATTTCTTCTATGGCACCCTTGGTAATCATTTGCCGTTTCCCGCTGGTATCCTCTACAACCGTTGAAAGGCGGCGCCTGGTGAAGTCAAATGGAATCTCGTCTACCTTGTGGTAAACTGCGGAGAGATCGGCCAACTGGTGATTGGCCGCTTCTTCCTCCTCTGTCCGCTCAATAATCGCTATATCCATCAAATTTTTATATCCGGTCTGGAAGTAGCTATTCAGGTACGCATGTCTTAAAACACGAATATCTTCCTTTCCGGTCACATCCATGTGGTACTCCAGAACCACTTTGTCCTGGGTCAATGTGCCGGTTTTATCCGTGCAGAGTACATCCATCGCCCCAAAGTTCTGAATAGAATTTAAGTTTTTCACGATGGTCTTTTTCTTTGACATGGACATCGCACCTTTGGCAAGGCAGGTGGTGACGATCATCGGCAGCATTTCAGGGGTGAGGCCCACTGCCACGGAAATGGCGAACAGAAACGCTTCCAGCCAGTCACCCTTGGTCAGACCATTGATGAAGAATACCACCGGTACCATCACCAGCATGAAGCGAATCAGGACCCAGGAAACTGCGTTTACGCCTTTCGTAAAATTGGTTTCCACTGCTTCTCCCGCGACAGACACCGCCATGGAGCCGAAAAGGGTATCATCACCTACGGCTACCACGACCGCCGTTGCACTCCCGCTGATGACATTGCTTCCCATAAAGGCGATGTTCGGGTAATCTGTGATGGAATCGTATTCCTGCTCACAGACAACCGGAATCTTTTCGATGGGATCGCTCTCCCCTGTCAGGGCCGACTGGCTGATAAACAGGTCTTTGGCCTCCAGCACCCGTACATCCGCCGGAACCATATCGCCAGCGGAGAGATGAATAATATCACCGACTACCAAATCTTCCAGAGGGATCTCCTGCTTCCCGTTGTTCTTTCTTGTAACCGTGCAAGTGGTGGTAATCATCGCCAACAGCTTCTCCGCGGCATTCCCCGACCGGGATTCCTGGACAAACCGAAGTGTACCGGAAATAAATACCATCGTAAAAATTATAATGATGGTAAGCGGAGCCACATCCTCCGGTGCATGCTGAAGGATCGGTACAACAATATCGGTAAAAATAGATACGACTGCCAGGCAGAACAAAATTGCGGTAAATGGATTGATAAACGCCCCTGCCAATCTTGCAACAAGCGATTTTTTCTTTTCATGCGTTACTTTATTCCGCCCAAAAGCGATCCGATGGGAAATTACCGCCTTATCACCCAGTCCGGTCAGCGCAGTATCAAGCTGCTTCAAAACCGGTTTGATTTTATTGCCTGCTGCAAAGGCCAGCTTTTTGTTGGCCTCATCCCTGCGAACCATATCCGTAGCCGTTTTATGAACCGTGATTTGGCTCTTTTCCTTTTGATACATTGGGGTTGATACCTCCTTTACTTTTTAAATGAGCATCAGCCACCCCCAAAATCTATTCATAGTCTTACGGGTGCGGTTGCTCGATCTACTTCGAGAAGGGCCAGCATCCATAAAACCACCTCCTTTACCATAAGGAACGCTGCCGGCTATTTTCCTGAACTCTGGTACCGGCCGGATTTTCCGATCCAGTACACATCCGCGCCGGATAGGACCATCCAGCCGACCATACACCATAAAAACCCGCTTTTACGAAACGCGTACCATGCTCCGCTGAGTAAAAAAATGATACCGCTTGTGGCGATCATCATCCCCACATTTCGGCAAAGGGGACGAATGTGGATTTTTCTTTTTTCTTCCTCCGGCATTGTCTTCCATGCTGTAATATGATTAACCGCCTTACCGGAATAGAAGTAAATACCCGCAGCGAGAAAAAGAATGCCAAGGAAAAGGCAAGCGCCATTCATAGGTTCTTCTCCTTCCTTTTTTCATTTCTCCACCCATTTCTAATCCTGTTCAACTGGGCCATTTTAGAGAGCAGTATAAAAAGCAGGATAATGAGGAAAAGCTGAAACACATCAGTTACAACCAGCCAGCTTTGAAAGAGAATCCTGCGGAATTCTGGAAAGGCAAGAACTGCCGCTAAAACACCGGAGGACAGCGCCGCATAAATAATATTTGTCACTCTAAGCCAATGCGATAAGAGCAATTCAAACTTCATATCTGTCCCTCCTATACCAATTCCCATCCGGCGCTGACTACGCTGGAGAGCGTCAAAAGTCGGTTTACAATCGCCTCGGCCATCTGAGCCTTTGCTTTACCAACGGAAAGAAAATCCGCCTGAATCTCTACCTTGCCGCCAATTACATCGCTGCTCTCCAAATTCGTAAGATACAATGTTTTACACGAATTGCTGTTGATCAGAAGCGCGCGTATTTCTGTTTCCGCATTTTCCTGACAGGTAACAGAAATGCGGTAGGTTCGTTCCGTTTCTTCACCGCAGGTAATGGGCTTGATCTTTACCGCCAGCGGCCGGAACAGCAGATTTGAAAGAATCAGAATAACCGCTGCGGCAACCGCAAAAAGACATCTGCCGGAACTGGACAGTACACCGACAGCGGCCGTACACCAAAGAGTTGCTGCTGTATTTAGCCCACGGACGGTTCCGCCCTCCTTAAAAATCACCCCGCTGCACAGGAATCCAACGCCGGACACAATGTAACTGGCAATCCGGTACACCTCATCCGAGCCGGACATGAGCGGAAACATCAGGAACAGGCAGGCCCCCATTGAAATCAGAACATTGATACGGATTCCGGCGGGATGGCCGGTAATCTGGCGCTCTAATCCGATCAAGAATCCCAATAGAACCGAAAGACCGATCCGGCCCATAAACTTCAATACCCCATAGGGTCGCCCCCATTCTCAAATTTTTTTTACAGGGCAAAGTATAACTGTTTTTTACTGTTAAGCCTATGGCTAAATCCTTGCGATTCCCTTGCTTTTCGGCAAGAAAATAAGCAGTCACCATCTGGTGACTGCTTACATATTTTAACGATGACTTTTAAACCCTTTTTCATACGATTGCTCTGTTTACATCTAAATTTCTGATTGTCAGAGCTTATCATTAAATTTATATCCAATTCCCCAAATGGTAAGTATATATTCCGGCGCATCCGGATTTGGCTCTATCTTTTTTCTCAGTTTGCGTATAAAGGCCATAATATTACTGTCCGCAGTATAGTATTCCTCCGCCCAAACCGCCTGATAGATCTGCTCTTTTGTAAACACCTCTCCACGATTCCGGGCCAAGAAATAGAGGATGTCAAACTCTTTGGGAGTAAGCTGGATCTCTGCGCCGTCCCGGATAACACGGCGGCTTTTGGAATCAATCAGAAGATTTCCGCAAACCAAAGAGGTGCTGGCCGCTTCTGGGATTGCCTCTCCCAACTCCAGCATGAGAGAGTCGGATTTTCCTGCATACAACGCCTCCAAGGCGTCATACAGTTCCTTCGCTGCCTGTGTCTGTGGATGCTGGGTTTGGAGCGTATTGCAAAACCACTGTAAGGTAAGGAAATCCAATGATACAAAGTTTACTCTCTTCATCAAGTCCCCTCCCCTACAACAATGTATGGTATTTCTGAATATACCACCGTTTGGCGGCCGTTACCAGCAGCATATAGGCCAGAATGGTGACCGCCAGAAATCCAAAATACCAAAGCGGGAGGGGAGCCAGGCCGAGCAGGTGGGCCGCTGGGGTATAGACAATCGCAGTAAGGATCAAAAGCCCGGCAGAGGTGACCAGCCATACAACCCCGGATGCCCTGCTCCTTAGAATAGAAAGCTGCTTTGTGCGGAGCAGGTGCAGAATAAGCACTTGCGTCCACATAGACTCTAAAAACCATCCTGTATGGAATAGAATTGCAAATTGACTCTGCATCGCAGAGGACAATTCTGTAAAATTGTCTCCCAGTAAAGCTGGACACAGGATAAAGTATAGAAAAGCAAAAGTCGCCAGATCAAACAGGGAGCTTAACGGGCCGAAAAAGCGCATGAAGCGCCCCAATGTTTTTCCTGACCACTCGCTTGGTTTTTCATAGACATCCGCATCGACGCGATCCCACGGCAAAGTCATGCACAGAATATCGTAAAGGAGGTTCAGCAAAAGAAGTTGAAGTGCCGTCATCGGCAGGAAGGGTAAAAAGGCGCTGGCAAGTACAATCGAAAAGATATTGCCGAAATTGGAGGACGCGGTAATCCGTATGTACTTTAACATATTGGCAAATGCTTTCCGCCCCTCTAAAATACCCTGTTCCAGCACATTCAGATCTTTCTTCAGCAAAATCACATCCGCAGATTCTTTTGCGGCTTGTGTGGCTGTGTCTACGGAAATCCCCACATCTGCCGCTGTCATGGCGGCTAGATCATTCATTCCATCACCCAAAAAGCCGACTGCATGACCATTCTCGCGCAGCATACGGATGATCTGAGATTTCTGTCCGGGGGAAAGCTGGGAAAAAACGGTTGTCTTTTCTACGGCAAGAAGCTGTTCATCCTCAGACAGCTCCTCCATTTCTTCTCCGGTTAAGATATGTTCTGTCTCGATTCCCAGCCTCCGGCAGATGGAAAGGGTTACACTTTTTTGATCGCCAGTCAGTACCTTTACCTGGACATGGAGCTGCTCCAATTTCTGCAAAGCACTGGCGGCAGAGCTTTTGGGCGCGTCAAAAAACACGACATATCCCAGCAAGATAAGCTCCGCCTCATCCTCCATCTGAAGCCTGCTCTGGCTTGATACAGGTTTGTAGGCCACAGCCAGGACTTTCATTCCATCTTCGGTCATTTCGTCAACGATAGCATGGATGCCGCCAGAGTCAGCGGTATCTATCTTTAGTGTCTGTCCCTTGTGTTGGACATACTGGCAGCGGGAATATACGCTGTCGACATCGCCTTTTGTGATAATATAGTTTTCCTTTTCTGGAACAGATAAGAGGACACTAACGCACTTACGTTCATAATCAAAAGGGAGCTCGTCTAATTTTTGGATCGTTTCGCCCAACGAGAAAAAATGGTTTTCCCTTCCAGGCATACTGGAACATTTCAGGATTGCCTGGTCTAAATGGTTTGCAACGCCTGTATGATAAAAGCTGTTTAAGTAGGCGCAGTCCAATACCTCCCTGCTTTCCTCCCCCAAAATATCAAGATAGTATTCCAGTATTACTTCATCTCCGGTTAGGGTACCCGTCTTATCTACACACAGGACATCCATGCTGCCAAAGCTCTGCATCGCATTTATGTTTTTTACAATCGTTTGTTTTTCCCCCATGGCAGAGCTTCCTTTTGCAAGGCAAGCATTGATCACCATGGGAAGGAGCTCCGGGGTCAGGCCGACAGCCACAGAAAGAGAAAATAGAAACGAGGTCAGCCAGTCGCCTTTGGTGATGCCGGAAACGACAAATACAACCGGAACCAAGGCCACCATAAAGCGAATCAAAACCCAGGCAATCGAATTTGCTCCTGTATCAAAGCTGTGCTTGTTCCGTTGGAGTTCGGAGAGATAGCCTCCATATACGGTGCTGCCGCCCACAGCCAAGACGATACCCTTTCCCTCTCCGCTGATTACGCTGCTCCCCATGAAGGCTATATTGGAAAAGCGATCCAGTGGAATTTGAGTAGCAGAGGCCAGACGATTTGTATTTTTCTCTAATACATTACTCTCTCCGGTTAAAAGGGCCTGCGAAACAAACAGGTCTTGCGCTTCAATCAATCTCAGGTCCGCGGGGACCCGCTCACCGGCTGAAAGCGACACAGTGTCTCCTACTACCAATTCCTCCGACGAAATTTCAAGCTGCTGTCCCTGTCGGTAGACGGAAACGGTCGTTTTAATTTGCTGAATGAGAGTATCCGCGGCATGGCCGGCTTTTCGTTCCTGGATCAGCCGTACCATCCCACTGATTATAAGCATAGACAAAATGATGACCACACTGGTCCCGTTTCTGCCGGAGTTGGATTTCAAACAGACATCGGTGATGAAAGAGACAATAGCCAATACAAACAATATTACACTGAAGGGATTGATAAACGCCCGTTTTATACGCTGAAAAAAAGAATGGGCTTGTAAAGAATAGCCGACATGATTGCTACCATGCTGTTTTCGCATCTGCTCTATTTGTTCTTGGGTTAGGCCGCCTTCCTTTATATGAAAATCATTATAAAGCTCGTCTATATCTTTTAATGCGTATTTTTTCAAACGCTCATGAGGAGAAATATGTATAGTGCCCACAGAGGTTTCCTCCATTTTGCAGAGTATATTTAAATATAGTTTAGCACATTATCCACGGGTTTTCTCCAAACAAATTCTTGCTTTTTTCTTGCGCTTTTAATTGTCAACAATATCGCTATCCGGGACATTGCCTTTTCTCACGAAAACGATCTTGTCTTTGACCCGGCTTTTTCCTGCTAATTTGGAAGAATGGATTCCACTGCTCCAATGATTTTGTCAAATCATTTCAGCACGTTTTTTACTTAGACTATATAAACCATTACATTAGGCACTCGTTTTTTTCATACATTTGATTTATTCAAAATGACATTTTTGCTATACTTAATTTGTGCAATATGCGCAATACTTTTTAGGGAGTAATTTAAAATGAACAGGATGAAACGATTGCTTGCCGCAGCACTGACGTTTGCCGCGACGCTGTCTCTTGCAAGTTGCGGTACTTCCAACAGCGAGGATTCTGTCGGTCAGACGCCCGCTCCGCCATCTCAAACGGCGGAATCGCGGTCTGCTGGACGGGAGTTGAGTATGGCGCTCTCAGTAGATCCAGATGGCTTGGATCCGCAGCGCACAACAGCTGCCAGTACATTTCAGATTACCAATAATCTATACGATACGCTTCTTCGGGTCAATACAGATGGTTCTCTGAGGGAAGGGCTGGCCCAGAAGTGGGAGGTATCGGAGGATGGTCTGACACTGACGTTTCACTTGCGGCCGGATGTTCGCTTCCATAACGGCGACATCTGTGACGCACAGGCCGTAGTAGCCTCATTCCAGCGTCTGAAGGAAGAGGAAAGCCCCCGCGCTGCGGACTATGCCAATTATACGTTTTCTGTTCAGGATGCGGATACTGTGGTAGTAACCTGTGAAGCACTAGATGTGGCAGCACTCTCCAATTTTGCCTATCCATGGTCCGCCGTTGTGGATGTCAAGGCCGCAGATACGTTGAAAAATCAACCGGTAGGCACCGGCCCGTATCGTTTGCAAGAGTGGGTGCCTCAGCAATCCCTGACGCTTGCAAAAAATCCGGACTATTATGACACGGTCAATCTGGATACGATCAACTTCAAGATGATGCCGGATGCAACGGCGCAGATTGCATCTTTGCGTAATGGAGAACTGGACATTATCTCGGTCAGCGGCGATCAGGTGGCTGCCTTTGAAAATGACCCGCAGTTCAATGTAATCACCACGCCGTCCAATGGTCTTCAGCTGATGGCGATGAATTTGCAGAACGAGGCGCTGTCGGATGTACGGGTGCGTCAGGCTATCAACTATGCGGTGGACAAGCAGGCGCTGATCGACACGGTATGGTGGGGCTATGGTCAGAAGATCGGTTCGCATTACCCCACAGTTCTGAAAGAATATGTGGATATGAATGACCGATACCCTTACGATCCGGAAAAGGCCAAAGAACTGCTGTCTCAAGCGGGATATCAGGACGGTCTCACGCTAGAAATGTATCTGCCCAAGAGTTATCCAGCATATGTCAGCGCCGGGCAGGTCATCGCTGACTCGCTGAAAGAAGTGGGAATCACCTGTAATATCACTATCGTGGAATGGGCGGCGTGGCTGTCGGACGTGTACAACGGAAGAAACTATGATCTGACTGTGGTAGGACACACGGGGCGTCTGGACCCGTATGTGCTCTTGGCACGTTATCAGTCTGACAGCAGTGAGAACTACTTCAATTATTCCAATGAAGAAGTGGATCAGCTGCTTGCAGATTATAAGAGCGAAACCGATGAGGACAAGCGTACGGAAATCGTGCAGCGGGTCCAAGAGATCCTGGCTCAGGATGTGCCTGCCTATTATATTCAGGACCCTATTACCATTTACGTGACAGACAGCGCAGTAACCGGTTTTCAGTTGTATCCCATCGATATTTATGAATTGAAAGATATATCTCTCGGACAATAAGAACAGGGGGCGGGTCCTGCCGGATGCAGGGCCCGCCTGCTTTGAAGGATTTTGATGTTGCACGCACTTCTTAGATAAGGGAGAGTAACCTCAGGAAGGACGGATAGTTCTCTATGCTGAAACTGGTGGTCAAACGTCTACTCAGCGCCATTGCCGTGCTGTTTGTTGTATCGCTTATTACATTTGTGGTTCTATTATGTATCCCCGGTGACCCCGCGCAGTTGATTCTTGGGGTTGAGGCCACGCCGGAAAAGGTTGAGGCCCTGCGTGCCTCGATGGGGCTGGACCGGCCTTGGTACGTCCAGTATATGCATTGGATTCAGGGGGTACTTACCGGGAATTGGGGCACTTCATATCTGTACGGTGAAAATGTTTGGACGCTAATTTGTCAGCGGCTTCCCGTTACTTTCTCCGTTGCGCTGCTGTCCATGGCAGCCGCACTTGTTGTATCCGCTATTCTGGGAATCTTGGCTGCGCTGAAAAAGGGTTCACCTGTGGATCTACTGTCGCGTACCGTGATGCAGATTGGCGGTGCGGTGCCCTCTTTCTGGCTGGCTATGCTGTTTATGCTGCTGTTTTCCTCCTATTTGGGATGGTTCCCGGTCACGGGGTATACCGCTCCCGGTGAAAATTTCGGTGCGTTTTTGAAATGCATCGCATTACCTTCTCTGGTGCTGGCTATCGGGGAACTGGGAATTCTGATCCGCATTGTGCGGTCATCCATGCTGACGGCCCTGCAACAGGATTTTATGATGAGCGCAAATGTGAAAGGCCTGCCTCCCGCTAGGGCCATTGTGCATTATGCTCTGCGCTCGGCGATTATTGCCCCCATCACCATCTCAGGTATGCAGCTGGCAAAACTATTGGGAGGAACGGTCATTGTAGAGACAATTTTTGCTCTGCCGGGCATTGGCCGTCTGATGCTGACTGCCGTGGAGCAGCGGGACATCATTCTTTTGCAGGGAATCGTGCTCTTTATTACCTCCATGGTGGTTTTGGTATCGCTGGTCACGGATCTGGCGGTTATGGCCGCCAACCCCACTATCCGTACCGGAGAGGAGACCGTACAGGGATGAAGAAAAAACAGAGCGTATCTTTCTGGGCAGGTGCTATCATGGCGGCCAGCATCGCAGCTATATGTATCATTTCGTTTTTCTGGATGCCTGCAGATCCAGAAAAGATGGATACACTGAACCGGTTTGCGCTGCCCAGTGCGGCACACCTTTTAGGGACCGACCAATTTGGGCGCGATGTCCTGAGCCGAATCATGGAGGCGTCTCGCTGGGCTCTGCTGGTAGGCGTGTGCTCGGTCACCGTGGGCGCGCTGGCGGGCAGCATTATTGGCGCATCGGCGGCCATGCTCAAAGGCGCGGTGCGCGCAGTTATTATGCGGTTTATTGACGGCATGATGTCCTTTCCTGGTATTTTGCTTGCGATGATGCTGGTCACGGTTTTGGGCAAGGGGATTTTGGGCGCTGTGTTGGCCATAGGGCTTTTTATGGTTCCTACATTTTCCAGGCTGGTATACTCCATGGTGCTGGAGAATAAACAGCGCCTATATATCAAGGCCGCGCACAGCTATGGATGCAGTGGAGGATATATTGTGTTGTTTCATATGCTGCCGGATATGCTTCCCAGACTGATTACCCAATTCAGCTCCAGCATCGGCGGTGCTGTGCTTCTGGAGTCCTCTCTTTCCTTTTTAGGATTGGGGATCCAGCCTCCGACGCCCAGTTGGGGCATGATGCTGAACGAGGCACGGCAGTTTGTTCTGAACTATCCGTATATTGCTATTGCCCCGGGTGTGGTGCTCCTGATTACGGTGTTGGGGTTTAATCTTTTGGGGGATGGGCTGAACGACCGGCTGGTGAAAAGGAGATCGAAAACATGAATGATGCGGTTTTGGAAATTGAGGGACTTACGGTGCGCAGCGCTGAGGGAGACGCTCTGGTGAAAAATGTGGGCCTCTGTCTGAAACGGCAGGAATGTCTGGGAATTGCAGGCGAGTCCGGCTCAGGAAAAACAATCACAGCAAAAGCGATCCTCCATCTACTGCCGCAGGATCTGACAGCCTCTGTGACACATCTGCGGGTTTTGGGGGAGGATCTGCTGAACCTGCCGGAAAAGGAGCGGCGTATATTTCTGGGCAAGAAAATCGGTTTTGTACCGCAGAACACGGTGGCTTATTTGCATCCCTTGATCAAAATCAAGAATCAACTGACGGATGGGTACCGCATCCATTTCCAGACGTCCAAAAAGGCTGCGCAGGAACGGGCGAAAACGCTTTTGGACCGGGTGGGTATCCGCGACGTAAACCGCGTGATGGAGAGCTATCCCGCACAAATCTCCGGCGGGATGCGCCAAAGGGTAAACATAGCCATGGCGCTGATGTGCGAGCCTCAGGTCATCATTGCGGATGAGCCCACCACCGCGCTGGACTGCGTTGTAAAGCAGCAGGTCATTGAACTATTCCACTCGATCAACGAACAGCAGCATGTGGCGATCATTATGATTTCTCATGATCTGAACCTGATTCGGCGGTATTGCGACAAGGTGGCGGTAATGTATGCGGGACAGATAGTGGAGTCGGGCGGAAGCAACGAAGTATTTTCACAGCCGCAGCACCCCTATACACAGGCGCTGCTGTCTGTGATCCCCCGGCTGGACCAGGACCGCAACGTCCGGCTCAATGAGATTCCAGGCTATGTCCCGGAGCATGGAAGGGATACCAGCCACTGCCTGTTCCAGCCCCGCTGCAGTGCATGCCGGCAGGAGTGCGGCGGCTCGGTTAAGAGCTCCCGGAGAGATGGACATTTTGTGCGGTGCAGCAAAGCATGGGAGGAGTGCAGGGCATGACGGCAGTATTGGAGGCAATCGGCATGGAAAAGCGGTTTCCCGTCAAGCAACAGATGCTGCTGAGACGCAGGGACACGTTTCAGGCGCTTCAGGGGATCGATCTGGCACTGTACTCAGGACAGACTCTGGGCGTGGTAGGAGAAAGCGGAAGCGGAAAATCCACTTTGGGAGAGATATTTGGCGATCTGCAGCAGCCTACATCGGGAATCGTGCGATACAAAGGGCAGGATATCCGCTCACTGGGAGAAAAGGAGTACCGGCGCTTTCGCCGCAATGTGCAATATATTTTCCAAAATCCCAAAGAATCCATGAACCCTTATTATACTGTGGAGAGAATCCTTGTAGAGCCTATGAAGATCCTGGTGGACGGCTTTAAACCGCATAAAGCCCGGGAAACGGTGCGGGAGATGCTCAACCGTGTGGGACTGCCGGATTCCACCCTGGGCAAATATCCCTCGGAACTCAGCGGCGGGCAATGCCAGCGCATTGCCATTGCCCGCGCATTGCTGCTCTCGCCCGAGGTCATTATCTGCGATGAATGTGTGTCCGCGCTGGATGTGTCCATTCAGGCGCAGATCCTGAATCTGCTGAAGGATCTTCAAAAGGAATTTTCTACAGCATATCTCTTTATCTCTCACGATATTGGCGTGATCCACTATATGTCGGATTTTATCGTTGTGATTAACCGTGGCCGCATTGTGGAGCAGGGAGAGGGGAGCCAGTTGATCCGTACGCCGAAAGACGACTATACAAAACGGCTGATTGCAAGCTCATGTTCAACGGGGGAGGGCTGTGTATGCGGTGTACGGTAATCGGCTGCTGGGGGGGGTGCTGTCGGGTAAACGAAGCCTGTAGTGCTTATCTGTTGAGTTGCCAAGGAGAACATCTACTTCTGGACTGCGGCAGCGGGGCGGCGTCTATGCTGCAGAACGCATTGCCTCTTCAGGAGTTACACCATGTGCTGCTGTCCCACTATCATTACGACCACTGCAGCGACGCGGGGGCACTGAGCTATGGCAGGCTGATCCAAATGCAGACTGGGGCTGCACAGCAACCACTGCATTTTTATGGGTTGCCGGTCGAACCGTATTTTGAACGTTTGACCATGGAGCCGTATACCTATGCGCAGACTATTGGGGCAGATGATAAGCTGCAGATCGGGCCATTTTGCTGCACCTTTCACAAAACAGCACATCCGGTGGAGTGCCTTGCGGTAAAAGTAAAATGTGGGCAGTCCACTCTGGTGTATACGGCAGATGGCGCCTATACGCCCAAACTGGCAGAGTTTGCAGAGGGTGCCGATCTTCTGATCGCAGAGTGCAGCCTGTATGCCGGGGCGGATGGAGCCCGTGCTGGCCACATGACCAGTACGGACGTGGCCCAACTGGGGTGTAAGGCTGCGCCAGGCATGCTGCTACTCAGTCATCTGCCGCTGTATGGGGACCCTCATCTGCTGGTGGACCAGGTGAAGGCCCAGTGGAACGGAGAAGTGCGCCTGGCACAGACACTGATGACGGTGGAACTGCCAGCCCTGAAACGGGAGGAGAGTGTGCCCTGATGGAATTTCAACTGGTTCTGGTGCGCCATGGCTACTCGCTGGGCAACGAAAAAAGCCTGTTCAGCGGGTGGAGCGACGTACCGCTCACAGAAAGGGGGCGCCGGGAACTGAGGGAGCTGCGGCAGGTAATCCGCTACCCTAGGACAGGACGCTACTTCAGCTCCGACCTTTCCCGTTGCAGGGAGACGTTTCAGGAACTGTACGGACCGCACATCGTACTGGACGGCCTGCGCCCGGAGTTCCGCGAGATCTGTTTTGGCTCATTGGAAAACCGTCCTGGTACACAGGAGGACTTTATGCATTTTTTCCGGGCTTGGCTGGCAGGGCACCCCATCCTTGATGTAGAGACATATAAGGCGTTTCGCCGGAGGGTTCTGGAGGCAGTAGCAGGCTTGATGAGGGATTGCCTGGCTCAGGGAAGTCAAAGCGCTACGGTAGTGACACATTCCGGACTGATTAAAACAGCGGTCACAGCGCTGAACCACTGGGGACCAGAGCAATGGCCACAGATCGAGGCTCCCAACGGACTGGGATATATTTTGACACTTTCCGCAGAGAACGGTCTGAGGCTTTCCTCGCAGCGGCCTCTATCAACCTGTTTTCAAAAAGATGCTGTGGGCGCAATATACTAATAGGACTTCTAAAAGTGGGCCACCCGCACTACGAAAGCCCTTTCCTGAGTCATGGACGTGAAACGCTCTGAGGGAGGCCTTACCCGGTTTACATGACAGCGGTTCCAATAAGTTCCTGCATATTTATTACGGCAGAGTAAAAAATCTGCTGGAAAAGTATACCTTTCAGAAAAAGCAAATTGCTGTTTTACGCCCTGAATAGTACCATCCAAGTCAGGTGATACCGGAGGAAACACTGGAGGCAATGGCTATTCCAGAAATACAGCCGGTGTCGCTCCGGCCTGCGGTCCAACCGGTGGTGAGCCGCCGCCGCCAGGCGTGGAACCCCCCTTTGAAAAGATCCCCCTGGCCCCCGGGGGGAGAATCCAGAGACCAGTAAAATGGAAAAGCAGTCCGTTACAAAATACAGTGTTTAGGACAAAATAGAAAGGTACAATAAGAAAGTGGGGGAAAACCGTCTGAACAGTGGTTTTGGCCCGCTTTTCTTCGACCAAACCAGCAGACGAAAGACTCCAATGTTCCTCTCCGGAGGGCCTTCCAGAAGTAGATATATGACCGGATCTTACTTGCATTTCCTGATGGCTCCGCTCACACCATATCCTGTGTTATACCCTTTCCCATAAAGGATAGGACCCTCTTGCCGAGTTGCCGTGCGCAACTTCAACTATTCAATATGTACTGTACCCCTACAACGCATAAGAGGACTCCGTGTACGTGCCCTCTTGAAAATACTGGGACAATGTGATACAGTAAAAATGCCAAGTGTGCCGGCACACTTCTGTCTTTTGCATGCAAAAGACAATAACAACTGACAGCAGTGGAGCCGGGGCGCAATTTAAAAAAGGAGGAACAACATGAAACGGGCAAAAAAGGGATTGGCGGCATTACTGTCTATATGTATGTTAGTAACCTTTCTTCCTTCAAGTGCCTTAGCTATTGGGCCGGAAGTAGGAGCAGAAGGATTAGACGAGGAAGCGGTCGCCCCAGTGGAAGAGGAAACGGAGCCGGTAGGAGAACCTGCAGAGCCAGATAACGGAGCCTACAGCGCTCTGAAGCAGGCGATTGAAGCTGCATCAGATGGTAAAGAAACTACGGTTACACTGGCAGGTGATATCGCCGGGATGACGACGGAGCAGATCATCACCATTCCGGAAAACAAGAATATTATCTTGGACATGGAGGGCCACAGTATTACCGTGGCGTCGGACTTTACGGGCAGGCCGATTGTGAACAAAGGTACCCTGACGGTAACGGGGAACGGCACAATCGATGCGTCTGCATCTAAGACAGGCGGATATGGCGCGATTGACAATTATGGTACACTGACTATCGAAAACGGTACATATACTGGCTCAGTTGATGCAAGTGGCGCTTCCATTAAAAATCGCCCTGATAGTGTTTTGAAGATTCAGGATGGAACGTTTAACGGAGCAGTGACAGCGGTTTATAACGCAGGCAAGACTTATATATACGATGGTACTTTTGATTGCCGTTCCTGCTCAAGCTGTAATAGTAGCAGTTGGGGATATACCATTCAAAGCCATCAGGATTCTGAAGAGAGTGCCAAACCGGAATTGTATTTCTATAATGGTACTGTTATTGGTGTACAAGGGGCTTTTTCCACATCGGCAGGCTATTCGGAAGTGCGGGACGGCGAGTTTAAAACCGTGGCATGCGATAAGCACTCCAATGGTAGTTCTGCGTTCTATGCACTGTACGTTGCGGGAGAATCCGGTGAGGTAGAGTGTAATGTTTATGGTGGTGAATTTACTTCTATAAGTAAAGTTGCAGCATTTGTTGGAAATAGTAACGATGGCGGAGATAAGGAGGAGGCGCTAGTCCATATCTATGGCGGTAGCTTTATCTCTCAATCTGACGATAAAGAGGCAGTTCATGTAGACGAGGCACTTGGCGGATTAGAGATTGCTGGCGGCACCTTCTCCAGCGATGTGAGCGAGTATGTGGTGGAGGGAACGGAGATCACCGAAGGCCCCGACGGCACCTTCATCGTGGGTGAGCTGGACGAGAGCAACAGCGTTGCAGAGACCGGCGGCCGGCACTATGCCACCCTCCAGGCGGCGATTGATGCCGCTGAGAGTGAAGGACAGGTCGTGACACTGAACAGGGATACCACGGAGAACGTTAAGGTATCTGCTGGTAAAACGCTCATTCTGGATTTGAATGGTCACAATCTGACGGGAAAGGCGGATAGCTGGGCGCTTGTTGTGGAGGGCGATCTTACGATCCGGGACAGCAAGGCGTCTGCTGAGGGCCCCGTGGTCAGCGCGGACTATGAAACCGTGACCTATGCTTCCGGCAAGATTGAGAGCGCATCGAGCGGCTATGCAGTTCAGGTGCAGAACGGCGGTAATCTGGTGCTGGAGAGCGGTACGGTTATCGCCACAAAAGGCAACGGAATCAATGTGCTTGCCCAGCAGACTCCGAATGGGGAGGTGGTTAGCTCCAGCCTCACCGTGAAGGGCGGATATGTGAATTCGGAGGAGTATGGTCTCGGCGCCTATGGGAACAAGGCTGTATTGAACGTAAGCGGCGGCGTGATCGTGGCAGATAACAATGCCGTGGTGGCCGGAAACGGTACGGTAAATGAAACAACAAATGCCGGCGGCACCGAGATCAACCTGACCGGCGGCACACTGATCGGGCATATTACCTCCAGCGGCTACATTGCCTGCGGCGTGTACCATCCCCAGAGCGGCAAGCTGACCATCTCCGGCGATGTGGATATTTACGCCGACGGCGGCGTGGGCGTGCTGATGCGTGCGGGCACCGCCGAGATTACCGGCGGAACGATTACCGGAACAGGTACGGCGGCCGGCTGGGTAGGCGACAATAAGAACGCAATTCCTTGCAGCGGCGTGGTATATGATGAGGCCGCAAAATATCCAGCCCTTGCTTCGGGAGACAAGGCTTCCATCAGCGGAAGCGCCGTGATCAAGGCTACCGGCGCGGGTGTGGACTCTGTGGTGGTGCGGACATCCGATGAAACGAAGGAGAGCCGTATGGAGATCTCCGGCGGCACGTTCTCCAGCGATGTGAGCGACTACCTGGCGAAGGGCTTCAGCCTGATCGCCAACAGCGACGGAACCTTTGGCGTGGACAGGCTGAATGAGAGTAACGCCGCTGCCGTCGTGAATGGAACCTATTACGGCACTCTGGCTGAGGCCATCGGCGCAGCCCAGGACGGCCAGACCGTGGCGGTGCTCAAGGATCTGGCCACCGCTCCGGTGACCACCAGCGCAGGCATCACGCTCGACCTGGGCGGCCATACCCTGCGGATTGTCAGCGATACGTCTGGGGTTGCATATGGTCTCCAATTCACAGCAGGAACCGGCGTGGTGAAAAATGGTACAGTCATTGACATGCGCGGTGAGGGAAAGACCGCGCAGAATGTGATCGCACTCAACGTAACCGGCGCGGCAAAGGTAACGACTTCGTCGGTAGAGTTCCAGACCTATCAGCCGCGCACTCTGGCATCTCCTTATTACAACAAGGTCGTTGAGGTGTCGGATGGCGGTACACTGACCCTGGATGCGGGCACAGTGCTCCGTGATCTGCCCAATGGCGACGACAACGACGAAACATACGGTGCAATCGGCGTTTCCATCATGGGAGCCGGCGAGGAGAGTGCTCCCACCACCCTCACGGTCAATGAGGGGACGCGCATCGAGACAGGCAGCGCCGCCATCATGGGCAATGGCACAAAACACAACACGGTGATCAACATCAACGGCGGCGAGCTGACCGGTACCGACGGCTATGCCATCTACCACCCCCAGTCCGGCGAGCTGAATATTACGGGCGGAAGGCTGACCGGCGGGGAGACCGGCATTGAGATCCGCGCGGGTAAACTGAACCTCTCCGGGGATGCAGTTATCACCGCCAAAGGGATACCGACAACCACTACCCCCAACGGCAGCGGCACAACCACGGTGGGCGCTGGCATTGCCGTGACGCAGCATACTACCAAGCTCCCTCTTAAGGTCAATATCTCCGGCGGAACCATTTCCGGCTATACCGCGCTGTACCAAAGCAACCCCGAGAAAAATGATGACGATGCTCTGAAGAAGGTCGAGCTGAACGTGACTGGCGGTACATTTGTGGCGACAAACAGCGGTACGCTGGCCGTATACAGCGAAAATAAGACCAGCTTCATCTCCGGCGGCCGGTTCTCCTTCGATCCCTCCGACTATGTGACTGAGGGGAAGATCGCCGTGGCGGAGGACGGCATGTACGGCATCCAGGACAAGAATACGACTGCGGCTGAGGTTGTGGCTGGCGAGCCTGAGGTGAAGGACGCTGATGGTATTGGAGAGAGTGTGACCCAGGCAGTTGCTAAGACTGAGGCCACCGGACTGACCGGCGAGGCCAATGGCGAGGCAAACACCAATACTGTGACCGTGGAAGCGGGCACGGAAGCCTTGAAGAAAGAGAATATTACCGTCACGGATAAGAACGTCACTATCGTGGTGCAGCCGTATCTGGACATTACAGTAGAGAGTTATGACACCAAGGAAATGAAGCTGGACATTACCCCCATGGTGCGCACCGTGGCGACAACGGCGGACGTAGATAAAAACGGAACCATTATCCTTGAAGGCGGCGAGAAAAATGCGGTCGTTATGGAAGATCCCAAGCCGATGAACGTGACTACCAACGTCACTCTGCGCGTGCCCCTGCCCAGCGGGTTTAGGGCAGACAACCTCTATGTGGAGCACGCCAAGGACAACGGACGCACTTATCTCTACAAGGCGACAGTGACGGAGAGTAGTGGAAGCAATACCGCCACCTTTACCACCCGTCACGGGTTCAGCACCTTCACTTTGAAGGCGGATGTCAGCCCAGCGGCTGAGATTGACGGTACCTACTATGAGACACTCCAGGATGCCGTAAACAACGTGCAGGACGGCCAGACCATCAGGCTGGAGCAGGATGTCAGCGGCACGGTGACAGTAAGCCGTGAGGGCACCTTTAGCATTGACACCAATGAAAAAAAGTTTAACCCGGACGATATCATCGCCGGCTCCGGCTACAGAGTGAGCCACGATGGCAATACCTTTACCGTGGTGGAGGAAAGCCACGGCGGTAGCTCCTCCTCTGGCTCGACCCGGTACACGGTGAGCGTGGAGGACACGGACAACG
>ERZ894191.815-NODE-815-length-21890-cov-17.842913_pt1 | contig 21890 bp, 9 predicted proteins | sample MGYA00380282_ERZ894191 | MGnify/ENA primary metagenome ERZ894191 (study PRJEB32331, sample SAMN06328485) | human gut metagenome | biome: human gut microbiome; feature: stool | host: Homo sapiens | collected 2013-02-21 ...
TTAACGGAATATCCTCACGCTTGTAGGTATGGGGCAAAAACTCCCGAATATGGTTGCAGACCGTCCGATAACGGGTAAATGTACCCTGCGCCCTGCTGTGCCCGACTTTCTTCTCGAACTCGGCGTTGTGCTGCTCGAACAGCTTCAGCAAAGTTTCCTGCTTGACGCCGATACCGAGATAGGCGTCTTTGAGTTTGGCGGCGGTAACATAACCGTCCGTCTGCATTAACTCTTGATAGCGGCGGTTTACCTCCACACGGATTTTATCTACTGCAAGGTTGATTCTCTGCGCTTCGACGCTCTTGCCCGAAGCACGGCTGTTCTTCACGTCCCACAAGCGTGGGGGAACGTCCATCTTGCAACTGAACTGTTTAATCTCGCCGTCCACCGTGATACGGCACATCAGAGGCAGGTTGCCGTTCGGCTTCTCGCTGCCTTTCTTCACGTAAAATAATACCTTGAATGTACTTCGCATAACTCACTCCTTTTTTTGGTTACAAAATTAGTTCTTAGTGAGTTACCGACAGCTATGTAAATCAACGCAAAACGCAGAAAAAGAACCTTTTAGCAAGAAATTTGCACCCGTTACGGGAGTAACGAGGTGGTAACTGAACTTCTGCGCCGTTTGGCTTCGAGGTGGTATTTCGTTGGCTCTGTCCCATAGAAAAACAAAGCGTAACGAACGCTCTATCAGCTAATTCGCTACGCTTTGCCCAAATTTACTTTTTCGCTATGTGTTTATTTTAAATAGTTTATCAGATATATGAATCAGGGTAGTTGAAGGAAGTGTTTATACACAAAAATAAAGTATTCTTTCGGTTCAAGCAAGCCGGATGTGTCTGATGTCATTCAATGATAACTTTTGAGCCCTATTCGGAAACAAATGATACCGTTGCAGATAACATGGCATCGGTGTGTTTTCCGCCTTTTCCGCTACTTTTGCTCTCACTGATTTAACCATTATTTTTAATACGTAAAGACATGATGAAGAATATCATTGAAAAATTCCAAATTTGCCTGGTGCTGTCGGCACTGCTTTTCTCTTCTTTCGTTGCCGCATGTTCCGGCAATGATGATACTGTGACTCCGGAAATAACGATTCCCGCGAACATTCTGACGGATGGAATGACTTTCTCCAAGACCGGAGGAACAAGTACGCTGAACATCAAGTCGAACGTTGCATTGGAAGTTACCAGCAGTGCACCGGAGTGGTGTAAGGTTACTGCCGAAAGTTCTGCTTCGAGTAGTATTTTGAAGTATACCGTTATGGCAGAAGCCAATACGGACACGAGTGACCGTGAAGCCAAGGTAACGGTGAAAGCCGGAGGCAGCGAAGTAGGGAGCTTCACAGTGAAACAAACGGCTGCGGACGGATTAATCATATCCAACTCTACCTCTTTCGACCTGCCAGCTGCGGGAGGAGATGTTTCTGTGGTGGTGGAAACCAATGGTGACGTACAAGCCGTTTCCGATGTTTCTTGGATAAAGGCGGTCAATACCCGTGCCATGGAAGACAAGATTTTCAAGTTTACCGTCTCTCCCAATCCTTTGGGAGCGCGCGAAGGCCATATCTCTTTTACTTTGGGTAGCCTGACGGAGACTGTGACCGTAAAGCAGGGTGCGGGCGAAACCGGCAATATGGAAAGCGATGCCAGGACACTTGCCGCCAAGATGTATGCAGGTATCAATATCGGCAACACGCTGGAAGCTTGTGATAACAAGAACAAGATAGCGGGCGAAACGTTATGGGGAAATCCTAAAGTAAGCGAGGCATATGTCAAAGGGCTGAAGGCATTGGGATTTAATGCGGTACGCATCCCTTGTGCGTGGGATTATTACATTGTGAATCCATCGACCTATGAGATAGATGCTGCATGGCTCGACCGTGTGAGCGAAGTGGTGGGTTACTGTGTAGCCAATGATATGTATGCCATTGTCAATATCCATTGGGATGGCGGTTGGCTCGAAGAGAGTATCACTCATGGTTACAGCAGCGAAGTAGATGCCAAGCAGAAAGCTATCTGGACACAGATTGCCAATAAACTGAATGCTTATGACGAACACCTGCTCTTTGCCGGATGTAACGAACCCGGACAGCAAGACCAGGGGAACGTTGGAACATCGGCAATAGATGTTATCTTGAAATATGAACAGACCTTCATTGATGCCGTGCGTGCCACCGGAGGAAATAATGCGAGCCGTTGTCTGATTGTGCAAGGCCCTTATACCAATATTGACAAGACGGTGAATGACTATACGATGCCCAAGGATGAAGTACCCGACCGTCTGATGGTGGAAGTTCACTTCTATGATCCTTATCAGTTCACCATGATGAACCATGACGAAACCTGGAGCAATGTATTCCTTTATTGGGGTAAGGACAATCATGTGTCCGGCTCCATTCACAATGCCACCGCTAACGAAGAAGATTATGTGAAGCAACAGTTCCAGAAGATGAAGAAGGCCTATGCAGATAAGGGAATTCCTGTGATTGTGGGTGAATACAGCGCCATGAAGCGTACAAAAGAAGACAAGATAGAGGGTACTGCCGAACCTGCCTATCCCGACATTGACCAGGAGATGCACAACAAGAGCCGCGCCTATTGGAATGAGGTAGTCACCCGAGAGGCGAAAAACCACGGTTGTGTCCCCTTCTATTGGGAAACCGGCGGTGACATGAACCGTGGTACGGGTACGGCGAAGGAGGCTTATGCCATTGAGGGCATCATGAAGGGAGCCGCAGCCGGTCAATACCCTTACTGATTGAGTGGTGGATAGAATAAAAGACAGTTTTTAAAAGTATCATACAAATAGGTTTTATAGGTTACAAGGATTGTTGATATAGTTTTTTTGATTGGTTACGGAGAAGTATGTCCGCGAGGGATATGCTTCTCCTTCTTTAAAAATCCTTGCCTTTTCTTGCTTTTCTGTTCGTTTTTCACTTCATTTGCAATAAAAATAACTTCCCTTAGCTCTGATAGTATGAAAAGACTGCAACTACTGCTCTTGTGGGTTTGGATGGTATGTTTCTCTGCTGCTTCACACGACTACATGTTTAAACATTTGGAAGTGAAAGACGGACTTTCCAATAATCAGGTTAATGCTATTTATAAAGATTCAAACGGATTCATGTGGTTTGGTACAGCTTCGGGGCTGAATCGCTATGATGGTTACAATATTAAGATTTATCGCAGCCAGAAAGATGATGAGAAATCTCTTCCCGATAGTTATGTCGAGGATATACAAGAAGATGCGTCCGGTAATTTGTGGATACGTACGGGAAGTGGGTATGCCATTTACAACTCGGCTTCCGATGTTTTTGACCGTAATGTGGAAGCTTGGATGTGGAACGTCGGTCTGACCGGAAATCCTTCGCTTATCTATATTGATAAGGAAAAGACTTTCTGGATCTATATTAATGGTAAAGGTGTTTACAGCTATAGAGAGGAACAGAAAAATGCCGTAGCAGTAAAGGGAGCGGATGAACTGCTTGCGAAAGCCGAAGTGTCCGACATGAAAGAATGCGGCGAAGGAATCCTGCTGGTTCTGAGTAACGGTATCTTGGCTTGTATAGATGAGGAAAAGCAAAATATCAAGTGGACCAATCCGGGCATTGCCGAAGATTGCAGGGAAGTAAAGAATGCTACCTTTGATTTGTTTGTCGACCATAGTGGGCGGGCGTGGATATTCAGTGTGGAGGGGATGTGGATTTATAGCCTTTCTCAGAAGGTTTGGGAACAGCGTTCTCCCCGAACGGACACCTACAATACCGTACGTGCAGTGGCACAGGATAAATACGGATGTATATGGGTAGGCAGGGATCAGGATGGCATTGAATTGATAGAACCGGCGGGACGGAAAATCCGTCTGGCGAACGATCCTAATAACGGGCGTACTCTGTCCAACAATACAATAACGGCTCTTTATGAAGATGAGGCCGGTACGATGTGGGTGGGAACCTACAAGAAGGGCGTCTCTTTCTATAATGAAAGTGTCTTCAAATTCGGCATTGCCGATGTAGGCGACATCAATTGTGTGGAGGACGGAGGCGGTGATATCGTATGGGTGGGGACCAACGACCGCGGGTTGATTCGCTGGAATAGCGTGACGGATGAACGTATGTTTTTTTCGCATACGGCAGATCCCCGCTCTATCTCGAGTGATGTCATAGTCTGCCTTCTTCGGGACAGTAGCGGCAGAGTGTGGGCTGGTACTTTCTGGGGCGGACTGAATTGTTATGATGGAAACCGCTTTATCCATTACCGGTCCCGTAAGGGAGACAGTAACTCGCTGGTCTATGACAATGTATGGGCATTGGCAGAAGATGCGGACAAAAATATCTGGATCGGTACGTTGGGGGGAGGATTGCAATGCCTGAATCCTCAGACGGGGATATTTACCACCTATTCTACAGGTAATTCAAACCTTGTGTCGGACTATATCTCATCCCTCTGCATCAGCTGTGACAATAATCTGATTATCGGTACTTCGGCAGGGATGGCTTTCATGGACCTGAGGACCGGCGAGATTACAAATTTTGCAGGTACAAAATCGGGTAAGACCAGACTTTCCAACCAAAATATCAATCAAGTTTACGAAGATAGTCGCGGTTTGTTATGGATAGCCACGCGTGAAGGCTTGAATGTATATGACAGCAAACGGGATGAATTGTACGAAGTGCCTATCAAACCCGGTTTCTCCAAACTATTGATATTAGGTATTACGGAAGATGAAAACAAAAGTATATGGATCAGCACCGGAGGAGAACTGATAAACGTGGTGTTGTCCGTTGACAGCAAGACGGAGCAGCCCGTGTTCCGTTGCTATACCTATAATGACAAGGACGGGTTGCAGAGTTGTGACTTCAACCAGCGTTCCCTCAAACGACTGCATACGGGCGAGATTGTAGTGGGAGGACTGTATGGGCTGAATCGCTTCCAGCCGGGCAACATAAAGTATAACCGTACGTTGCCCAAGGTTATGTTTACCGGTTTCCAGTTGTTCAATGAAGACGTGAAGGTGGGCAAGGAGTATGCAGGACGTGTCATCTTGAAGGAAGCTTTGAATGAAACAGAAGAAGTTGTCTTGGCTTATAAGCAGAATGTGTTCACGGTGCTGTTCGCGTCGGACAATTTCGTGCTGCCCGAAAAGACACAGTATTTCTATAAATTGGAAGGGTTTAATGAGAACTGGCTGACGAGTATGTCCGATATGCATCGCGTTACCTATACCAATCTGGCTCCGGGGACTTACATTTTAAAAGTGAAGGCTACAAACAGTGACGGATATGCGGGTACTGAAGAGGCTTCGCTCAAGATTGTCATTCTTCCGCCTTTCTGGATGACTCCGTGGGCATATATCGTTTATGCTCTTCTGATAGTAGGAGTTGTTTCCTTTTCACTTTATGCCGTACAACGGAGGGAACGTAATAAGTTCAGAATCCGCCAGATAGAGGAAGATGCGAAGAAGAGGGAGGAGTTGAGCCAGATGAAATTCCGCTTTTTTACGAATGTCAGCCATGAGTTGCGTACGCCGCTTACGCTGATTATATCGCCGATGGAAAGTATGATGAAGGAGATTACGGACGAAAAACTGCATGGCAAGCTACAACTGATGTACCGCAATGCGCAGCGTTTGTTGAATCTGGTCAACCAGTTGCTCGATTTCCGTAAGAATGAGATGGCAGGATTGCATCTCACTTTGTCCGAGGGGGATATTGTGGCGTATGTGCGTAGCATCTGTGCTTCTTTCCTGATGCTTTCTGAAAAGAAACATGTGCATCTGACATTCTTTTCGGCCATGGAATCGCTGAATATGTCATTCGACGAGGATAAAATTGGTAAAGTTGTGATGAATCTTCTGTCCAATGCTTTCAAATTTACTCCGGACGGGGGACGTGTGGATGTGGCATTGGAAATGTCGAAAGAGATGTCCGGAAGATTGCTGATAAAGGTATCGGATACCGGTGTCGGTATCAGGGATGAAGACAAGGAGCGGATTTTTGAACGTTTCTATCAGGTGGAGCAGGAAGAACCGGAGCACCAGTCAACGGGTAGCGGTATTGGCTTGAGCCTGGTACGCGACTTTGTGACGCTGCATGAGGGTACGGTGCGCGTTGTCGACAATGTGGGTTCCGGTAGTGTGTTTCTGGTTGAGCTCCCGGTTAAACATGTACGTGTAAGTCCTCCCAAGCCTGCACCGCTTACAGAAGAGGTGGAAGAGCATGAGGAACTTTTGCCGGGTATGGAAGAGGAAGCGCTTTCGGTTGATTTGCTGGACGATATGGAGGATAATGAAGATGAAAAAGAAAAGCCGTTGGCCCTGATTGTGGATGATAATGAAGATTTGGTTGCCTTCATGAAAGATAGTCTGAGCTTGTATTTCCGTATACAGTCAGCTTCCAATGGTCGGGAAGCTTGGCAGAAAATATCGGAACTGATGCCGGATATTATTGTCAGCGACGTAATGATGCCCGAGATGGATGGGAATGAATTGTGCCGCTGGGTGAAGACCGATAAACGCACGAGTGACATTCCGATGATATTGCTCACTGCACGGCAGGCTGTGGAAGATAAAGTGGAGGGGTTGACCATCGGTGCGGATGATTATGTGACGAAACCTTTCAATGTGGAAATCCTTATTCTGCGTATGCGCAAGTTGATTGACCTGAGCAAGAAGCGCAAGGCAAAGTCGCTCATTGACCCCGAACCAAGTGAAATAGCCATTACTTCGTTGGATGAAAAGCTGGTGGAAAATGCCATCAAATATGTGGAGGCGAACATCGGTCGGTGTGACTTGTCCGTAGAAGAGTTGAGTCGGGGGTTGGGTATGAGCCGGGTACATCTTTACAAGAAACTCTTGCAGATAACCGGTAAGACACCTATTGAATTTATCCGTGTCATCCGTCTGAAAAGAGCGGCGCAGATGCTGCGCGAGAGTCAGCAAAATGTATCGGAGATAGCGTATCAGTTGGGCTTTAACAACCCCAAGTATTTCAGCAAATATTTCAAGGATGAATTCGGTGTTTTGCCCTCTGTTTATCAGGAAAGAGAGGGTAGATAACAAAAGATACCCCTTACGGAAACATATTGTCTTTTAGGGTAATCAAAAGCGCCCTTTTGTTTCAACATCGGGAGGACTCGTTTTTGAAGTAAACTTTCTATTTTTGCATTGGAGAAAATTCACTTTAAAAACAGTAATATGAAATTGAAAAACACTTCAGTTTATTTGCTTGCCGGATGGATGCTCGCCGCATGTTCCGGAGGCGGATTCCAAAAGACCGAGAACGGTGTTGTTGTGGAAGTCAAGCAGCAGCAACCGACGGATGTGCGTAAAGTAAGATTAGAAGTAATGGGCGAGAAGCTCATTCATGTATCGGCTACTCCTGAGAAGGAATTTTCAAAGGAGCAGAGTCTCATTGTGATCCCTCAACAGAATAAGACCGACTTTAAGGTCGAAGAGCAGGGCGATGAAGTGACTGTCAAGACATCGGAATTATGTGCCATTGTGTCCAAGACAACGGGTGAGGTACGCTTCACGGATGCCGACGGCAAGCAGATTCTGGCTGAAGACTCTGACGGGCGGACCTTTACTCCGGTGGAAGTGGAAGGTACGAAAGGATATACAGTACGTCAGGTATTCCAGTCGGCAGGCAATGATGAGGCTTTCTATGGCTTGGGCCAGCACCAGGCGGATGAGTTCAACTATAAAGGTAAGAATGAGGAACTGTTCCAGTACAATACAAAGGTGTCTGTACCCTTCATCGTGTCTAATAAAAACTACGGTGTGCTTTGGGACAGCTATTCGCTCTGCCGTTTCGGTGACCCGCGTGACTACTCACAACTGGGTGATGTCTTCAAACTTTATGATAAAGAGGGCAAGGAAGGTGCTTTGACCGGTACATATATTCCGGGCAAGAAAGACGTGGAAACCCTTGTACGTCGTGAGGATTCTCTTTATTTTGAACATCTGGACCGTGCCGCACATCTGAGTAAGGTGGTTAATTTGCCTGCGGAGTTCCCGTTCGGAGGGTCCGACGTAGTTTATGAGGGAGAAATAGAACCGGCAGAAAGCGGCTTGTTCCGCTTCATCCTTTACTATGCAGGCTACATGAAAGTATATATTGATAATGAATTGGTGGTTCCCGAACGTTGGCGTACGGCTTGGAATCCTAACAGTTATAAGTTTGCTGTCAATCTGGAAGCGGGCAAGCGCGTTCCGTTGAAGATAGAGTGGAAGCCTGATGCCGGTGTTTCTTACTGCGGTCTGCGGGTATTGAGTCCGGTGGCTGATGAAGAACAGAACAAACTCTCCTGGTGGGGTGAAATGCAGAATGAAATAGACTACTATTTCGTTTATGGTGATGATATGGACGATGTGATTAGCGGCTACCGTACATTGACAGGTAAATCCCAGATTATGCCGAAATGGGCGATGGGTTACTGGCAGAGCCGTGAGAAGTACAATACGCGTGAGGAGGTTCTCTCCACCTTGAAGGAATTCCGTGAACGTCAGATTCCTATCGACAATATCGTAATCGACTGGCTGCACTGGAAGCAGAATGCATGGGGAAGCCATGAGTTCGACCCTGAACGTTTCCCCGACCCGAAAGGAATGGTCGACTCCATCCACGCCATGAACGGACGTCTGATGATTTCCGTATGGCCCAAGTTCTATGCTACGACCGAACACTTCAAGGAATTTGACGAAAAAGGTTGGATGTATCAGCAGGCTATCAAAGACAGCATCAAAGACTGGGTCGGTCCTGGCTATCTGGGCTCTTTCTATGACGCATACGATGCCGATGCACGCAAGCTCTTCTGGAAGCAGATGCAAGACCACTACTATCCTCTGGGTGTTGACGCTTGGTGGATGGATGCCAGCGAACCGAACATACGCGACTGTACGGATTTGCAATACCGCAAGGACCTTTGCGGTCCGACAGCACTCGGCCCCTCTGCCAAGTTCTTCAATGCATACGCACTGATGAATGCCGAAGCCATCTATGACGGACAGCGTGGCGTGGAACCGGACAAACGCGTCTTCTTGTTGACACGTTCCGGCTTTGCAGGATTGCAGCGCTATTCTACCGCCACCTGGAGTGGTGACATCGCTACCCGTTGGGAAGATATGAAAGCGCAAATCTCTGCCGGCTTGAACTTTGCTGTCAGCGGTATCCCTTATTGGACTATGGACATCGGTGGATTCTGTGTAGAGAACCGTTATGTGGCTGGTCAGATGGAATTCAACAAGACCGGACGTGAAAATACCGATTATAAGGAATGGAGAGAGTTGAATGCCCGTTGGTATCAGTTCGGCGCTTTCTGCCCGTTGTTCCGTGCACACGGCCAGTATCCGTACCGTGAGGTTTGGAACATTGCTCCGGCAGGACATCCGTGCTACAACTCCATCGTTTACTATACGAAGTTGCGTTACAACATGATGCCGTATATCTATTCTTTGGCTGGTATGACTTACTTCAATGATTATACCATCATGCGTCCGCTCGTAATGGACTTCACAGCTGATGCAAACGTCAACAATATAGGTGACCAGTTCATGTTCGGTTCTGCCCTGATGGTGGCTCCGGTTTACGAATATGGCGCACGCAGCCGCGAGGTTTATTTCCCGGCAAGCTGCGGTTGGTATGATTTCTACTCCGGTAAGTATGTGAACGGTGGCCAGAAGTTGACAGTGGATGCTCCTTATGAACGTATTCCGCTCTACGTTTGCGAAGGTGCCATTGTACCTTATGGTCCGGACATGCAATACAGTGATGAAAAACCGGCTTCGGAAATCACCCTCTATGTTTATACGGGTAAGGACGGCGCATTTACGCTCTATGAGGATGAAGGTGTGAACTATAATTATGAGAAGGGACAATATGCCACTATACCGTTTGCCTATAACGATGCTGAGGGTACACTGGTTATCGGCGACCGTACGGGTGACTTCCCTGGTATGCTGAAGGAACGTACTTTCAATGTAGTGAAGGTAAGCAAAGACCAGCCGCAACCGTTCGACTTAAAGGCTAAAGGTACAACGGTGAAGTATGACGGAAAAGCACAAACCGTAAAATTATAATCAGAATGATAGACGACGGTGCCAGGGAGAGAAATCTTCCCGGTACCGATCTCGTCGTTCCTCGGTGCCGAACGATGCCTTCCCCGGTGCCAGGAACTTCCCTACTTCTGAATAGCTGTGAGAGAGGAATAGGCACTCGATAATCTTTTAGATATTTATTACTATGAATAAAATCATATTGTCTTTGGCCATCGGGCTGTCCCTGCTGGCCGGTTGCAATGCTCCTAAAGAGGTAGCTGGCGATGACCGTAGCTTGGATTTTACTGCCGACTGGGCCTTTCGCTTGGGAGACGATACGGCGGCAGCCCGTCCGGATTATAATGACGCAGACTGGCGGAAACTGAACTTGCCCCACGATTGGGCCATTGAAGGAGAATTCAGTAAAGACAATCCTTCGGGAACGGGTGGAGGTGCACTGCCTGGTGGTATAGGCTGGTATCGCAAGACTTTTACTGCCGATAAGGCCGATGAGGGCAAACGCTATCGCATAGATTTCGATGGTGCCTATATGAACTCCACCGTTTATATCAATGGCCATGAATTGGGGACACGTCCCTACGGGTACATCTCGTTCAGTTATGACCTGACTCCCTATATCAAGTGGGGAGAGGAGAATGTGTTGGCGGTTCGTGTGGACAATGCCGAACAGCCCAATTCGCGCTGGTATTCCGGTTGCGGCATCTACCGTAATGTATGGCTGACAAAGCTGAATCCAGCTCATATAGCGCAATGGGGTACCTATGTTACGGCAGAAGATGTGTCGAAGAACAGTGCCCAGTTGAAGATACGCACCAAACTACAGTACGATGCAGAAGCACAGATGGCCGATGTCGTCCTGCAATCCCGGTTAGTGGATGCTGACGGCAATGCGGTGGGTGAGGCTGTGTCGGAAGCGCAGTTGATGCCTCTTACTCCGGCAGAAGTGGAGCAGGAGATACACTTGAAGAATCCCCGTCTTTGGAGTATTGATACGCCCTATATGTATAGGGTAGAAAGCATCCTCAAGGATAAGCAGACCGGCGAGGTACTCGACCGTTACTATACTCCTACCGGCATCCGTACTTTCCGCTTCGATGCACAAAAAGGATTTATCCTGAATGGTGAACAAGTGAAGATAAATGGTGTCTGCATGCATCATGACTTGGGTTGCCTGGGAGCTGCGGTGAATACGCGCGCCATCGAGCGCCAGTTGGAGATTCTGAAAGAAATGGGTTGCAACGGCATCCGCTGCTCCCATAATCCTCCCGCACCGGAGTTGCTCGACCTTTGCGACCGTATGGGCTTCATCGTGATGGACGAGACCTTTGATATGTGGCGCAAGAAAAAGACCCGCCACGATTATTCACGCTATTTCAACGAATGGCACGAACGCGATTTGACTGACCTTATCGTGCGTGACCGCAATCATCCTTCCATCTTCATGTGGAGCATCGGCAACGAAGTGCTGGAGCAGTGGACGGATGCCAAAGCCGACACCTTGAGTCTGGAAGAGGCCAATCTGGTCTTGAACTTCGGTCACAGTGCGGATATGCTGGCAAAGGACGGAGAAATGTCCGTCAACTCACTGCTGACAAAGAAACTGGCAGATATGGTGAGAAAGCTCGATGCCACGCGCCCCGTGACGGCAGGCTGCAACGAGCCGAACCCGAACAATCATTTGTTCCGTTCCGGTGCGCTTGATATTATCGGCTTCAATTACCATGACGACTGGTTTGCAGGTGTTCCCGAGAACTTCCCCGGCAAGCCGTTCATCGTGACGGAAAGTGTTTCCGGCCTGATGACACGCGGTTACTACCAGATGCCGAGTGATTCGATGTTCATCTGGCCCGAACGTTGGGACAAGCCTTTCTATGATGCCTCGTTCTCTTGCTCCTCCTACGACAACTGTCATGTTCCTTGGGGCAACCGTCACGAAGGTACTATGCGTCATGTGAAGAACAACGACTTTATCAGTGGACAATACGTCTGGACGGGCTTCGATTATATCGGTGAGCCTACTCCTTACGGTTGGCCGGCACGCAGCTCTTACTTTGGCATTATCGACTTGGCCGGCTTCCCGAAGGATGTCTACTACATGTATCAGTCCGAGTGGCGTCCGGATAAGGCGGTGTTGCATCTTTTCCCGCATTGGAATTGGACGGAGGGACAAGACATCGATTTGTGGGCATATTATAACAATGCCGACGAAGTGGAGCTTTTCGTGAATGGAAAGTCGCAGGGTGTGCGCAGCAAGGGAAAAGACGATTTCCACGTCATGTGGCGCGTGAAGTATGAGCCGGGTACGGTAAAGGCTGTTTCCCGCAAGGAAGGAAAGACTGTGGCCGAGCAGGAAATCCGGACAGCGGGCGAACCTGCGCAGATTCGTCTCAGCCCCGACCGCAGTACCATTCAGGCAGATGGCAAAGACTTGAGTTTCATTACGGTTGAGATTCTGGACAAAGATGGAAATTTGTGTCCGAATGCCGAAAACGATGTGACCTTTGCCGTAGAAGGTGCCGGCTTCATTGCTGGAGTGGATAACGGAAGCCCCATCTCTATGGAGAAGTTCAAGGACAACCACCGCAAGGCTTTCTACGGAAAGTGCCTGGTGGTACTGCAGAACAACGGTGAACCGGGTGGTGTCAAGGTGACGGCTACGGCTGATGGACTGGAGAAGGCGACGACGGCGATTAAAGTTAAATGATAATTTGATGTGCTAATTGGCACATTAGCATATTAACCAATTAAGACATGAAGAATAAATTTTTAGCAACCTTATTTCTTGCATGCTCCATCAGTACCGTGTCTGCACAGACACCGGTCTATATGGACGATGCACAACCTATTGAAGCACGTGTAAAGGATGCTCTCAGCCGGATGACACTGGAAGAGAAGGTAGCCCTTTGCCATGCGCAGAGTAAATTCAGCAGTGCGGGTGTTCCGCGGCTCGGCATTCCCGAGCTTTGGATGAGCGACGGCCCTCACGGTGTCCGTGCCGAAATCAACTGGAATGACTGGGGATATGCCAACTGGACCAATGACAGCATTACCGCTTTCCCGGCTTTGACTTGTTTGGCCGCTACCTGGAATCCGGACATGTCTGCAAAGTATGGCAAGGCCATCGGTGAGGAAGCGCGCTATCGTGAAAAGGATGTGTTGCTGGGCCCCGGCGTCAACATCTACCGTACTCCGATGAACGGTCGTAATTTTGAATATATGGGCGAGGACCCTTATCTGGCCAGTGTGATGTGCGTACCTTACATCCAGGAGTTGCAGAAGAACGGAGTGGCAGCTTGTGTCAAGCACTATGCGCTGAACAACCAGGAACTGTGGCGCGGACATATTGATGTGAATCTTAGCGACCGTGCTCTGTATGAAATCTATCTGCCGGCATTCAAGGCTGCAGTAGAAGAGGGAGGTGCCTGGAGCATTATGGGCGCTTACAATAAGATTCGCGGCCAGCACGCTTGCCATAACGATTTCACACTGAACAAGATTCTGAAAGATGACTGGAAGTTCGACGGCTGTGTCATTACCGACTGGGGCGGTGCCCACGACACCTATGAAGCTGCCGTCAACGGTCTGGATATTGAAATGGGTTCTTACACCAACGGTCTGACGTCCGAGAGTGTATTTACCTATAACGATTATTACCTTGCCAACCCTTACCTCCAGATGTTGAAAGATGGCAAAGTGCCGATGTCTACAATAGATGACAAGGCTTCCCGCATTCTTCGCTTGATATTCCGTACGGCGATGAACCGTCAGAAACCCTATGGTTCGGTAGCTACGGAAGAGCATTATGCCGCTGCCCGCGAGATAGGCAATGAGGGAATTGTGCTGTTGAAGAATGCTCCGGTGATAAAGAAAGGTGCCCCGTTGCTGCCGATTGATGCAGCCAAGTATCAGAATATCCTGGTGGTGGGCGATAATGCCGTACGCTTGCTGAATCAGGGAGGAGGCTCTTCCGAACTGAAAGTGAAGGATATGGTATCTCCGCTGGATGGCTTGCGTGCCGTTTATGGTGATAAGGTAGCCTATGCGAAAGGCTATGCCGCCGGTCGTCCGATGTACGGCCGTGCAGATGAAATTCCGCAGAATGTGGTAGACTCACTCCGTGCAGAAGCCGTGGAAATGGCGAAAAAGGCAGACTTGGTGGTACTGGTAGGCGGATTGAACAAGAACCACTTCCAGGATTGTGAAGGCGGCGATCGTCTGGAATACGGCTTGCCTTTCGGGCAGGATGAACTGATTGAAGCTTTGCTGGGGGTAAACAAGAACCTGGTTCTGGTGCTTCTCAGTGGTAATGCGGTGGAAATGCCGTGGGTATCCCGGGTTCCTGCCATTGTGCAAGGCTGGTATTTAGGCTCCATGGGTGGCAAGTCTCTGGCTGACATCCTGAGTGGTGCGGTGAATCCAAGCGGAAAGTTGCCCTTTTCTTTCCCTGCCAAGTTGACGGATTGCGGTGCACATGCTTTTGATGAACTCAGTTATCCGGGCGACAGCATTAAGCAGGAGTATAAGGAAGATATTCTGGTGGGCTATCGTTGGCACGACACCAAGGAGATTCCGGCTCTCTTCCCCTTCGGTCATGGCTTGAGCTATACTACCTTTACATATGGCAAACCGGTGGCTTCTGCCAAGGCCATGGCTGCCGACGGTACGCTGACGGTGACAGTTGCCGTGAAGAATACGGGTAGCATTGCCGGAAAAGAGATTGTACAGCTTTATGTAGGCGATGATAAATGCAGTGTGCTTCGTCCTGTAAAGGAACTGAAACATTTTGCAAAAGTCGGTTTGGCGCCGGGCGAGGAGAAGAGCGTGACTTTCACCCTTACTCCGGATGATTTGAAGTTCTACGATGAGGCTTCCGCAGCTTGGAAGTACGAACCGGGCAAGTTCAAGGCATACGTTTGCGCTTCGTCTGCCGACGTCCGTGGTGTAGTTCCGTTCGAAATGCAATAATCTTATAATCAGTGCGTAACCACTGCAAAATCAGTGCAACTATTTTGCAGTGGTACTGCATACCTTTTGCAGCGCTACTGCAATTGCTTTGCAGCGTCACTGCAAAAGGTATGCAGCAATGCTGCAAAGTGTATGCAGTAATGTTGCAAAATGTATGCGGTAAGTTTGTAGCCTGAAATCAGAATCAAAAAACAATATGAAGACACTTGCCACTCTATTTCTGCTTGCAGCCTCGTTGCTGCTTCGTGCTGCCGATACCCCTGCCGACAGTTGTAATCATCAGCTATACTATACATCGCCCGCCGCTATCTGGGAGGAGACTCTTCCTTTGGGCAACGGACGCTTGGGCATGATGCCCGACGGGGGCATTCTCCGTGAGCACATTGTGCTGAATGAAATATCATTATGGAGCGGAATGGAGGCGGATTATAGTAATCCGGATGCCTCGAAGAGTCTGCCTGCCATCCGGCAACTGCTGTTTGAGGGAAAGAACCGCGAAGCACAGGAGCTGATGTACAGCAGTTTCGTTCCGAAGAAGCAGGAGACTGACGGGAGATATGGAACCTATCAGGTATTGGGTGATTTGGATATAGATTTTACCTACAATTCTTCATTATCCATTCTCAATTCTCCATTAAACAACTATCGCCGTTGGCTCAACTTACGCGATGCGGTGGCATACACGGCTTTTAGGCTGGAAGATGTCGATTACCGCCGTGAGTATTTTGTTTCCCGTGACCGTGATGTCATGCTGATTCATCTGGTTGCCGGACGTGAAGGGACTCTGAACTTCTCTGCCCGTTTGAGCCGTGCAGAACATAGCCTGGTGACTGTCCAAGGGAACACCCTTTTGATGGACGGCATGTTGGAAAGCGGTAAACCCGGTTTGGACGGTATGAAATACCGTGTGGCGATGCAACTCGTGCAGAACGGTGGTGAATCATCTGTCAGCCCGGAAAATGGTATCTGCTTGAAGAACGGGCAGGAAGCCTGGTTGATACTTTCTGCCGCTACCTCCTATGCCGCTGCCGGTACCGACTTCCCGGGCGAACGCTGTGCGGAAGTCTGCGACAGCTTGCTCCGTCCTTTCACCACCCCCGCTAATTCTCCATGTTCCATTCTCCATTCTTCATTATCCAACCATGTCACTGCCCACCGTTTCCTCTACGACCGTGTTTCCTTGACGCTTCCTGCCACGCCGGATGATACGCTCCCGACGAACGAGCGCATCCTCCGCTTCACACAGCAGGAGTCGCCGGCATTGGCTGCTCTGTACTATAACTACGGACGCTATCTGCTTATCAGCAGTACCCGTCCCGGCAGTCTGCCGCCCAATCTGCAAGGACTCTGGACAAATGGAGTATCGACTCCCTGGAACGGGGACTACCATACGAACATCAATATCCAGATGAACCACTGGCCCTTGGAGCAAGCCGGACTTTCCGAACTCTATCAGCCGTTGACAACGTTGATGGAGCGCCTTGTCCCTTCGGGAGAAGCAAGTGCGCGTACTTTCTATGGCGATGAGGCAGATGGCTGGGTGCTCCACATGATGACCAATGTATGGAATTACACCGCTCCCGGTGAACATCCTTCCTGGGGAGCGACCAATACCGGTGGTGCGTGGCTGTGTGCCCATCTGTGGGAACACTATCTGTATACGCAAGACAGGGATTATCTGCGTCGTATTTATCCCGTCTTGAAAGGTGCCGCCCGGTTCTTTAGTTCCACCACCGTGCAGGAGCCTTCTCATGGCTGGCTGGTAACTGCCCCCACTTCTTCTCCGGAAAATAGTTTCTATGTGCCGGGTGACAGCGTGACTCCCGTCAGCATCTGTATGGGTCCCACTATGGATGTGCAACTGCTCACCGAGCTTTATACCAATGTCATTGCCGCCGCCCGCCTGCTGGATTGTGATGCGGACTATGTGGCGAAGCTTGAGGCAGACCTGAAGAAGTTTCCGCCCATGCAAATCAGTAAGGAAGGATACTTGCAAGAATGGCTGGAAGATTATAAGGAAGTGGATGTGCACCACCGCCACGTTTCCCATCTCTACGGCCTGCATCCGGGAAACTTGATTTCGCCGGAGTCCACCCCCGAGCTTGCCGAAGCCTGCCGGATGACCTTGAACCGTCGTGGAGATGAGGGTACCGGTTGGAGCCGTGCTTGGAAGATAAACTTCTGGGCTCGTTTGGGTGACGGAAACCGTGCTTGGAAACTTTTCAAGAGTTTGCTGCATCCTGCTGTCGATGCTGCGACGGGAGGTCATGGTAGCGGCACTTTCCCTAATTTGTTCTGTTCGCATCCTCCTTTCCAGATTGATGGCAACTACGGTGGCGCGGCGGGAGTCGGCGAAATGCTGCTGCAAAGTCATGAAGGCTTTATCCATCTGCTTCCTGCCCTGCCGGATAGCTGGACTACCGGTAACTTCCGTGGAATGCGCGTACGCGGCGGTGCTTCCATAGACCTGGACTGGAAGGATGGACGGGCAACGAGGGCTGTTGTTACCGCTCTTGTTCCGGGTAAATTCATCCTAAAGATGCCCGCAGGCGCCGTTCGTGCCCAAGTGAAGATAGGAGGACGTACGCATACTTACAAAGAACCGGCATTTCCGTTGGATTTGAACAAGGGAGAGGCGGTGACCATACATTTCTTATAGGAACGTTCCCCTCCGACAAAATTATCAAGTTATTTGTCTTTCGCGTCCGAATGCTGTACATTTGCAGTGCATGTAGAACAAATATCTTAGATAATTATGAAAAATAGAGTACGTTTTTTCTTCTTGTTTCTCGGCTTGCTGGGAGCGTTGGCAGTTCATGCACAAATCAATGAGTTGCCACGTTCCACACCCGAGGCAGAAGGAGTCCCTTCCAAGGCTGTCACTGCCTTGTTTGATTCACTGATGGCATTGCCGAAAACAGACATCCACAGCGTGGTGGTGGTGCGTCACGGCAAGGTCATCGGAGAAATCTATCCGGCTCCGTTCGCGCCGGAATATCGCCATACCATGTATTCCTGCTCCAAAACCTTTGTCGGGGCTGCCGTAGGACTTGCCATTGCGGACAACCGCTTGCGTTTGACAGACCGCGTCGGTGCTTTCTTCCCGGAGCTTCTTCCGGATTCGGTTTCCACTAATCTGGCAGACATGACTGTCCGTGACCTGCTTACCATGACATCGGGTGTCACTCCCGACTGGAATATGCGCAACCTCACTCCCGACTGGATACGTACCTTCCTTGCCAAACCGGTGAAAACTCCGGGCAAGAAGTTTGAATATGATTCGATTAGTACCTATATGCTTTCTGCCATTGTGCAGAAGGTGACGGGCATGACCTTGCTGGATTATCTGAAGCAGAAGCTTTTCATCCCGATGCATATCACGGACGTTGCGTGGGAGATAAGCCCCGAAGGCATCAATACCGGTGGCTGGGGACTGCATATCCAGAGCGAGTCGTTGGCAAAATTCGGATTGTTGCTGCTGAACCGGGGTGTTTGGGAAGGCAAGCAGTTGCTTCCGGCTTCCTGGGTGGAGCAGATGATGACCAGACAGATAGGAGATTATGGCTATCAGATGTGGCTTTGCGAATATCCGGGTGCTGTACGTGCTGACGGGGCTTTGGGACAATACATTCTGATTGTTCCGGATAAGGATATGGTAGTGGTCATTACCGAATGTACATTGATAGACGGTCGTCGGCAGCGTCGTCTGGTCTGGAACCGCTTGTTGCCAGAGGTCGGTGACCAGGTATTAGCGCCCGGTAAGGACTACAAGCGCCTGCAGAAGAAACAGCGTTCTTATCAACTGCCGTTAGTGCAAGGAAAGGCTGCTTCCTCCCTTTCACAGAAATACGCAGGCAAGCGCATCCTGCTCGGAGAGAACAAATACGGATGGCAATCCATCGAACTGCAATTCAAGCAGCAAGAAGTAGTGATGACTGTGGTGGAGAAAGACGGAAAGACATACAGTCTTCCGTTTGGCTATAAGCAATGGTCGAAAGCGGCAATTGATGGCTATCCTCCGTATTCGGTTGCTGCAAAGGGGCGTTTTAAGGGTATAGAAGGCCCTTTCCAGGTGGCAGGCAGTTATGCGTGGGCGTCACCTGATGCTTTGCAACTGAAAGTACATTATGTCAACTGGATAAGCGCTCTTGGGCTTACGCTCTGCTTTGAGGATAACAAGGTACTCCTGACTGTTACGGAGAATTATTCTTCGGGTGAAGGGGTGACTTTCGAAGGTACATTAGCGCATTAAAATAATGAATCGTATTTTGCTTACTCTAAAACGGCCTTTTATCTGGCTGTACCGTTTCCGGCACCGTTGCGGCTACGGTGTACATTCTCCTTTTGCCTTTAACCTGATTACGCATGTAATTTACGAAAGTACGGCTTATTATAAATATGAAGAGCTGGCCAAGGCCCAGAAGCAACTGGAGCTGGAGAAAGATAAACGTTGGAAGTACGAATCGAAGAAAGTAAAACGCCTTCTGTTCCGTCTGGTAAACTATACCCAGCCGGAGACTATTGTAGATGCCGGTACGCTTGCCGCTTCTGCCCTCTATCTGAAAGCGGGGAAGGAGGGGGCAGATTATACTTCGGCTTCCGACCTTTCCGAGCTCTTTCTGGAGAGTGGCGTTCCCGTTGATTTCCTTTATTTGCACGATTATCGTCATCCCGATTTTGTAGAGGAGGTCTTCCGCATCTGTTCCACCCGTACCAGGGGAAAGTCTGTTTTTGTGATTGAGGGTATCCGTTACACTCCGCAGATGTCTGCCCTCTGGAAACGTATGAAGCAGGACGGGCGGGCGGGTATTACGTTCGACCTTTATGACCTTGGTATCATATTCTTCGATAAAACAAAGATAAAACAAGACTATATTGTCAACTTTTGATTATCTTTAGGCGTTTCAATAGTGATTAGCGGTTAGTGATTAGTGCTTAGCTCCACTTACTGGCTGCTAAACATTAATCTCTAACCCCTAAACATTAATTCCTTATGAAGATATACACCAAAACCGGAGATAAAGGAACCACCTCTCTTGTAGGTGGAACCCGTGTACCTAAAACGCATATCCGCCTTGAGGCATACGGTACGGTGGATGAGCTAAATTCCAATCTGGGTCTTCTCATCACGTACCTGCTTGACGGAAAGGATAAAGATTTTCTGCAGCAAGTGCAAGACAGACTTTTTGCCGTAGGCTCTCATCTGGCCACAGACCGGGAGAAAATGGAGCTGAAAGAAGCCAGTATCATCAGCTCGGAGCAGGTGGAAATGGTGGAGCGGGAGATAGACCGTTTGGATACTCTTTTGCCTCCTCTTTCAGCCTTTATTCTTCCCGGCGGAAGTCGCGGTGCGGCAGTCTGCCACGTTTGCCGTACGGTTTGCCGTCGTGCAGAGCGTCGGATTCTTGCTCTGGCCGAACAAGTGGAAATCGCTTCGGAATTACTGGCTTACGTGAACCGCTTGTCTGATTATTTGTTCGTTCTTTCCCGTAAAATGAATCAAGACGACAAAAAAGGTGAAATATTTTGGAATAATAGTTGCAAGTGAAATAAATTGTTATACTTTTGCCGAAAAATAGAAATAGGACTTAATATTCACAATTTTAATACTAGAGACTATGTATTGGACATTGGAATTAGCATCTAAATTGGAAGATGCTCCTTGGCCGGCAACTAAGGATGAATTGATAGATTATGCCATGCGTTCGGGTGCTCCGCTTGAAGTGATTGAGAATCTGCAGGAAATGGAAGATGAAGGCGAGATTTATGAAAGCATAGAAGATATTTGGCCCGATTATCCCAGCAAAGAGGACTTTTTCTTTAACGAGGAGGAATATTGATACGCTTTAAAAGAAAAAACTTACCGGTATGTCTGGTAATATTTTGAAACATAGGGAGAAGTAATTCCAAAACCGATAACTATGGTTGAAGAATTACTTCTTTTCTTTTTAATATCCCCACACTACAATAATAATGAATGTACAAGAAGCAACAACACGCCGGTTACCGGATTTGAAGGAAAGGCATCTGCCTGAAAACTGCCGCGAAACCATAAACACGATTTTAAAGGAGACTTACGGCTACGAACAGTTTCGTAATCTTGAGATTTACGATGACTTGTCCAAGGGAAAAGAGAAACTCTGCATTTCGCAGGGACAGCTGATAGAGAACGTTATACTGGAGGCTGAAAAGGCTTGGAAAGGTGAAACGCAGGTAGACAATATCTTGCTGACTGCCCCTACCGGCTCCGGAAAATCTTTGTTGTTCCAGCTTCCTGCCATCTATCTGGGGAAGGAGTATAATCTGCTTACCATTGTGGTTTCCCCTTTGAAGGCGTTGATTGTAGACCAGGTGGAAAGTCTGCAAGAGCTGGGGTATATGCGTGTGGCATACGCCTCGTCCGATTTATCGCCGGAACAGAAGATGGAGGTTTACCGGCAGGTGCGTGAGGGGGAGATTGATTTGTTCTATCTCTCGCCGGAATTGCTTCTCTCTTACGACATTAAGCATTTTGTAGGCGAGCGCCGCATCGGTCTGGTGGTGGTCGATGAGGCGCATACGGTCACTACGTGGGGCAAGGAGTTCCGCGTGGACTATTGGTTCTTGGGGCGCTACCTGACTGCTTTGAAACAGACTCTCGGCTATAATTTCCCGTTGTTTGCATTGACTGCTACGGCTGTCTGGAACCCGAAAGGAGGTAATGACATGATATTCGAGACTATTCGTTCCTTGCAGATGGAGCCTTGCGTGCTTTATGTAGGTACAGTGAAGCGCCGGAATATTGGCTTTGACATCCGTCAGATGGAGATGGAGGACGGGGAGACATACGACAAGGCAAAGCAGCGCGTGGTGGCTGCGCGGGT
>ERZ894191.835-NODE-835-length-21496-cov-8.483420_pt1 | contig 21496 bp, 20 predicted proteins | sample MGYA00380282_ERZ894191 | MGnify/ENA primary metagenome ERZ894191 (study PRJEB32331, sample SAMN06328485) | human gut metagenome | biome: human gut microbiome; feature: stool | host: Homo sapiens | collected 2013-02-21 ...
CCGGTTTTCCCGCCGAAGCCGCCCGGCTGTGCCGAAAGGGTGCAGCTTACGCCTTCCGGGGCGTAGACTCTCTCGCCCTGAGCTCCGGGAAGGACTTGCACAAGAGATGTTTCTGTTGCTCCGGTGAAAGGAAATACTTTTCCCCGGCATCGCTCGTCAAGATATCCGATAAGGTACACCCTGCGGCGAGACTGGGGGACATGGAAATCCTTGCTGTTAAGCACCTGCCATTCCAAACCATACCCCAGTCCGTCCAGCGTATGGAGGATGGCCGCAAACGTCCGGCCCCCGTCATGGTTAAGCAGTCCGGGAACATTTTCAAGCAGCAGATATGCAGGCCTTTTTTCTGCAGCCAGCCGGGCAATTTCAAAGAACAGCGTACCTCTCGGGTCTTTGAATCCGCCCCGCCTTCCAGAAATTGAAAAAGACTGGCATGGAAATCCGCCGCACAGCAGGTCGAAGTCCGGCATTTCTTTGGGACCGGCTTTTCGGATATCTTCACAGAACCACTCTCCCTCTGTATCGAACAGCGCTCGATAGCTTTGATCGGCATATTTGTCGATCTCACAATGGCCCATACAGGTAAAGCCTCCGGCGCGGATGAGCCCTTCCCGGAACCCGCCGATGCCGGAGAACAGGTCGATATACGTTATAGCTTTGGGCATCACGCTCCTTATTTCTGTTTTCGATGCATGCTGCTACACAATCAACCGGCATCCCTCCTTTCAAATGGTAAAAGATCTATTATATGAAAACAGCCCCGCAGGGTGCTGAGGCTGAACCTCAGTCCTGCGGGGCTGCTGTTGCTTCTACGCGAGCTCTCCTTCGGTGTCATCCTCTGTGGACGGAACTTCGCTATTCTGCGCGTTGCCATCCGCATCGGGATCGCGGCATTCTGCGGCTTCCGGGCCGCTTTCAGCCTGCTCCTGCTGACTCTCATGCGCAGCGGCTCTGGCGGCCTCGAATTCTTCTTCGGCTTCCTCCAGCGCCTGCTCGATCAGGCTGATCACGAATTCCTTTTGTGTCAGGCGGCGGTGATAGGTTTTCTCGTACAGGACAAGGTATTCCTTTATCCTCTGGAACAATTCCCCGCTTACCTGAAATGCCAGTGTTTTTCCTTTTTCCGTCATGTTGACTTCTCCTTTCTGATAGTGCTCTCGAATGACCATTTCGATGAATTTGCTCATGGTGCTTTCCGTCTCCCGGATTTCCTCGCTGATCTGATTGTGCAGATCCAGCGGGATTTTGCAGGTGAGGCCCTTGGTTTCCATACGCCGCCGCTCCTTTCGTTTTCGCTCTCTTTCGGGCAACACAAGCATACCGGAAAGGCCCGGACAAAGCTATCATCAGGACCAACAACCTTTCAGCCAAAGCAGGGCCGACAAACGTTACAACCAATAAAGGCCGCGTTTGCAGTCAGTCTTCTCCAAGCAGGGAACCGAGAAAGCCCATCATCTCCGGTGGGATCGCTTCTTCCGGCTGCTGTACGGGCTGGGCAGGAACAGATTGAAGTTCTTCCCGCAGCACCCGCCGCAGAGTAGATTCCAAAGCTTCCTTTTCTTCATGTTCCAGAATTGCCTGCACCAGAAAGGCGTTTTTCCGCCCTTCCGGCACAGCCTGCAGAATTTCCCATGCTTTGCGGTGCGCCTTGTTCCGGAGGTTGGGGCGGAAGCCGAATAAGGGCCTGCTCATCCGTTGCCCAAACGGCCCGCAAACTGCCCCAAAATGCGCTCGAATCCTTCGGCGTTTACCTTGTCGTCCGGGAGGGCAAAAACCCGACACAGGCCGTCCTGGGGGCTCACGTTGCTTTTGACCACCGCCGCGCCGCCGCCCAGCATCACGACCGGGATGGCCTTGAGGTCAAATCCCGATTCCATGGCTGCGGAAAGAAGGCGCTCCGTGTAGATTCGCCCCTGCTTCCGGATGATGCTCTGTGCATCCTCGTCCATGCTGCAGGGCTTTCCGGCCAGAACACGCTCTACCTGCGCGTCTGTGACGGACAGTCCAATGTCCCGGCGGATTTGCTCTTTTGTTTCATCCATGCAGCGGATCATGCCGAGTTCCAGACTGCGGCAGGTGGAAGCGTTGGGCACACCGTTGTCCAGCCGCATGAGATCCACCGTCCAGCCGCCGATGTCCATCAGGAGGACAGACGGCTCGTTCTGGATGAGTTCGGGGTGGAGAGCGATGGCGGAGTACCCCTGTGGGAACAGCTTCACATCCTCGATGGTTACTTTGTAGGGGATTCCTTCGAACCGATAACCGACCGGCTGGGGAGAACGCAGCAGGTATTCCCGAAAGGACTTCTTCTCACGGCCAAACCCGGCCAGAGGCAGTCCGGCGGCAATGTTTACGGAACACTCCGTTTTTCCGCCGCGCTGTTTGATCTCCTTGGCGATGGCGGCGAGAGTAAGCAGGTAGTAGTTGTCGTTCTCCATTTTGTTGCGCAGGATGGGCTGTCTGCCGGTCCCGCACACGAAGAACTTCCCGCCGTACTCCAGCGTGTTCTGCAAGGTGTAAGGCTCATGGGAATATTCCGAGATACCGGCTGGGAAAGAAAAGTGCCGGGTTTTGATGGCGTAGTAGCCGTGGTCTATGCCGATGTTCATATTTTCTCGCATCCTTTCTTTGTGTGTTGAAGCTACGTAGCGTTTTGCCTGTTCGGAGCTTAGGGTTAAACTTGCGGAGAGGAATTTCCTGTTCTTTCCCAGCTGGTAAGTAATCCGGGGGGTGAGGGTCTGGGAGAGGGGGAAAAAAGAGAGCGCCCCGGCCGGCCAGCCGGGGCCTCTAAAAAAGGGCGCACTACCCCCTTGAATCTTGAGGGCTTAGAATTCGCCCGTTTTGGGGTTCGTCAATCTATCTATGAAACTGCCGGAAACTTCTGCACTTCCGACAACGGGAAAAAAGGTTGGAAAACGCAAAAAAGCGGGGCTTCCGGCCTGAAAAATCAGGCGGAAGCCCCGCTGTGGCGGATTCAGCTGCGGTTTACTGGTTGGACATCTACGGTAAAAACGTTTGCCGGATTTTGCCCCCAAAAGCCCGAAAACCCGCATGAATACTAAGAAAAATTGGGTGACATCTTTTTTGTCACCCAATCATGGTACGCCCGACTGGATTCGAACCAGCGGCCTTTAGAGTCGGAGTCTAACGCTCTATCCAACTGAGCTACGGGCGCATATTTGGTTGTGGGTTTCTGCAATAGTCGTCAAATAGTAGTCAACGACCAGCTATTTCTTCTCTGCCGTTCCCGCAAACGCAGGTGCGGCAAGGTTTTGCGCCATATCTCAACTGGAGACGCCTGAAACGTCGGAGTCTGTCGCTCTATCCAACTGGGCTACAAGCGCATATGAAATTTTTGAAGGTTATTTTTCGTTTGCGTGGCGGCGGTCACGGTACCGTGCATTGCGCAGATGTTCAAAAAGCTCCGCACGATCTTCCGGGGAAGCGGAACGATAATACGCCAAAAGCTGCTGCTCATCTGTAGAAAGATCCAGCACAGAATCGGCAAGGTAACGACGCTCTTTGCGGCGTGCATACACTTTCACGCGCTGACCGGAATCGCTCAGACGCATCGCATCTGCAGAGTTTGCGCTGTATCCGCACAGCTCATCCAAAGAAATGCGGTAAAGACGGCAAAGGCGCATCAGGTCAAAGATGGCGGGTGTCGTTTTGCCGGTTTCATAGTACGTGTAGGTGGAACGTTCAACGCCAAGAATATTCGCAAGGATCGACTGCGTGTAGCCGCTTTCTTCACGGAAACGCTTGAGACGTCGGCCGAAGATTGCTTTAGATTCTATTTCTTCCATTGCTGTTCACCATCCGCTGTATCATTCTGTGAAAATCGTGCACATAACTGTGTTGTATCTTTTGCGCGAGATACAAATAGAAGATACAATGATAGTATACGCTATTTGCGCCACTATGCACGACTACGTGAGAAATATTCACGCGAATGATGTGTATATTCTGTGCAAACTCAAACTACTTTTATATATAAGTATACACAATACGCATACAGAAAAATGTCGGTTTTTGACGACAGGTGCAGAACGTTCGGAAAAACAGGAAGTGAAGAAAAAGAAAAGCCGCAAAAACTGCGGCTCTTCGGAATTTTAAAGGTGACGGAAACTCACGGGTTTACGGCGCTTTTCATCATCTCGTCGTCGCCGGTAAGCGCCGCGAGCATCAGGTTATACACGCGCTGTGGGTCGCGGTGAAAGTTCTTTTTCACTTCGCGTGCCTGATAGAGGTCGGGCACATACACGGTAAGGCTCATCAGCTCCATTTCTCCGCCGGAAATGTGGCATGTCACGTTGTAGCCGTTTTCGGTGCGGACAATGGTTGCCACGTTTTCGCGCTCCATCTTGGCGGAAGCCAGCAGAGCCGTTGCGGCGGCTACGGCTTTATCACGCACGGAAGAGGGGATAAGCTGTTCTAAGTCGTCCGCCACACTCTTGCCACGCTTAGTCAGCACATAGGTGTTGTCCTCCTCGCGGGTGACATTGCCAAGGCTCACAAGGGCAGAAAGCGCATCGCTCGCCTCAAAGTAATTCGCAAGGGATTTTTCCTGCAAGACCTTGATGATGTCATCGCCCGAAAGCGGCGCGTTCACGCTTTTGAGCATATAGCAGATCAAAATGCGGATATCGCTTTTCGAGCGCAGTCCGCCCGGCGCAACGCCGCCGGTAAAAGCATCATATTCCATACGGTTTTACCTCTTTCTTAGTTATCAATAAAGCTGATATTCTTCCATTTTCCGCGCGCAAAGCGGATGACAAAGCAGGCGCCGCGGCAGAACCAATCGATACACATTGCAATCCATGTGCCCAAAATGCCCATGTTAAAGTAGATCGCCAGAATGTAGCTGAAGCCGATGCGGAAGATCCACATGGAAAGCAGGGAAACAATCATCGTAAAGCGCACATCGTTCGCAGCGCGCAGGGCGTTCGGCAGGGCAAAGGCCAGCGGCCAAACAATGACGGCGCAGATGCCGTGCACAATGAAGACCTCCATCGTCATTGTGGTCGTTTCCTCGGAGAGTGAGTAGAACGAAAGGATCTGCTTGCTGAACAGTAGCATCAAAAGCGTCATAGCCCAGACGACACCGTAGGTGATGAGCATCAGCTTCTTCGTGTACTTTTTCACAGCTTCGTAGTCCTTTGCGCCGATGCACTGGCCGACGACCGTGATCATCGCCATGCCGAGCGCCATGCCCGGAATAACCTGCAAGGAAGCGAGGTTGCCCGCCACGGCGTTCGCTGTGATGGAAATGGTGCCGAAGCCCGAAACAATGCTTGCAACCAGAATTTTTCCGATCTGGAAAATGCTGTTCTCAAGGCCGTTCGGCACGCCGATCTGCAAAATGCTCTTCAACATGGAGAGGTGGATTTCCGGCTTATGGAGCTTATCATAGAAAATAATACGGCGCGGGTTCAAAAGCAGCACCGTAATGATGATGGCGCCTACTGCACGGGAAACAAGAGAAGCCGTCGCCGCGCCCGCCGCAGCCATTTGGAAGCCGTAGATTAAAATCGCATTGCCCACGATGTTGATGGTGTTCATTAAAATGGAAATGAGCATCGTCGTGCGCGAATCGCCCATAGAGCGGAACAGCGCCGCACCGGCGTTATAGACCGCAAGGAACGGATAGGAGATTGCGGAAAGCAAAAAATAAATCTGCGCGTGTGCCATAACGTCCGCTTCAATGGAGCCGAAAACCATGTTCAGCACCGGCTTGCGGAAGAATACGGCGATGACGCCCAGCACGGCCGAAAGCGCAAGGCTGGCATAGAAAAGCTGCTTTGCCGCAAGACTTGCGCTTTTGTGGTCGCCGCGCCCGATGTACTGGGACGCAATGACCGCGCCGCCCGTCGCCAAAGAAGAAAACAGCGTGATGAGCAAAAAGTTGATGGAGTCCACAAGGGAGATGCCGGAAACCGCCGCTTCGCCGCAGGAGGAGACCATTACGGTATCCGCCATACCGATGGTTACGGCCAGAAGCTGCTCAATAACAAGGGGTATGATGAGCTTCCGCAGATCTTTGTTTGAAAACACGTCTTCGCCTCATTTCAATACTTTGGGCAGTCTATTCGTTTTTTTTGGGGGAAGAAAGCCCATGCTAAATAACAGATAATACAATTTTACTATGTTTTCTACTAAAATGCAACGGGATAAAAGAAAGTTTTTCGTCAATATTTTGAACCGAAGAGAAACGGCGTGTTCTTGCCTGATTTTTGGCGTTCAAACAAGAATTACTCCAAACAGACTTTCGTTCCGAAAATATCGGTTAAAAAAGTTGAATTAAGCATTGCGAAATTTTGAATTCCGTGTTAAGATATAACCATTCTGATAAAATGCGGGAATGTGGTGTTTTTTTCAGAATGCAAATTACATTTTCTATTTTTATTTCCATAACGCTTCGGTGAAAGGAGGTAAGATTATGGAGACCAACATCAGCACCGTTCAGGTTGTTCTGATGGGCCTTATTACCGTGTTCGTGGTCCTGATCTGCTTGATCGTTATCATCAAGATCCTCGGCCTCATCATGGAGAAGGTCGCTAAAAAGCAGCCGGCTCCGGCAGCAGCCCCGGCCGCCGCAGCACCTGCTGCAGCACCCGCTCCGGCGGTATCCGCCCAAAACAACCAGCAGATCGTTGCCGCTATCGCAGTCGCGATCGCCGAGGAGATGGGCACGGACGTTTCGCACATCCGCATCCATTCCATTAAAAGAGTCTGAAATGCGCAAAGCGCGAAATCTAACAGATGAGAGGTAAGTTCAATGAAAAAGTATAATGTCAATGTTAACGGCACAGCTTATGAAGTAACAGTAGAAGAAGTCGTCGGCGGCGCAGCACCGGCTCCGGTTGCGGCAGCTCCGGCGGCAGCACCCGCTCCGGCCCCGGTCGCAGCACCGGCAGGCGCCGGCGAGCAGGTCAAGAGCCCGATGCCCGGCAACATCCTTTCCGTCAACGTCAACGTAGGCGATACCGTTGCTGAAGGCCAGGTTCTCATGATCCTCGAAGCTATGAAGATGGAAAACGAGATCATGGCACCGAAGGCCGGCAAGGTCACCAGCGTGAACGTCCAGAAGGGCGCAACCGTTGAGAGCGGCACACTCCTCTGCGTTGTTGGCTAAGTTAAACTTAAGCCTACGCACATACTACTAAATAAGGAGTGTTAAATTATTCATGGAAGCGATAACTAATTTTCTGAATAGCACAGGCTTCGCGCAACTCGGTGAAAACCCGCTGCAGCTCGTTATGCTCGCTGTTTCCTGTGTTCTTCTGTACCTTGCTATCGTCAAGAAGTTCGAGCCGCTGCTCCTTCTGCCGATCGCATTCGGTATGCTTTTAACAAACCTGCCCGGTGCAGGCATTTACCATGCCGCACTGTTTGAAGGCGGCCACGTGCATTGGGAGATGTTTGCAGAAGGTATCCCGCTCGCAAACGGTTCCACGGAAGCTGCCGGTCTGCTCGACGTCCTCTATCTCGGCGTTAAGCTCGGTGTTTATCCGTGTCTCATCTTCATCGGCGTCGGCTGCATGACAGACTTCGGTCCGCTGATTGCAAACCCGAAGAGCCTGCTGCTCGGCGCTGCCGCACAGCTCGGCATCTTCGTCACTTATGTCGGCGCTGTCCTGCTCGGCTTCACCCCGGCACAGGCCGGCTCCATCGGCATCATCGGCGGTGCAGACGGCCCTACGGCCATCTTTGTCACCTCCAAGCTCGCACCTGAACTCCTTGGCCCGATCGCCGTTGCCGCATATTCCTACATGGCGCTCGTTCCGGTTATTCAGCCGCCGATCATGAAGGCGCTCACCACAAAGAAAGAGCGCATGATCCAGATGAAGCAGCTCCGTCAGGTTACAAAGACCGAGAAGATTCTGTTCCCGATCGTGGTTACCATCTTTGTTTCCCTCATGCTGCCGTCCGCTGCATCCCTTGTCGGCTGCCTCATGCTCGGCAACCTTCTCCGTGAGAGCGGCGTAACAGAGCGTCTGAACAAGACCGCACAGAACGAGCTGATGAACATCGTTACGATCTTCCTCGGCACCTCTGTCGGTGCAACAGCTACCGCTGCAAACTTCCTCAATCCGCAGACGCTTAAGATTCTCGTCCTCGGCGTTGTTGCATTCGGTCTCGGCACCGCAGGCGGCGTTCTGCTCGCAAAGCTCATGAACGTCTTCCTTAAGGATAAGATCAATCCGCTCATCGGCTCCGCCGGTGTTTCCGCCGTTCCTATGGCGGCTCGTGTATCGCAGGTCGTCGGTCAGAAAGAGAATCCGCGCAACTTCCTGCTCATGCACGCTATGGGTCCGAACGTCGCAGGCGTCATCGGTTCTGCTGTTGCAGCCGGTGTGTTCCTGGCTCTGTTCGGCGTTTGATAACGCTTAGGAAAGGAAGTAACAGTTATTATGGCTAAGAATCCCCTTAGAATTACCGATACCATCCTGCGTGACGCGCACCAGTCTCAGGCCGCAACGCGCATGCGTATCGAGGATATGCTTCCGGCTTGTGAAAAGCTGGACAACATGGGTTACTGGTCTCTGGAGTGCTGGGGCGGCGCAACGTTCGACGTCTGCATGCGTTTCCTGAACGAAGACCCGTGGGAGCGTCTCAGAACGCTCAAAAAGGCAATGCCGAAGACCCCGTTGCAGATGCTCCTGCGCGGCCAGAACCTCCTCGGCTACAAGCACTATGCCGATGACGTGGTTGCAGAGTTCTGCAAAAAGTCCATTGAAAACGGCATCGATGTCGTCCGTATCTTCGACGCACTGAATGATCCCCGCAACATGGAGACCGCTATGAAGTACGTTAAGGAATACGGCGGCAAGGCAGAAGCGGCTATCAGCTACACAAAGAGCCCCGTGCACAGCGAGGATTACTTCGTAAAGCTCGCTATGCAGCTTGAAAAGATGGGTGCAGATACCATCTGCATTAAGGATATGGCGAACCTTCTCCTTCCGTACGACGCATATTCGCTCGTAAAGAAGCTGAAGGAAAACGTCAGCGTGCCGATTCACCTCCATACCCATAACACCACCGGTACAGGCGACATGGTCAACCTGATGGCTGCACAGGCAGGCGTTGACATCGTGGACTGCGCACTGTCCCCGCTTGCAAACGGCACCTCTCAGCCGGCAACCGAGTCCCTCGTTGCTACGCTGCAGGGCACCAGCCGCGATACCGGCCTTGACCTTGAGAAGCTCAGCGAGGTTGCCGCACACTTCCGTACGGTTGCCGATAAGCTGAACATCAACCCGAAAGTTCTTAAGGTCGATACCAACACGCTGCTGTATCAGGTTCCGGGCGGCATGCTTTCGAACCTTATCTCTCAGCTCAAGCAGGCAAACGCAGAAGACAAGTACTATGATGTGCTCGCAGAAGTGCCGCGCGTCCGTGCTGACTTCGGTTACCCGCCGCTCGTTACCCCGACCAGCCAGATTGTCGGTACGCAGGCTGTTATGAACGTTCTTGTCGGTGAGCGCTATAAGATGGTCACCAAAGAGAGCAAGGGCATGCTGCGCGGCGAATACGGCAAGCTGCCGGGCGAGGTGAACGAGGAAGTCCGCAAGAAGTGCATCGGCGATGACAAGGTCATCACCTGCCGTCCTGCCGACCTCATCGAGCCGGAGCTTGAGAAGTACAGAGCAGAGATCGGCGACAGAGCAAAGAGCGAAGAGGATGTCCTCTCCTACGCACTGTTCCCGGCTGTTGCTACAAAGTTCTTTGAGTGGCGCGACAATCCGCATAAGGATGAGGCACCTGCCGCAGAAGCTGCACCGGCTGCAAAGCCCGCAGCACCGGCCAACAACGGCCCGAAGACCCTCTACGTCGAGGATCTCACCAACGGCAACTTCTGATTGATCGGAAATCCGCTTAAATAAGTGAACAAAACGCTCGTCCCGGTTTATCAGCGGACGAGCGTTTTTGCATATCTGTGCAGCTATATAGCTTTACACAAATATAAAGCTATACTCCTTTACACACAACAACGCCGCTGCCCGATTTAAAAGAGGTAATGGGGTTGCTCTATAATTGCAGGGGGATAGGATGTCGCGCTCACGCGTATCTACCGTGCTGTTTGCGAGGCGCTTTTCTTTCCTTTTTTCGCGCGAATATCTATTTACAAAAGCCGGGCAAAATGATACAATCACAGTAAGAATCCCCGAAATAGCGGGCGAAAGGACGGAGTTTGTATGTATAAATTTGATAGAGAAAAATATGATAAGCGTATGCAGTGGTTCACCCACGACCGCTTCGGCATGTTCATCCATTGGGGCCTTTACGCCATCCCTGCGCGCGGCGAGTGGGTGCGCTCCACGGAAGAGATTCCGGAGGAGGACTACATCCCGTTTTTCAACGAGTTTAATCCGAAAGATTTTGACCCGAAAAAGTGGGCGCGCCTTGCAAAGCAGGCCGGCATGAAGTACGCCGTGCTCACCGCAAAGCACCACGACGGCTTCTGCCTCTTTGATTCCGCTCTTACCGATTGGAAGGTCACGAACACGCCTTACGGCAAAGACATCGTGCGTGAGTATCTTGACGCGTTCCGCGCAGAGGGCATCAAGGTCGGTCTTTATTATTCGCTGCTCGATTGGCACCACCCGGATTACCCCGCCTACGGCGACCGCCAGCATCCTATGCGCAACAACATCGCCTATAAAGATAAGCCCTATAACTTTGATAACTACCTTGATTACATGCACGGTCAGGTGCGCGAGCTCTGCACAAACTACGGCAAGCTCGATATGATGTGGTTCGACTTTTCCTACGACGACCTCACCGGCGAAGCGTGGCGTGCATCGGAACTCGTGCGTATGGTGCGCTCCCTGCAGCCGGACATTATCATCGATAACCGTCTGGAGGTCAGCGGTAGTGGCTTCGGTTCCATCGCAACGGACGAACCGCTTGAGTACAGCGGCGACTATGTCAGCCCGGAGCAGATCATCCCGCAGACCGGCTTTAAGGACAGCCGCGGCCGCAATATCTGTTGGGAAGCCTGCATCACGATGAACGACAACTGGGGCTACTGCGCAAAGGATAAGAACTTTAAGCCCGCCGAAATGATTATCAAAAAGCTCGTTGAGTGCGTCAGCAAAAACGGCAATATGCTCTTAAATGTCGGCCCGGATGCCAGAGGCAATATCCCCGCAGAGTCCGTCGAGATTCTGGAAAAAATCGGCGCGTGGATGCAGAAGAATTCTGATTCCATTTACGGCTGCGGCGGCTGCGACCTGCCGAAGCCCGAAAACGGCCGCATCACCAGAAACGGCAAAACGCTCTATTATCACATTATGGAAAACTCCATCGGCGGTATCCCGCTGCAGGGCATTTCGCTCGATGAGGTTGAGTCTATCCGTCTTATCTCCGACGGCACCGAGATAAAGCCCCTTAAAAACTGGATCGTTGAAAACTACCCGGACGTCGTGTTCGTGCAGGTTTCCAACACTGTAAAACTGCCCGATGACATCGACACCGTCATCGCTGTCCACACAAAGTAAACCAAAAGGAGTGCGTGTTTATGGGTAAAAAAGCACTATTCGCCGCAGCATTGGCTGCAGGTGCGGCTGCGGTTGTCTCCAACGCCGTTTTAAACGATACCCTGCGCCGCCGCCCGCCGAACAAAGACCCGCTGCCGGACGATGAAGAAACCCGTGCGGCAACAGTATGGTTCAAGAAATATGCCAAGCGCGTCACGTACCGCAACCCCGAAAATATGCGTCTCACTGCATGGTTTATCCCGCGCAAAGGCCACCGCTATGCCATCATCTGCCACGGCTACGGCAGCCGCGCAGAGTGTATGCGCCACCGCGGCAAGTCGTTTTATGACCTCGGATTTAACATTTTAATGCCGAACGCCCGCGCCCACGGTGACAGCGCCGGCGACTGGATTGGCATGGGCTGGCCGGAGCGTAAGGATATCATCGGCTGGATCTACGAGATTATTCGCCGCGACAAAGACGCGCAGATCCTTCTCTACGGCGAATCCATGGGCGCTGCCACCGTGATGATGACGGCGGGCGAGCAGCTGCCGCCGCAGGTGAAGCTCGCCATTGAAGACTGTGGCTACACCTCTGTGTGGGATCAGGCCAAAGCCGCTGTCAAAGATCTGTACGGCGGCGCAATGGGTGTGTTTATCCCGGCGGTGTCACTTGCGTCTAAAGTGAAGTTCGGGTACAGCTTTCGCGAAGCGAGTGCGCTTAATCAGATTCGCTGCTGCAAAATTCCCGTGCTGTTCATTCACGGCGAGGCGGATGCCCTCGTGCCGTGCGCCATGGTGTATCGCCTTTACGAAGCCGCAAACTGCGACAAGCAGTTGCTTACCGTGCCGGGTGCAGGCCACTGCCTTTCCGCCTCCGTCGCGCCAAAGCTCTATTGGAGCGCTGTGCGCAGCTTTATCGAACGTTATATCGACCGCTGAAAACCGGGCGGCACCCATAGGCGGTGCTGCCCTTTTTCAAGCATTTGAAAGGAAAGAAAACCATGGCCGCAAGACGAAAAAGGGAAGAGGAAGCGGAGTTTTTAAAGCTGAATACCACGTCTAACCCTACGGAGCTCGATATTTTGACGTTTGCGCTGCATCTTTTGGACCCGAGCTGCCCCGCACAAACAACGGCGGCCGCACTTTTGGAGCGACACGGAAAACTCAGCGACGTGTTTGATACCCCCGCTCAGATTTTGGCGGAGTGCCCCGGCGTCGGCCCGCGCCTTGCAAGTGCGCTCGCCGCTTACCCGGACTTGTTCCGTGCCTATATGGAGTCGAAAAATCAGGCGCGCACCCGTATTGTCGATACCAAAACCGCCTTTGCCGCCGTGCAGAATAAATTTTTCGGCAGAAAAACGGAGATTGTCGTGCTGCTTATTTTGGACAGCAAGGGGTATTTAAAGTACATGGGCATTGTCAACGAGGGCTCCGTGCACGGCGTGCCCATCTATATCCGTCAGATCGCCCGGCTGTGTCTTTTGTATGACGCCGATGCCGTTTACCTCGCGCACAACCACCCAAGCGGCAACTGCACGCCCTCACGGCAGGACATCCAAACAACCAAAGAGATCGAGCTCGCACTCTCCGGCATTGACGTTATCCTCTCCGACCACTTCATTTTCACGGACGAGGATTACCTCTCCATGCGCGCGACCGGCGTCCTCCAAAAGCTCCGCCACGACATCGCCACCCTAAAACGGCAGATCATCACGTAAAAGCCGAACATCACAGGACGTCGGCGGACATAAATGGCGGGACGCATTGACAAACGGGTGTTCGTGTGTTATACTAAGTCGTAGCGAAACGTATGTTCTAAAAATTCAGTGAGGGAGCAAAGCCATGCAGGAGCGGGATAAATTTGTACTGAAGTCGAAATACCAGCCGACGGGCGACCAGCCGAAGGCGATCAAAGAGCTTGTGGAGTCCATCCGCGCGGGGCATAAGGAGCAGACGTTGCTCGGCGTTACGGGCAGCGGCAAAACGTTTACCATGGCGAACGTCATTGCGGAATTAAATCGTCCCACGCTTGTTTTGGCACACAACAAAACGCTTGCCGCGCAGCTTTGCAGCGAGTTCCGCGAGTTTTTCCCGGATAACGCCGTGGAATACTTCGTTTCCTACTACGATTATTACCAGCCGGAAGCGTACATTGCGCAGACGGATACCTATATTGAAAAAGACAGCGCCATCAACGAGGAAATCGATAAGCTGCGCCACAGCGCCACCAGTGCGCTTTCCGAGCGGCGGGATGTCATTATCGTCGCGTCCGTTTCGTGCATTTACAGCTTAGGCGACCCAATCGATTACCGCACGATGGTCATTTCACTGCGCCCCGGCATGGAAAAAAGCCGCGATGAGCTTTTGCAGAAGCTCGTCGAGATCCAGTACGAGCGCAACGACATCAACTTTACGCGTAATAAGTTCCGCGTGCGCGGCGATGTAGTGGAAATTTTCCCGGCGGAATCGAGCGAAAAGGCGATCCGCGTCGAATTTTTCGGCGATGAGATCGAACGCATCAGCGAGGTTGTGCCGCTCACGGGCGAGATTGTCAGCGATTTAAAGCATGTCGCCATCTACCCGGCGTCGCATTACATCGTCCCACGTGAAAAAATGGCGGTCGCGCTCAAGGAGATCGAGGCCGAAATGGAAGAACGCGTCAAGTTCTTTAAGTCCGAAGATAAACTCATCGAGGCGCAGCGCATCGAGCAGCGTACACGCTATGATATTGAAATGCTCAGCGAGATCGGCATGTGCAAGGGCATCGAAAACTATTCGCGCGTGCTTTCGGGCCGTAAGCCCGGCAGCCAGCCGTGTACACTGCTCGATTATTTCCCGGACGATTTTCTGCTGTTCGTTGATGAATCGCACGTGACGTTGCCGCAGGTGCGCTCCATGTACGCCGGAGACCGCGCGCGCAAGCAGAGTCTTGTGGATTACGGCTTTCGTTTGCCCTCAGCGTATGATAACCGCCCGTTGAATTTTGATGAGTTCTACGCGCACGTCAATCAGGCGGTCTTCGTCAGCGCCACGCCGGGCGACTTGGAGCTGGAAAAATCCGCAGCGGTCGTGGAGCAGGTCATTCGCCCGACGGGACTTTTAGACCCGCGCATCACGGTAAAGCCGACCGACGGGCAGATTGACGATCTAATTTCGGAGATCAACGTGCGTACCGCGCGCGGCGAGCGTATTCTCGTGACAACGCTCACGAAAAAAATGGCGGAAGACCTCACGGGCTTCCTTGAAAATTACAGCATCCGCGTGCGCTACATGCACCACGATATCGATACGGTGGAGCGCATGGAAATCATCCGTGACCTGCGTCTCGGCGAGTTTGACGTGCTTGTCGGCATCAACCTGTTGAGAGAGGGCCTTGATATCCCGGAGGTGTCGCTCGTCGCAATTTTGGACGCAGATAAAGAGGGCTTCCTGCGCAGCGGACGCAGCCTCATCCAGACCATTGGTCGCGCGGCGAGAAATGCACATGGCGAGGTCATTATGTACGCCGATTTTGTCACGCCGTCGATGGAATACGCGATACGCGAGACGGAGCGCCGCCGCGCCATTCAGGAAAAATATAACGAAGAACACGGCATCGTGCCGCAGACCATCGTGAAAAAGGTCTCCGAGATTTTGGAGATCTCCACAAAGGCGGAGGAAGCGGGCGGTAAATCGAAGAAAAAGAAGAAGTATACGGCCGCCGAAAAGCGCGTGATGATCGACAAGCTCACAAAGGAGATGAAGGCGGCGGCAAAGCTGCTTGAGTTTGAGCACGCAGCCTACCTGCGTGACCGCATCAAGGAGCTGGAAAAATAGGGGGGTTGACATGATCGACAAGGCGAAATGCTTTACGGAGGCAATGCGTCAACTGGCTCTGGAATACAATGCAAAGCCAGAAAACTTTACAGCAAATCAAGTGACGGTCACAACGCCGGCGAAGCCCGACGGCGTGCGGCTCTATTCGCATGAGCTGCCGTTCTTCCAAATGGCATCAACCGGCAGTGGCGTGGTTATCACGGCGAACGAGGTTTTGCACCCGTTTTTAAAGGAGTTTGCGGGCGATACCGAGCGCTTCAAGCACCCGTATTGGTTGTTCGAGCTTCCGCATTTGCTGTGCATCGAACGCGAGCTGAACAAATACGACTACACGTTGTCGTCGACCTTCCACATGTTTTTGCCCGGCAAGCCGCGTAAAACGCGTGTAATGCCATGCACCTTTACACTTAAATGGTTCGACAAAACGAGCGTGAAAACGTTGTACCCGAACACGGATTTTCCGAATGCGTTAAGTGAAAAAGAAAATCCCGACCGCCCGGACGTCCTCGCACTCGCGGCGTATGACGGCGACGAGATCGCGGCGCTGGCGGGTGCTTCGGCAGACGGACGCACTGTGGCAGGTCGGCATCGACGTAAAAGAACGGTACCGCGGACATGGACTCGGCACAACACTTGTAAGTCTGCTGTGTGACCGCATCGAAGCGCTCGGCAAAACGCCGTTTTACGGCACAGTGCTTGCCAATTTACATTCGCAGAACGTCGCCCTCAACACGGGCTTTTACCCCGCGTGGGTGGAAATATCAAGCTTTAAAAGGGAAGAAACGAAAGGGTAAACCGAAATGAGTTCAAAGTACATCACCGTGACCGGTGCAAGAGAACACAACTTAAAAAATATCAATGTAAAGCTGCCGCGTGATCGGCTGGTCGTACTGACGGGACTTTCCGGCTCCGGCAAGTCCTCTTTGGCGTTTGATACCATCTACGCCGAGGGCCAGCGCCGCTATGTAGAGTCGCTTTCAAGCTATGCCCGTATGTTCCTCGGGCAGATGGAAAAGCCGGATGTCGATAACATTGACGGCCTTTCGCCGGCCATTTCCATCGACCAGAAAACAACCTCCAAAAACCCGCGTTCCACGGTAGGCACGGTGACGGAAATTTACGATTATCTGCGTCTTTTGTACGCGCGCATCGGTGTGCCGCACTGCCCGGTCTGCGGCAGAGAGATCCGCCAGCAGACCGTCGACCAGATCGTCGACCGGGTGATGGAGATGCCGGAGCGCACGAAAATTCAGGTTTTGGCGCCGGTGGTGCGCGGCAGGAAAGGCGAGCACCAAAAGGAGTTTGAGGCGGCGCGCAAGGGCGGCTTTGTCCGTGTGCGTGCTGACGGCATCATTTATGACCTTTCCGAGAGCATCAAGCTTGAGAAGAATAAGAAGCACAACATTGAAATTGTCGTTGACCGTCTTGTCATCAAGCCGGACATTCGCTCGCGCTTGGCGGATTCCGTAGAGACGGCGACAGGACTTTCCGGCGGGCTTGTTATCGTAAACGTGGTGGACGGCGAGGACACGCTGTTCTCTCAAAACTACGCTTGCCCGGAGCACGGCGTCAGCATGGAGGAACTTTCGCCGCGCATGTTCTCGTTCAATAACCCTGCAGGCGCGTGCCCGAAGTGCACGGGTCTCGGCGTTTTCATGCGCATTGATCCGGCGCTCATCATCCCGGACGACCGCTTATCGATTCGTAAGGGCGGTTTGAAGGGCAGCGGTTGGGCGATGGAGGGCAGCACCATTGCGGCGATGTACATGGAAGCGCTCGCAGAGCACTACCATTTTTCGCTTGATACGCCGATCCGCGACCTCTCACCGGAGCTTGTAGACATTTTGCTTTACGGCACGAAGGGCGAGAAGATTAAGGTGCACCGCAAAAGCGAGTACGGCCGCGGCACGTATGAGACAGAGTTTGAGGGCATCATCAACAACCTCGAGCGCCGTTTCCGCGATACATCCTCCTCGTGGATCAAGGAGGAAATCGAGTCGTACATGAGTGCGGTGCCGTGCGACGCATGCGGCGGCAAGCGTCTTTCCAAAGAGAGTCTTGCCGTGACGGTGGGCGGTAAGAATATCAGTGATTTTTGCGACCTTTCCGTTGTGGACGCGCTGGCGTTCCTCGATACGTTGGCGCTGACCCCGCGCGAAGAGATGATCGCGGCGGCGATTTTGAAGGAAATTCGTTCACGTCTCGGCTTTTTGCGCAACGTGGGTCTCGAATATCTGACGCTTTCCCGTGCGGCGGCGACGCTTTCCGGCGGTGAAAGCCAGCGTATTCGCTTGGCGACGAACATCGGCTCGTCTCTCATGGGCGTTTTGTATATCCTCGATGAGCCGAGCATCGGCCTGCACCAGCGCGACAACCACAAGCTGTTATCGACTTTGATGCGTCTGCGCGACCTTGGCAATACGGTCATTGTCGTGGAGCACGACGAGGACACAATGCTTGCGGCCGACTACATTGTGGACATCGGCCCCGGCGCGGGCATTCACGGCGGCAACGTGATTTACAGCGGCGACGTGCAGGGTATTTTGAAGTGCCCGGAGTCCATCACCGGCCAGTATTTGAGCGGGCAGCGGTTCATCCCCGTGCCGCAGACCAGACGCGAAGGAAACGGCAAAAAAATCACCATTGTCGGTGCGCAGCAGAACAACCTGAAAAACGTGACGGTGGACATTCCGCTCGGCAAGCTCGTGTGCATCACGGGCGTTTCGGGCTCGGGCAAATCGTCGCTCATCAACGAGGTGCTGTATAAACGTTTGGCGGGCGAACTGAACGGTGCGCGCACGGTGCCGGGCAAGCATAAGGAAATTCGCGGCATGGAGAACCTCGACAAGGTCATTCAGATCAACCAGTCGCCGATCGGCCGTACACCGCGCTCAAACCCGGCGACGTATACGGGCGTGTTTACGGATATCCGCGAGCTGTACGCCAGCACGCCGGAAGCGAAAATGCACGGCTTTACCTCCGGGCGCTTTTCGTTCAACATTAAGGGCGGCCGCTGCGAGGCGTGCCAGGGCGATGGCATTATTAAAATTGAGATGCACTTTTTGCCCGACGTTTACGTTGCGTGCGATGTATGCAAGGGCAAGCGCTACAACCGTGAGACGCTGGAAGTGAAATATAAAGGCAAAAGCATTTACGACGTGCTGGAAATGACAGTGGAGGAGGGCCTTGCGTTCTTCAAGGACCACCCGAAAATCGCGCGCAAGCTGCGCACACTGTGCGACGTGGGACTGGGGTACATCAAGATCGGTCAGCCGGCAACGACGCTTTCGGGCGGCGAGGCGCAGCGCGTGAAGCTTGCAACGGAGCTGAGCCGACGCCCGACCGGCAAGACGGTGTATATTCTCGACGAGCCGACGACCGGTCTGCACATTGCGGACGTGCACAAGCTTGTGGAGGTTTTACAAAAGCTCGTGGACGGCGGCAACACGGTCATCGTCATCGAGCACAACCTCGACCTTATCAAGACGGCCGACCATATCATCGACCTCGGCCCAGAGGGCGGAGACAAGGGCGGCATGATCATCGCGGAGGGCACGCCGGAGCAGGTGGCGGCAACGAAGGGTTCCTACACCGGCGAGTATATCAAAATGATGCTGGAGCGCGACAAAAAGCGCAGGGCGGAGCTGAAAGCCTGACAAATTCAAAGTGACGTATGACGCTGCGGGCCCGGTTTTCGGGTGCGCGGCGTTTTTGCGGCTTTAAACGGATTGACACGGAAAAAGAATCTGTCCAAGATATAAAGCCGGAAATTTTGCGTCTTTCAGGGGTGCGGGCGGTTCATATTTACATTTTGTTCAACACATTTGCGTGTAAATCGGGTAGAATGAAGAACGGAAAGGAGAGGTTTGCGGTATGTTTGGCTATGTGCGTCCGTTCAAGGGCGAGATGCTCGTGAAAGAATACGACGCATATAAAGGCGTTTACTGTCAGCTTTGCCGGGCGCTCGGAAAATACTACGGTTTTCCGATGCGGCTGACGCTGAGCTACGACTGCACGCTGTATGCGATGCTGGCACTAAATCAGCGCGATGCCGATGTAAAGGCGGAGAAAAAGCGATGCTGCTGCAACCCGATGAAAAAGTGCACGTATGTGTGCCCCGCGAACGAGGATGTGTTTGCCGAAGAGGCGTTCCATAAGGCAGCGGCACTGAGCATCATTATGACGGTGCACAAGTTGCGCGATACTGCCGCGGATGAAGACGGGCTGAAAGCGTTCGGCGCACGCGTTCTGCGCTTATTTGTGCGACGCGCGATGAAAAAGGCGAGCAATGATTACCCGTTTATGGCGGACGCCGTGCAGAAAATGATGGACGACCAGGCCGATGCCGAACACGCGAAGGAAATTTCTATTGACCGATGCAGTGCGCCGACGGCGGAGATGCTGCAGACGATCTGCGCGGAGCTTGGCAGCAATGCGGGCGAAAAGGCCGTTTTGAGCGAGGTGGGGTATTTCCTCGGGCGCTGGATCTACATTATGGATGCAGCGGACGACCTCACGGACGACCTTTTGCAGCAGAAATTCAACCCGTTTATTCAAAAGCTGGGACTGGAAAGCTCGCGCGGGTTACATTTATTGCCCGAAGAACGCAAAAGGGCCGACGAAGAGTGCAATGCGGTATTAAACGGCTCGCTTGCACGGCTGCTGCCGGCGGTGAACCTATTGCCGCGCGGCAAATTTACCCGAATTTTGGAGAATATTTTTGAAAAAGGGCTCCCGGAAATGCAAAGGGAGATCCTTTTCCTGCATATAAAGAAGGAGAAACGACATGACTGATCCGTATAAGGTCCTCGGGGTGTCGCCCTCGGCGACGGATGAAGAAATTAAAGACGCATACAGAAAGCTTGCAAAAAAGTACCACCCGGATCAATACGGCGACAGCCCGCTCTCCGAGCTTGCGGGCGAGAAGATGAAAGAGATCAATGAGGCGTACGACACCATTGTTTCGCAGCGCAAAAACCGCGGTGCGAACAATAACGGTTACGGCTACAACAACTATAACACGTACAATGCGGGTTATAACGCCGGGTATGCGGGTGGCAGCAGTGCCTCCGGCTTTAACGATGTACGCCGTTTCATTATGGCGGGACGTATTGCAGACGCGGAGCAGATCTTAAACGGCGTGCCGGTGGAAAGCCGTAACGCCGAATGGTATTTCTTAAAAGGTACGGTTTTATACCGTCGCGGCTGGCTGGAGGAAGCGAAAGAGCACTTCACGCGCGCGTGCCAGATGGACCCGGGCAACCCGGAGTATCAGGCGGCGCTGAACCAGGCCATGAACCAGCGCAGCGGCGTTTACGGCGGCTACAATCCGAATATGAACATGAACAATGCGGGTGGGTGCAATGCCTGTGACATCTGCAACGGTCTGATTTGCGCGGACTGCTGTTGCGAGTGCATGGGCGGCGACCTGATCCCCTGCTGCTAAGGAGGCGTTTTCATGCGCTCTAAAGCGGCGAAGGTCGCGCTGTGCGGTGTGGTTTCTGCGCTTTCCGTGGTGCTGATGCTGATGACCGGCATTGTACCCGTTGCGACGATTGCACTGCCTGCATTGGCGGGCTGTTTGACGATTGCTATTGTGGCGGAGACAAATGTGCGCTACGGCTTTGCGGTGTATTGCGTTGTGAGTGTGTTGGCGATTTTGCTGACACCGGACAGAGAAGCGATTTTGTTTTACATTTTATTTTTCGGTTACTACCCGACGCTGTACGGACTTTTGATGCGCATTAAGCGTAAGCCTTTGCGTGTGCTTGCAAAATTCGGCGTGTTTAATCTGGCGATGGCGCTGGAAACGGCGATGGCGGTTTGGGTTTTGCAGATCCCGCTTTCCGAAATGGAAGTGTTCGGCAAATGGTCCATCCCGATTTTGGCGGTGATGCTGAATGTGGTGTTTGTACTGTACGATTACTCGATGAACGGACTGATCGTCCTGTACATTCGCAGACTGCACCCACTTGTACAGAAATATATAAAATAAAACAGCCTATGGCTGCGGTTTTCCGTGTGCCATGGGCTGTTCGTTTTGTGCGGTTTATATTGCGGTGAGGTCGTCTTTTGTACAGCCTTTTTCGCTGTACCGGGCTTTTTCGTAGACGATGTGCAGGGCATCGTTTTGGAGCTTCGCGTGGGCTTCCGCTTCGGCGGGGGACATCCAGCGCGCGGGCGGCTCTTTTGCGG
>ERZ894191.844-NODE-844-length-21294-cov-17.119497_pt1 | contig 21294 bp, 20 predicted proteins | sample MGYA00380282_ERZ894191 | MGnify/ENA primary metagenome ERZ894191 (study PRJEB32331, sample SAMN06328485) | human gut metagenome | biome: human gut microbiome; feature: stool | host: Homo sapiens | collected 2013-02-21 ...
ACTCCACGGACAGGCTTTTTTCTACCCTTCCGTGTCTACTTTTATAATAGCATCAGCCCCCAGAAACACACGGTATCGACCGCCCGCTTCAAGTGTCACACCGATGGGGTATTGCAGCAGCTCCATCACATCCGGCTTAGAAAGCTTCGAGTTTTCAACGGCGTGATAGCTTACTTCGCCAGGCATATCGATCCTGTCTGCATCGATGAGATGCACCCGCCCTATCGGCGGCTTTAACTCTTCTCGTGTGCTGCCTATCGCGTAAACACGACGGTATTGCTCGGCTATATTGTCCTCCACCCACTCCTTGCGCAAGATTTCCACAAGATATAGATGTTCCTTGCACGGAACCAATGCCCATTTCTCGCTTTTTAGCGGCATATCCTCCGGCACACGCCAACACAGCTCTTTTCCCGGCATACGGGACTGCTTGTACTGCGGTTTTGCATAAATGATCTCTGTCATGATATTCCTTTCATCACCGCAAAGCGCCACCTTTGCGCGCTTATACTTGCGGTATAGTTGATTCTTCCTGTTTACTCTATTCTTCCTGTAAACTCTAAATACCATATACCTCTTCTCCTAAACCAGGGATAAAAACTGTAGTTGGGGGTAAGGATTCATAGGGGTGTCACATTTGACTATGGGGGTATTCAAAGAAGAAAGTAGCATGAGTAAAATACGGCGCAAAAGCAAAAGTTCCGCCGGTTTGTACCGACGGAAACGATTGAAGCTCTGCCCCTTATTGCCCATAAAACTGCGATCTTCCGCACGCACACAAAGGATACCCTTATCACGCAGCGCCGCCACAAGGCGCGATACAGAACGCACAGAGCATCCGCATGCATCGGCAAGACTGCGGCGGGAAATTGCCCAACTATCCTCTCCGATTTGCAGCATGATCTGGCTGTATACCTTCACTTCACGGTGACGCAGCTTCTCTACATCATCCATATCTGCGCGATATTTGAGCCCCTTGGTGTTTAAAACACGGTATGTATTGCTGCGCTGACGCCCGTTCTCATCAAATCGCGGCTTGACCTCCACTAAGCCTTCACGCGTTAGCTCGCGCAAAGCGCGTGCATAGGTTGATTCACTGATTCCGAGCGCCTCGCAGGTCTTTCGTTTGCTCCAAAAGGATACACCCTCTTTGTCTGCATGCGCCTGTAAAAAAGCCAACAGCTTTACGCTGCGAGGGGTAAGGCTACTGATATTAAGGTCTAATGTCGCGTAAAAGTCGTTCATCGGTCTTGCCCCTCCTTTGCGTTTAGTCTATTGATTTCTATGGCTTTAACTTTCGCTTTTACTTATATTGCGCACAATACGGCAGCCAAACAGCGGCTCATCCTGCATACAGTAATATGGGTCATCCGTTGCCGGAATGTAAAAAATCCCGGGTATGGGACTAGCCAAAAAACGCTTGGTTGCCTCTTTGTATCTTGGGTCTGACATCGGCATAGTCGGCTGATCCACTCCGTCTCGCAAAACCTGTGCAAAATTAGGCACTGCCTTTACACAGGCTAAATGTATTGCATTTTCTTCATCTATCGTAAATGGATCACCTACGTCTTTATTTGTAAAGAACAAAAAGTGTGGCATCCCGTATTTTTTGCCGTTTTTCACTTCAATTACGCAGGCACGCACACTATCTTTAGCATCACACTGTACGCCGTCAAGCACAACCCAATCTGCCGGATATACAATATACCCATCCTTCATGTCCGTTCTTTTCAGTAATATATTTTTCTCTTTTGTGTATGGTTCTTTCTGTGCCCAAAAAATGGCTAATTCTTTATAGCTTTCTTGTATGTTTCGCTCGCGATACATCCAGTATAGGCTGTTTTGCTCGTCCACAGAAGCTGATTTTTGAGCGCAAAAAGCCGAAAGCTCTCCCTGCACCAGAGCAGGAATACCTAATGTCAAAGAGATCAGATAATTCAAATACCTCGAGAATGTCGTTCCGAGTTTTTTAGCCTCCCGCGAAGCAACCCGAAAATTAGAGAGGTCAAAGGTTATCACCGACTTTGCCTTAGCGACATCGCCAGATAAAACAACATCCTTTTTGGATGTAGCGCCCTCCAAAAATTTCAGAAGCCGTTTATAAGCGTCGATACGCGCTTTGACTCTTTCATCAAGGGTATATGGGTTCTCTTGAGCTTCAATTAGCCGTTCGCGACAAAAGTTTATAAGATTATTGCGTACTTCATCCGGGATGTTTACCATCATCTTAATGATATAGTTGAGGACATACGTTAACTTACCATTGGCCAATGACGCATATAAATGAACTAATTCATAATTTGCTTCACTTAGCTCAATAGAGGTTCGTTGTATGCCTTTTTTTATGAATTCTATCACTACACAGTTCCTCCATCGACTTATTTTACCGTAATATATCATAATTGCCTTTAAAAGTCAAGCGTATTTTGTATTTTGAGCTTAAGTTCACGAAACACTTTCAGTTTCCGCCACGCTCTCCGGTGCAGGCTCGGGTGTGGGTTCCGGTGTCGGCTCCGGAGTAGCCTCGGGCACTTGCGCCACGGCCGACTGCGGAATATAGAAATACGTGCCATCCGGCAGCATAGCGTAGTAAAGCTCTCCGCAAACGCCGGACACAACCATATTCGTTCCGGCCTCCAACGTCCCGTCTGCTTCTGCATCTGGGACAGGCAGCCAGTAATACGGCGCTGCCTCTACGTTATACGCGTTGAACTCGCTGACCGGGCTCACCACATAGACCACCGGCTCCGGCGTTGCAGTCGATTCCGGCGTAGCCGTGGGTTTTGGCGTTGCTGCGGCTTTGGTCTCCAATGCCTCTATGCGTGTCTGCGCCTCCTGCAGATCACCGGTCATTGTGTTGATACGCACGATCTGTGAAATCAGCACAGCGATTACAAGTGCAATAGTCGTAACGATTCCAATAAAAGCCTGTTTGATTGTCATATTAAAACGTCCTTTCCAGATACTTGCTGAGTAAATCCGTCCCGATATACGGATACGGGTCAACTCGGTTATTTTCTAAATACAATTCAAAATGTAAGTGGTTGCCGGATGAATTTCCGGTGCTGCCCACGTAGCCGATCACGTCGCCCTGATGCACATACTGCCCATAAGATACCGCCACACTGGATAGATGCGCATACAGCGTGTCTACGCCCTCTGCGTGGTTGATTTTGACGTAATAGCCCCATGAGTAGCCCCACGAATCCGACGCATTTGCAACGGTCACTTTGCCGTCTGCGGCTGCATATACCGGCGTGCCCTCCGGCATACCGATGTCCATGCCTTTGTGCGGCGAACCGCTGTACATACCGCCGAAACGCTGCGTAATGTTCTGCTCCCATCCCGGCTCAAGCGGTGCGCATAGACCGCGTGCATTCAGACTTCCCGGGTATGTTCCCGAAATCGTGCCAAACGTATAGCAGCGCAAAAACTGATCGATATAATTCGGGTTCCCGTATGTGTTGCCGCCGCCCATTTTTTCCGAGTAAGCCTTCGCGCATTCGACCGACCATACCCCGCCGTAATATGTATCGCAGAAATCGATAAAGCCATCGCCCATGTTGTATGCCTGCAAAGCCTTGAACAAATTATTTTTGTCTGCCGGTGATTTGCAGCCGGTCTTTTTCACCTTGAGGCTAAAGCAATATACACCGATCTCAATGCTGTACTCGGGGTCAGTTATGCCATTCGGCTGTTTTACCGCCAAGCCGGATTCGGAGCACGCAAACGGGTCTCCCGGATCATCCAAAATGCCGGTCTCTGCCATACACAGCGCCAATAGAACCTCAACATATTCGGGTATGCCGTCTTTTTGTGCCCAATATGTAATGGATGTGCGGTAGGATTCCACGCGGTCGTTTAGATTTATCGCACGTCCGGCACTGCTCGCTAAGCTGCCAAAACTGTTTGAAAAAATCAACAGCAGTACAACAACACCGATCCAAATCGCCATGAGAGCTTTAGGTAAGCCCTTGGCGTCTGTCGCCGGTACATCCTGCGTTTTATTTGCTACGCGCTGCTGCGCCGCACGTGCCATATCGTGCGCATGTACAGCCGTAGCCGTCTGCGCACTTTCCTGTATTTTTTGCACCGTGCCAACCGTTACCTTTTTAGCCGTTTCGGCCGCAGCCTGTACGGCCACGCTGGTTCCCGCCGTCGCTGCACCGGCACTTACGGTTGCCGCAGCTTTTACAGTCTCCGCAGTGGCTGTCTTAGCTGCCTGCTGTGCAGCTTGCGCACCGGCGCGTGCCGCATGTGACACTGCTTCGGAGGTGCTTCTATACGCAGTTTTGGATGCAGCTTTATACGATGCCTGCACCGTATTTCCTGCACGCGATGTCGACCGCCACGGAGAGCTCTTCGCCAACGGTTGCACGCCTCGTTCAACGGGTTTGTTTTTACTCTTTCTCACAGCACGCTTGATCTCACTCGTCACAGCATCTCTGACCGCCCCTGCCGTCGATTTTGCACGGCCGACAACCTGATCTGCCGCAGCCGTTTCCGGCGCTTTGTCCCCATCTTGCTCCGGCGTATCAACGCTCATCGGTGCAGTGACGATTTTTTGCATCTCGGAGAACTGCTCTGACATTTCCCGTAAACCGTCACTGCGCCCGTGCGCCTTGATCGTGCCTTTCTTTACCGTGTTCTCATACGTCGTAATGTTCATTTACTTCTTGCCCCCATCCGTCAGACGGCTTTGTGGACATCAGCTGATACAAGGGATTATCGGTCGGGAAATCGTTTTCAAACGGCACAATCGTGCTGCCGACCTTGATGAGTCCTGTGCCGTACTGCTCCTTGGCAAGCGCCTGCTTCTGCGCCTCAGACAGGCTAAACATTTCCGCAAGTACGTCTCTGTCCGGTGCAGACTGATACAGCATCGTGATGATGTAGCTGTTTTCGAGCAGCTTGCGTGCCTCCGGGCTGTTGAGTATTTCCGTTGTGTTCTGGGTCGCTCCGATAATATAGCCACCACGCTTGCGGATACGCTGCCAAAGCGATGCAAAATACTGTGCCGCGTATGGGTTACGGAAAATCGTCATGATCTCATCGATATAAATGTACGTGTGCCTCTTTTTCCGCCAGTTGTCCATTAGGCGGCTGTAAATCGATTCAAGGACAATGAGCATACCGACCGCGTTCATACCCTCACCAATCTTTGAAAGGTCATAGTCGATGATATGCGCCTGTGTATCGACGTTCGTAGGCTGCGCAAACATATCGTAAGAACCCGCAGTATAAATTTCCATGCGCAGCGCCAGTTCCTGTGCTTCCGGCGCATCCTGGTCTTTCAGCATACAGTACAGATCACCAAGCAGCGGCGACGGCTTTGTATAACCGGACGCCACGATCGGTGCATACAGCTTTCGCACACAACGATCCAAAAGGCTTTTCATTTTGCCGTCAAGCACGTTGCCATCTTCCATAAGCAAGATACGGCAGAAAGACATGATAAATTCAAGCTTTTCTTTCAACGGTTCGCTGCTGCGGTCATCGGGGTCGGCATTGATCTCAAGCGGATTGATCCTGTGCGGTGTAGACGGAGATAAGGAGATCACCGTTCCGCCAAGCCTTTGTGTCGCCACAACATACTCACACTCCGGGTCAACGAAAAATATGTCTGCCTCCCCTTTCAGTGCGACCTGCAAAGCGTCCTCCTTGATGTGGAACGACTTACCGCCGCCGGTCGTCGCCAACACAAGACTGTTGCCGCTCATCAGCATATCGCGATTTATAGTGATGAGGCGTTTCGTCTTTGCGTTAATACCGAACCACGAGCCGCCCGGATAATAGATTTCCTGCGCTGCAAACGGGCAAATACCGGCAAGCGCCTGCGTTGTTAGCAATCGATCCGCCTGAATAAACGGACGCCCAAAAGGCAATGCCGTATTCAGTCCCTCGTACTGCTGCGCAAGGAGCGGGAGAAACTGGCAGGAAATGGATTTTCCTTTGCTCATGATGCTTTCAGCATCGTTTTCCAGTTCTTCCCGCGTATCGGCAAAATGTGCTACGGTGACGGTAACAAGGTATAAGTTTTGGTCGCGCTCCTGTATAGCCTCCATGACTTCCTGTACTCCCGCCGCACGCTGCATCAGCTTATACGGCACGCTGCCGCTGTAATTGCCGTTGCGCTGTTGGTGCAGCGTATAGTTTACGATTTTCGTATCGATTGCCATACTGCGGCTTTCCGCCTCCGCCATCGCTTCGGCGCTCGGTATCGGCAGAAAATCGATTGTAAAGATCATCGGCTTGCCGATAGAGGCAATATCCGAAACAATGCGGTCGTTGAGATATATCGGATAGGCATTCAGGAACAGCGTTTTGCAGTATCGGCCGCCGATCTTCAAATGCGTACAGGAATTGAGAGCTTCCGCACTGAGCGGTGCAATGCTGTCTTTCCAGTTCATGCCGAGCTTTTTTTCTGCGTGAGCATCATATCGGAAAGTTTCCTCTAAACCCGGCCGGTAAATATCGTGCAGCAAACGCAGACGTTCGGATAACGGTACTGCACGCAGCTCCACACCGAGCGCCTGAAAACTGCTAATTAAATTTCCCTCCACGCGAGCAAAAAACGCTGCGGCATCTTCATCATTTCTTCGTACTGCTGTTATCGTCAGATACGCCTGCTTCGTCATGCCGAGCGTACCGCGCACCTGTTCCCGCAGTACGGTATTCATATTCTCCCGATAATCATCTAACTCATCTTCCGGGTTCATCGGGATCAACACATCGCGCTCGAACTGCTCCTGTCGTATCGGCCGAAAGAAAATACTGATCTTCGCGTAAATGCCTTTATCGATAGAATTGAGCAGTGCTGAATAATCCACAAGCCGACGCATCTTTTCCTCATCGCGCAGTTCTGTATAGTTGATGTCCGTAAACGCAAACATATTGGAATATTCTCCGCTGTCAAGTACGAACGTACCATCATTCAGAATGCGCTTGACCGGGATCATCTCCTGCGTGCTGCGCGGAATTTTCATGCTTCCCTGTTGATACTGCTCCGCGCCTCTCAAGGTCTTTTTCCAAAGCATCTTTGCCTTTCTCCCTTCTGTTCTTCATTTCATTCTGCTCGACCGCACGTGCGGCTGTGCAAAGCTGTTCGATCTCATTTGCGTGTATATTGCTACCCTTAAAAACGAGCCTGCGCGGCATCAAGAGCACATGCAGCCAGCATAATACCACACGCTCGGCGGGCATTTTATGCCACTTAAAAAAGCCTATCAAGGCCAACGGCGCACTTGCGAATAACGTAAGGAACGATGCCATATCGGTACTGCCGAAACGCGTATACACATTCCAAAAAGTGATAACGCCCGCACATAGCGCTGCAGCACTCCAAATAGTCTGACGCACAGATAAACCGGATAGGAACTCATCTTTAATATCTCGTATTTCTTGGTTTACTTTGATTTGCATAACTCTTTTCGCTCCTTCCTTACACAAATCCCAACAGCTTATGCGTCATGTTGTCGGCACCTTTTATAATGGCGCTGAGAGACGACAAGTACAGAAGCAGCATGACCGGCTTCGCCATCGTGCCCAGAAAGCCCAACATCCCGCCTACCTGTGTCATCACAGCATCATCCGCTATCGCGCAAAATAGCTGTATGGCGATTACCATCGTAATGGCTTCCATGCAAACGCCGAACACGTTTTTTATATAGTTGCGGCCATACATGGCGGTTACATTTCCACCGGCAAAAAACGCCAACGGAACCGGCGCTATCGACATATAGACATAGATTTTGAGAAACCGCCCGAACACCGTCAGCAGCAAAACCAGACCGCTGATAATGACCGCAATATATAAAATGCCGGTCAGGATGTTAATGGACAGCAGCTCGCCTATCGAACCGACAACACCGCCCGGTGAGCTTTCGTCTATATTGGGAAGAAGTCCGGCTTGTCCGCCCATCGCCTCAATCAGGCGGCTTGTTAAGCTGCGGACAACGGAGAACATCGGCATGAGGATTATATCCGTACCGCGTACCACCAGAGCATTGACGATCACGAGCCGTGCCAAGATTTTGAATATTGCAATCGGCGTTTTTTGCTCGATCATCGACACGGCGGATTGTATGTACCCTACGCAAAATGCAACAAGCATCAGTGATGATGCAAACCCTTTCAATATCGTATTCAGAATTGAAATATACTCGTATGCGTGCGGGCTAAAATCCGAGAGATCTTCCGTCAGCACCGAGTACATCAAGCCGAATATCTGTGTCAAAAATTGCAGCACAAGTTCATACAAAGCAGTTCACTCCCTTTTATGCTGTTGTCATGCCGAGGAACGTCAGAATCTGCTGTGCGAAGCAAAGGGTAAATCCACCGATAATACACGTAACACCTATAATGCGCTTCGTAGAATCGTGGCTAAATCCTGCCATGACGATTTGCACAAGACCAAATAAGCCTACAAATATACCTACTACTTTCAGCAACCCGAAAAACATCGTCAGCAAATTGTTAATCGGTGTGTCGATCTCTGCCACACCGGTGCTTGCAAAGCAGGGGATAGCAAACAGCATTGCGCTTGCCACCGCAAAGTATGCGTACCGTGCGTATTTTCCCACTCGGTTCAAATTAAACTTTCTCATGTGAATCGCTCCTTTAATTTAGTTCGACATTTTGAAGGTCAAAGGTAAACACACCATCCACCTCGTCTTCATCAACGTCTGTTTCGTTGATCTGTATTGTGTTCGTTTCCGGCAAAAGCTCTGACGAAACATACGAATACTGCGGCGCACCGCCATCGGCCGAAAGCTTAATTCTCGGATGCCGGTTCAGGTCGTATTTTTCGTCGATTATCGGCCGCTCATCGGCTAAAATCATAATTACGCTACCAATTTTGCCTTTCAACAGCTTGTTTTTTAGGCGTACCTCTGTTACATCCATCAAAGCGCGGCCGCTATTTTGCTCATTGGTGCTGTTGCTGCCGCTCGTCCAACTATGCGTTGTACCGTAACTGCGATTGTCAATCGTTTCCTGTCCCATCGCTTTGGAAATCCATTCGTGCGTGCTCTGCTCGTTGCCGCCGAGATATAGTATCTCATCGCACATGCCGGACACGGACTCCCAGTCGTCCGGGAACATACGCTTGATCTGCGATATATTTTGCAGAATAATCGATAATGTGATGTTGCGCGAACGCATCGTCGCAACCCAGTTTTGGAAGCTGTCCGGCAACGTAATATTTCGCGCTTCCTCGAGCACAAAATGCACCGGCACGGGTAAGCCGCCGGTGCTGCGTGCATCTGCCTGTGCCATCATAAGCTGAAAAAGCTGCGTGATAAGCGCCGATGCCAGGAAATGGAAACTGTTGTCGTCCGGCATGCGGATAAACAGCGCCGTTTTTTCTTCTCCGATCTTCTCGAGTTCCAATTCATCACCGGTCGTTAGGTTTACCACGTCTTCAAGCAAAAACTTTTCTAAGCGACTGAGAAGCGATTCCTGAATACTCATAATCGTCTCGCCTGCACCCTTTCGGTAAGCATCAAAGTAGCGCACCGCTATATGCCTCGGGCTTCTGGCACGCAGCTCCTCGATGAGCACCTGTGTCGCAGAGACCCCAGCTTCATCGCCTTCTTCGACGGTCTCGGCAAGGATCAGCTCCATAACTGTTCCGAAATTCATTTCCGTCTCCGGGCATTCATACCACACGTAATACATGAGCGCCGAAAGCATCATTTTAGCCGTCTTGTCCCAAAAGGCATCACCACCATGTTTCGTTTTATCCTCGGTATTTGCAAATAGGTTTGTGATAAAGCCTTGTATGTCGCTTTCCCGTTTAAAATAGACGAATGGGTTATACCGAAAACTGCTGAGCATATCGATAAGGTCAAAGACACGGATTTTGTAGCCCTCTGCCTTAAATACATTGCCAATATCGCGGAGCAACTCCCCTTTCGGGTCCATGATGATATAAGATGAGTTACATTGCAGTAAATTAGGCTTTACATACGCTCGCGTTTTGCGTGAGCCGGAGCCGCCGATAACAAGCGTAAATAGGTTTTTATCCAATTTGCGCTGATCCGTTGTGATGCTCAAATGTCTGGATAAGATGCGGTTTTCATCCGGGTGTTCTTTGTCATGGAGCCGGTGGTTCAGCAGGTACACATTTTCCCATTTTGCCGAACCGTGTTCCTCGCCATGGCGGAAATTCTTTTGTGAGCCGAATATATATAGGAGCATCAACGCATAGCCGCCCAGAAATATGCCCACGGCTTTTCCGGTATCGGCACAGAATTCCAACCGAAACGGATGTGCAGTAATCTCATTCATGTTCAGCAAAATCCCGGGCAAGCCACCCTCTGCATACGGCGCGATCAGCACCGCAAGCCAAAGCACAAATACCGCCCCGATGCCTGCCATGATCCAAGTCGTTAATGTGTTTTTTCCTCTCATCTTTTGAACTCACTCACAATTATTTTATAACCGTTTTCCTTTATTTTTTCCTCATAGTACCGCAGCTCACCTTTGGGGTCTGTAACGATATAAGGTACGCTGCATTCCGGTGAACTCGGTTCCACACACAAACAACCTCTCGCCGCTAATTCTTTTTTGTTTTTCATCACATCGTCCTCCATTTCTTTGACCGAAGTCGATTTTCGATCACCATAATTTCTTGTGCTGCGATGCTCTGCGCTGTGGATAACGCTCGCAGCAGATTTTCAATTTTATCTGTGCCGAGCGCCGTCGGGACGCGCACACACACTTCCTGCGGCAAAACGCCAAAATGCACGCACACAATATACGCTGCGCATTTTGCAATAACCTCGTTTGCCGGTGTATCCGGCAGCGCTGTTTTCTCATTCTCCTGAAACACCAAAGCGAAATCTTTTTCGGCCAATGCTTCAAGCGCGGCGTAGCAAAGCATAGCTCTTTCCATCTGCCCCGGCTGCACAAGGTACGCACGTGCTTCATGGTCATAGTGGATGCCCGTCACATTTTGTTGTTCAACGATTTTCAGCTCGTCGATCTGATTTAGAGTGATTCTGCAAATCGCAAGCGTGTTATAGATCGTACCTTTCAGCGTCAGTTTTTCTCCGGCATCTGTCTGCGTAATATCATACCATTTGCTCGGTACTATGGTTTTTCGCTGAGTGTCTGCTCCTGCATCCAACCATATCGGTTTTGCCTCTGCACCCGGCAGAAGCTGTACGCCTAAGCCGCGCCACGATGTAGCCGTTGCAACGCGTGTTGCCTTCTCATTCTGCAATGCGATCAACATAGAGTTTTTGACGCCAAATCGCATACGTCCCATAACCTGCAACACTTTCTCCAAAAAACGCTCGTTGACGAACATCTCATCCCGCGCCCTTACCCAACGTGTATTCAGCGCTTTCCATGATTGCTTTTTTCTGCCGCCGGAACCCTTCTTCATTTTGAAAGTACGGCGCGCTCGCAGAACTGTATCCACAGAACCGGCAACATTGCCGTTTTTTCCGTCTTTATTTTCGTCGTCCTTGAGGAATGTCGGTTCATCATCAGTCGACCAAGCTAAAGGCTTTATATCTTCTTTTGAAATCGCCATACACACCGCCTTACTTTCTTGTCAGCCTTTGCGGCTTTACCTTCGGCGTCTTCTGAATGACCTTATCGGTATTTGAAGTACGTCCACCTGCCTGCATCTGGCGCACAGCTTCCGCAATTCTCGCTTCTTTTTGCGTGTTGACGTTTTTTGCAGCCTCCAGCTTTTTCATAACAGATGGCTTGTCCTGTACCGGCACGGTACGTTTGGTTTTCACAACCTTCTCGCCGAGCAGCGGGTCGTCTTGGTTATAAAGTTCAAAATTGTGCTGACGCTTTTCTTCGATTCGCTCTGCAAAGTCTTTATCGATAGACGCCGTAACATCTGCCCAAAGTTCTTCAGCCTCTTGTTCCGTTACGGATGTCTTCAAGCCGTCGGAGGACAGATGGCTTTTCCGTTCCGTCTGTCCTTTCGTAGGGTTTGGCTCAGGCTTTAAAAGGTCTTGTGCGCTGCCGCGTGCCTCCTTAACAGCATCCTGTACCCGCACTTGATCTTTTCCAATCACGACCTTCGGGAGCTCGTTTATATTTGCCGCTTTAGACGGATCACGTTCGATTTCCGCCTGCGTAACATCCGTCAGCACAGTCAGCTTATTGTGCTCGATCAGACGGTTGATAACTGCTGCATCCTCGCCGCGCACCATTAAGGTCGATAACCCATCGCCGTTGCTGTCGTGCAAATGCAAGTACCGCAAGCCATAGGGCCGTGCAGCTTTTTTGAATGTTTCGATGGCTTCATCACTCATCGAGATAAAGCGCACCTCCGATGTACTCATCAAAAAATCTCGGCATTTTCGCGCCGGGATCATTTTATCTGCGCTGTATCGGATCGCCGCTACGAGCGCTGCCAGAACTTCTTTGCTCCCGCGTAGGAGCAGCTTCGTTCCTTCGATGCTCAAGGTGATGATCGCTTGTTCGTCCATTTTCTTTTCCCCTTTCTGTTTCAAATGTTTTTACTTCATGTGCTTTTTCGATTTTGGATTTGATCTGTGGCTGCTGCTCTAAGATTTGCACACAGAGCTTTGCTTCTGAGCGCAGCTTTTTGAGCTGCGCGTTGATCTTCTCAATTTTCTCAAGCTGCTCCTGTATTTCAGCATCACCCGTCTCCAAACGCCGCAGCACTGCTCTTACTTCTTCCCGCTCGTCGATCTGCCCGGAAATCTTGTGCTGCACTACGCGTAACCGTTGCTCTACGTCATCGCGCGTTTTAATATTGTGCGCCGCAACATAATCGAACTGCTTTATGTACGCGTTCAGCTGCCAACGCGCCGTGGTAAACGCACTGCCGTATACTTTGGGACGCCGCTTAAAAACGCCGAGATAATAAAGCCACTTGTAATAAAGCGCTCGTATTCCATGCGCTTTAGATTTCCGACGTACCTTTCCTCGCAAGCTCATTTTCCTTTTTGGTGTCATCGGCTGCTCTACAACTTTAGTTTTGCCGAGCAGTCGGTCTGCTTTGATACGGAGAATGCGCAAGTGCAGCGCTTCCGGCTCGTAGTTTTCACCAAGTGATTGCAAACGAATATTTCGTTCACCACCCGGCGGACAAATCGCAACATACTTTCGATCTGTCATAACGGCATACCCGTACGCCCGCAGCGTATCGTAAAAAGCTTCGAGCGATTCTATATTTTCATTTGCGAGTATGCGGTCTATGTCTTCGCGCAGCGCTTTACGCCGGTTCGGCTTTCCTTCTTTCTCTGCCTGCCAAGCTGCATACGGCATACCTCGGCGCACCGGCTCGATAAGTGATAAACCATACTCTCTGCAAAGTGCATCCGAAATCGTTCGCATTTGCCAATAGTTTTTCTCTTTCCATAAGCGCTTACCGTCCAGAAACGAAACCGAGTTGATAACGAAGTGGTTGTGGATATGCTCATGATCTAAATGCGTTGCAACAAGCACTTGATACCGTTCACCCCACATTTCTTTTGCGAGCCGAATACCGATCTCGTGCGCCGTTTCCGGCGTGACCTCTCCCGGCGCAAAGCTCTGTATGGCGTGGTAGGCACAAATGCCGTCGTTTTTGTCGAACGCATTTTTTGCTAAAATCATTTCCTGCCGCGCCGTTTCTGCATCGCAGTTAACGCCGGACACAAAACGCTCAGTATCCCGCACGGTTTTGTTGCCGTCTTCCGCATACTCGATCACATCCGTCAGAGATTGGTATTCTTCCTCTTTTAATTTCGGATCACCGATCACCAACGGGTTCTGCGTCTTGTTCGGATTTTCGATGTAAAGCAGGCAGTCGCCGATCCAGCCGTTGATCTTCCAGATTTTTGTTACCGCCACTTTCGTTCTTCCTCCCGTTTTTCTTTCAGTGCCTTTTGGTCGGACTTACGGATATACGTCCCAAGCTCCGAAGTCATCGGGTCGCGTTTGATTGGCTCCGTAACGTAGCGATACAGCATAGATGCCAGCGGCTTGATCTCATCGGTCAGCCGCTCAAATTTCTCTCTGTCGATTCTGCCGGTCGCATGTGCTATGCGTGTAAGCTGGTTCATGTTGTTGCCAATATAACGCAGCTCTGTCAGCATCTTATAAAAATCCAACGGCGGGCGTTCCTGCGGAAGCACACCGTCGATAAGCTGCCGCACATACGCCGACATCGATAAGCCGGATTTGCTCGCCAAGGATTGCAGACGTGCCATTTGTGTTTCATTTAAGCGCAACTCTAAACGGTAAGGGTATTTGTATTCGCCTTTTCTTATTTGTCTCACTTCTTTCTGCATGACGGGTTTTAGGGTGTCCCTAAAAAATCGGTGATTTTCACCGATCTACCATTCTTACGTAAGAATGGTATGCTTGCGAAAGCAAACAGAAAAAGTGCGTTTCGCGCTTTTTCTGTTTGCCCGGGCGGCTTCCGCCGCAAATCTTTTTTGCTGATAGCAAAAAAACGAACGGAGTTCGCCCAAAATTTTGCGCCGCCGCACGCAAAAACATGTCCGGCAGACACAGAAATTTGCTGATTAAGGAGAAGGTTTCCCGCAGTTTTTCACTGCGTTTTGCGAAAAAGTGGATTACTTTTCGCTCGTTGCAGCGGAAGAATTTTCCTCGTCTCTGCACAACTCCACGTATTCGCGCACGGCTTTCGGCACGGACTTGTTATATTTTTGCGTTAAAATCTGTTCCGCTACTGCCTGCAAATCCTTTTGCATTGTGCCCGCGAAGTCCGTGCAGTACATCTCGAGCGCCCTTCTTTTTTCCGCGCTTACGTTGAGCTTCACCACGATTTCCATCTGATTTTTCTTCATTTTCTTTTACCTTTCTTTCAAAAATTTCTGTCTGCCACACACTCTCCGGCGTAATTTGCTGCTCATTCGGAAGCAGTGCAGCTCTAACGGTTTGCATCCACGGCACGCAATGACCGGCATCTGAAAGCATAAATTTTCCCGCACTGTAATAGCCGGTCAAGCAAAACCCATGTGTGTTATCGAAGAACTTGATGCTTTCTACACGCCTTGAAAGCTCCCGGATATTGGACGGGAACAGTTCAAAATCTTCCAAAATTTTCGCAGTCGGAACACCTGTACGATCTCGCCGCACCAATCGCGCTATGGCTTCTGCTGCGTCCGGCAGACCCATACAATAGCAGTTTATCGCATACGTTTTGCCCTCAAGTAAACCGAAAAACTGTTCCATTTTTTCTTGCTCGAGCGGTAGCTCACAAAGAAAACTGCGCCCGTCGTCAATAAGCTTTTGCATCGCATACGTTTCCGAACTGTTGTAGATTCGTGCGATTCTCTGCGGCGTGACGCTGTACTCCGGCAATAGCTTTAAGCCTTCAAGCACCTGCAAAAAGCTCGTCTTCCCGACGCCAGGAAGTCCGGTAACTAAATAAATCGTCTGCAAAATCTCACCTCACTATTTGATTTTTGCTTCATAGACCCGCTTGTTTTTTTTGCACATGAGCTCGTATTGTTTCTTAATTTCTCCCGAAATTCTTGTGCGCTCCGGTGCGGAAGCAAACCCATACGCATACTGATATTGCTTATTGCCGTCCTGATCTGTGTACGTTCCCATGCTCGGCGGTGAATAGAAATACCCGCGTTTGCCCTCCATGATCTTGCCGTATTTGAGCGCAAACACATCGTTTTGCAGCTCGGCATACGCTTTAACCGTATTGCGGTTTGCAGCCTTCCGCAGCGTGAGCTTTGTCTCTCCGACGTCTATCGCCGTACCGCCGCCGATAACTTCAACCTCCGAGTTGAAATCAAAATTACGTGCAAGGAACGCCGTCATTTCCCTTTCAATCTCCGGCTTCAGCTCGACGTACGGAACCCATTCACGCCTATCTTTAGCAAGATACGCGGGCATCAAGGCCGAAAATCGATTGTGTTCATCCAACACCAGACGCACGCCGTTGATGCGGTAGTCTTCGTTTATAATGACATCCGCAAAGGCTACCACTTCACTTTCTGCGTCAGAAACCGGGCGAATAAACGCATGATAGCGCTGTGTAGGTTCTTCTTCCGGCTCAAAAATTTCCTCGTCTTTAATTTCTTCCGGCACGGTTTTATTTGCCGGGTCTGTCGCAGCTGCCTGCACCTGTGCTAAGATACTCTCACGTCCAACTCCGACCTCCGCAGCAATTTGTGCCGCAAATAAATCCTGTTCCACCGGGTTTTCGACCGTCGCCAACACACGCACCGCTTCAACGGCATAAGTCAAACGGTCTTTATTCACGTTCATGTCCAACCCGTTTTTGCACATTTGTAGCCGGTATTCGGTATCGCTTATCGCTGCCTTAAAAGCCTCAGCAAGGCGTTCTGCTCCGTCCATCGGGTGCATCTTTATGAATTCATCCGGGTCTTTACCCTCGCCCAAGGAAGCCACGCTGACGCGCAGCTCCGGGCACACAGAACGCAAAACCTGTATAGCTCTTTGCGTTGCTCTGATGCCCGCACTGTCGCTATCATAACAAATAGTAAGTTCCTTGCAGCTCCGCCCGATCAGCCTTGCTTGCTCCTCTGTCAGAGACGTACCGAGTGAAGCGACCGCGCCGGCAAAGCCCGCTGTTTGCAGCGCGATCACATCCATGTAGCCCTCTGCAAGGATCAAATGGTCGCTGTGCGTCTTGCGTGCGAAGTTATATCCGTACAGATTATTGGACTTTCTGAATACTGGCGTGGTATTAGTGTTTATGTATTTTGCTTTGTCCTCTTTGTTCAAGGCGCGCCCGCCAAACGCGATTACATTGCCGACTGTATCGAATATTGGGTACATGATCCGGTCTCGAAACCGATCCATAACGTGCCCAGTCTTACTTTGATACGCGAGGTTTGCGGTTATCATCTCATCGTCCGTAAAGCCTTTATCGCGCAGATAATTCACAAGCCCGAAGCTTTCCGGCTTTGCATAACCCAAACCAAAATGACGCACAGCGGCCATACTCAAGCCACGTTCATTCAATAAATAAGCGCGACCTACACCTCCCGCATCGTCCTGCGTAAGCGACCGGAAGAAATAACGTGCTGCCTCTCGATTACACGCACGAACACGATCTCTGAGCTCTTGTTCATGCTGATTGAGCTGCGCACCTTTGGTATCAATCGTTATTCCGGCACGCTGGGCAAGCTGCTGCACCGCCTCCACATAACTGAGATTATCCGTACCGCGAATAAAAGATATGACGTCTCCACTCGTGCCGCAGCCGAAGCAGTAAAAGGAATTGGTCTTCTCATACAACACGCATGACGGTGTTTTTTCTTGGTGGAACGGGCAACAGCACGACATGGTTGATCCGTGCCGCGATAGATTCACACGTTCTGCTGCAACATCTATAATGCTCACGCGGCTTTTGATCTCATCAACCTGATCTCTCGATATTGCCAAAATAATTCACTCCTTTCTACGTTCATTTCTCTTTACAGTGAACGTTTCATTTTTCTTTTCGGCTTGTCCATAACGTGCTCCGGCGTCTTTTCTTCCTGTGCAGGTGCTGCCTGCTGCGCTGTTTTTATCGGCTGCGGCTGAATACCGGATAGGCGCAGCGTTGCCAAAATCTGCGGCGCATGACGCTTATACAAATCGCCGATAGGTTTAAAAACCTTATCGATTTGCTCATTGATTTTTGCTTTTTCTTCATCCGTTTTGCCCGTTTTAAGCTCGGTTATGTAGTTCTTATACTCCACGCTCATGTGCTCCTTACGTGTGTCAGTGATTGGCAGACCCATGGCGGATTCAAGCATAACGGATAAAGCGTCTGCTTCAAACTCACGCTGTGCACGGCTTTTGCCGGTATCCATACCGTGTTGCAACATGCCGTGCGCCATCTCATGCAGCAGCGTCGATAATCGCTGTGTATCAGCAAGGCGGCTGTTAATCGTAATGTTGCATGTCTCTGATTCGTAATATCCGCGCAGCGCAACGCTCTTTAAATCAATCGTCCGCACCGGCATTCCGCAGCGTTTGCTGTATTCGCTGATAATGTCAAACGCCGCTGCGTGCAGCTCATCTGCGCAGCCGAGACCGACTAATTTAGGGTAATCTTCCGCAGGGCAATTCGTTTGTGCAATATCAAAAACTGCCCCATAACGATAGAACTGTAATTCTTCGCGTGTCTCAAGCATTCCGGCTTTTATCATGTCCCGTACTGCTTTTGGTGTGCTTTTCGTTTGCTTCTTCCACGGTTCATTTTCTTTACCGCGATAATAGGTAACATTGTGGGGCACCCATATACGCATACCTTTTTCACCTTTTAAAACGAAATACCCCATTTCCTTAAATTGTTCAAACCCTGCAACAAACATGGCATACGGATTTTGCTTATAGATCAGCATTTGATTGCGAATACTGTATCGCGGGAACCGACTGGAAAAAATCAGAAATTCCGCAACATCTCTTGCATCTGCTTCCCAGTTTTCCGCAAGATCAATCACGCGCTGCTCGGCGTCCGCAGCCAGTTGATCTGCAAATTCTTCTTTTTCCTCCGGTGAATGATATTTTCTATAACCGGGCATTACTTCTCACCTCCACCGTAATTACGAAGTACGTCCAGATATTCTTCCGGCAACTCTGCAAGAGCCTTTCTTATACGCTCTTGTTCTTCTGCCGAAAGATCTTCCAGAGGTATAAATGCCGATCCTTCAATAACAACACCGTCACCCGGCGTCACATATTCTTCCGGTACTTCCGAGCACCATAAGTCACCAAAATCATCTTCGCTGACTTTATATCCGTCCAGATACATAAGAACTACACCATACAATTCTTTCATTTCGCATTTCTCCTTTGCTGAAAATATAGGTTTATAGTTTTTGTTTACCGGAACGCCCGGCGCAACTTCTTACTCCTTTCCTTTTAGATTTGCAGTACCCCGCCGGGATTGTGACCGGCGCTCTGCATTACAAAGGCGCTGTCCGAATTTCTCGGTCAGCGCCTTTTCACTCTGCATGGGCAAAAAGCGGAAGTACTTCCAGTTCAGTTATTCATTATCCGATTTATTATCTTTCTCCTTCTGCGTAGTTTTTTGAATAATCTTTTCCTTGCCAAGTTGGAAATATGCTCTTGCATAGATCAAAACCAAATAGTATACTAAAACAACTAAAAAAATCCTAATTGTGTGTTGGGAAGGAAGTTGTAAAACGCTATGAATAATGAAGAAATTCTCCAAATTGTAATACTCTTTATATTATTGCATCTTTCTTTTCGATTTACAGAATTGCCCCACCGGGGTCGTGACCGGCACCCTGCATTAGGTGCAAATTTGAATTTTCTTGATATATTCACTCGAGAAAAGTTCATAAATTTATTTTTGTTGAAATTTATTTTGACTTGAAATTTCAACAACTATTGATTTTTTGAAATTTACATAGTAAAATATGCTTAGAAATTTCAATTTTCGATTACTTCGGAGGAAACTGATTATGACAAATCGTGCCGGAACACGCGTAAGCAATCTGTCCGGTGAAATGGCTTATGAATCATTTCGACCGGCTTCTCTTCCACCCGACCCTCCAATACAGGTGGGGGGTGAGCTGCTTACAAAACTCATCGATGCAAACAAAAAAGTAGCCATACTCGAAGGCTTGTCTTCTCGTATTCCAAACATGAGTCTTTTCGTTTCTATGTATGTGAGAAAAGAAGCTCTTCTCTCTTCACAGATAGAAGGAACCCAGTGTACACTTGAGGATATTCTCAATCCCCTCATCGAAAACAATACAAATCGAGATGTCTCAGATGTCGTCAACTATATCCGTGCGACCGAATTTGCACTGGAACGTTTGAAAACGCTTCCTCTGTGTAACCGTCTCATCAAGGAAACCCACGCAGTTCTTTTGGAAAGTGTGCGTGGACAGGAAAAGAACCCCGGTGAATTTCGGTATTCGCAAAACTGGATTGGCGGTCAGGGCAGCACAATTAAAAATGCACGCTATATTCCGCCAAACCCCAATGATATGTTGACAGCTATGTCCGATCTCGAGAAGTATATCAACAATGATGATTCTCTTGACCCTCTGATTCAAGCAGCTTTGATCCATTATCAATTTGAAACTATACATCCGTTCCTTGATGGCAATGGGCGTGTTGGTCGGCTTCTTATTACTCTCTTTCTCATGGAAAAAGGCATTTTAACAACACCGGCACTCTATATTTCCTATTACCTCAAAATGAATCGCGTTGAGTATTATGATCGTATGACGCAGGTACGACGCACAGGTGACTACGAGCAGTGGGTCACGTTCTTTCTTCAGGCATTTGCCGATTCAGCAGAGGATGCTATCCGCACCATCGATCAGCTTACAGCATTGCACGATACAAATCTTTTGAAGTTTGATACTCTTACCAAACGGCAACGTTCCAGTGTTCTTAAAGTATTCACTTACTTGGAATCAAATCCGATTATTGATATTCAGAAAACAGCTGATTTTCTCAAGGTGTCGTACAATACAGTATCAAAAATCGTGTCTATCCTTATCGAAAAAGGAATTCTTGAACAAACGGCTAAATCCGGAAAAGCAAAAATCTATTCTTATACTGCGTATTTGAATATTCTCCGGAAAGATACATGATTTGAAAATCGAGATTTTAGTTATACTACATTTTGTCCTTTCTTTTAGATTTACAGGATTGCCCCGCCGGGATTGTGACCGGCATCCTGCATTACAAAGGCGCTGTCCGAATTTCTCGGTCAGCGCCTTTTCACTCTGCATGGGCGAGTTTTCTAAAGCGGCAACATTGCCGGTTTTACTTATTTACTTTCTTTTTTGACTTTGCGAAAAATCACAATACCCAAGCCAAGGCCGGAAACCGCAAGAGCGAGCAGTGCTGCATAAACACCGTGATTACTGCTGCCGGTTTTTGGGAATGCGCTGTTCGGGAAATTCATACCGGGTTTAACCTCAAACTGCACCTTTTCTCCGTCTCTTGTGATTTCGAAACTGTAATAGTTTTTATCCTGTGAGTAGCCGGACGGAGACTGTTCTTCATGAATCAGATACTTGCCATAAAGCAGTCCATCCAATTCATGGAAACCTGTGTCTTTCTCTACCATCCGACCGACAAAGGTATCTACACCTTCGGTATAACGTCCATCGCCGTTTACATCGCAATAGATTCCAAATACCGCGCCGAGAAGTCGATGCTGCGAGTCTCCTGCATCGACCTTAATCGTGCTGATGGAGCCGTGCAGCGGCAAAATCTTAACGGTCTGATCAGCATCGGAAATATCAGCATGTGCCGCAAACTCAAGTTCATCGCGATAAAGCGTTTCAAAAACTACGACCTCAGTTTCGGCTGTCAGCTCACGCG
>ERZ894191.861-NODE-861-length-20975-cov-17.862763_pt1 | contig 20975 bp, 13 predicted proteins | sample MGYA00380282_ERZ894191 | MGnify/ENA primary metagenome ERZ894191 (study PRJEB32331, sample SAMN06328485) | human gut metagenome | biome: human gut microbiome; feature: stool | host: Homo sapiens | collected 2013-02-21 ...
GCTGTAGACTTCTTTACAGATGTCTGACGTCCTTTTTTTACTAACTGGTTAAATGTTGGCATTTCTTTCACCTCCTACGATTATAATAAGTTGCTTATTCATCTTGTGAATAGTCGTACATCAAAACAAAACGTTCCCATGCACGCTTGTTTAGTTTATTACGAATCATGATTCTTGTCAAGGGATTTCCCTTGATTTTTCACGTTTTTTGCCACTTTTTTCTTTTCATTATATTTCGCGATCTGATGCTTTATCAGGCTAAACAGCACGATACCTGTCAGTATGCCTGCGCTGTCAATACAGACATCCCTGAACTGACAGCTGCGTCCGGGCACGAATAGTTGATGGAATTCATCTGTTGCTGCGTATGCCGTACCTGCACACCAGCATAATAATCTGTTCTTTTTTCCCCGATCTTCCGCAAAAGAGTACGCAGTCCCCAGCATCAACACACCAAGGACTGCGTATTCCGACGCATGCGCACATTTGCGTACCGGAAAATCTATCTTTTCCGCAAACTGTTCCTGCTTATCTTCCGGCCAGGATCTGTACTCCGGAATCACGATATTTCCAATCAACTTTCCGACGGAGTGGCTCATTACCGTCGATTCATCTGCTTTTTTTGCTGAAAATGAAAAAATCACCATCAGCCAGATCAGCATAAGAAACAGCCAGATGATTCCGGCCTTATTTCTCTTTCTCCTGTTTCCCGTCATATTCTTTCCTGTCTTTTTCTTCCTGTTCATTCACATGCTTTTGATATCATACCTGCGGTTATATCCCGGATATTACGCCTTAAGATCTGCAAACAGATCTTTCTGATATACACCGTCTGCAATCAGTTTTGCAAACGACTCTACTACAACTGGTTTGTCTTCTTTATAAGTTACGCCAAACCATTTGTCCTGTGTCTCCAGAAGTCTGACACTTACTTTTCCCTTTTTCAGAAGTTCATCAATATAGATCGGGAGCAAATATTCACCTTTCAGTTCTTTTGCTTCATCCCCTTTGATATTCTCAAAGAATTCTACAAATCCTTCCTCCAGAAGTCCTACAAACTCCGGTGTCAGTCCCCACATGTTCATCGATACATGTGCATTTACATCAATTCTATTTCCCTGAGATTCTGCTCCGTCTGATGTCTTTTTGATTTCATAAGTTTCTACGACATCTGTCAGATAATCATTCTCATCTACTGCACAAATTCCTCTTGTAACAGTTCCATTATCACTTAAAGTATTGCAGAGAATGAATCCGGCCATGCAAAGTTCTTTTGATTTTTCCGGTGTATAATTTTCCACAAGGAACTCATGAATCTTTACAAATGCTTCTTTTCCATAATAGTCATCTGCATTAATAACTACGAATGGCTCTTTGATAATATCTTTACATACCAGTACCGCCTGTCCTGTTCCCCACGGCTTGCTTCTCTTGGCCGGCTTTTCAATTCCTTTCGGAAGATCATCCAACTCCTGATATGCATAAGCAAATTCTATGTTCAGTTCATTACAAATTCCTTCAATTCTTTTTCCGATTGCATCATGAAATGCATCTCTGATATCCTTACGAATGATAAATACTACTTTATTAAATCCGGCCTCTATTGCATCATGAATGGAATAATCCATAATAATCTCCCCATTTGGGCCTACCGGTTCCAGTTGCTTAATTCCGCCGCCAAAACGCGAACCCATTCCTGCAGCCATGATGACTAATGCTGTTTTCATAATTCTCTTTCTCCTTTGTTTATTTGTCTTTTTTACAGTTAAAATCAGTATAGCACAAAAAAGCGGGATATACCATGACTGTTTATCATGCCATATCCCACCCTGTTCATTTCTATTCTACTGTTACACTCTTTGCAAGGTTTCTCGGTTTATCTACATCCAGACCTTTTGCTACTGATACATAATATCCAAGTAACTGAAGCGGAATAACTGCAAGTGAGGTTGCAAAATGAGGGTCTGTCTTTGGAATGTATACAGAAAAATCTGCGTTTTCTTCAATATTATAATGTCCAAATGTTGTAAGTCCCATCAGATATGCGCCACGGCTCTTACACTCTACCATGTTGCTCAGTGTCTTTTCATATAATTCCGGCTGTGTCAGTACTCCGATAACCAGTGTACCCTCTTCAATCAGGGAAATCGTTCCGTGCTTCAATTCTCCTGCTGCATATGCCTCCGAATGAATATAGCTGATTTCTTTCATCTTAAGGCTTCCCTCAAGGGAAATCGCATAATCAATTCCACGACCGATAAAGAAAATGTCTTTCGCATTCACCTGTTTGGATGCAAACCACTGAAGTCTCTCTTTATCCTCGATAATTCTTTGAATTTTCTCCGGAATGCTCTGAAGTTCTTCAATATATCCGGCATACTGTTCTTCTGTAATCTGTCCTCTGATCTTTGCAAACTGAATTGCAAGTGTATAAGCTGCGATCAACTGTGTGCTGTATGCTTTTGTTGTCGCAACTGCAATCTCCGGTCCTGCCAGTGTATAGTATACATTGTCTGCCTCTCTGGCAATAGAAGAACCGATTACATTCACGATACCAAGTGTCTTTACTCCCTGTTTCTTTGATTCTCTAAGTGCTGCCAGACTGTCTGCGGTCTCTCCTGACTGGCTGATAATGACTACCAGTCCTTTCGGATCAAGAATCGGATTACGATAGCGGAATTCTGATGCAAGTTCTACACGTACCGGAATTCTTGCCAGATCTTCCATGACATACTGTGCTGCCACTCCGACATGATATGCCGATCCACATGCCACGATATAAATCTGGCTGATCTCTTTGATCTCTTCTTCCGAAAGTCCGACCTCTGAAAGATCAATCATTCCGTCTTTTATAACAGAATTCAGTGTATCTGAAACTGCCTTTGGCTGCTCATGTATTTCCTTGATCATGAAATGTTCATATCCTGATTTTTCTGCTGCCTCTGCGTCCCATTCAACCGTCTTTAATTCTTTTTCAATCTCTTCTCCATCCAGGTTATAGAATGTAATCTCACCTTTACGGACACGTGCCATCTCCTGGTTACCGATATAGTATACATCTCTCGTATATTTCAGAATTGCAGGAACATCGGAACCAATATAGGATTCTCCGTTCGCAACTCCAAGGATCATCGGACTGTCCTTTCTTGCTACATAGATTTCTTCCGGATAATCCCTGAACATAATTGCCAGTGCGTAGGAGCCTCTGATCCGTACCAGCGCATGATTGATCGCATCTACCGGAGTCCCTTCATATTTTTTATAATAATAATCGATCAGTTTTACTGCTACTTCCGTGTCTGTCTCAGAATAGAATGTATACCCTTTACGGACAAGTTTATCCTTTAATTCCTGATAGTTTTCAATAATACCATTATGAACAGCCACAACATTTCCATCATCACTTGCATGAGGATGTGCATTATTCTCAGATGGTTCTCCATGTGTTGCCCATCTTGTATGACCGATACCGCAGGTTCCTTTTACGGATTCACCATCATTCGTCTTCTCAGCCAGAACTTTCAGTCTGCCTTTTGCCTTAATGATCTCTGCATCTGCACTGCCGTCACGTACAGCAATTCCTGCCGAGTCGTAACCACGATATTCCAGTTTTGACAAACCATCCAACAAGATCGGTGCTGCCTGGTGTTCACCTGTAAATCCTACAATTCCACACATAATTCGATTTTTCTCCCTGTATTATTCTTAATATAATCTATTCCATTTCTGGTATTTATGTATCTTATCTCTGCCTCAGGTCCGCTGCTTTAGCCGATCACATATCCTTTTTTCTTAACTACATCTACAACCTGATCTACATATTTTTTACAGATCTCTTCTGTCTCTGCTTCTACCATAACTCTGAGAAGTGGTTCTGTTCCGGATTCACGCACGAGGATGCGTCCGGTATCTCCAAGGGCTTCTGTTACTGCCCGTACCGCGCTCTGTACATCCGCATCGTCCTGCGCTGCTTTCTTATCTGTCACACGTACATTCTCCAGAACCTGTGGATAAATATGAAGCCCTTCCATGAGTTCACTCATTTTCTTCTTTCTTGCCATCATAACTTCCATCATCTTAAGACTGGTAAGGATACCGTCTCCTGTGGAAGCATATTTTGAGAAAATAATATGACCGGACTGTTCCCCTCCGAGAATGCATCCATTGTTTGTCATATATTCGTATACATATTTGTCTCCGACTGCAGTCTTTGCATAATCAATCCCTGCCTCATCGAATGCTTTGTATAATCCAAAATTAGACATAACTGTTGTAACAACCGTATTGTTTTCCAGTTTGCCACGTTCTTTCATATATTTTCCATAAATATAAAGAATCGCATCTCCATCTATCAGATTCCCTTTTTCATCTACACAGAGACATCTGTCAGCATCTCCGTCATATGCAAATCCAACATCCAGACCATTCTCGGCAACAAATTTCTGCAGGCCGCCGATGTGCGTAGATCCTGCATTGTTATTGATATTCGTTCCGTCCGGCTCTGCATTGATCACATATGTCTTGGCTCCAAGTGCATCAAATACAGACTTTGCCAGATTCCATGAACTTCCGTTCGCACAATCCAGTCCGACTTTCACACCCTTGAAAGAATAAAGTCCAAGTGAAATCAGATATCCGATGTAACGATTTCTTCCTGATACATAGTCTACCGTACGTCCGATCTTAGATGTATGTGCAAATGGAATCTCCTCATACTTTTCCCCAAATACTTCCAGTTTGCCATCCAGATAGTCTTCTACCAGTGCGATCGTTCCCTCATCCATCTTCTCGCCATTACCGTTGATCAGTTTGATTCCGTTGTCATAATACGGATTATGACTTGCAGAGATCATGATCCCGCAATCAAATTCATCCGTTCTTGCCACATAAGCAACAGATGGTGTTGTTGTAACATGAAGCAGGTAAGCATCTGCTCCCGATGCAACAAGTCCACCTACCAATGTATATTCGAACATGTAGCTGGAACGTCTCGTATCCTTTCCAATTACAATACGTGCCGGTGTATCATCACCATTCTGACGTTTTATTTCTCCATAGTACCATCCGAGAAATCTTCCGATTTTATATGCATGATCTGCTGTTAAGTTATTATTGGCTTCGCCACGGAAACCATCTGTTCCGAAATATCTTCCCATATCTATTCTCCTAAAATAATATATCGTCTATCTTTCACAAAGCAACTGCCCCCATTATAGTTGGTATTAGGCTCAAGTTCAAGCAAAAATGGCAAAAAAGTATGCATATGTGCAAAGACAATTGCTTCTATGCATACTTTTTTCATTATTACCCGGTTATAATTCCAAGTTCCTTTTCACAGAGTTCTAACGCTGATGCTATGACAGCATCCATATCATAATATTTATATTCCCCGAGACGGCCTCCGAAGATCACGTTCTCTTCTTTTTCCGCTAATTTTTTGTATTCTGCGTACAATGCTCCATTTTTTTCATCATTGACCGGATAATATGGTTCGTCACCCAATTTCCATTCAGAGCTGTATTCTCGGCTGATCACAGTCTTTGGAATATCATTTCCTTCTGAATCCTTTCCAAATTCGAACCACTTATGCTCGATGATACGTGTCCAAGGCGTCTCTCTGTCTGTGTAGTTTACAGCTGCATTCCCCTGGAAATTCGGCTTGTCTAAAAGTTCCGTCTCAAATCTTACAGAGCGGTACTCCAACGTTCCGAGTTTATATTCAAAATAAGCATCGATCGGTCCTGTATAAACTACTTTTTCTGCCAGCGCATCTAATTCCTCTTTATGCTCCAGATATTCTGTGTTCAGACGGATCTCTATGCCATCCAAAAGATTCTCTACCATCTTCGTGTACCCTCCCACAGGAATTCCCTGATACATTGCATTGAAATAATTATTGTCGAATGTCAGACGCACCGGAAGTCTCTTGATGATAAATGCCGGAAGTTCTGTGCAGTCACGTCCCCACTGCTTCTCTGTATAACCCTTGATCAATTTCTCATAGATATCTCTTCCAACCAGTGAAACTGCCTGTTCTTCCAGATTCTTTGGCTCTCCCGTAATTTCCTTTCTCTGCTCTTCTATCTTCGCCTCTGCTTCTTCCGGTGTCACCACTCCCCACATCTTGTTAAATGTATACATATTAAAAGGAAGTGAATATAACTCACCCTTATAATTCGCTACCGGTGAATTCGTAAATCTGTTAAACTCCGCAAACTGCGTGATATAATTCCATACTTTCTTATTATTTGTATGAAAAATATGTGCACCATACTTATGTACATGAATTTTTTCTACATCCTCTGTATATACATTTCCCGCAATATTCGGACGTTTATCAATTACCAGAACAGATTTTCCCGCTTTTTTTGCTTCACGGGCAAACACTGCCCCATATAATCCTGACCCGACTACTAAATAATCATATTTTTTCATCTTACATACCTCTTTTTATTTTCTGATACCTGTCACAATCTATCTGGTAGTGTTATTCTATCATATCCTTGTATTCCCGAAAAGACATTCTTCGTTTCCCTTGCTTTATTCCACTTTATCACGTTACCAAAAGATTGCATTTCTTTATCAGACATATTATACTATTTAAATAACGAATTCGTACAATTAGAGGTGATATGATTATGCATAAAGAATTTTTAATGGGAAATGCAGCAATTGCCCTCGGTGCAGTTGCTGCCGGAGTTAATGTCGTAGCCGGTTATCCCGGAACCCCTTCTACGGAAGTTCTGGAAACCATAGCAAAACACCGGCCGGATGATGTGTATGTGGAATGGTCCGTGAACGAAAAAGCTGCCATGGAACTGGCTGCCGGAGCTTCTTATGCCGGTGCAAGATCCATGGTAACCATGAAGCAGGTCGGATTAAATGTTGCTTCCGATCCGCTGATGAGTCTCGAATACGTCGGGATCAAAGGCGGAATGGTCATTCTCGTAGCAGATGATCCGGGTCCGATTTCTTCTCAGACAGAGCAGGATACCAGACATTTTTCCAGATTTTCCAAGCTGCCTTGCTTTGACCCATCTTCGGCACAGGAAGCTTATGAGATGATCCAAGAAGCTTTTGAATATTCAGAAAAATACGGTACTCCGGTATTCTTACGTCCAACCACACGTGTCTGTCATGGCTACGCGTCTATCATGGTAAAAGATGAGACAGAATATACCCACCACCAACCGGAAGGTTTTATCAAAGATTCCAAACGCTGGGTTATCTTTCCTAGATTATCTTTCATGAATCACAAAAAAATCGAAGCACGTAACCAGGAATTATCCGATATCTTTTCTTCTTATGAGAAAAATACGATTCATCCATCCTGCGATGCTTTCAAGGATTCAAAAAAAGGAATCGCCACCGGAGGGATCAGCTATACCTACACGATGGAAACATTAAAAAAGACCGGTATGGTAAAGACTTTAAAAATTGCCACGCCTCATCCATTTCCGGAAAAATTAGCAGTAGATTTCCTTTCTGGACTTGATGAAGTTCTCTGCCTGGAAGAACTTGATCCGGTCATCGAACGTGAGCTGATCTATATATGCGGAAAATATCATCTTCCAACCAGAATTAACGGAAAACTCAATGGTCATACTGCCTGTGCCGGAGAAAACACCCGTGACACTATAACTACCTATATTAATACATTTCTTGGTCTTACCTCCCCTGTCACCACTGATTTTCCGGAACCGCCGGCACTACCGGTCCGCCCGCCGGTACTTTGCGCCGGATGTCCTCACAGAGCTTCTTTCTACGCCGTAAAAAAAGCTATGAAAGGAAAGAAAACCGTTTTCTGCGGGGATATCGGATGTTATACGCTCGGAAATGCCCTTCCTCTCGATATGGTTGATACCTGTCTGTGTATGGGTGCCGGATTGAATATCGCACAAGGTATCGAAAAAGTGGAACCTGACACCACATGCTTTGCGTTTGTCGGAGACTCAACCTTCTTCGCCTCTGCGATCACAGGTGTTGTCAATGCCGTGTACAATCAGGCGAATATGATACTGATCGTTCTGGATAACTCTACCACAGCCATGACCGGACATCAGCCACACCCTGGAACCGGCCGCACAGTGATGGGGGAGATCGTGCAAAAGATTAATATCGAACAAGTCCTCCGCGGAATCGGCGTTACAGATGTTAAGACTGTAAATCCGCTGGATCTGAACTCATCTGTAGCATGCGTCCGGGAAATGGCTGATAAGACAGGTGTAAAAGCTATTATATTCAAATCACCATGTATAGCCATCACCAAGCCGGAGTTTTCTCTTCATATAGATGCCGAAAAATGTATCGGATGTAAAAAATGTATCCGTGAACTTGGATGCCCTGCCATTGTACTTGACAACGGTAATGTCTGCATTGATGATACGATGTGTACCGGCTGCGGATTATGCAGTCAGGTATGCCCTACAGCTGCTATTATAGGAGGTAAAAAACATGAATAATCAAAAAAACATTGTCCTGTGCGGCGTCGGCGGTCAGGGAACCGTCCTCGCTTCCAAACTTCTTTCCGCAGCAGCTATGAGTAAAGATATTCCTGTCATGAGTGCCGAGACCATCGGTATGGCTCAGCGTGGTGGTAGTGTATTCAGTCATCTTCGTATGGGTGATAATCTCTATTCGCCAATGATCGAAACAGGAACTGCCGACCTGATCATCGGCTTCGAACCAGGTGAGACAGTCCGTATGCTTCCCTATCTCAAAGACCACGGACATATTGTTGTCAGCACCCGAGCTGTAAAACCAGTTACTGCTACCTTAAGCGGATCAGATTATGATGCACCTCAGATGCTTGAATATCTAAAAGCGGCTGTTCCTAATCTGACTCTTGTAAATGCAGATCAGGCATGTGCAGACATTGGTTCTTCCAAAGTACTGAACATGGTGCTTCTTGGCGCAGCCATACGGACCGGAGCACTGGACTTTACAATCTCTGAAATTGAAGACGTTATGAAATATACACTTCCCGAAAAATTCCATGAAATGAATCTCCGGGCATTAAACTATAACATATAACAAAGAAAGGCAGGAACACAACATATGCAGATTACAGAGACACAAATCGCACAGGTAAATAATCAGATACAGGCGCTCCTGAAAGCGGAAAGTTTCTATGGAAAGAAATTAGAAGAAGCCGGTGTTACCAGTATACAGTCAGCGGAAGATTTTCAAAAGCTTCCGTTTTCTGAGAAAAATGATTTAAGAAATGCTTATCCTCTTGGTCTGATGACCGCACCGGAAGAAAAGATTGTCCGAATCCACTCTTCTTCCGGTACCACCGGACTGCCGGTCATCATTCCATATACTCAGAAAGATGTAGACGACTGGGCAATCATGTTTCAACGCTGCTATGAATTGGCCGGTCTTACAAATCTAGACCGTATCCAGATCACACCCGGATACGGACTCTGGACTGCCGGAATCGGATTTCAGGCAGGTGCCGAAAGATTAGGAAGCATGGTTATTCCTATGGGACCCGGAAACACCGACAAACAGCTTCAGATGATGATGGATATGAAGACAACCGTTCTCGGTTCTACTTCCTCTTACGCCCTGCTTCTTGCAGAAGAAATCCAAAAAAGAGGAATCAAAGACAAGATCCATCTGAAGAAAGGAATCATTGGTTCTGAACGCTGGGGTGAAAAAATGCGCCGGCGTATCACGGAAGAACTTGGAATTGAACTCTATGACATCTATGGCCTGACGGAAATCTATGGACCGGGAATCGGAATCAGCTGTTCCCATGACTGTGGTATGCACTACTGGGATGATTATATTTACATTGAGATCATCGACCCTGTAACCGGTGAAGTACTTCCGGACGGAGAACTCGGAGAAATCGTCATTACCACCCTGGTCAAAGAAGGAGCACCTCTTATCCGCTACCGCACACATGATCTTTCCCGCATCATTCCGGGAGAATGTCCTTGCGGAAGCAGATTCCCACGGCTCGATACTATTATGGGACGTACCGATGATATGATGAAGATCAAGGGTGTAAATGTGTTCCCAGCTCAGATTGAAGAAATCTTAAAAGGATTTTCTGAAGTATCCAGTGAATATCAGATCCGCATTTCTCATCTTGACGGAAAAGACACCATGCGAATCTATGTTGAAACAAATGGAACGGTTGACTTCCTTGATCTTGCCAAACGAATCGCAGCTACCGTCAAAAGCCGCATAGGCTTTACACCGTTAGTTAAAGTTGTTGAAATCGGATTATTACCTCGAAGCGAAAAGAAGACAAAACGTGTCATCGATGAGCGTTATGAATAATTAATGATATATTATAAATGGTGTTGTAAGATCTATATTTCTTACAACACCATTTTTATACTTTGTTATAATCCTAATTCATCAGAGATCGCACACATTTCTTCCAATCCGATATCAATCAGGTCCTCCAGCATCAGCCCTGTAAATTCAATACTTTCCATGTAATCACGATTGGCACCTTTCGCAAATCGTGCTTCATTAAAACGTTTTATAACAGACTTTCTTTTTACACTTGCAATCTTTTTATCCGGGTAAATCTGCGCAACCGCTTTTAAGAAACCACTCATTGGATCTGCCGCCAGAAGTGCATATTGGATTTTTGTTTTCGCTTTCACGCCACTTTTCGGATTATGTGCACAGATCGCTCCAAATAATACAGGATCATCAATTCCTTCTTTTTTTAAGATTTCTACCGATGTCGGTCCGTGTACACTTAAGTCATGCTCCCAGTCACATTGCTCTTCATCCAGATCATGCAGCAATCCTGCAATTCCCCAATATTCCACCTCGTCCGGCGCAAGACGTTTGGCCAATCCCTTCATAATAGCCTCAACTGCCAGAGAATGTGTAATATAATTCTCACCTTTCATGTATTTTGTTAAGATTTCATACGCCTGATCTCTTGTCATCTGCATTTTCTCCATTTCTGTACGAAATATGTATTCTGATATTTTACTCTTCCGGTACAACGATCAGGTCTTTTGTAAAGTCATTCAGGACTTCACATCCATCTTCTGTGATGATTACAAGGTCTTCGATACGAACACCGATGTTCTCATCTGGGAGATAGATTCCCGGCTCTACTGAGAAGCACTGTCCAACCTTGATGATGTCAGTATTAACAGATGATACATCACCAAATTCGTGATCTTCCAGTCCGATAGAATGTCCTGTTCTGTGTGTGAAATACTCGCCAAATCCTTTTTCCTCGATGTAATTTCTTGCAGCAAGGTCAACGTCGCACATTCTATTTCCCGGTTTGGCAGCTTCGATACCTCTTCTATTTGCTTCAACTACGATATCATAAATTTCTTTTGCACGGTCAGATACTTCACCGATGAATACAGTTCTTGTCATATCCGATGCATAGTTATCTTTAAATCCACCGATATCAAGAATTACACAATCTCCGCGTTTTCCTTTGGAATCATCTGTTACATGATGTGGATCTGCAGCGCCATGTCCGTATGCTGTAATTGGATCGAACGATACATCTTCACATCCGATTTCTTTGTAAATTTCACGCATTTTTGCATTTAATTCTTTCTCAGTTAATCCTTTTGCTACCCATGGAATGATCTTTTCCATAGCAATATCATTTAACTTAGAAGATTTTCTCATAAGATCTTTTTCTTTCTCATCTTTTACCATACGGATATAATCGATGATCGGAGATCCATTTACAAATTTACTTCCTCCGCCTAACTCCTGCAGACGAATAAGGAATTTTGACGGCCATGTTTTATCAATTCCCATTGTCTTATCTTTATCTACATACTTGCTTAAGATCTCTACTCCGTCTTCAATGTCATCATAATAGATAAGATCTACGCCAAGATCTGATTCCTGTGGAAATAATTTGTTGATTACCATTTTATGATTTCCGTTCACATTCAGATACAATGCCAGAAGTCTTTCTCCCGGGAAAATCCACTTGCCTGTCAGATAGAAGATCGCAACCGGGTCAGAAACGATCATCTGCGGAACCTCATGCTCCTCCATTGATTTTAATATTCTTGTAAGTTTACCTTGATCCATAATAGAACCCCAACCTTTCTTAAAATGTTGACAGAATCTGTTACTATTTTCACTGATTCTCACTGACAATTATTATAAACTTTTTGAATATAAAAGTCAATTTATATATACAAATAACAGCAAACGTTAGTGATATTAACTTATTCTTCATTAAAAAAAGAAAATGTCCACACTTTTCAGTGTGAACACTTTCTTTTTATTTGACTTATATTTTATTCTTCATCTTCAGATACAGCAACTGTTTCTTCTGCAATATCTTCTACTGCATCTTCTGTTCCTTCACCAAGAGTAATCTCCTGATTCATCTCATCTGCATCTTTGAACTCAAAATCAAAATCGTCCTCAAAATCCAGTTCGTCTTCCATTTCCATCTCTGTGTTCAACTTGATGTCACGATACTTTCTCATACCTGTTCCGGCAGGAATATGTTTACCAATGATAACATTCTCTTTCAGACCTACCAGCGGATCAACCTTACCCTTAATAGCAGCTTCGGTCAGGACTTTTGTTGTCTCCTGGAAGGAAGCGGCAGACAGGAATGAATTCGTAGCAAGGGAAGCTTTTGTAATACCCATGATGATCTGCTCACCTGTTGCAGGTTCTTTACCTTCTGCTTCCAAAGCTTCATTTACATCCTCAAACTCAAGTCTGTCAACATTTGTTCCCGGAAGGAATTCTGTGTCTCCGGACTCTTCGATACGTATCTTCTTCAGCATCTGACGAACGATAACCTCGATATGCTTATCGTTGATTTCTACACCCTGTAGACGATATACTCTCTGAACTTCCTGGATCATGTAATCCTGTACAGCACGAAGTCCTTTGATTCTCAGAATATCGTGTGGATTTACACTACCTTCTGTCAGTTCATCACCGGCTTCCAGTTCTGCGCCGTCAGCCACCTTGATACGTGATCCATAAGGGATCAGATATGCTTTGGATTCACCTGTTTCTTTATTTGTCACAATGATCTCACGTTTCTTCTTCGTGTCATTTAAGTTAGCAGTTCCTGCGATTTCTGTGATAATTGCAAGTCCCTTAGGCTTTCTTGCCTCGAAAAGCTCCTCGACACGAGGAAGACCCTGTGTGATATCTCCACCGGCTACACCACCACTATGGAATGTTCTCATAGTAAGCTGTGTACCAGGTTCTCCAATTGACTGTGCGGCGATGATTCCGACAGCTTCTCCAACCTGTACCGGCTCACCTGTTGCCATGTTGGATCCGTAACATTTTGCACATACACCATTATGTGAACGACATGTAAGGATTGTACGGATCTTAATCTGTGTCAGCGGCTCGCCCTTCTCGTCAACACCCTTTTTACAGATCAGCTCTGCACGTTTCGGTGTTACCATGTGATTTGCCTTTACAAGGATGTTACCATCTTTATCTACGATGTTCTCACAGATATAACGTCCTGTGATACGATCCTGCAGACTTTCGATCACTTCGTTTCCATCCATGAATGCTTTTACATACATTCCAGGAATCGGTGCTCCCGGTTTTGCACAGTCTACTTCGTGGATGATCAGTTCCTGTGATACGTCTACCAGACGTCTTGTCAGATATCCCGAATCGGCTGTACGAAGAGCTGTATCGGACATACCTTTTCGAGCTCCATGTGCAGACATGAAGTATTCCAGTACATCAAGACCTTCACGGAAGTTTGATTTAATTGGCAGCTCGATCGTGTGACCTGTTGTATCGGCCATCAGACCACGCATACCTGCAAGCTGTTTGATCTGTTTGTCAGATCCACGGGCTCCGGAATCTGCCATCATGAAAATGTTGTTATATTTATCAAGACCGTCAAGCAGCGCCTTTGTAAGGGCATCGTCAGTTGCTTTCCATGTCTCTACAACTTCTTTATATCTTTCTTCTTCTGTAATGAGACCACGTTTGAAATTCTTTGTAATCTTATCTACAGTATCCTGTGCATTTTTGATCATCTCCGGTTTCTGCGGAGGTACCGTCATGTCAGAAATGGATACGGTCATGGCAGCTCTTGTTGAAAGCTTGTAACCCATAGCCTTTACATGGTCGAGTACTTCTGCTGTAGCAGTAGCTCCATGTGTATTGATAACTTTTTCAAGAATCTGTTTCAGCTGTTTCTTTCCTACATGGAAATCAACTTCCAGAAGCAATTCATTTTCTTCTACGTCACGGTCTACAAATCCCAGATCCTGTGGAATGATCTCATTAAACATGAAACGTCCGACTGTAGATTCTACCGTTCCTGTCTTCACTGTTCCATCTGCCATCTTCTTGGATACACGTACTTTTACACGTGAATGAAGTGTTACGGCAGCATTTTCATAAGCAAGAAGTGCTTCGTTGAAGCTCTTGAAGATCATGCCTTCTCCCTTGGCACCAGGACGCTCCTGAGTCAGATAATAGATACCAAGTACCATATCCTGTGAAGGAACGGCTACCGGACCACCATCAGACGGCTTCAGTAAGTTGTTCGGTGACAGAAGTAAGAAACGGCACTCTGCCTGTGCTTCTACGGAAAGTGGAAGATGGACAGCCATCTGGTCTCCGTCGAAATCGGCGTTGAACGCTGTACAAACCAATGGATGAAGCTTGATAGCCTTACCTTCTACAAGAATCGGTTCAAATGCCTGAATACCAAGTCTGTGCAGTGTAGGGGCACGGTTCAGCATAACCGGATGCTCTTTGATTACTTCTTCCAGAACATCCCATACTTCCGGCTGAAGTCTTTCTACCATCTTCTTAGCATTTTTAATATTGTGTGCTGTTCCGTTCTGAACCAGTTCTTTCATAACAAATGGTTTGAACAGCTCGATTGCCATTTCTTTCGGCAGACCACACTGGTAAATCTTAAGTTCCGGTCCTACAACAATAACGGAACGTCCGGAATAGTCAACACGCTTACCAAGCAAGTTCTGACGGAAACGTCCGGACTTACCTTTCAGCATATCGGAAAGAGATTTCAGTGCACGGTTACCAGGTCCTGTTACCGGACGTCCGCGGCGGCCATTGTCGATCAGGGCATCTACAGCTTCCTGAAGCATTCTCTTTTCATTTCTAACAATAATGTCCGGTGCGCCTAATTCAAGAAGACGTCTCAGACGGTTATTTCTGTTGATGATTCTTCTGTACAGATCATTCAGGTCAGATGTCGCAAAACGTCCGCCATCCAGCTGTACCATTGGACGAAGATCCGGTGGGATAACCGGGATATTTGTCATGATCATCCATTCTGGCTTGTTTCCAGACTCACGGAAAGCTTCTACTACTTCCAGACGTTTTACGATTCTTGCTCGTTTCTGTCCGGTTGCACCTTTCAAGCCTTCTGTCAATTCTGTATATTCTTTCTCAAGATCAATGTTCTCAAGAAGTTCTTTGATGGATTCTGCACCCATTCCTACACGGAATGTGCTTCCCCATTTTTCTCTTGCTTCCTGATATTCAGCCTCTGATAATACCTGTTTGTACATCAGATCTGACTCACCTTTATCCAGTACGATATAAGAAGCGAAATATAGTACTTTTTCCAATGTTCTCGGGGACAGATCAAGAATCAGTCCCATACGGCTTGGAATTCCCTTGAAGTACCAGATGTGCGATACCGGAGCAGCAAGGGCGATATGGCCCATGCGCTCACGACGTACACTTGCTTTTGTTACTTCAACACCACAACGGTCGCAGACCACACCTTTATAGCGGATCTTTTTGTACTTTCCACAATGGCATTCCCAGTCCTTGCTTGGTCCGAAAATCTTTTCGCAGAACAGTCCGTCTTTTTCAGGTTTTAAAGTTCTATAGTTGATGGTCTCTGGTTTGGTAACTTCTCCTTTTGACCATTCCAGAATCTTTTCAGGTGATGCCAAACCGATCTTGATCGCATCAAAAGTCATTGGCTGATAAGTTTGTTCCTTATTATTTTCTGGCATACTTTGGACCCCTTCCTATTCATCATCAGATGAATCGCCGAAATCATAGTCATCATTTTCTTCAAAATTCATATCGAAATCATCGTCTGATTCTGGTTCTTCTTCTACATCAACCAGCTCTTCACCCTGGAATTCCTGTTTGCTGTATCCGTGTTTACCAAAGTCTTCGTCATCATCATTACGATATCTTCTGTCTCCCTCGATCAGAGAACGGAAATCTGTCTCTCCCATATCGGAAGTTTCCATAATCTCCACTTCTGTATTGTCATCACGTAAGACACGTACGTCCAGTCCGAGTGACTGTAACTCTTTGAGCAATACCTTGAAGGATTCCGGAATTCCCGGTTCAGGAATATTCTCACCCTTGATGATTGCTTCGTAAGTCTTCACACGTCCGATGACATCATCTGACTTCACAGTCAAGATTTCCTGCAGTGTGTATGATGCACCATAAGCCTCCAGTGCCCATACCTCCATTTCTCCGAAACGCTGTCCACCGAACTGAGCCTTTCCTCCTAATGGCTGCTGTGTAACCAGTGAGTAAGGACCTGTAGAACGTGCATGGATCTTGTCGTCTACCAGGTGGTGCAGTTTCAGGTAATGCATGTGTCCGATGGTTACCGGGCTGTCGAAGTACTCACCCGTACGTCCGTCACGCAGGCGGACCTTACCATCTCTTGAAAGCGGAACATCTTTCCAGAGTTTTCTGTGTTCTCTGTTGTCTGACAGATACTGCAGTACTTCCGGAAGAAGTTCTTCTTTATGTTTTGCTTCAAACTCTTCCCAGCTTAAGTTAACATAATCATTTGCCAGATCAAGAGTATCCATAATATCAATCTCGTTCGCTCCGTCAAATACAGGAGTTGCGATGTTGAATCCAAGTGCTTTTGCAGCCAGGGACAGGTGAATTTCCAGGACCTGACCGATATTCATACGTGACGGTACACCCAGTGGATTCAGCACGATATCCAGTGGACGTCCATTCGGCAGGAATGGCATGTCTTCAACCGGAAGTACACGGGAAACAACACCCTTGTTACCATGACGTCCGGCCATCTTGTCACCGACAGAGATTTTTCTCTTCTGTGCAATATAGATACGGACTGACTGGTTTACTCCAGGTGACATCTCATCACCATTCTCTCTTGTAAATACCTTTGCATCTACTACAATACCATATTCTCCGTGAGGTACTTTAAGAGAAGTATCTCTTACTTCACGGGCTTTCTCACCGAAGATCGCACGAAGCAGTCTTTCTTCAGCTGTAAGCTCTGTCTCTCCCTTAGGAGTAACCTTACCTACCAGGATATCTCCGGCACGGACTTCTGCTCCGACACGGATGATTCCTCTTTCATCCAGATTCTTCAGTGCATCATCACCAACACCTGGAATGTCGCGTGTAATCTCTTCTGGTCCAAGCTTTGTATCACGTGCTTCTGCTTCATATTCTTCAATATGAATAGAAGTATATACATCATCCTGCACCAGTCTTTCACTAAGCAGAACAGCATCCTCGTAGTTGTAACCTTCCCATGTCATGAATCCGATCAGCGGGTTCTTTCCAAGTCCAAGTTCACCATTAGATGTAGATGGTCCATCTGCAATAACCTCGCCTTTTTCGACTCTGTCTCCTTTGAAGACGATTGGTCTCTGGTTATAACAGTTGCTCTGGTTACTTCTCTGGAATTTTGTTAATTTATATTTTTTCAGTTTTCCGTCATCCTGACGAATTGTAATCTCTGTAGAAGTAGAACGTTCTACTGTACCGCCTTCTTCAGCGACCACACATACACCGGAGTCAACGGCAGCTTTTTCTTCCATACCTGTTCCTACTGCCGGAGCCTCGGTAAACAGGAGCGGTACTGCCTGACGCTGCATGTTTGATCCCATCAGGGCACGGTTCGCATCATCATTCTGAAGGAATGGGATTAAAGCTGTAGCCACAGAGAATACCATCTTAGGAGATACGTCCATATAATCGAACATTCTTCTTTCATATTCCTGTGTCTCTTCACGGTAACGACCAGATACATTTTTACGTACAAAATGTCCTTCTTCGTCCAACTGCTCGTTCGCCTGTGCTACATGATAATTATCTTCTTCATCCGCTGTCATGTATACAACTTCATCTGTTACTACCGGGTTAGTCGGATCATCATGGTTGATCTTACGGTATGGAGCCTCGATAAATCCATACTCATTAATTCTTGCATAACTTGCAAGAGAGTTGATCAGACCGATGTTAGGTCCTTCAGGTGTCTCTACCGGACACATTCTTCCGTAGTGAGAATAGTGTACATCTCGTACCTCGAATCCTGCACGGTCTCTTGACAGACCACCAGGTCCTAACGCTGAAAGACGTCTCTTATGAGTCAGCTCACCAAGCGGATTGTTCTGATCCATGAACTGTGACAGCTGGGAAGATCCGAAGAATTCTTTCACTGCTGCTGTTACAGGTTTGATATTGATCAGGGATTGTGGAGAAATGCCCTCCATATCCTGTGTTGTCATTCTTTCACGAACCACTCTTTCCAGACGAGAAAGACCGATTCTGTACTGATTCTGAAGCAGCTCACCTACAGAACGGATACGTCTGTTACCCAGGTGGTCGATATCATCATCTGTTCCGATGCCATATTCCAGATGCATATTATAGTTAATAGAAGCTAAGATATCTTCTTTTGTGATATGCTTTGGAATCAAATCGTGAATATCTCTCTTGATCGCATCCTTTAATTCATCAATGTCTCCGGCTGTCTCTTCCAGAATTCCAGCAAGCACAGGATAATATACCTGCTCTGTAACCCCTACTTCTTCCGGATCCACATCAACAACAGCATCAAGGTCAACCATCATATTTGAAAGTACCTTGATCGGTCGTTCTGTCTCTTCTACGCTGATCCATACATATGGAACTGCATTGTTCTGGATTGCGGAAGCCAGTTCTCTTGTGATCTTGGTTCCTGCTTCTGCCAGAACTTCCCCTGTCATTGGGCTTGCAACATCTTCTGCCAGCACCTGACCACTGATACGGTTCTTTAACGCAAGCTTCTTATTGAACTTGTAACGTCCTACTTTTGCAAGATCATAACGTCTCGGATCAAAGAACATACTTGTGATCAGACTTTCAGCACTGTCTACTGCCAGAGGTTCACCCGGACGGATCTTCTTATATAATTCCAGAAGTCCTTCCTGATAATTCGTTGCAGCATCTTTCTCAAAACTTGCCAGGATCTTCGGCTCTTCTCCGAAGAGTTCGATGATCTCCGGATTTGTACCGATTCCCAATGCACGAATCAACACAGTGATCGGTACCTTTCTTGTTCTATCTACACGTACATAGAAAACGTCATTAGAATCCGTCTCATACTCCAGCCATGCACCACGGTTCGGGATTACGGTAGCTGAATACAGTTTTTTACCTAATTTGTCATGTGCAATGGCATAATAGATACCAGGAGAACGAACTAACTGGCTGACAATTACACGTTCCGCACCATTGATCACAAAGGTACCTGTTCTTGTCATCAGTGGAAGATCTCCCATAAAGATCTCATGCTCATTGATCTCATCTGTCTCTTTATTGTGAAGTCTTACTTTGACTTTCAGAGGTGCAGCATATGTTGCATCACGTTCTTTACACTCATCAATCGTGTATTTCACTTCATTCTCACACAAAGTAAAATCCACGAAATCCAGGCTTAATTTTCCACTGTAATCTGTAATTGGGGAAATGTCATCGAACACTTCATTTAACCCTTCATCCAGAAACCACTTGTAAGAATCTGTCTGAACTTCGATCAAGTTAGGCATCTGAACGACTTCTTTCTGTCGGGCATAACTCATTCGTGAACTTTTTCCACTTTTAATAGGACGAATTCTGTTTTTCTCCATATTGACGTTTCACTCCTCATTTATTTTTCTGGCTGGGCTTTTCACTGCCCATATAACTTGCAGAGTCTCAAAAAACAACACAATTTATTGTTTTTTTCACGAAATCATGGCATAACTATCCACAATAGCGCATTTTTTACTATAGCACAGGCCTGTCAAGTATGTCAAGCAAATCCGCACTATTTTTTCAGTTCTTTCTTATATTCAGCATCCCTTATAATACGAAAGGGCATCCCGTCACCGGAATGCCCTGATAATTCAATCAAACTCGAATTATTTAAGGTTAACTTCAGCACCTTCTGCTTCAAGTTTAGTCTTGATTTCTTCAGCCTCAGCTTTAGAAGCGCCTTCTTTGATTACCTTTGGAGCTTCGTCAACTAATGCTTTAGCTTCTTTCAGTCCAAGTCCTGTTACTTCACGAACAACTTTGATAACTTTAACCTTAGCTGCTCCTGCAGAAACTAATTCTACATCGAACTCATCTTTCTCTTCTGCTGCTGCTCCACCTTCTGCTCCAGCTGCTGCAACTACAACACCTGCTGCTGCGGATACACCAAATTCTTCTTCACAAGCTTTTACAAGATCATTTAACTCTAATACAGATAACTCTTTGATAGCTTCAATAAATTCTTCTGTTGTTAACTTTGCCATTTTATTTTCCTCCATTTTTCTTATTTTCTTTTTTGAAATAAATTATTACGCTGCCATCAGCCTATTCAGCTGCTGGTGCTTCTGCAGCTTCTTCTGCTGCCGGAGCTGCTTCACAAGCATCTGCTCCACCTTTTTCTGCGATCTGATTGAGAACGCGAGCCAGGTTTGTGATAGGTGACTGTAAGCTTCCAAGTAATTTGGAAAGAAGCTCTTCTCTTGAAGGAATCTTAGCAAGTTCATTTAATGCGTCTACATCATATAATGTTCCTTCAACCACACCTGCTTTTAATTCAAGGGCTTTTGCATTCTTTGCAAATTTGCAAAGGATTCTTGCCGGAGCTGTTGCATCATCTTTAGAAATAGCGATAGCACTTGGTCCTTCTAAGTGCTCATCTAATGCTGCGAAATCAGTTCCTTCAAAAGCTCTCTTCATCATTGTGTTCTTACAAACTTTGTAGA